>Ga0209722_1000591_pt1 | contig 38408 bp, 30 predicted proteins | sample BioC12SIPDNA_2_FD_185745 | JGI IMG/M metagenome (GOLD analysis project Ga0209722, IMG submission 185745) | Anaerobic biogas reactor microbial communites from Washington, USA - Biogas_R1_A C12 SIP DNA (SPAdes) (version 2) | ecosystem: Engineered > Bioreactor > Anaerobic > Unclassified | place... | reverse complement strand
CGTCAACGTCAGGCTCGTCGAGAACGCCGCCGACGCCCTCCTCGGAGTCCCGACGTAGCCCCCGCCCCATCAACGCCGCCAACAGTCCAGATGCGCTTCCGACCCGCCCGTTTCACACATATCGCCGACATTCCCCCCGGAAAGCGAAAAAACCGTCGTCGCTCGCACGCCGCATCGAAGGCCGGCCGAGTTGTAGACGCAGCCGCCCCGCGACGCAGACTGCAACCCACCATCCGCTTCCGAGGCAGACCCCGATAAAGTACCTGACACCTTTAATCCCCTAACCGCAGCTATATCAAAGGGTTATCGCCAGTACAATCTGATGATTCGTTCAAGACCCAAGGGCGGTGGTCTCGATTCGCTTGGCACCAGTTGGGGCTGTGCTATGGGACTGCCTCTTAGCATCCCGGGCGGTCAGCGAAAAAAGATTCTTTTTTTGTCCTTGAAGTTCCCACGCAGTTGTGGTACACTAATACCGAGCTTAAGATGATATAAAAGAGTTAGCGAATACGTTAGCGAAGTCTGAAAGGGGCAGGCCATGGAAACTGAAGCTTGGATGACCATTGAGGAGTGTAGCAAGTATCTTCGCTGCTCTACCAGGTATTTGAAGGAGAAGGCTGCAAACAGGGAAATCCCCTTCACTCTGTTTGGCGGAAAAGCCTTGTTCAGCAGAAACAGGATTGACCAATGGATGCAGGAAAGAGAGGAACCAATGAATGGACCAGTCCCGGCGAGTGCGCGAGAGGGCAACGCCGCAGAAGAGTCTGACGTCGATAGGGCGATTCTACCTGACTGCGCCCGTGACGAAGTAGACACCTTGGTTGAGCAGCTGATCAACTTCAATGAACATTTCGTCACTTCACTGGGAAACAACCTTCGAAAGGATTTGGAGGCATACGAGTACAAAGCACTATCTGAAAAGGTATATGCACAACTATCGCGATGGTGCCATCCGAACCGAAAGACGAGGCGCGAGCTTGAGGTGATGCCCATCGCCCATCAAATCAGCACGCTTCTGTTCGGCCGAGTGATAAACAGAACGAGGCACCCAAGTTACAAAGGTTAGAAACCTTACACCCAACTTCAGCGGGAGGATTTGCCATGAGCAGCGATAAGAACAAGAGCCACCAGAAGCGAACGAAGACCTTCGAAGAGTTGTCCTACGCGGAACAGGCAAAGTCCATGAACATGAGAAAGCTGAACACCCAGAAGATGGAGGAGGCGCACAGGCGCAGAGCACGACAGGAAGGCCGTGAGTAGTGCCAAACGGGACAACACCCAATACCAGGAGAAGACGGGAGTATTATGTATCCGTTGATCGATTCTTGCCGACTCATCTACATCGATCCAGATGGGATTACCAGTCTGCACGACCAGTTGGTGCGCGAGCACGCAGATGCGGATCAGGCTCTTCATGCCGCCTGTCCAGAACTCAGGATGCGGCGCAAATTGGGCCATTTGCTTGTCCGCTTACAGCAAGACGCCTGTCTCTTCACGAACCTGAATGACGCTACGATGTACGTGCTGCTACACCAAAACGGCGTTGCGATCATACACACAGACATCACATTTGATGTGCCTCAGATTGCCACCGCAAAGGACAGCACGTCGGCTTTCAGACAAATTGTTCGCGCCAAAACCCTCCTGTATGTTACGGCGGCTCAGGTTAGGGTCAACGCAGATGACCAGCATTGTGGAAGAGCGAGTCGCTTACATATTGTGATGCCCTCAAGTGTTTTTAAGTACCGGTCCCTGCAGTGCTCTGGGGCTCAGACGAAACGGTTTGTCGAGTCTCTTGATGTCTTGATGCGCGGCGTCCGTGCAGGCAGCGTCAAGGTCAATGTTATCGGGGCAATGTACTTCAGTAGAGACTATTTCAGAATTAGTCCATACGTTATCCAAATAGGAGGCAGTGAAATGAAAACGCGAACGAGCTTCAGATGGGAACGGGTCAACAAGCACAGCTACGATCTTATTCTTGTCAACCCCGAGACCATTGAGGGAGAAACCAGAGAGGCGTTGACGGCACTGCTAAACAATGTGTGCGATGAGCATTATTGCGACAAGGCACTTAGTGATGACGCCGGCAAGGAGTTTCGGAGATGGCTTGAGGAACCAGAGACACCCCTGCAAGAACAAGCGTATGCGCGTCTGAGCAACTGGTTCCTTACCGATTATCATGGCGGCAGCGCGAGGATATCTGACCTAGGCGTTGCTTGTGGGGAGTTCTGGGACGCTTTGTTCTGTACCAGACCGAAAGATCGCCTCACGGCCCCCCTGAAAGACCACAAGATTCTTCCGGAGGAGTTCGAGACTTGGTGGGCGCACCAGTTCATGTTTCAAGACCAAAGCTGAACCCGATGTGGCTAACACTAGTGCTCACAACGTGCAGATGAAAGAGGCCAATCATGTTGTACGATCTCAATGGCAGCCAGCCCAACAGGGAACCCCACAGCTCGGACTTCTGCGTATGGCGATCGAGGATATCTGACGCGGATTATGAGGCTATGGTGGCCGCGATCACCGCGTACTGCGATAGGCACGGAGAGTGGTTTTGCTCGAGCTGGATGCCCGGAAACGACTCCGCCATTCGAGCGGCCTTTCCTGCCCTGGTAGCCGCTTGCGCGGGCAGTGAAGAACAATCTGGTCTTTTGTTCGGCAATATTGTATGGCGTGTCCTCTATGACCGCAACGATCACTGGTACTTCAAACCCGCCGACAAAAAGGGTGGGGACCCACTGGGAATGACCTACTGGCGGAAGACAGAGTGCCGTTCGGAGACTGCGGCCGCAGACGCGTGATGTACAACGGCATGCTCGCAAATCATCCGAGATCGTCAGCGAAAGCGCCAGGGCTACTGGCGTGGCATGCAAAGGGTGTGAAGGGTGCATGTGATCAGCGAACCACGAAATAAGCCGTGGTGAGACAGCGGACAACCCGTTCAGGGAAGAAATATCTGAATGGATCGATGTGTGCAGCAGCTGCGAGACAATGCAGGCGACACAAAGTCAACGCCCTGCAAGTGATTCGCAGGGACAGAATTTTATCTCCGTTTCGGGGGCGAGAAGGCCGGATGTCTTCTCGCCCTTTATGAATAAGGGCTACGAGGCGAGTCCGGGGATGTCGTCCGGAATCGCATTTCCAATTGCCAATGATCTTGTCATCGCGTGGGGCGTGCGTCGGGATTGGGTGTCTGTCTTCCAGCGGGGTTGGGCCCGCCGGCAGGCTTGTTCGACGGCTGTGCAGCCCACGCCGAGAAGCGGTGCGATTCGGCCGAGTCGAATTGTCCGTACACCCGCTGCCGGCCAAACCAGGATGAGGAGCTCCGGACCGGTTCAATTCCCGGTAGACATCGTACCCTCCAAGGGCGCAGCCGGTGCCCTTGCCAATCATCGGCAATTGCGGATGTGACCCCCAAGCCACTATTCTCGCAAATGAAGGCTGGACGTGCTATAATAACTGCCATGGCAACGGCTTATCTGGAGACAACCATACCAAGCTATCTGGCCGCCAAGGCCAGCCGCGACCTGATTGTCGCTGCCCATCAGCAGATCACTCAGGATTGGTGGCAGACGGCTCGTGACCGGTTTGAGCTATACGTATCGGAGGCGGTGCTCGATGAGGTGCGAGCCGGCGATCCCGGCGCCGTTGAGAGGCGCCTGCGATTGATAGAGGACCTTCCGATCCTGGCCCTCACCGATGATGTGAGGACCCTGACCCGACACTATGCCAAGGCGCTCGGCCTGTCCGGCAAGGCCCGCGCTGACATTCCGCACCTGGCTTACGCTGCATCCTACTGTATGGACTATCTGGTGACGTGGAACTGTTCTCACATCGCCAATGGCGAGATGATTCGAAGGCTGTTGAAGGCAAACGCCGAATTGAAACGTCCAACGCCCCTCATTGTGACACCCGAGGAGGTATTGGAGTCGTTGGAGGAATAGGCTTATGACATCGGACCCCATCGTTGAAGAGGTAAGGGCAACCCGGCAGAAGATCTTCGATGCCTGTGACCAAGACCTCGATGCCCTCTTAGATCGATTCCAGGAGCAGGAGAAGCAGGATCAGGAGCGGGTCGTCACGGACACCTCAGGGCAGCCAACGAAGTAGAGGGGGTCGTTCGGGGTCGCATCTCGAATTGCCGATGATCCTGTGATCGCTTGGGGCGTGCGTCGGGATCGGGGGTCTGTCTTCCAGCGGGGTTGGGCCCGGCGGACAAGGAGATCGACCCGCTGGTGTATGAGTTGTACAGAGCCGAAGGACAGGCCCCGTTTATGATAGTCGCTATCGCGTTTGGGTGTGGTCGAAGGCTGGGGAATACTGCTGGATCTTGCGCATGGCCTGGCGGTCGTATATCTTTTCGCCGCAGGCCGAACATTCATGAAACTCCAGGGACGGAACGGTGTACGGGCGGCCTGCATACTCGCCCGACCAGTCTCGGCAGACCTTCTCGATCTCCGTGCTCCCGCATGAAGGACAGACCGTGATTTGCAGCACATCCATTCTTCGTCAGATCGCTTTCTTGGACGAAACCAGAAAGTAGTAGGTCTCGGTCCCGGCTTCACGAACCAGTTTGCCCTTGGTATAGATCATCAGCCCTTCCAGGTTCGTGCTCTGAATCACATACAGATATTCCCTGGATCGGGTCTGCGACGCGCTGTGCGAGCGGAGCCTCTTGTAGACCGCTACGGCGTTGAGAATCGACTCCGCCACGTCGAGTTCGGTGAGGTTATCCACCTCCATCTCGACCCGGGCCTTCTCACTGAAGGCGTAGCGTCCGCCGAGTACCGCTCGTTTGATCCGTATCAGAACGTCGGTCATTGAAATGAGTATACCAGAGTACGATGCTGCAGTCAAACCGGATTGACCTCCAATGCCTCGCCAAGGCACGGTGCGCCCGCTTCGAGGAGGCGCTTGGGAGAACCGAGAGGTGTCGTGCGGGGACGCACGACCTGCGAGACCGAGGTCCGCATCGTGAAGAATGGCATCCTATAGGGTCATCCTCAAGCCATCGGTGGAGAAGGACCTGGTAGCCCCCTATCCCTGGTTGGATGCCTTGTTGTCAGCGGGGGCTTCCTCCGGGAAGTTGAGATAGGCGAAGGGGCCATGGAGTTCGACGGCGATGCGGTCGCGGGCCCTGGCGGCTTCGACTTCGTCGTCGAAGGGGCCGAGATTCGTCGCCTGGCCGTCGCGGGTGACACGCACGTAGCACTTCCCGGGGTGTCTCTTGTCGCGGTGGACGCCGATGAACCGGGAACTGGCATTCTCCTGCTTGCGGCGTCTGTGGTTCCAATTGTTCTGGCGTTGCGTGCAGATGCGCAGGTTGACGCGACGATTGTCCAGTCCATTGCCGTTGATGTGATCGACGACCATTCCCGTCGGCGGTTTCATGATGAGCCGGTGCATGCACAGCGTCTTGCCGTGGTGCTTGCGGTAGGCGTACCACTGGTTGCCGGTGCGGGCGGCACACCATTTCCATTGGTTGAGCCACGCGTAGTCGGCCGTGTCGACGATGACGTACTTGCCCTCCGTCAGGGCGATGTAGCGGATCTCGTCGTTGGGCGGCTCCGGCAGGTCCGTTTGCTGCTTGGGCTCGGCCTTGGCGCGGAAGTTCCGGCAGGTGTTGCCCGGCCAGGTGTCGTGCAGGGCGCCGGGCGAATCGGGGTGGTTCATGCAGGTCAGCGGGCAGGTCCAGCGGGCCATGAAGGCGTTGAATTGCTGCTGTGGGGTCGGTTGGATTGCATAGGCGCACGCCGCACACGTTCGCTCGCTCATCATTCGGGTCCTTTCATTGCCCGCTCCGCCGGCCTGCCCGGAGCGGCTCGTTCGTCATCCGGCGCGAACAACACGCGCCTCCACAATGGGACGGTGTTGCACGTTTTTGACGAAAAAAGACGCTTCAAGTCGTCGTGCAAACGCGGCTAAGTCGTTATGGAAGAATGAATAAGGAATTTTTTCATGTCACGACCTGTTACGCAGAAAGGTGTTGCACGTTTTTGACCAAAACGGGCCCGCGCAAAAACCGTAATTCTGCCAGGCATTGTTGATAATAGGCCGTGTCTGGAGACTAAAGGTACCAGGTACGATTGGCGCAGGGATTCGGATAGTTGGGGATGCGCCGCGTTCGCTGGGCAACGTCATGTGCCTGTCGGCGGCTCCACAGGGTAGCGGGGCGATCGGCTCTTACGAGCCCACTACCAACGCGGGCCGGTGCCATTCGGTGTCCGTAAGAGTCTTTGGTCAAAAAACTTACATCCCGCCGCGGTTTCTGCTTGCCTGCCGCCGAGAGGCCTGACCTGCGGCGTCATCAGGCGCCCGGGATGGATAAGGGCATCCGGCTGAGCGGGTTTGCAGGAAATTTCTCGCGATTCTGTAACGGGCCCTCGAAACGCCCGTCCATACCTGAGGGGATCGCGGCCGGCCCGGGTGCGTCGGCGGCGCAGGGCCCTAACGCGATCCCCCCCTACGGGCTTATCCGTTCCACGACGGGGCGCCCGGATCAAGCAGTGCCGAAAGATCGAATGAAGGCGAACGGCTCACAACTTGAGTTGAACCTGATCCGCCGGGCCCAGAGCGGCTGCCGCGACAGCGTGTCCCGGCTGTGCCGGGTCGCCGAGAAACGGCTCTATGCGTACATCTACCGTATGACGCTCGATTTCCACCTGACACAGGACCTTTGCCAGGAGACGCTGTTGGAGATGGTCGAGCATCTCGGCGAGCTGAGAATCGGCCATGCACCGGCCTTCTGGGCCTGGCTCTACAAGACCGCGCTGAACAAGATCCGCCAACACATCCGCCAGATGCGCCACACGCTCGTGCGTCAGTCCATCGACTCGCTTGATGATGCGGCGCTGGCCGAACGGCTTTCCGAGGCCGGGCTGTCCGCCTGCGACAAGCTGATCCAGCAGGAACTCGTGCAGGCCGTCGTGCGGGCGATGGCCGCCCTGAAGCTGAACCATCGCAGCGTTCTGCTCTTGCGCTGCTTCCACGACCTTTCTTATGTCGAGATTGCCGAGGTTATGGGGGGGACCCAGCTTCGGGCCCGGTTGCTGTTCCTTCGAGCCAAAAAGTCGCTTCGTCAACAACTTGGACGCAACGGATTGGGGGGTATGCACCTCGTGTCAGGATTGACCGTGTTCGGAGCGGTTACCACTGGAATGGGCCGATCGGCGTCGGCGGGGGTACTGATCGGCCAGGATGCGATGCGGATCGGCCTCGGCGCGACTGTATTGGGCGCAGTCGCGTCGAAGGCCGGCCTGATCGCGGCGGCGGCCGTCTTCGCGGTCCCGGTCTCCATCGGTTTGGGGGGGTGGACATCGGGCATGAGCCGGATGGCTCCCGCGAAGTCGGTCGCCAGGCCGGCCCTGGAGGTTTCCGACGGATTCAGCGATCCGTCGAGGGTCAGCGGAAGCAGCGAACCCTGCGGCTGGACCTGCATCGATCTGGAAGATCCGGTTGCGCCGGTGGATACCGATCCGCCGAGCGTCCTGGTCGGCCGAGGGCAAGGCGACGGCGTGGCGGTGGTCTTGCCGGAGGGCGATTGGGTCCAGCTTCAGTTCCCGGATGTGCTCTACGATGCCCCCGGCGCCGATCTGCTCGTGGCCGGGGCTAACGTAAAGGGCCTTCCTGAGGTGGCGGCGGTCAGCGATACGAACGATCTGTTCATTCTCGCGCCGGGCCCGGCGGTGGTGCAGGCGTCCGGCGTGACCGTCGTGCCCTACGACTTGGCCCAGGTGCCGCCCGGCGTTCGGCTCGCCGCCGTCCGCATCCGGGGGCTGCCCGACAACGACGACGAGGGTGGCTTCCAACTCGTTCGCGTCCAGGCCCGAACCGTCGGCGTCCGCGCCCCACAGACGGCGCAGCTTCTGCGCTGACAGACGCCACTACGATTCCTCCTTTCCTGTTACCCCTTCGAACCCGCGACCACCGGGTTCGAAGGGGACTTGGCCCGAAACACAGGTGCGCTCCGGGCATCACGCCGGACCGGGTCGGTGAAATGGCGGGTGAGGGTTTCGTACAGGCGGCCGGGAAAGGTGTTCTCGATCTCCTCGATGCTCCGCAGTCCGAAGATGCACGCGATGGCGATCGGGTCGGCCCGAAAACTGGTATGGCCCTCGTAGAAGCCGTAGCCCATGATGTAGTAGGGCAGCATTTCACTGAATCGCACGTGGGTGAGCTTCTCCTGCAGTTCGGTCATTTGCGTGCCGGAAAGACCGCGATACACACGGCGCAGGAAGGAATCCTCGGCCGCCGTGAGCGTACGTCGGACGTGGATGTCGAACGTCCCCTGGATCTCATCCTGGAAGATGGAGATCTGCCAACCCTTCGTCGATTCGGCACGCAGCGCGATCTCCTGGTCGTTGTAGAAGAAGCGCGGGATGCTGGAGAACCTCCTGAACGTGCCGTGTTCGACATCCTGAAGGATCATATTCCAGACGTGATAGAGCGGCCTGGCCATCTGCGGATGGGTCAGCCCCAGCTTCCTGACGAGGTTGTTGTCGCCTTTGAGAACGGAGAGGATCGTCTCATCGTCGGCCATGAACCCCGCTCCGGAAAACCGCCCGGGCCGACCGATGTAGGTGATCAGATCCACGGAAAACCCCGTGATCATCGTGGTGGCATCCAGCTCCGCGTCCGCGTGGAGTCCGGTTTGGGCCAGTGTCGGGAAGTCATCACGATTGACGTGAAGCTGCCGGTCCTTGCCGTAGGCGAACGGGACTCTGTAGCTGTAGTGCAGAGGCTTTCCATTCTCGACGGTGACAGGGATGCACACATACTTGCCGTTCTTCAGAACGGCGGTCACGATCTCGGTTCCGTCTTCCGCTATGTACGGAGATGGAAGGCCCGGCCGCTCATCCAGTTCGTGGGGATAGAGAAGGCAGGCATGGTCTTTCCGCCTGGCGGACGCCTCATGCAACGCATATGATTCTGCCAGAAAGCAGGCGACGACGATCGCAGCAATAGGAAGACGTACGATGTTGCCACGGCACATTTCTCATCTCCTTACATCATGGACTACGGCTATGACGGCTATCCCGGCGGTTCGGTTGACAGAAAACTGCGACGATACCAAATGGGTTTGCGGTGTCGGCTGATGCGGGCCTTCGAGTGAGATCGACGGCGCACCGAGGCAGGCGGGCCGGCTCGTTCTTCCTTCGGAGCGAGACGAGGCGCGCCTTCGCCCAAGCGGGCAGGATCGCGAACAGGCGGTGTGTCCTTGCTGAGAATACGCCATATTGCGAACCTGCATGTGTCATCGATCATGCCGGGGGCTGCGGAGCTCGGCGGGGGCGAAAAGGAAATCTACCGGAATTTGTGATCCGGCGAGGCGATTTGTCTGCACGGGGGCAGGTGCAGGCCCGTACAATGGTCTAATGACTACCTACAAGCACGCACTGGCCCTGAATCCATACTTCGGGGATTCGACCGCGACGATGGGGATCTTCCCACCGACCGGCCTCGAGTATATCGTCGCCAGCATGAAAGACCTGGTGGGCAAGGTTACCCTTCTGGACCTGCGGTATCAGAAGGCTTTCCAGGACCCGAAGGCTCTCAGCCAGTTCATCCGGGCCGAGATCGATCTGCTGTGCATCAGCGTTCGCTGGGAAACCCGCTTCGAGGACATCTGCGATTTCATTTGCCAGTTGCCGCCCGAGGTGACCACCGTCGTCGGCGGCTACAAAGCGACGCTGGAGGTCGAGTACCTGTTCGAGCGCTGTCCGAACATCGATATGATCGTCCGAGGCGAAGGCGAGGAGATCATTCGGGACATCTGCAACGGGCTGCCCTGCAAGGACATTCGGGGGTTGTCCTACCGGGAGAACGGCAAGGTGGTTCACAACGAGAACCGGCCTCTGCCCGAGCTGGACGGCATTCCGTTTCCCGACCGCTCGCTGCGGACGCACGACTACTACTGGTTCCAGTACGGGGTCCGGTTCGGCCGGCGCACGTTCGACACGGTGCTGACGACGCGGGGTTGCCCGTTCAAGTGCAAGTTCTGTACGTTCAGCCTCAATCCGCTCGGACAGAAGCGCAGCTATACCGAGCGCCCCGTCGATTCGGTCATCGAAGAGCTCAAGACGATCACCGCCGATATCGTTCTGTTCAGTGACGACAATTTCTTCACGAACATCAAGCGCAGCGAGGAGATCTGCGACCGGATCATCGCCAGCGGGATCAAGAAGATGTTCATCGTCCAGGCCCGCGTCGATATTGCCCGACACCCCAGGGTCCTCGACAAGGCGCAGCAGGCGGGGTTCAAGCTGTTCCTGTTCGGGGTCGAATCGCCGCACGATCGAATCCTCGAACAGCTCCAGAAGGGCATCACGCAGCAGCAGATTCGCGACGCGTTCGCCGTCCTGACGAAATACGATTTCCATCTGCACGGGTACTTCATTTACGGGAACATCGGTGAGAGCGCCGAGGAGATGCTCTACATCCCGAAGTTCGCCAAGGAGATCGGGCTGGACACGATCAGCTTCCAGAAGCTGCGTGTCGAGAAGTTCTCGCCGTTGAAAGAGGTGGTCGAATCCACGCCGGGCTATCATTTCGACCGCATCGGCGGTCCGGTCTACTCCGACCGATACGGGCGCAAGGAACTCAAGGAAATCCGCAATCGGATTCGAGCGGCGTTCTACGATTCGGCCCAGCTTTGGCACATCGTCAGGAAGGCCCGCCGTATCGGCCTTGCCGATGGGCGAGATCTTGCGGGTGTGCTTCCCCGTTTGCCCGTATTGCTGTACCGGCTGGCTACACGAAAAAAGCAAAAGAGACGCCACCACATCCAGTCGGCCCGGCGCGCCGCCGCCGTCCTGTGAACGGGTGGATGGATGATTGCGAGCGGGCTCTCTTTCTTACGAATCCAGTAGCCGGACATCAAGAGGTACGCCCTTTCTTTCGTCGCGCACCAGGTGTATCGCCTGCCCCGGACACTGGCTCACACAGACCCCACATCCCATGCAGGCTTCCCAAGTCACGGCGACGGTCCCATTCATCCGGATCGCGCCGAACGGACACGCCTCTTCGCACGCGCCGCAGGCGGTGCATGCGGTTTCATCTATCTGGGCTACATAGCCGGACGACGCGACCATCGGGACGCCGTGCTTGCGCATGGCCTCGATCCCGCCGCAACAGCACTTGCAGCAGTTGCAGATCGCGTAGAATCGGCCCAGCAGGACGTCCTTGAACCAGGCCGAATGGAGATGGCCGCGCCTGTGTTCGTCCTCCAGGAGTTCGACTGCCTCTTTCTGGCTGAGACGACGACTTGTCTTGGGATGGTGCTCCAGGATGAAATCCACGAAGGGTTGTCCGATGACCATGCAGACCTGAATCGGCAGGCAGGGATTCACTCTCCTTTGACGGCACGCGCAGGGGAATACGGCCACTTCGGGAGGCCCCTTGAGAACCAAGTCGCGTGCCATCGCATAGGGAATGATCTGCTCCAGATCCCGCCGGGGGATCTCTCGGTTGAGAGTCACGATAGCCCGCGCCTGATCATGTGTCAGCACCTTGCCGTGATAGCGGTCTGCCCAGCGTTTCCTTCCTGCGGCGCTCAGACGCGGAAAGACCTGATTGGTGAGCAGGTCGAGGTATTGTTTGGTCCAGCGGCCGTAAGCATAGGCGTGTACGGCGCTGAGATTCAACACGCCGCGCCAGCCGGTCTTCCGCATAACGGCCCAAGTTGAAGGACGCAAGGGGTGCCAGCGTTCCGCATACAGCCAGAACAGCACCATCGAGACGAACAGTATCGCAACGGCAAGGAGTGCAATCCACCCTGACATCCTATGGCCTCCTTTCTCGGCGGCATGGCCTCGCATGTCAGATCTGCGATTCGTTCGACAGTCGCGTACTGCTCCATGATAGGCATCTGCCTTGGGCAACGCAACCTCGGTCATCGGGGGGGAGGGCGGAAAGGTCTGTCTTTTTGGGTCGCATGCGGGCGAGGGGAGGTCTATGATGGTGCCGATGGCGGGTGGGCGCCCGCCGCATCTGGTTGTTCGCGCGAGTAGAGCGTTGTCGGGAGGTGATTCGGATGAAGTCGTACAGGTTTGTGCTGGAGATGATGATCGCGATGCTTGTGACTGCCTCTGTGCAGGGATCGCAGGAAGCCGAGTCTTCGAACGCTTGGCGGGTGGGGCGGTTTGCGGAGAAAGACTTCTTCCCGGTCGCGGTCTGGCTACAGAGTCCGGCGAACGCCCCGCGTTATCAGGCGGCGGGGATCAATCTGTACGTCGGTTTATGGAGAGGACCGACGCAGGTGCAGTTGGAGTCGCTGAGGAAGGCGGGCATGCCGGTGGTCTGTCATCAAAACGCCGTGGGGCTGGCGCATCGGGACGACCCGATCATCGCCGCCTGGATGCACGGCGACGAGCCGGACAACGCCCAATCGCTCGGCGAGGGCAAGGGCTATGGCCCACCGATACTGCCTGCGAAGATCATCGAGGATTACGAGCGGCTGCGGACGGCCGATCCGAGTCGTCCTGTGTTTCTGAATCTGGGGCAGGGGGTGGCCTGGGACAACTGGCACGGGCGCGGGGTGCGCACGAATCATCCGGAAGACTACCCGTTGTACGTTCAGGGTTGTGACATCGTGTCGTTCGACATCTATCCGGCTACGCACAGCAATCCGCAGGTGGCCGGGCAGCTCGACTACGTCGCACGAGGCGTCGCTCGCCTGGTGGAGTGGACGGGTGGCCGCAAGGGCGTCTGGAACTGCATCGAGTGTACGCACATCAGCAACCCGACACGTAAGCCCACGCCGCACGAGGTGCGCTGCGAAGTGTGGATGGCTCTCGTCCACGGCTCACAGGGGCTGATCTACTTCGTGCACGAATGGCAGCCGAGGTTCAACGAGGCGGCGCTGCTCGCCGATGCGGAGATGCTCGATGCGGTGACTCGGATCAACCGGCGGATCGCGCAGTTGGCGCCCGTTCTGAATGGACCGACGATCGCCGACGGTGTCCGCGTCGTCTCGGATCGATCTGATGTCCCAATCGCGACGATGATGAAGCGCCATGAGGGCCAGACGTATCTGTTTGCCGTTGTGATGCGAGAGGCCGCCGCCTCCGCCGAGTTCCAGATCGACGGGTTGCCCGGCCTGCGCACGGTGACCGTCCTGGACGAAGATCGCACGTTGGAATCGCGCGACGGCGTCTTCGCCGACCGCTTCGCGCCCTGGGACGTCCATCTGTACGAGATCCCCTGACGCCGTCCGGCGATCGGTGTCGCGTTGTCGCAACTCGCTCGATTTGGACGCTGTTCCTGCGGTCTGTCAGCGGACAGCGGCGCCCTGCCAAAGCCCCTCTGTGGCGGCGTACATATATGTAATGTAGAGCTGCACGCGGCGTCCATCGACCGTTGCTTCGACGAGCAGGTCTTTGACCAGAGGCCGATGCCACTGGAACGTCAGCGGCACACGAGCATTGATTCCGTCGGGCAGTTGATCCAGCGACTCGAACGTTCCGTACGAACTCAGCTCGAAATCGACGGCGTTGGCCGAATGGTCGAACGCCAGCGTCTGGTCACCGAGCCTCACCAGGCCGCTGCAGGTGAACGTGTCCTTCTGTGCGTCGAACGTCTGAGGAGCGTCTGCGAAATCGGCAAAGCGGCCGGTCAGCGAATCCATGGTGAACGGTCCCCTCGCCACGCCCGACTCGAACGTGCCGCGGCCCGAGAGGGAGAAGGGGATCTGCACGCCGCCGGCACGGATCGCCGCGGTGTGTGAGATCTCCGCGCTGCGGATGCGGAACTCCGTGAGGGTCGTCGTCAGCTTCGTGAAATCGGCGGCCATCCGCATGTGCGTGGTGCTGGGGACGAAATCAATGTCCGGAAGATCGATGGTGGCTTCCTTACCGTCCACCTCCGCACGGAGCGTCACGGTATACCAGGCCTCCTGCGATCCGCCCGAGAAGTCGAACGTCACGGTGGTGAGCTGGTACGGCGTGGGATAGACGTACCAAGCGACTCCCTCGTAGATCCAGACGTCGGAGAACCCCGCGACCAGCATGTTCTTTTCGCTTTCCTGCGCCGTGTAGAAGTGATGGCGCAGGCTGTTTGACCAGAATCGGTGCAGGGGAATGGTCCCGAACGGCTGCTTGCCGGGCGGGTACACGTAGAACGAAACGCCCTCGTAGGTCCACACGCGGTTGAACGACGGATCGGTGATCAGCTTGTTCTTCTCTCGCTCCTTGGTCGTCCACAGGTGCGACCCGAGCGCATCCGACCAGAATCGGTACGCCGGTGCGACGTTCGACGCCGAGCCGTCGTAGAACGCATAGAAGACGATGCCTTCGTACTGCCAGACCGCCGACTGGAGCTGGATGAGCTTGTCACGCTCGTCGGCGTTCATCGTGTAGAACTGCTTGGCCGAAGTCCGCGAGCGGAAGCCGTAGACCGGTCCAAGCCCCTGGAACTCATAGGCCCCCATGTCGACGGCGACGCCGTAAAGTCTCGGCAGGCCGTCGAGATCTGTCTCGCCCCTCGGCGGCACGTAGGTCGGGTCGCCGGCGTCGATGCAGGGGGAGTTCTGCGAAAGGTGGAAATCGTTGTAGACCAGGCCGGTGAACAGGGGGTTGGCGTCGATGTTGCCCTCGCCCCAGTTCAGGACGCTTCCCGGCTCGACGAAGACGCCGGACCGACCCGACTGCACGTTGCTGTAGGCGATGCTCACCTGCGAATACGCGGTGCCCACCAAGTCCTGCCACACGTAGGCGTTGTCGCCCGCAGCGGCCTCGTTCTGCCAGAGGATGCTCTGGCTGATCTGTGGGTGGCTCTGACGCTGGCTGGCGACGGCGCCGCCCTTGGTCGCCTCGTTGCCGACCAACGTACAGTTCACGATCTGGCTGTGGCTCTGATAGAAGTCCATCACGGCGCCGCCGAGGCCGGCCGCCTGGTTGCCCGAGAAGATGCAGTTCACGATCGAGGGAGTGCTGCAGCGGTGGTTGTAGATGGCGCCGCCGTCCAGGAGGCACGTATTGCCCGTAAAGGTGGACAGCGAGATCGTGAGACTGGAGGCGTAGCTGTGGATGGCGCCGCCGGTCTTGGTGGCCGTGTTGCCCGCAAACGTGCAACGGGTCACGATCAGATGGTCTCCGGTTTCCGTTCCGAGGGCGACGTGGTTGAAGATGGCGCCGCCTTCGAGACCGTTGTTGTTCTCGAAGATGCTGTCGGTGACGGTCACGCGACTATCGATGCCTGTGATGCCGTTTCCGGTGTTCTCTCTGAAGAGGCAGTCGGTCAGCGTGAGCGTACTGTTCTTGCCGTAGACGGCGCCGCCGTGCAGGGTGGCCGAGGCGTTGCGCAGGAAGGTGCAGTTCTGGAACGTGGCTTGGCTGTCTTCGCAGCGGAAGGCGGCGCCCCATTCGAGGACCGTATTGTCGGCAAAGGTGCAGTTGACGATGTTCAGAACGGAGTTCTCGGCGCGCACCACGCCGCCGGAGTGGCTCCTGGCGCCGTTGGTGACGGTCAGTCCGGCCAGGGTCAGCTCCGCGTTGAAGCCAAGGTCGAAGAAGCGATGGCCAGCCTCATCCTCGACCCAGCAGTCGACGACCGTCCTGGCCACCACGGCCGGATTGTTCGGATCGGTGCTGCGGATGGTCAAGGCCCGTCCGATCAGCAGAAGGTCCGCCGCGTCGCTGCCGGTGTAGGTGCCGGGCGCCAGGACGATGGTGTCCCCACTGGCCGCCACCCCGACCGCGGCCCGTAGGGTCGTGTAGTCCCCGGTGCCGCTGCTGTTGACGTAGATCGTTCTGGCGTGTGCGGCGTTAAACGACGCAAAACACACCACGCCCAGAAGACATGCGATTCTTGCACGGGTTAGCGCATTCATCGGTAACCCTCCTCCCAGAGGTACTCTTACATTATAACCACGCATCATCATTCTACCATAATCGGCGATCCCGAGTCCAGTACTTTCCAGAATCGCGGTCGAGCCGGGCGGGGCCTTCGGCGGCGATTGGGGCCTGGCACAGTCCCGCCGGTCGCGTGCCGCCATCGGCGAGGCGGCGAGGGGCCGAGTCGATCTGATCGGCATCGTACGGCGAACTGGATATTATCGGTCGCATGCGGTAAGGGAACGATCCGGCCCTTCCGCAATGGGTCGTGAAGGCCTCTTCGGAGTGTCTGTGACGGTGACGCCGCATCGGCTCGACGGGGATGGACAGCCCGCAAAATACGGGCAAACACGTAGAGTCTGCCCGGCTCTTCGCGGCCGCTCGCCTCGACAATTCGGACGTTGCGCCGATCGTACCGGGACCTGCGCCCATGCAACGGGTGTCGTCAGAAGCCCCGGATTCCTTGCTTGGCGAACCACAGATAAAGGTTGCATGGCCTCGAGCGGGGACGTAGAATCCCGCCTTTGACGCCAAAGGATTTTGAAAGGACTGACGGATGAAATATGACGTGGCGAATATGAAACGGGCTCCCGAGGGGAAGAAACGGATTCTCTGGGCCGACAACGATATGCCCGTCCTGGCGGCGATTCGCGAGCGATTTGCCCGAACGAAACCTCTGAAGGGCCTGAGCATCGCGGCGTGCCTGCACGTGACGGCCGAGACCGCCAACCTGATGCGAACGCTCAAGGCCGGCGGGGCCAACGCCGTGCTCTGTGCGTCGAACCCGCTGAGCACGCAGGACGACGTCGCGGCGTCGCTGACGAAGGACTTTGGGATTCCGACGTTCGCCATCCGTGGCGAGAACCGAGCCACGTACTACAAGCACCTCAACGCGGCGTTGGACCACAAGCCGACTGTAACCTTCGACGACGGCGCCGACCTGGTCAACGAGTTGCACATTAAGCGGAAGAAGGACGCCGGACGCATCATCGCCAGCATGGAAGAGACCACGACCGGCGTGATCCGCCTGCGGGCGATGGCCAAGGAAGGCAAGCTCAAGTTCCCGGTCATCGCGGTCAACGACGCCAAGAGCAAGCACATGTTCGACAACCGTTATGGGACGGGCCAGTCCACCATCGACGGGATCATCCGCGCGACGGACTACCTGCTGGCCGGCAGCAACGTCGTGGTGGCCGGTTACGGCTGGTGCGGTCGCGGCTTCGCCATGCGGGCCCGCGGGATGGGCGCCATCGTGATTATCACGGAAGTGGACGCGATCAAGGCCCTCGAAGCCGCGATGGACGGCTTCCAGGTGATGCCGATGGCTCAGGCGGCCAGGGCCGGCGACCTGTTCGTGACGCTGACGGGCAACAAGCACGTGCTGCGTCCGGAGCATTTCCGGGCGATGAAGCATCGGGCCACGGTGGCAAACAGTGGCCATTTCGACGTGGAAATCGACATTCCCGGCCTGAAGAAGATGAGTAAGAAGGTCAATCGCGGCGTGCGGAACCACGTCGATGAATATGTGATTAACCGCAGCAAGAGCATCTATCTGCTGGGCGAGGGCCGTCTGATCAACCTGGCGGCGGCCGAGGGGCACCCGGCGTGTGTGATGGACATGAGCTTCGCCACGCAGGCCCTCCAGGCCGAGTATGTGCTCAAACACGCCGCCAAGCTGGAAATCGCGGTCCACTCGGTTCCACTGGAGATCGAGGAGCAGGTTTGCCGATTGAAACTACGGACGATGTCGATTGCCATCGACAAACTGACGCCGGAACAGGTCGAGTACCTGGCCAGTAGCGGCGAAGGAACGTAGTCGCCGGTCCGCACCATGCCGGGCGATGCGTTCCCGCTGGCCGCCTCCTGATGGACATCGGGACTGGTGAGTCGGACGTTCGTAGGACTATGGAAAACAAAGAGACGGAAAAGACGCCGAAGGCGCCCAAGTCCTTCCTGGCCGTCGGTCCGACCCTGCACTACAGCCACAAGAACGTGCAGCGATGCTGGCTGCTGGCGGTCATCTCCTTCGGGATCACCTGCCTGATCTGGTCCCGGATCGTCACCGGGACGTTCTGGGCGTTCGACCTCGAGTCGCAGACGGCGCCGGATTTCTGGCGACTGAACACGGCGACGCTGGACGGGGCCAGCATCTTCGAGTACCCCTGGCAAATCGTTGTGTTGGGGTTGCTGATGGGTGTCTTGGCGGTGGTGCCCATCCTGATTGCCCAGTTGATGAGCTTCGGACACTGCTTTATTTTTATCCTGGCGGTGTTCTTTCTGGCGAATCTGCCGGGGTTCGCACTGTCGCTGCTGCTCAGTTGCTTCCTCGTGGCATCGCGCCCGCTCCGCTTTCGGTCGCGCATCATCGCGATCGCGCTGTGCACGGCCCCGCAGCTTCTCTACTGGGGTTTCTTCGGTCCAGCTCCCGGCATGGAACCGCTGGAGTGGGGCTTCTCGTTCGCCCCCTGGATCTGGGCCTGGCTGGTGGGTCTGACGATCGCCGGGCTTGTCATCGGAATCGGCCATTACACCCGCTATCGGCCGGGGCTCAACTGGGTCTTCACCACAACGACGCTGCTGCTGGCCCTGGGCGTATTCGAATGGAAGATCGGCTTTGACGAACTGGATTACCAGTTCTACATCGCCGGCAACAACCCCGAAGAGGTCCCCGAGTTTCACGACCGCAGCATCCGCGAGGCCCTGGATCGGACCATTATGGACCCGGCCACGCGAAAGACGCTGGCCGCGTACTTCCTGCCGACCGATCCGATTCCCCTGCGAGAAGAGCTCAAGACGGAGATCCAGATCCAATTGAGCCTCGACCGTTGGCCGAGTTGGTTCATCGTGCCCGACGAATTGAAGTACCAGGAGAAGCGCGACTGGCTGAACGAGCAATACGACCGGTTCATCCATCCGACAAAGTCCTGGTGGATGCCGCACTGGTTGCATGCCGAGATTATGGAGCGTCGTTCCGCCAGCCCACGGATGCCGATCGCGTTGTACTACCGGGCTATGCTCAGCGAATACAGTCCGGCCTTGCCTCGGATTCGTCGGGAGGAAATGTTGCATTTCTACAGCGACTACCCTCACGAACGGTCGGGAGAGATCTGGTTCGAGCTGTATCGCGACTACGGCTCGTCGCCGGAGTCGGCCGAGGCCCGTTGGCGTATCGCCAAGCATCTGGCCGGACGCAGTCGGTTCAATCAGGCGGGCACCTTTCTCGATCAGGCGCAGGCCCTGGTCGATGAGCAGCTTGCCCAGGACAACAGCGCATCGGCCTCGGATTCGCTGTTCAGTGCGTTCCGGCCACCGGCCGCAACCGTGATGACGCAGATCAAGCTGCGGGAATTGCAGAGGCGCGTGCATGAATTGAAGGCCTTGATCGCCGATGAGAATCTCAAGGGTGGCGATGGGGCCGCCGACCGGCTGGCCAAGTTCGTGATGCTCAATCCGCACGGCCTGGAATACGCTCAGCAGCTCGACACCCTGTTGTCGCTGGCCGGCCCTGACGACGGCCTGCGCGACAACATCCTGCTGGCCAAAGCCAAGCTCATTGCCGACGATCAGGGTCGATCCGAACGGCTGATCGAGTTGAACCGCGAGTATCAGAACACCGACGGGGGGATGCAGGCGTTGTACGAATTGACCCGGCTGAAGATCCGGCTCTATCAGCAGGAGGACGATTCGGCCACTGAGAAGCGCCGGTTCCTGACGGAGGCCAGGGATATGCTGACCAGCTTCAGTAACCTCTACCCCGACAGTTTCTATGCAGAGCAGATTCGCCGCAACCTCGAAGACCTCCCCCGGCCGGAATGACGACCGGGTGGCAGCGTGGGACCAGCGCCCGGGGCCGTGCAGCCAAAGACCACAGCGAGCCGAGCAAAAGGCTGTCTTGCTCGCGCCATTTGTCTGCCAACCACCCCGACTTACGCGTCGAATGAGATTGTGGCGTTTTGGCACAATGAGTTCTTTGTCTTCTGCAGAGCAACGGTGCCCACCGCCGGACGGAGCCCGCTCTTCTGCATGCGAAATCGACGGACATTCGATGGGAAGGCAACGGCAATGTACAAGCTGAATCCGAAGGTCGATACCAGCGGCACAGATGGCCTGACGCTATTCGAGTTTCCACCGGTCGGCCTCGTGGAGTTGTTCGGCGAGGTCTGCGACAGCGACGGCTGCAAGGTCTCGCGCAGGCACGTCTTCACCAGCGACCGGGGCGACGTCTTTACGGTCTACGATTGGAAGCAGACCACGCTCTACCGGGGCGAAAGCAGCGGGGCCCCCACGCCGGAGGAGTTCTGGCACAGCCGTGAACTGAAGCTCCTGCGCATCGGTGGCCGCGTCGGAAGCAATCCGCGCCCCTTCCTCAAGTGGCTGCAAGGCGAGTACGAACTCCGCGCCGCCACGCACAATGCTCGCCACACCGACAGCGAATGCGCTTGACGAGCCCGGTCGCCGCGCTCATGCGGCCGTCGAACGCGTAGAGAAGCTTGTGAGTGCGGATTGGCGATTCGCACTTCGCAGGTGGGCCTTCGTCCGCCACAACCGCTACTTCCACAGCCTCTGTCCCAGTTTGCGCCGGAAAGGACTGCCCATGACACGATCCGGCCGCTACAATACGGCCGGTGAAGCCCGCCTCAGGAGGATTTCGCGAAGGGGCACGAACGTGTCAATCGGACAGGCAAGGGGAGCTACGCAGTGAGACGGTATGCAGCAGTGTGGATGGTCGTTGGGGTAGCGGCATGGGCAGGGCCCGCATCGGCCGGGGATTGGCCGGGGTTCCGCGGGCCGGGCGCGCGAGGTGTCAGCGACCAGACAGGTCTGGCGCTCACCTGGAGTGATACGGAGAATCTCGCCTGGAAGACGCCGCTGCCGGGACCGGGCTCGTCCAGCCCCATCGTCTTCGGCGATCGGGTCTATGTGACGTGCTACTCCGGCTATGGCCTCGACCCGAACGAGCCGGGCGAGATGAGCGGCCTCCGGCGTCATCTCGTGTGCGTTCGCGCCGCCGATGGCGAGTTGCTCTGGGACGCCGTCGTGCCGGCGGTGCTCCCGGAAGAGCCATACCGGGGCATGCTGCGCGAACATGGCTATGCCAGCCAGACCCCTGCGACGGACGGGGAACGGATCTACGTCTTCTTCGGCAAGACCGGCGTGCTCGCCCTCGACCCCAACGGCAGACAACTCTGGCAGACCAGCGTCGGCACCGGCACCGACCAGAAACGCTGGGGCGCTGCGACGAGCCTCGCCCTCCACGATAACCTCGTCTTCGTCAACGCCTGGGACGAGAGCAAGGCCCTCTATGCTCTCGATGCCCGAACGGGCCGCGAAGTGTGGCGCAAGGACACGTCGGAGACGGGGCTGTCGTTCAGCACGCCCGTGGTGGCGGAGCAGGCAGACGGCTGCACGGAGCTGGTCGTTTCCGTCCCGTCGGTGGTCTGGGGCCTCGATCCGCAGACCGGCCAGCAACTCTGGTCCGCCCGTACCGGCATCGACGACGACATGATCCCCAGCCCCGTGGTCCACGACGGCGTCGCCTACATCCACGGCGGCGGCCCGCGTCACCACGGCTCTCTGGCGGTGCGTCTCGGCGGCCGGGGCGATGTCACCGACACGCACGTCGTCTGGTCCGGCAAAAACGTCGCCAGCCCGCCGTCGCCGGTGATCGTGGACGGCCTGATGTACTGGGTGGACGCCTACGGCCAGGCCTGCTGCGTGGAGACCGCCACCGGCGCGCTTCGGTACCGCGAGAAGCTGCCCGTCGTCGAGCGGTTCGCGGTCTACGCCTCAGCGGTCGCCGCCGAAGGGAGGATCTACGTCGTGACGCGAAAGGGCGGCACCTTCGTCTTGCTCGCCCGGCCGGAACTCCAGATCCTCGCCCACAACCACTTCGCATCCGACCCCGGCGACTTCAACGCCTCACCCGCCATCAGCAACCAGCGCCTCTTTCTCCGCTCCAACCGCTTCCTCTACGGCATCAAGAAAGTCCCGTAGGATGCGCTTCAGCCCATGCGGAATCCAAAAACGGGTTGCCCCGCCCGAGTCAAGCACGGCACTGTCGGCGACGACGCGGGGCCCTTGTGCATGCCCATGCCCGGACGGCCTCGCCGGAGCAATAAAGAACCCGCCCCGTTCCGCTCGGGAGGCGCGCCCTCCACGGAACCTCACCGGGGCGGGCCTGTGAACCCTTCGTCCCCCCGCACCCAACCCACCGCGTCACGGGCTACGAGATGCTGCACGCTTTAATGGGGTACGTCCCCATTTATGCACTGAGTCTGTTTCCGGTGTTTCCCAGGCAGCCGTACCCGGCGTGAGGAAGTCGCAATCCGCTACCTGCGATTCGCAGGTAGCGGACATCGCAAAAGACGATGCGTCCACGGCAAAGCCCCGCTGAGGATTGTCGAAAGGGCTGACCCCAAACCCTGCCCCGGAACCTGTCGGGGTGGGCTTGTGAACCCGTCGTTCCCCTGCACCCAACCCGCCGCGTCACGAACTGCTACACATGGGAAATAGGGGTACGTCCCAATCCTGTTCGGCCCGGGATTTGCAGGGCGGGGGTGGTGAGTGGAATGGGATGGGCGGAGGTCCGCATCGGAGAGAGCCGGCGGCGGAGGGCGGTGCGTGGTGCGCGCAGCATCGAGCGGGACACCATTGCCAGCGCGAATGGGCCTTAGGCGATGCGATCGTGTTTTTGCAGACGCTGGATGTGAGCCAGCAGTTCTTCTTCGTCGGCCATGCCGGTGAAATACCAGCAGAGCATTTCATAGGTGCGCAGCGTGGGCTTGCGGCCGGTCCACAGCGAGATCAACAGGCAGGCGAGGATCGCCGCGTACGTCTGCAACTCGATGCCGTTGCGGTGATAGCTCAGCAGATGGCGACAGCCCAAAACGTGTTTGTAGAATCGAAAGAAGATCTCGATTGTCCAACGATACCGAAAGATCAAGGCAATCACGTCCGCCTCCACATCCATCAGATCGGTGGCGACCACCAGGGTCTCGGACTGTTCCGGCCCGCCGCGACCGGTGTGCATGCGTTTGCGATGTGGCGTGCAGGCCACCTCCACCACGCGAACCGGTTCGGTGAGAGCACCTCTCTTGGGACGGCTGCCCAGCCGCATGACGCGATCGCGCACAACGCCGGCCGCTCTGGCTTCGTCAGGGACAGTCCGTTCCTCACAGGCCTCGGCGGTGTAATTGTCCCGGATCCGACAGACGAAGTGGCTGTCGCGATCCCGAATTGTCTGGAAGAGGCTGTACTGGGCATAGCCGCGATCCAGCACGTAGATGCGTCCGGGCTCCAGGGTCTCGACCAGGATGTCCCGCTCGTTGGCGTTGCCGTCGGTGATGGTGGCTTGGACCGGGACGCCCTTGAGGATTTCGAAGTGGACGTGGTTCTTGACGGCCTTGTGTTTGTCGTCGATCCAGAGGGCCCAGGCGATCTTCGGCAGTCCCTTCAGAAGCGTCCCGTCGACGGCGGTAAGGATGCCCGGCAGGTCGTTCAACGAGTCATGGGCCGCCAGGGGCTTCAGTTGCGTGCCGAGTTCCCCGATGATCTTCAGCATCACTTCGCTGTCGAAGACCCTCGCCGCCTCGGACAAACTGCCTAGAGACGCGCGGGGGACACCCAGCTTGCGTTGGACCTTCTTCAGTTCGCTGGCCTGTTGCAGGGACCGCAGGGACACGCAGATCGGATTGAACAGGTACAACAGCAACAACGCCATGTACTGATCCATGTGCAGAAGGCGGTTGCCGGCCCGGTCGCGTTCGCAGCCGACGTGCCGCAGCGATTCGAGCAGCGGCGCGATGGCTTTGAAGTACTTGAAGCCCTGCACTTCATGCTCTTTGATCTTGTGCCGTTCGTGACTCACATCCGGAACTTTAGGCGAGTCCGACACATGGCGCAAGTGTAAAAATAGCAAAAATATGAAAGAATCTACAGTGCGAATCCTGCTTCCTCAAGACTCAGCAATTCTCGTGCCGAACAGGATTGGGTCCGTCCCGGTATTATTTGCTCCTGATCTCCTTCCATTCTTGCTCAAGTGCTGTCTCTACTCGCCGATATCTGTCAATATACACATCAAGAACAGCCGATCGTGGAATCTTGTTGCGGTGGATAGATACCCAATGTGCTATCGCTCCTGTTGTAATCTCGTCGCCACCAAGTTCGCGGCGCGGCACCGTGGTCAGGAACTCCGCTACAAGTGGATTCTCCCCATTGAGCAGGGTGCCAGTATGAGTTGTCGCTAGAATATAGGTAGCATACCTCATAAGCAGGATGGCGACATCGGCCAGATATTCCCGGCCACCTGCTCGACGCAACAGCAACAAATCATGTCTTATCTCGTCCGAAAGGAGTGGAAGATTCGGATACTCGTCATGAAAGCGCCATTCTGCTGTGAGGGCAAAGTTGGCGATTCTAGCCTTGGCTGTCAGTAGCTCACGAAGCGAATCCTCTCGAACGTCGTTCGGGTCTGGGTCTGGACCCGACATTACCACGACATCGGGGTTTCTTTCTGCGATGATCCCGATAAGATTCTCTTTAGGAGTATCGCCAACCGGGTTACCGCGGATGTCTAGATATGCCAGTTCAGTCAACACCTGAAGAGGCGAAATGCTCAAGATTCTGTTGTGCCGCAGATCAAGCCACGCCAATGCCCTACAATTGGACAAAGAAGCGATGTCTGTGATTTCGTTGTCTGCCAAGGAGAGGTACGAAAGCTCGTTTAGGCAATTGAGAAATGCGATATTGGCAAGGCCACACCCTTGCATATGAAGCTCGCGGAGACGGCTCAATAGGCGGATACTGTTAACATCGCGAATCGCACACTTGTAGAGGCGCAGGCTTACCAGACTGCGAGGAAACTCAGCGGTAGCAAACGTGTCGATTTCTTTGCCGAACAGGCATATCGCGTTCACGTCTTGCTGCGCCAGCTTCATCGGATTTTCAGATGTACGCAGAGACGATGATGGATCATCGTCAGCATATACATGCTCAGAAGATAATACCGTCACCATCATCAGCGACAACACAATAGGTGTACTGAAAGTCGCTTCATGCTTCATTTCTCAAACCTCACTAGTTCTGTCGAATCGCACACCGATCTTCCCACTGATCAATTGGTGGCTACCCTTCGTTGAACAGGCACGGTCGGACTCGTGTCACCTTCTGATATCTGCAGGACAGTAACCCCAAGATCGACTTCCGTACCATCCGGAAGGAATTTCTTCCACGTTATCGGCTCAGTCTCCCCACCTTCCGCAAAAGTTCGCCACTGAACCCAGTCATCTCCCAAGCGATACTCCGCAACCTTCCCAGTGGCCGCATATACGGTGCACCCTGTCATGATCGCAAGTTCTCTGGCAAAGTATCCTGTGTTCGCGGCATGACAGGCATTCATGAAGATTGTTCCGCCTTCGGCGAACTTGATCTTCCCTTGGTCAATGAGTTCCTGCAAATCATCGAGATCTCTCGATTCCGGATGATCGTAAGACCTTGATTGTCCGTAGAAACCAGAATCCTCATAGCCTTCGTAGCCTTGCCCCCAAACACCCCCCCGATGCCGGTAGCCTTGCTCTGAATTCCAAATCCATCCGTGCGAAAATATGTTGAGTGTCGCGATCTCTCCGTACGTGGTAGTAGCGGAAATCAGGGCATCCAAGAAATTCATACCAGTCTGCCATCGATACGAGCTATCAGGTGTTATTCTCATCCCCCAACTGTTGTAGAATGTACCTTCTGTTATTGCGCAAAGAGAGATGATCCCTGGGTCGCCAGCACTCCCCTCGCATCCAAACGGATCGCCCAGGAGAATCGAGTTGTTATGGCAGTAGCAGTACATGTTCAAGCCGTCGGCGTAGCCGATGGGATCGGTCTGGAGGAAGCGGCCAACGGTCGGGTTGTAGTAGCGGGCGCGGTAGTAGTAGAGGCCGGTCTCCTTGTCGAATTCGCGGCCTGTGAACATGAAACGGTTGGGATGGTTCGGGTCGGAGGCGGCCGGCTGGCCGTAGACGTCGTACTCGTAGACCTGGACTGTCTCGCCGTCGGCGTCGCTGAGCGCCACCACCGAGCCGAGGGCGTCGAAATGGTAGTAGTACGTCCCGGCGTAACTGCCCGCCGCCTCGATTCCTCCTGACGGCGGACTTTCCAGCATGCAGAATGAGCCTGCCCTGAGCGAAGTCGAACGGGGCTCGTCGATGCATGGGCCATGGATGTACTTGCGCAGGAGATTGTCGCTGCCATCGTATTCCGCGATGCACTGGTCTCCGTCGTAGACGTACCTGGTCACCGTGCCATCGACATCTCCTCCACCCGGCGGACTTACCAGCTTGGCGATCCGCCGGCCCGAGGGGTCGTAGGTGTAGGTGATCTGCTGCCAGTCGGCTCCGCCGCCCGAAGCCGGCACGCCGCCCGTCCACTGGATGGCGTCGATCCAGGCCGATCCGGCCGTCGAGCCGGAGTACTTGACGTACTTCCACTTGAGCGTGTGCGTGCCCGACGGGATATCGAACCAGCCCGTCGGGTCCCAGGTATCGCTCTGGCCCCAACTGGCCACAACGCCCTCATCGACGCAGAACGCCAGGCCGTCGCCACTGACCCAGGACATCTTGAATCGGAACTGGATGCGCCCCGGCCCGACGACCGTCGTCTGCATCCAGGTCTCCTGGCCCGAGCCGATGGTCCCGCTCTGGGCGGCGTCGTTGTCCCATTCGGCGGGCTCAGGGCAGGCTACGTAGTACTCGGCCGACTGCGCGAACCACTCCGCGTCGCCACCGGTGGTGAAGCGCAATTCGCAGTCGCACGCCGCGTGGTGCGGCGCGGGGCGGATTTGCCGGGTTGTGGGGGCCTCTGGGGGCATATGGCGTCCCTTCGCACGTCAGGATCGAGTCTACAGACGAATCGCGTCGATGTCAAAGGGCTTTTCGCGGCTGGCAGGCGTCCGGGCGAGGCCGGGCGGGGGGGCTCGTTCTGCGTGTGAATTTCCGGGGAATTCGGCGGGGATGGGGGTTGACTTGTGGGGGCGGGTGGCATACAGTAAAGGATTCTTTTTGTGGGAATCGAAGGAGTTTTCAGGTGCAAGAAGCTATTGCCAAAGCGGCCGCTCTGGTCGAGGCGATGGAGTATATCCGGGCCTTTCGCGGGCGGATGGTCGTGGTCAAGCTGGGCGGCAGCGTGCTGGACGACCCGGCGGCGCAGCGGAGTCTGCTGACCGACGTGGCGTTCATGGCGACGGTGGGGATGCGGCCGATCATCGTGCACGGGGGCGGCAAGGCCATCACCCGGGCGATGAACGAGGCGGGTCTGGAGCCGGTGTGGGTGCAGGGGCGGCGGTATACGGACCAGCGGACGCTGAACATCGCCGAGCACACGCTGGTCTACAAGACGAACGTGCCGATCTGCCAGACGCTGGAGGAGCTGGGGTGCAACGCGATGGGGCTGCACTCGCTGAGCAGTTGCGTGCTGCTGGCCGAGACGCTGCGGCTGCCCGGCCCGGAAGGACGCAAGCTCGACCTGGGCCTGGTGGGCAAGGTGATCGACGTCAACGGCAAGCTGCTCAGGACGCTCTGCGGCGATGGGACGATTCCGGTGATCGCCTCGGTGGCGATCGACAAGGCCGGCGGCAAGCTGAACGTCAACGCCGACAGCGCCGCGGGCAAGGTCGCGGCGGCGGTGGCGGCCGAGAAGCTCGTGATGGTCAGCGACACGCACGGCATCCGGCGGGACATCAGCGACCCGGAGAGTTGGATCAGCAGTCTCAACGAGGAGCAGATCAAGGAGATGATCGACGCCGGCGTGATTACCGACGCGATGTTCCCCAAGGTCGAGGCGTGTCTGATGGCGCTCGACGCCGGGGTGCGCAAGGCCCACATCATCGACGGGCGGATCGCGCATTCGCTGCTGCTGGAAATCTATACGGAGAAGGGCATCGGCACCGAGATCGTGCGAAGGCCGTAGGTCCTGTGCGACCCACAGGACCGATTTCGTTCGAAGCCACAAGACAATCCATCCCGAGACTTCAGAGGGATTTATGAAGACACAAGAGACGATAACACTGTTTGACAAATACGTGATCGGCAACTACGGCCGGCTGCCCCGGGTCATGGTCAAGGGCGAAGGCTCGTATCTCTACGACGCCGACGGCAACAAGATCCTCGACATGTTCCCCGGCTGGGCGGTCAGCGGCATCGGCCATTGCCATCCCAAGGTGGTCGAGGCGGTACGCAAGCAGGTCGGCGAGCTGATCCACATCGACAACACGTTCTACTCCGAGCCGCAGGGCAAGCTGGCGCAGTTGCTCAGCGAGCGGGCCTTTGGCGGCAAGTGCTTCTTCTGCAACAGCGGTGCCGAGGCCAACGAGGGGGCCCTGAAGTTGGCGCGGCTCTACACCGCCAAGGAAAAGTACAAGTTCATCACCGCTGAGGGCAGCTTCCACGGCCGCACCTTCGCCACCGTGACGGCCACGGCGCAACCGAAGTACCACGAGGGTTTCTTGCCGCTGCTGCCGGGCTTTGCGTACATTCCGTTCAACGACGTGGCGGCATTGGAGGCGGCGTTTACCGATGAGGTCGCGGCGGTCATGGTCGAGCCGATCCAGGGCGAGGGCGGCATCAACGTCGCGACGCAGGAGTTCCTCGGCGCCATTCGCGAATTGTGCGACGCCAAGGGCGCCGTGATGATCCTCGACGAGGTGCAGACGGGCGTCGGTCGGACGGGCAAGTGGTTCGGCTATCAACACTTCGACGTCGAGCCCGACATCATCACGATGGCCAAGGCCCTCGGCGGCGGCGTGGCAATCGGCGCGATGATGGCCAAGCCGGAGATCGCCGCGACGCTGGTGCCGGGCAAGCACGCCTCGACGTTCGGCGGCAACTGCCTGGCCTGTGCCGCCGCGGTCGCGACCATCGAGGCCATCGAGGAGGACAACCTCCTTCAGGCGGCCGCGGAGATCGGCCAGTACGCCCAGGACAAGCTCCGCTCGCTCAAGGACAAGCACGCGATCATCGACCACGTTCGGGGCATCGGCATGATGATCGGCATCCAACTGACCCGGCCCGGCGCGGCCATCGTCGCGGCGTGTCTGGAGAAGGGCCTGAGGATCAACTGCACGCACGACACCGTGATCCGCTTCATGCCGCCGATGACCGCTACACGCGGGCAGATCGACGAGGCGATCGACATCTTCGACAGCGTTCTATCCGAGAGTTGACCATGGACGACTTTCTGGCAATCAGTGAATGTTCCACCGACGAGCTGACCGGCCTGCTCGACGAGAGCCGCTCGTTGAAGGCCCTGTACAAAGCGGGGCAGCGCGACCTGTGCCTGGCGGGCAAGACCCTGGCGATGCTGTTCGAGAAGCCCAGCCTGCGGACCCGCATCAGCTTTCAGGTGGCGATGACCGACCTTGGCGGCAATCCGATTTACGTCAAGCCCGAGGACATCGGCGGGATCGGCAAGCGCGAGCCGGTCAAGGATATCGCCCGTGTGCTGAGCCGCTATGTCCACGGGATCATGGCGCGGACGTTCGAGCACCGTACGGTGATTGACCTGGCGAAGTACGCCGACGTCCCGGTGATCAACGCGCTGACCGACTGGTCGCATCCCTGCCAGGCGATGGCCGACGTGCTGACCATCTCCGAGCACTTCGGCCGGATCGATGGCATCACGATTGCATACATCGGAGACGGCAACAACGTCGCTCGCTCGTTGGCCTTCGCCGCCGGCAAGCTGGGGATGAAGCTTGTTGTCGCCTCGCCGCCCGGCTACGAACTGGACAGCGCGTCGATGGAGACGGCCAATCACTTCGCATCCGGCTGTGTCGCGCAGCTCGACGACCCGCGCGCCGCGGTGGCCGAGGCCGACGTGATCTACACCGACACCTGGGTCAGTATGGGCCAGGAGAACGAGAAGGAGAAGCGACGCAAGGAGTTCGCCGGGTTCGAAGTCAACGGCGACCTGGTCGCTGCCGCCCCGAAGCACGTCAAGATCATGCACTGCCTGCCGGCCTATCGCGGGTTCGAGATCAGCGACGACGTCACCGAGTCGCCCGGATCGATCATTTTCGACCAGGCGGAGAATCGCCTGCACTTCCAGCGGGCCTTGCTCCGGAGGCTGATGAGTTGATGGCATCATGCGACGTCTCTGCGTCGCGCCGTCGCAAGTACTGTAACACGTCGGCGCGGCAGGCGAGGTCGCCCTTGGCGGCGTAGGTCTCGATGCGTCGTTGTTCGGGCTCGATCAGTTCGGCCCGCGTGCCGGTGAGGACGCCCTGGGAGTGTGTCACGACCTCGTTCCAGGACTGAGCCCTGCCCGGGACGCTGTAGACCTTCAAGTCGGGCAGATCCTGCATCGCGGCGGTGGCAACGGCCATGAAGGCCCGCTCCTGATGGAAGGGGGCCGACGTGACGATCAGCGTTCGATACCCCCGCGCCCTGGCGAATCGAATCACCGCGTGCGCCTCGATCTTCGTGTGCAGGATCTCCGTCGGCTCCATCGGGACCTCTTTGATGACGCCCTCGGGGATGCCTGCCCGGACCATGGCCTTGCGGCAGGCGGCGGCGCCGATGTAGCCGCTCTTGGCGGCGCAGTCGCTGATCAGAACGTGGTCGAGCACCTTGCGGTCCAGCAGGTCGCGCGCGGTTTCGAAGACCCCGGCCTGATTGGGCTCGGTCTGTGCGAAGAGGTATGCCGCATCGACCGCCGACGGAACAGTGTCACACAAGACCCTCAGCAGCAATTCGATCCGTTCGTTCACGTCGATTATCTGCGCATCGGCCCGTAGGGGCCGGCGCCGCCCATCATATCGTACGGCGAGCCATATCCGCCAGCGCCCGGGCCGCCGATTCCGACGCGAGCGCGGAATCCACCCTTCTGGAAGGACTTGAAGGTCTGCGGCTCCTTGCGTTTCTCCATCGAGATGAACTGATAGGTGGCCAGCAGGTCCCTGGGCCAGTTGCGCGTGCTGACGGGCATGCGCTGGATATCGATTCCGTCGCGCGTGTAGAGCAGATCGTAGTACGTTCGCGCCCGCAGGTTGGGCTGCGTATCCCAGTCGTTGACCTGGACGAGATCGATGAGGATCGCGTCGGTGCTGAAGTCGATCACGTCGAGGTCGATCGCGGCGTCAGCCGGATTCGAGGGCGCCGCATACATGGGCGTTCCCGCCGGTCCTCCGTACGGGCCGGCGACACCCATGTCACGGCCCATCGGAACGCCGGTGATCCGTCCTCCCGGTCCGGTCAGACGGTCCGACCTCTTGGGCTTGCTGTCTTTCTTCGGCTCGACCTCCTTGCCGATCGCGTCGCCCGGTCGGACCTGGAAGTCTTCCGTGCGCCAATAGCCCAGCTTGTAGCGGGCCACCTCGACGGTGGCCGTCATCTGCTGGTCCTGGACGTCCTTGGCGAAGAAATAGAGACGTTTCGGGATCGCCACCGGTTCGGTGACTTGTGAGAAATCGCTCCAGAGGATCGCCTGACTCTTCTTCTCGGCATCGCGAGGGGCAAGCATGTCCATTCCAGCCACGGGATTGAATACGCCCAGGCGGATGCGATAGCGATAGGTGTGCCCGGGGTCCATCGTGTCGTCGAAGGCCCAGAACAACAGGGGGTCTTTTCTCTTCGAGAGGTCCGTGGTGAAGTTGATTGTCTCCTCGGCGAACTCGAAGTAGACTTCGTCCGGACTGGGGCCCATCCTCATGGTGCCATCCATCGGATATCCGCCGTAGCCTCCCATGTTGTACGCCGGATCGCCCGGCCGGCCCGCTCGGGCGCCGCCGCGCGCCGCCGGGCCCATCATCGGGTCCATGCCCGGCGTGGCTCCACGCGTTCGTGTTCCCCGGGTGCCGCGATCTCTCGCACCGCCCGCACCGCCGGCGCCTCCGTAGGGATCGCCCATCCCACCGCCGCCCATCGTCGTGTCGCGTCGCCGACCTCCGGGGGTCGTCGTTGTGCCGGCCCCTCCGGCCCGGGTGGTGTCCCGCCGTCCACCGGTCTGCGTTTCCTGGCGATCTCGCTGATCTTCTCGTTCCTTACGTTTCTCTTCCGCTTCGATCTTTCGCTGCACTTCCATGTACTTGGCATAGTAGGTCGGCGGGAGCCATTCTTCCTCCGCCGAGGCGATCTGATAGGACTCCGGCTGGAGCAGCGACATCGTGATGAGCTTGTGATTGTACTGCATCATCCGCACGCCCAGACCGCCCGGAGGCAGGTCCTGCACGTTCTCGATGATCTGGAATAAGCTGCGGTTCGAGTCGATGCGGCTGCGAGGCACCTCGACCCAGTCGCTCCAGGAGCCGTCGTCCAGAAGGGTCTGCCGCTGAAGCTGGACGGCCGCGAATTTCGGATTGGCCAGGCAGGGATCGCGCCACGATTGTCGCTCCACCTGCGTGCCGGCGAAATGCGCGTGGAATTGCCGATACAACTCGGCGACGTCGAAGCGCGCCTCGACCGTGACCAGATCGATATCGTTGGGTTCGGTATCGACGTTGTCGTATGTGTTCTGCATGGTGACCGGACTGACCGGGACATAGGCCGCGGCGCGGAGGTGCTGGACGGCCACGTCGCGCACCGGTCCGACGCGCGGCAAGGTGTACTTGGGACGGTCGTCAGGCGATTGTGTCACGACCGTTTCGGCGAGTGGCATGTCCGAGACCAGATAGTCCAGCGGGCTTTTGAACAGGTCCATGAAACTCCGAGGGGCCGGTCGACCGGCGAAGACCGACGTGACCACCGGGTCGTTCGGATCGATCGGGCCGCTGATCCGAGGGATGTACTCGACCTTGCTTGCACTTGCGGTGCCGCCGCCCTGAAGCTGGGCCGCCAGGTTCTGCGCCTTCTGTTGAATCGCTGCGTCGATCTGGCCCGGAGGGTAGACCTTGCCGTCGAAGGGCACGCCGTTGGGACTGAAGATCACCCGCGTAAAAAACAGCCAGGCACAGAACGCCCCGACGATCACGAGCACGATCTTCTCCACATGATTCTCGCAGAACCGTCCGATTTTCCCCAATAACTCTCGCATAGCCTATCCTGCCGTCAGATGGTTACGGTCTATTGCCGGTTTCTTTTCCTGGGCATCGTTCCTATTTCTTCTCGTCGCTGAAGAGGTTCTCCCGGACCTGCCGGGGCTTGATCTCCTCAAAGGCGGGCGTTCGATTGAACACGTACTCACAGATCAGGTCCAGCTCGACGACCGGTTTGTCGCCGTAGCGATACAGCATATGGTCGAACGTGTCCGGTTCGACCGGGCTGATGCTCGTTTCGAGGATGGTGATCTGGTTGTGTTCGTATGTCTGCTCCGGCTGATCGCCGTAGAAGCCGCGAAACGTGTGTGATTTGGCGCTGCACAACTGCTCCATGAAGGGCATGACCTGCGTCGCATCGAGGATGACCCGCACGTTGAACTGCACGACGTCGATGCCGGGCACGTCTTCGATCGGGCTGGTGAATCGGCCGGTGCACGGCACGGTCAGGACGTCGGTGGTGTCGGTGACATACGTCGGGCCCTCGTTTTCCTTGGTGCGCCGCATGCGCCCACCGGCACGGGGTCGGCCGCCCCGGGCGGCGCGACTCTTACCGAGCGTGAACTCGGCGCCCGTGAGGCGTTTGACCGGTGCGTCGATGACGCTCTGGGCCCCTTGGTTCATCTGGCGGATGGTCGTGAAGACATCTTCGACGATCCAGTATCCCAACTGCCAGTACCAGCAGTCTCTGTAGGCCTTGTCCCGGTCCTCAAAGGTCCAGTCGTCCCAGAAGGCGTAACCGGCAACCTCGACGGGACTGGCATAGACCTGGATCGTTCCGGCCCGGTCCAGACACATCTGGTCGACGATCTTCTTGTCCATCTCCGTAACGATGCCCAGGGACTGGCCCCGCCCCATCATGCCGCCGCCACCGTACGGGTCCATCATGCCTCCACCGCCGTAGGGGGCGCCTCCTCGCCCCATGTCCCCGTACACCCCGCCGACGCCCTGGAGGGCGGTGCGCGGCGCGGTTTTCAGCGCCGCCTGAATCTCGGATACCGTCGGGCAGGCGCCCGCACCGATACTCTCGACCAGCCGATTGATGCTGGTGCGGTAGGCGGCAGAGAAACGCTCGAAAAGCACACGCGACGTCTCGTTGGTGTCCGGGCCGAACAGATCGTAACGAAGCAACTCTCGCTCGACCGTGCGGGCGACCAACGCCTCGATCGCGTTGACGTCCTGGGCGTGGGCGTCGATCTGAGCACGCATCACCTCGGCCTCGGCGGCCGAGTTGACATCGCGAATGAGCGTGTCGACCCGTTTGCCCGTGCGAACGCTCTGCTCTTCCACGGTCGCGCGCAGCCTGCCGGCCAGGATCCGCCCGGGAATCAGCAGCAGCAGGGCCACGATGGCGATGATGATCGGCACGAGCAACGCCAGGTTGTTCTTGAGGAAGCTGAGCTTTTTCAGGATGTCCTTGATGTTGATGTTCGGTGCTTTCATTTCGATCTCACCTGTCCTTGTTGGTATGGCAGTACCGTCATCGACCGGTCGTGCTCGCGGGCGACTTGATCTCGGGGGCGTGAGCCCACTTGAGCTTGAAATCGAGCTGGAACCAGGAATCGTGCTTGACCAACACGGGCTTCCTCAAAAGGTCCAACTTGGGCTTGCCGTCGGCGTCGTAAACGGGCTCGGCGTCGATTCTCTCTCGCGTGATCGGGTCGACCAGGATTTCGATTCCCTGTGTTCCCGTCATCCCGAGGGCGGTGGTCGGGGTCCGCCCGGCGGCCGTCTGGCTTCGCGTGTCGGCCGGCTCGGGAATGACCTCGACTACTCCAATTCCCAGAGGGACCGTTTCCCATTCGATGACCGAGTGTTCGAATCGAAAATGGTCGGCCTCCTTGCTGTACAGCTCGAACGGGCAATCGGGCCCGAGAATGTCGTCGAGATTGGCGATCCGTGTGACGAAACCCCATTTGCCCGGGTTGTCTTGGACGCCGGGCGGGTCGATCAGGGCCCCGATGTTCTCATAGGGGCTGTAGCCGACCACGCTGACGATGAATCCGGGGTCCTTCTCCTCCGTCGCCGACGCCCCGCCGAATTGCATGAAGCGGTCTCCGTAGATCGCCATCATCTCGGCTGCAAGGGTGTCATTGTACGCAGCGCCCTCGCCTTCGGCCGCCATCTGGGTTTCACGCATGATCGCGTCTTTGCGCATCGTCGCAGTCTGGCCGAACTGGGCGGAGGCCAGATCGTCGGAGAAGTACACAGAGAAGTTGGTGACGATCAGTTGTTTCCGCTTGGGTCTCGGGATGGTCCGGACCGTCGCGGCGTCGCCACGATTGTAGGCCAGGAACAGATCGCGCTGATCGGGTGTGTTCTGGGCGTTGGGCAGGGCCGCCAGGATCGTATCATATAGCCCGGGCACCACCTCGCGGTGCTTGAACTGGCCAAATTGCGCCTCCAGTTTGGCCTGGAATTCCATCTTCTGCGTTTCGAACTCGCTCTTGACCTCCTGGGCGCTCTCGGCCTGGGCGACCACGCGTTTGTTCATCGCGCGGAGCGATTCGTTGCGGGCGTAGCTGACGCGATCGAGGCCGACGCGCCCGACGACCATCAGGCAGACGATCAGGAGCATCACGGCCGCACCGATGAAGTACTTGGTCTTGTTGGCCCAGGCCATCGAGCGGGCCACGCTCGTCGGCAGCAGGTTGCTCTCGATTCGGGCCATGCCCAGGCCCTGGAGGCCGAGGCCGTAAACGACGCCGAAGTCGGTCACGTTTTCGTGGAACTTGGCGCTGGAAAGGCCCTGGGCGATCATCGCCTTCTTGAACGCTTCGGGCTTCTCTACCGGGATCTGGAGAGTCTGGCCGAGATACTTGAGCAGACCGCGCAGCTTTGTGCCACCGCCCATCGCGATCACGCGGGTCAGTTTGACGTCCGGATTGGAGCTTGTGTAGAAGCCGAGCGATCTCTGCACCTCGGCGGCCCAGTCGGTGAAGACCGGACGCATGGCCTGGAAGATCTGGCGGGCGTATTTGCTGACGGGTGCGGTGCGTTTGAGCTTCTCGGCCTTCTCCGGGCTGAGTCGGAACGTCTCGGCGATGGCCTGTGTGAAGGCGTTACCGCCCATCAGGATGCATCGCTGCCACACCGCCGACTTGGTGCACACCACCAGGTCGGTGCTCTCGGCGCCGACGTTGACGATGACCGTCGCCCGCGTGTCCGAGCTGACCAGTTCGGGGCGGTCGAACAACAGGTAGTTGTACAACGCCATCGGTGCGATCTGCACGTAGCTGACCTGGAGATCCTCCCGCTCGAAGTGCTCCATCTCCGCTTCGACCACCTCGTTCTTGATCGCGAAGATGCCGACCTTCTGCTCGGGGTCGTCCGGCTCTGTCATCATCACATAGTCCCATTGGACCTCGCTCATGTCGAATGGGATTTGCTGGGCGGCCTCGAACTTGACGATCTCGGGAAGGCGTTTCTGCTCGACTGGCGGCAGCGTCACGAACCGCGCGAAGCTGTTCTGGCTGGGCACCGAGACGATCAGCGGGTCATAGCTCACGTCGTTGCGCTGCACGAACTGCCTCAGCGTGATGGCAATCAACTCATCGCGTTCGGCGGCGCTGATACGGCTGCCGGAGAGACTCTTGCCGTGGGGAATATGATCGAAGCCGACGACCTGGACCACGTCTCCGACCGCCACAAGGTGCAACGCCTTCAGAGACGTATTGCCCAAGTCAACCGCCCAAATCGCATCCGATGCTGCTGTCATAACGAACCTCCCGATGGTCGGGCTGCGTACTGCCGGTTAGTCTTGCAAACCACTCACAACAACTTTACTATTATACCACATCATGCAGACTTTTGCTATCTTCACACTTGGCTGTAAGGTTAACCAATACGAAAGCCAGCAGATTCGCGAGCTTCTCGTACGGTATGATCTCACAGAAGTCGATGTCACTGAGTTACCGGACCTCGTCGTCATCAACACCTGTTGCGTGACACACGCGGCATCGGCCAAGAGCCGTCACCTGTTGTCGCAGGCGCGGCGACGCGGGCCTGCGGCGATCGTTGTCTGCGGCTGCCTTCCCGTCGCGCCGGGCGACGAACTGACAGCAACCGACGAGAACATCCATGTCGTGAAAAACCGATCCAGCCTTGGTCCCACGCTGGGTCGTCTGATCGGAACCTCTCGAACCACCCCAGATGCAGAAAACCTCGGGCCATCCAAAGACACCCCCAGTAGAACAGAAAAAGACCTCAAAGTCAAGTACAAAAACGACTTATGTGCCCCTCCCGAACTGCTTCCCATCGGTCGATTCCGTGGCCAGACCCGCGCGTTTCTCAAGGTCCAGGACGGTTGCGACGCTTTCTGTTCCTACTGTATTATACCCCGAACGCGGCCGAAAGTTCACAGCAACCCGCCCGATAACGTGCTGGCCGAGGCGGCGGCCCTCGTGGCGGCAGGGCACAAGGAAATTGTTGTAACAGGCGTCCACGTCGGCGCTTATGGCCAATCCACCGTGCGTCGGCGGCACTGGCCGGCCCCGGAGAACGAGCACTTGGCGCTGCTTCTGGAACGGCTGGCCCGCATCCCCGGCCTGGCACGGATCCGTCTCAGTTCCCTCGATCCGGCTGATGTGACGGCCCGGCTGCTCTCGGTCTTCGCAGATCATGATAACATCATGTCACACCTGCACTTATCGCTCCAATCAGGCTCCAATCGCGTCCTGCGTCGCATGTGCCGGCCCTATACGGCTGACGAGTTCGCCGCCAAAGTCGAGCTGGCCAGGCAGTTCCTCGACCGGCCGGCCATCACGACCGATATCATCGTCGGTTTTCCCGGTGAAACGGACGACGATTTCCGCCGGACACTGGAGTTGGCCGAATGGGCGGGCTTCGCCAAGATGCACGTCTTCGCCTTCTCCCGTCGAAACGGCACCGCCGCAGCAAGAATGCCCGAAAAGGTCCCCTCTGAAGTTAAGAAAGAGCGATCGCAAGCCCTTCGCGACCTCGACCACACCCTCCAGAGCCAATTCCGCCGCCGGTTCCTCGGCGAAACAGCCCAGGTCCTCATCGAGACCACCAACGGCCGCCCCGGCGGCCGGGCCGAACGCTACTTCACCGTCCACCTGCCCGCCGCCACCGACAGGACCGATAAGAACGACCTCGTCAACGTCAGGCTCGTCGAGAACGCCGCCGACGCCCTCCTCGGAGTCCCGACGTAGCCCCCGCCCCATCAACGCCGCCGCCAATAGTCCAGATGCGCTCCCGACCCGCCCGTTTCACACATATCGCCGACATTCCCCGCCAGAAGCGAAAAAACCGTCGTCGCTCGCACGCCGCATCGAAGGCCGGGCGACCGACAGACCCAACCGCCCAGCGGCTCGGACTCCCACCCGCCATCCGCTTCCGAGGCAGACCCCGAAAGAGTACCTGACGCCTTTAATCCCCTAACCGCAGCTATATCAAAGGGTTATCGCCAGTACAATCTGATGAACCGTTCAAGACCCAAGGGCGGTGGTCTCGATTCGCTTGGCACCAGTTGGGGCTGTGCTATGGGACTGCCTCTTAGCATCCCGGGCGGTCAGGGAAAAAAGATTTCTTTTTTCCTTGAAGCG
>Ga0209722_1000589_pt1 | contig 38486 bp, 30 predicted proteins | sample BioC12SIPDNA_2_FD_185745 | JGI IMG/M metagenome (GOLD analysis project Ga0209722, IMG submission 185745) | Anaerobic biogas reactor microbial communites from Washington, USA - Biogas_R1_A C12 SIP DNA (SPAdes) (version 2) | ecosystem: Engineered > Bioreactor > Anaerobic > Unclassified | place... | reverse complement strand
GACCAGCAGCAAAGAGCTCTCAAACTGCTCCAGTCCATCAGCGTGTAGGCAGAACCAGCGCACCCGATCTGAGCAAAAACCCCACGAAACACCGGAGAAACTACGGTTTTCAAGAAGGGAACTTCCGCCTAAGATTCGTCATTGGGCTGCTCCTTCCGGCATTTCCATTGCCGCGTTGACGACCGATACTTGCTGAAAGTTCCGACTGCCGATCTGGCCGCTGTTGCGGACAACCGCACCGCGAACGGGGCCTTCGGACGCCTCCATATTCACCTGACTCAAACTCAGATACTTCCAGTTGCGGGTCTTCTGATACTCGGCGAGCGATTGCCCTTCATTGTGCATGTCCCACACGCCGCCGATCAGCGCGATGTTCTCGTTGCCAAGTTCGTGGTCGTCGTTGGTGATCATCAGGCAGTCGCTGCCGTCTTTGAGGCGGATCACGGTGAAGCGATCCAGTTGAAGCGTCTGGTTCGAGCGAATCCGTAGCGGCTTGCTGATGAGATAGTGCTTGGGGGGCGCTGGCAGGTAAACCAGCGCGCGTCGTGAGTCGAGCAATGCCTGGATGGCCGCCGTGTCATCGTGTGTGCCATCGCCAACGAGGCCGGCTGTAGGCACGGTTGGCGCTTGTTGAGCCGGCGCGGCCAGCGGCGCGAGCAGCAGGGCGGTGAGGAGAGTGAGGGTGTGTTTCATGTTCTTCATCTGTCAACTCCAATGTCGGGATCAAAAACCTTCCGCGCATCCGACAGGGCTTGGCGGCGGCCGGCTTCGCGCTCGCGCAGGGCCTGATACTTCGCTTCCCGTACTTGATGCTCGTCGCAGGGACGAAAACCCGGCGTGTCGGCTTCCGGGTTCTTCCGCAACTCGGCCTGTCCGGCCTGGATGATCGCCAACGCCTCGCGATACGCGTCGCCGGCTGGGTCGAGTTTCCGCAGACACGGACTCACTTCCGGGCGGTCAAACGAGAGCCACAGCCGATGACCCGCGAAGCCGGGATTTCCCTGGCCCTCATTAAGGGGCAGGCCGGTCAACGCGGCCAGCCGGTTCAATTGAGTGATCGACAGCGGCGCGCGGCCGGCCGCGTTCGCCGGATGCGCGCAGGCATAGTCCGGGTAGTAAGGCCCGCCGAGGTCGATCCACGTCACGATCCGGTCCATCTCCTCCGGCGACAGGCGGACGTCGTAGTGGCCGCGCCGGAGCAGTTCGACCAGCCGGCTGCGATGCGCCCCCGTGGCGTACGCGGGCTTGATCGGAGCCAGCCCCAGCCCGACCGTGTTGAGCCAGGCGTTCTCCCGCCCCCAGTTCTGGAACAGCTCGACGTACGAGGCGTTGAACACCAATTCCTTGTCGCCTGCCAGCACCAGCTTCGCCTTTGCCTCCTGGCCGAAATCGTGGCAGCGCACGCAATGCTGGTTCCAGATGGGCTGGATCTCCTGCAAGTAGCCGAAAGAACGAACCGGGCCGTGCCAGCCGGTCAGTTGGCTGGGCGGTCGCCGCAGCGCCAGCGAACTTCCCGGCGGGGCCTGCATCGTCAACCGGTGATCGTGACAGCCGATGCAGGCTTGCGTCTCGCCCGGCTGAACCTGGGTGCCGGAACGCATGGTGGAGATCGTCATCCCGTCGCGGTCGAGCAATTGGAAATAGACGAACCGATCCGCTGGGACCTCGAAACTCGCCGAGCCATCCGCCTCGACCGGCACGGTTCCCAGAATCCGCTTCACCTCGAATCCGGCCCACGAAATCGCCGGGCGGTTGAGCGTATCGCCGATGTGCGCTCCCTGCGCGAACTGGGCACAGCGCCAGAGCGGGCCGGTCCAGACTCGCTTCTCGACCGATTCCACCACGCGCAAGCTGGCCACGTCGCCGCGCTGCACGCCCTGCATGTGCGTGCCCTGATACACGTCGGAGACGTACATTCGGCCCATGTCGCTGGTGTGATCGCGCCGCTCTGGAATGACGGGCGGACGGGGATGCGCGGCCAGCGGCAGCGGGTCGAAACATCCCGGCTTCTCGCTGTGCAGCAGGACCTCGTTGCCGAACACGTCGACCAGATACAGGCCCATCACCAGTTCCTTCAGATCGGGCGAGTGCCGAATCGGCTTGTCGGGAGGCGCAGGTTCGAGGCTGCGCGACACCAGAAAGTACTTCCCGCCCTTCCCGGTGCGCGGGTCCGCCAGCGGAAACGGGTCTTCGTAGCGCGCTCTCAGCGGCACGAAGTGATCGCAGATGAACGCCTCCACATTCTGGACCAGCGCCCGGGCGCTTGCGGGCCAGATCCGCACCACCGCTTCCTCGCTGTCCAGGCCTTTGCTCCGGTCGATGACCGCCATCGCGCCCCACGCGCGGTCATGGCACGAGCCGAAGGTGCAGACGACCTGGTTTGTGCCGGGGATCGCCCGGCCGTCGAACACCGCCGGCGGACTGGCCATGTTGTTCTTCCAGAAGAGCGCGTGACCGGTCCCGTCCGGGTTCACCGTCCACAGCCCCTGCGCATCGCCGAAATTACGGTCCACGTATTCCCAGCGGTAGTAAAGGATGCGCCCGTCCAGCAACAGGCTGGCGTGGCCCTCGAACAGCGTGCTCTTGCCGATCTGGTGGATGTTCGCGCCGTCGCCGTGCATGCGGTGGAGGTTGGCCATGATGTGCATGTTGCAGTGGCAATACTTCGGCTCGCGCGTGCTTGAGAAGATGATCGTCCCGTCGGGTAGATAGACCGGATCAATGTCGGTGGCGTCCCGCTCGTTCGTCAGCCGCCGCAGACTGCCCGGCACGGCCGCCCAGCCGTCCTGCGGATCCACCTCCAACTCGTAAATCGAGTAGTTCTGGTCCCGCGCCTTGCGCATCGAAAAGACGATCTTGCGCCCGTCGAAATGCACTTCCGGGTCGCGCACCAGTCCTTCGGGACCAGGATCGAGCAGCACGGAGGTCTGCCCCGTAACCGGGTCCAGGATTTTCAGAGGGCCGCCGGGTCGGTACTTGCCGCAGTTCGGTTCGCCGGTGTGGAAGATCGTCTCCGTGTTGTGATGGTCCGGCAGGTATTGCTCTCGCACCACGAACAGGATCGGCTGCGCCCGGATCAACGGGTTGGCGAGCAACGCCGAGCGTTGCAGTTGTTCGAACGCCGCACGCGCGGCGTCCGACCCTGACGCCATTTGCTGCTCGATTGCATCCAGCCGCCGGAGATACTCCTCGCCCGCCGGATACTCCGGCCCGAAGTCGCCCATCAGATCGTGTATCGCCGCCCGCAGCGTCGCCGGACTGCCGCAGTCGGCAAACCCGCCCGCCTGCGCGTTATCCGCCGCAGCCGCAGCGGGGAATGCAAGTACCAAGACAAGCCATCTCATCTGTGATTTCCTCGTCAGGTCATTGAGAGTGAGGGGGTGTGGCATTCGCTGAATGGGTTTCAGGAATGTCGGCAGGGAGCAAGTGCTTTTAGTGCGTCGTCCAGGCTTACCTCTTCGTGACCTTTCTGCAGCAGATCGATCAGGCCGCTGCGGGCGGCTCCGGCGGAATACGACGGAAGTTGCTCCGGTACCGACTGGGGACTGATCCAATTCACCAGCGGGCCGGGCCAAGCCATGAGGACGATGGTTTGGCCGACGCGGATGGAGTGGGAGCGATGGGCGCGAATCAAACCCACGTAGGCGTCGCTCCACTGCCGGCCGGTCGTCGTCTCGGTCTCCACCCGGCCCAGGAGACTCCACGACGGCTCACCCTTGGCCAACGCGACCGTGGGCTTGACGTCATCTTCCGGCCCGGCATAGCGCCGCCCGCGGTGACAGGAAATGCAGTGTCGATCGAGAATCGGCTGGACGTCCCGGATGAAACTGAAACCCGGGACGGATTCGGCCGGCGGCAAACGAATCTCGGCCGTCCGGCCTGTTCGTCCGCCCGGCACGGTCGCCAATCTCGGTGCTTCGTTCTTGCCCTTGTGGCATCCCACACAGGAGACGGTCTCGCCCGGTTGCAGCACGGTCCAACTCCGCATGCTCTGGACCATGAAGCCCCGTTCGTCCAGCGCCTGGAAATAGACCGGGGTGCGCGCCGGCACCTCGAAACAGGCCGACCCATCCGCGGCCACCGGGACCTCGCCCAGCACGCGTTTCACATCCCACGTGCCGTTGATGGCCACCGGCGTTCGTACGTTCCACACACCTCCGGCCGGTCCGTTGGTCTGGCCCATGCCGATCGCGGCTGCGCGGTAATCCAGCGCCACGACCCGCAACCACTTGATGGCACCGCGGCGAACGCCGGCCAAGCCCGGCCCATAATAGACGTCCTGAAGGTGAACCAATCCGGTGCGCTGCTGATCGTCGACGCGGCTGGGAAGGGCGGGCGGCCGCTGACGAGCCGCCAGAGGCACGGGCTGCGTGCATGGCAAACGCGGATCGGCCGCCAGGAGTTCTCGCCCTCCGTCTTGCCGGACGTAATAGACGCCCAATCGCGGGACGTGCCGCGGCCACAAGCCGGCCAGATACTCGGTCTCGTCGAGCGGATAAGGGTATTGGAACCGGTCTGCTTGCTGACCGTAATGATCCACGCGGACCGGCGCCGGTCGGCGCGGCGGAGCCATACAGAGGATGCCAGTCGCTTCCTCACGTCCCAGGCTCGTATCAATCAGCGCCAGTTCGCCCATCTGCGGCGTGTGGTGACCGGTGAGGATCGCCAAGACCTTTTGTGTGCCCGGGACGCCCCGGGCGTGATGGATCGCGGTAGGGAACCACGAGTTGTTCCCGTAGTAGCCGACCTGAGCCGTGCCATCAGGGTTCATGGCAAACAGGGGCTGGGGAAAGATCTGCCCACGGTCCTGGTATTCCCAGCGCGTATACAAGATCCGGCCGTCGTTCAGCACGGAGGGGAAGCACGTGCTCACCTGGTCGAATCCCAACCGGCGGATGCCGCTGCCATCGGCGTTGCAGCGGTAGAGATTGCTGACGTCGATGTCGATGCAGTCACTGGTCTGAACGCAGCGCGTCGAACTGAACACGATCCCGCCGTCGGGCAAATACTTGCCCTGGTAGTCGGCAAACCCCTTCCCGGCAGTCAGTTGGCGGATTTGCCCGTCGGCGACCTCATACTGATAGAGGTGGAAGTCGTCGCGGGCGTCCTTCCTCCACGCAAAGAGAATCCGCTGCCCGTCAAACGACACATCGGCATCTCGAATCATCCCTTGGGGCGAGTCGACCAGTGTCCGCGTGTGGAGTTGGCTGCCGTCGAATTCGAGGAGGCACAGCGCGCCGCCGGGCGCAAAGCCGCCGCCCCGGCCGTCGGAAACCGCCGGGCGAGGCGCATAGCCCTGTCCTTCGTCCCGGAATTTGGTGAACACAATCCGTGGACCGCGTGCAAAGAGAGCCGCCAGACGCTGCTGCCGACGTTCGTGGCCGACCTGCTGATACAGCCGAAGCACACTCTCCGCCGTCGTTTCGCCCGCCGAACGGAGCGTCTGGCGAAAGGCCGCTGCGCGGTCGTCTGGCAACTCCCGCACGGCCCGTTCGAACAAGGTCAAGCTCGCCGCTCGCCGGTCGGAGGCCAGCCACCAATCGGCCGGTGATCGCGGAGCCCAATCCTGCAGGAACCAGTCGCACTCGAGCGGAAAGCGGGCGGCGATCGGCGTCAGGACCAGGCCCGTCGGATCGGGCTTCTGCTGCGGAGCTGCGCCCGGCGGCATGGCCGAAGGCCATTGGGCGGGATCCGAGGGCACGCCGGCCATGGCGCTGGCCCAATCCTCGCTGGGCCGTACCGACCCGACTTGGATCCCGGAATCCGGCGGGGCACTTGGCTGCCGAGCCAGCGTTTCCGCCCCGGCGCATGAACCGGCCAGCAGCAGGCAGGCACAGCATCCCCAAACGACTGTCCCCGCCCGGCTTCTGAGAACCTCGCGGCGGTTGATGTCCACTGCTGCTTGTGGTGGCTTCATCTCTTTCCCCTCTTGCTCTGGGCCGCGGATCGGGACAGCCGCCGGTCTCTCTTCTCTGGATCATGGGATCAGAACTCGTTGAACACTTCGTGCCCTGGCCGCAGCGAACCGTCGGCTTCGATGAAGGCCAGGTTGCCGGGCATACTCAAGGGGCCGAACTCCGGCCCATGGGCATCGGCGATCAGGCTGTGGTGCAGGAGGTACACGAGCCAGCCGATGCCCCGCGTTTTGAGTTGCGTGAGCGTGTAGCGGACGGACTCGACCCGCACCGGGTCGTCGAGCGCACCCCAGCAGCACTCGGTGGACACCAGTGGTTTGCCGACCTTCTTGGCGAACGCCACGTCGCGGTCGAGGCTCTTTTCGTAGTCCGGCTTGCTGGCCTTGGGATTGTTGTGGACGAAATACGGATGAATGCTCAACACGTCGCTGATCGGCTCCACCAATTCCAGCGGCACACCGGGATGGATGCCGACCGTGATCGGCGCCCGCGCACCGAGTTCCTTGCAGCGATCGTGCAACATCTTGAGCCACGCTGTTTCCGACTCGACGATCTGCGGCAGCATCTTCTCCCGCGGCAGGCCGTAGGCGTAAGGCTCATTGCACAGGTCCCAGGCCAGGATCCGCGGGTCGTCCTTGTGCTGGCCGATGAGGGCTTGCAGGAACACATCGAACATCTTCGGCTTCTGCACCCAACTGGCTTGGGGCAGGAAGTGGTCCACGTAGATTCCGCCGTAGTCCAGAGTCGCATCGTGCCAGCGGTTGAACAGGCAGGGCATGACCTGGCAGCCGACTTTGGTCGCCAGTTCCAGCGTCATGTCGAAGTTGCGGGTGTAACGCTGCGGGTCGCGTAGAAACGAGTCCCACGACTGCCACCAGCGCAGCGCGTTCATCTTGGGGAAGAACCGCTTGCCCCGTGCCAGTTCGGTTTCGATTGTCTTGGCATCAAACTTCTGCCACAATTCGAACCCCGTGGAACCGTAGCTGGGCTGGTAGTTGAAGCCGCGAACCTGCGACCAGGGCGAGCCGGGCATCACCAAGGTCTGAGCGACCGGTTCTGCCGCCCACGCGCCGGTCGCCGCGACTGCGGCGCTGACGGTGCTTCCGATGCCGATTCGCAGCGCCTCGCGGCGAGTCATACTGACGAGCACTTGCTTTGCGTGACTCATGTCGATTCTCCTTCGTGGTTGGTCCGTTCACTTCGGTTCAGCGGCTCGCGCGTAACGCCCTCACAGACCTTGCTCGGAGCACCCTTGTGCCCGTCGCGGTCCACCGCGCGCACGCGGTAGTAGTACGTGGTGTGCGGTTTGAGCTTCTTGTCCTGGAAGGGAACGACCACGTAGGGGCCGGGCTCGACCTTGGCCACGAAGGTCCTTTCGCCCAGTTCGAAATCAGGGGTGTCGCCGCGATACAGTTCGTAGTGCGACAAGTCCGATTCCGTGTTCTGCCCCCACTGCAGGTAGAGCGTGTCCGGCTCGTCGCCGCGCCAGGCCTTCGGATCGCCAATCAGCCCCGTGTAGACAGAACCAACCTTGGCCGGCGGCGAATCCCCGGCGGCCAAAGTCATTGCGCGGACCTGTTGCGAAACGGCGCCCTGCCGCGCGTCGGCCGTCACCGCGGCCACGCGGTAATGGTACGCTGCGCCGGGGCTCAGCCAGTCGTCCGTATGCCCCGCCTGCCGCGTGGTAGCCAGCAGATGGTACGCATCCGGTGCGAAGTCGGCGTGTTCGCCGCGGTAGACGTGGTACTGCCGTGCCCCGGCAACGGGCGCCCATTGCAGCGCGACGCTCTTGTCTGAGCATGCCTCCACGGCGAGTTCCGGCGCCGGCGGCAGCGGGCCCTGTGGCTCCATTCGCACCGTGGCGTAGCCGAAGGGGTCCAGTCGCAGGGCCGGACGCTTGAGCGCCTCGTGGTCCTTCTCCAAGATCGAGCAGCGCGTCAGACGCAGGTCGTTACCCCAACCCGGCTTGACGCCCACCGTCTCGGCCGGACGGCCGTCCGTCTCGTGGAACCGCGCAATGACGCCACGTCCCGGCGTCTCGCTCAACTTGAGCGTCAACAGGCTGACGTTCGGGGCCTCAACCGACAGGAAGCTGTAAGGGGCCGCCGGCAGTTTTCCCTGCTGTGCCTGGGGAATCACCGTCGCCAGGGCCGGCGCAACTACCCGCTCGGCGAATCGCGCCACACCCGCGTCTTGGAAGCGGCCCTGGTGGGTGGCGATCACATAGCGATAACGCAAATCGATGTAGGAAGGTCCCGTCACATAGGCGTGGGCGTACAGCCAATCATTGAAGAGGTAGCAGTAAAGGTGGGAGGAACTCGGGCGCTCGCCCAAGGTGTTCTTCTGCGAGTGGATCTTGCCACACTCGACCAATTGACTGTCGACCTGCACCAACGTGACGCCGAATTGTCCGTTGCCGACATGCGACCAGTCCCTGGCCGCATGATAGACGTCGGTGGCGTGTCCCGTCTGATGTTCGAAAGGATCGGCGGAGCATCCGTTCAACCCGATCCGAAATTCACCTTCCGGCACCTCGAACGGGAAGGCGTAGTACCCGAACCGATGCCAACGGTCTTCGCGGCCCAAATCACGCACGTGATCGAGCCGGTTGTCGATGTCGATGCGTCTTTCGTGCGCCGGCAAGGTCACTCGCTGTTCGATCGCCGCGCCGCTGACCGGATCGTCCATGCGGGCGATCACCGTCTGCCGCCAGGAGCAGGTCTCGACTTCGAAGCGCGCGTCCGTCGGCGAGGAAAAGCTGTTGTGCGCGTCCCTCGTGTAGACGAACTGGTTGCACCGGTACGGCGCTGAGGCGTCAACCAACTGCCGCTGGAGTTGCTTGTCGAAGATCCCGGCAATCGTGCCGTTCGCGCCAAACGTCACACGGTAGAAGGCGTTCTCCAGCGACGGCGGTTCGGCGCACGGAAGTCTGGCGACCGTCCCGGCTTCGCCTTTGACAAGCGGAAACACCGCGTATCCCAGGGACGGAATCTCCGCTGTCCGAAAACACCGTCTGCTTCCCTCCGCTGTGGAGGCCGCGGACGTTCCGTCCGGACCGCAGGCCGTGCGCAGTTCGGCGCACGACTCCGGCAGTTCGACCTCGACTGTCTCGGCACGTGGCTGGAGCGTCGGGTTGAAGACGAATACCGACGGACCCGCGGCGGGCACCAACGCGGCCAGGCTGTGCAGAGCGCTGTCGGATTCTGCCTGGGCCGTGGACAGCGCCCGCTCGATCCAGTCTCGTTTCTGCATCCACGTGTCATAAACCGGGCGTCCCTTGTAGTAGCTGACGCCGTAGCCGTGTTCGTCGTTGCACGTCAGCGCGTCCCACGCTCGACGGAAGGTGACCGCCGGATAGATGAAATCGGGATCGGCCAACCGGGCCAAGGTCGCCAGCTTCTCGGCCACCGGCAGCAACCGGTCGGCGGCGAGTTTCTTGGCCAGCAGGCTCGGGGTCGACATCGGGTGCTGTGCCCAGCCTCCCGTGATCATGCCGCTGAGCGTCGGGATCCGGTCGCCGAAACGTTTCTCGACGTCCCGAAACGGCTTGGACAGATCGCCGAGCGTCCGGATTTCGGGCCATCGCCAGCGCGCGTTCCACTGTTTCGCGAACGAAGCAAACCCGAGGCCCGGCGCTTCGTTGTCCTGATAGAAAGAGATGAGCCAGACGTCGTAAGGATAGCGCGTTTCGAGCTTGGCGAGTTGCCGGGCCATCTTCGATTCGGCGATTCCAGGCAATCCTGCCTGGATGCCGAAGTCATGGCCCGCACAGGTGTACGTCGGACTGGTCCACACCAGGAGGCGGCTCTTGGTGTCAGGCCCGCGCCAATAGAAAAGGTGCGGCAACGCCGAGTCCCAACCCACGTCAATCCGGCTGCCTCCGCCCGCCGCGACCTCGCCCATACGGTCACGCGAAGCGTCCGCGCCCCAGCCGAGAAACTCCTTCCGGGCATCCGGGTTCCAGGCGTTGGGAAGGAACGCCAGATACTTGATCCCCGCGTCGGCGTAGGCCGTGACCAGCGGCCAGGTGATCCCGTTGTTGTCGACCATCAGCATGGTCTCAGCAGGAACATCCCAGCGCTCGCGCAGCTCCCGAAGGTAGTAGGCGCTACGGCACAACTGCTCCGTGCCGAACACCTGGGTGTGGTTACCCGAGTGCGACGCACCGATGTCCAAGATGCCCGCCTTGACGTACTTCCGCACGGTTTCGTCGGCACGCCGCTCCGGGCGATCCTGTGGATAGTTCCGCCACCACCAGAGCCCCTCGACCACGTAGCGGAAGCGAGACGCCTCCGGCCAGTCGCTTGTCTGATCGGCCAACTGGCGTGCCTGATCGATGAAGTCGACAGCCATGAACCGTTGCTTGTATTGAGAGTCGTGCAACCCGATGTCGACGTGCGCCGACTTGATGACATAGAGCGTCCAGTGGCGCGGCGGGTTCCAAATCAGAGTCTGCTCCGCCAGAGATTTCGAGCCCTGCGAAAGCACCCAGCGCGTCTCGACGGATCGCTCCGGTTCCCTGAGCAGTACCGAAACGCCGTTGGTGCCCTTGCGGAGGGAGCCCAAGGACTTCTCGGCCAATCGCTGATCGGCCGACCAGACTTGCAGCACGGCGGCCTCCAACGCTTCCTTGCTCTCGACCGCCAGGTCGATCTTTTGGAGCGGCGGTTGAGTGCGCGCAACGAGCGCGGTCGGCGTCACTTGCCACCGTGCGACGGGAGACGCAGCCGGGGCCGTGCCTCCCAGCGCTACGGCGGCACTCGCCGCAAGGAGCAACACGACGGACCCTTGGCGAGAACGAGGCATGGATGTTCTCCTTCATGCGCCTTATCGCAATGCTTGGGTAAGCAGGTGGGCCGCCTTGATCACGTGAGGGGCCAGCCGCTTGCCATCTGCGGCGCTCAACCGCGGCGTCGGAGCAGTGATCCAGATCGCCGCCAGAGGGCGTTCGTCCGCGTCAAAGACCGGCGCTCCCAGGCAATGATGACCTTCGACCGTTTCGCCCAAGTCCAGCGCGTACCCCTGCCGGCGGACCTCGGCAAGGTGCTTGGCAAACTCGGCACGGGACGTGATCGTGTGCGGCGTGAGCGCCTCCAGCGGCAGGCGGCGGAGCGTCGCCTGCAGTTCATCCGGCGGGAGAAAGGCCAGCATCACCTTGCCCGGCGCCCCGGCGTGCAGGGGCCCATGCGCCCCGGCTTCGACGTAGCACTTGAACGGATGGGGGCCGACGACGCGGTCCAGCACAATGCACTCGAAGCCGGAACGTACGCCGACATGGGCCGATTCTTGCGTGGCGTCGCGTAGCCACCGCATCGGTTCCCAGGCCAGCTGGACGAGACTTCGTTCTTCCCGCTTCGGCTGCGCCAGCGTCAGCAGCTTGCGGCTGAGCACAAACCGGGGGCCGGGCTCCTCGCGGTCGACGTACCCGTGCGTCACCAGGGCCTTGGTCAGGCGAAACACCAGATTGGCGCTGAACTCCAACCCCTTGCGGATATCGGCCTGGGTCACGCCCTCGGAGTGGGCACTGACGAATTCCAACAGAGCCAGGGCCCGATCGAGGGCCGGCGTCTGGACCCCGGAGTCACGCACTTGCACGGTAGGACGTAGCGTTCTGGTCATGATCGGCTCCCAGCGAGGCTGACGCATCGGGACGGGAGCCGTCTCAGGCCCTGAGTTTTCAGGAGTGGACTGGCGATTCGAAGACGACTTCCGGCCCCGTTCCGGCGGTGTCGCAGTAGGATTCTATTTGTGGATTATATGGGTATTAGTGGAACATCGCAAGCGAGCCGGGCGTGAACGCCGCAATTCTGCCCCCCGACCGCCCAGAAACCCGGTCCCGGACGTTTGGCCTTTTCAATCCGAACTCCAGAAGGCTGACTGCCGAGTGCGGACGAACGTACAAAACGACCTTGACTCCCTTGGAATCGCCCCGTGAAGAGCCAAAATGTCTTCGCACTTTTTTGCGGGCGGATCTTCTCGTGCCTGGTGAACAAGGGGGACAGGCACCTCGCGGCGAGCGATTTCCTGGTTTTTTTTCCGTCGCAACTCGGAGTCAGTTCCCTTTTTTCAACAGGCTGTTAGCGGCCTCAGCCGCAGGCGAATTGGCGGACGATCTGTTTGGCGCTCAGCAGTCCGTCGACGCCGGCGCTGACGATGCCGCCTGCGAAACCGGCCCCCTCGCCGACGGGGTACAGGCCCAGGCAGTCGGGAGATTGCCGCGAGGTCTCCTTACGCTCGATGCGCACCGGGGAACTGCCGCGCATCTCGGGCCCCAGCAGATTGGCATGGGTCAGGAAATCACCGTGCCATTTGCGGTCCATGATCGGCAACCCGGAGCGGATTGCGTCGCTGACCGCGGCCGGTAGGATCTCGTTCAGATTCAAAGCCGTCGTGCCGCGGGCATAAGAGCTTTCCAGCCGTTGTCCCGGCGGCGGCGTGCGGCCGGCCAGGAAATCCGCCACGGTTTGAATGGGAGCAGAGTAGTTGCCGCCGGCCAGAGCGAAGGAGATCTGCTCGAAGCGGCGTTGCAGTTCGATGCCGGCCAGCGCGTGCTCGCTGCCAAACTCGTGCGGTTGGAGCGTCACCATGATGCCGCTGTTCGCAAACGGCGTTTCGTGCCGCGAAGTGCTCATGCCGTTGGTCGCCAGACAGCCTGGCTCGGAGACGCTGGGAATCGTCACGCCGCCGGCGCACATGCAGAAGGTATAGACGTCCCGTTGGCCGCGAGCCGCCAGCGTATAATCGGCGGCTCCCAGCAGTTCCAGATACTCAGGCCGGCCGTACTTGTGCCGGTTGATTTGTTCCTGTGGCTGCTCGATCCGCAGACCCAGTTGAAAGGCTTTTTGCCCCAGCGGGATGCCGGCGGCCAACAGCACGCGATACGTGTCGCGGGCGCTGTGCCCGATGCCCAGGATCGCCTGCGTGGCGGCGATGTAACCCGTCGAGGTGTGCAGGCCTCGCAGGCGGCCGTCGGCGATGTCCAGGCCTTCCAACCGGCAGCCGAACCGATATTCGCCGCCGAAGGCTTCGATCTGGCGGCGGAAGTTGCGGACGATCAGAGGCAGCCGATTGCTGCCCAGATGCGGACGTTGTTCGTAGACCAGCGACGGTTTGCCGCCGCACTCGACGAACCGCTCCAGCACCCACTCGACGTCCGGCCCGCTGGACCGGCAGGTCAACTTGCCGTCGCTGAACGTGCCGGCTCCGCCCTCTCCGAACAGGTAGTTGTTCTCCGGATCGTGCTCGCCGCCCGCGTCAAAGGCTCGAATTGCCGGCACGCGTTGTTTGATCGGCTGGCCGCGTTCGAGGATTAACGGCCGATATCCTCGTTGCGCCAGGAAGTACGCTGCGAGCAACCCAGCCGGACCGGAACCGATCACGACCGGCCGGTGCTCCAGCGGCTCGCGGCCGGGCTGGGGATTCTCAAACGGCGGCGGCACGAAAAGACCCACTTCTGGCGGCTGACGCGCGAGAAGCCGCTGCACCAGGTCTTCGTCCGGGCACTCCACCAGAATCGTGTACACAAACCGCAGATGGTACCGCGATCGCGCGTCGAGGCTCTTGCGCAGGATCCGCCAGCGTGCGACGTCCGTGGCGCGGATGCCCAGTTCCTGTGTCGCGATTCGAAGCGTTTCGGCTTCGGGCTCGGTGACGTCGACTCGGAGGTTCGCGATGCGGAGGTGCGGCATGGCAAGCGATGCGTCGTGATCACCAGAGCTTGAGGTTGAGCCTATCAGCCGGAGGGCGTCAGTCCCGGTTTCGGTGCCGGGGTCAGGCGTACAGAATTCAGTTTTGGCCGATCGTGGCGGCAGCCGTATGCGACGACCCTGCTCGGCCAAAACTGAATTCCGTCAGCTTGACCCCATGTCGCTCGACGGTGCCATCGTGGACGGCGTCTTGCCGGTGTCCGTTTCCCGTTTGGTGCCAGCGCCCCGTCGGCGGATTCCAGCATCCGGCTCGACACACGCCCTAGCTGTCGCCTGGCCCGTTGCCGTTGCCGTTGCCGGCCGCGTAGGAGGCGAAGAGCAGCTTGTACGTGTCCGGCGTGAACAGCCGGAATTCGCTTTCGCGCACGTATTCGTACGGTCCGGCGTGGCGGACGCTTTCCACCAACCGGTCGATCTGGACTTGCGACTGGAACGCGAGGATGCTGTCCAGCTTGGCCTGGAACGCCGCGTCGTCACCGATGATCTCCAGGTTAGGCAGATCTTCAAAGTCGCAGTACACGGCGAGTTCGCCCACGCGGGGCGGTTCCGCGAGCGGTTCTCCCAATTCCGGCCAAATCGCGCCCGCGGCGTGAAACACGCTGATCATCAACTCGCTGTGCGTGATCCGATGGTCGGGATGCAGGTCGGTGCGCGTCGGGACATAGACGCGCGCGGGACGAATCGTCCGCAGGTGGTAGGTCAAGGCGTTCTGGAGTCCGACATAACCCGCGATGGATTCCTCGTCCGCCCGCGCCCGCCGCCGGCCGATCAGCGGGATCAAACCACCGTCGGGATAGCCGATGTACCTCACGCGGTCGCGCGGAATCCCCAGCACCTGGTACGAACGATACGCCTCCCGGTGGCGAATCTCGACGATTTGGTCGCGGTCCTCCAATTGGCAATATCCCATGCAGCCGTCCGTGACGATGAGCACTTCGACGTTGACGCCCTCTTGCATCGCCGCCTGCATGAACAATCCCGCCCCGATGCACACGTCGTCGTCGTGGGGGCTGACGAACAGCCACGTTTGATCCGCGATCGCTGGCGGGCCCATTGCGTCGGCTAAGCAGGCGGTGCGTTGCGCGCCGCGGTCCGTCTTGCGGGTGAATCGAAACAGGGCCATGGAATCTCCTGAGAGGGCGGGATGAACGGGGATGAATCGGCGCCGCTCGGCGCCACGACGGCCGCTTATCCTACGCCGGCGGGCTCAAAAGAAAAGGCCCCCCGATCAGGTATGCCGGGCGGGACCAGGCCAGCCGTAGGTCTGCTGCAGGGCCAAACGCACGCTCCCGGCCAGATCGGCCAAGGGAACCGGCTTGGAGAACACGCGGAACGCGCGAGCCCGCCGAGCCTCCTCCGCCAGTCGCTCATCCAGACTGGCCGTCATCAGAATGCAGGGCAGATCGGCAAACGCCTGTTTGACGCGGCGGATGGTCTCCAGGCCGCTCAACCTCGGCATGTACATATCCAGCAGGAGCAGATGCACCTGCTCGCTTTGCAGGATTTCCAGGGCCTGCTCGCCGTCGCCGGCCGCCAGCGTGGAAAAACCGCGTCGCTCCAGGCCCTCGCGGAGTGTTTCACGCAAGTCCTCGTCGTCGTCGGTGATCAGCAGGGAGGGGATTTCCAGCTGCATGTTCGACCTCGCCCGATTGCCTCCAGCATCCGCCGTTTTATACTACTAACAAACCTCCATCGGTCAACACGGTCTTTTCGGAGATTCGGAGAACAAGATGGCCGCCCAGTCTTTCTACGCCCGCCACGAGTTCTTCCTTCGGCGTCTGCACTCGATTACCGGCGTCTTTCCAGTCGGCGCGTTCCTGCTTATGCACCTGACGATCAACGCCAGCCTGCTCAGCGCTCCGTCGACGTTCCAGAAGAACCTGTACCAGATCCACAGCCTGGAAAGCCTGTTGCCGATTGTCGAGTGGTTATTCATCCTGCTGCCGATTCTGTTCCACGGCGTGATCGGCGTAATGATCATCCGCAGTGGCCAGGCCAATACGAGCATGTACCCGTTTGCAGCGAACATCCGCTACACGCTGCAGCGGGCCTCCGGCATGATTGCCTTTGCGTTCATTGTCTGGCACGTGTTCCACATGCACGGCTGGTTCCACTTCGACTTCTGGGCGGAGCACGTTTCGGGGCCCTTGCACGGCGCCCGGTTCAGGCCCTTCAACGCCGCCTCGACGTTGGGTCTGGCGATGCAGAACCCGCTCGTGCTGGCCCTGTACGCGGTGGGCGTGACGGCCTGCGTGTATCATTTTGCGAACGGTCTCTGGACGATGGGCATGACGTGGGGCTTGTGGACGTCGGTGGGAGCCCAGCAGCGGGCCTTGCAGTTGTGCGGCGGGTTCGGCGTCGCGCTGGGTCTGCTCGCGGTGGGCGTGCTGTACGGAACCTACACCGTGAACATCCAGGCCGCGAAGGACACGGAAGACCGCATGTACGAGTCGATGGTGAATTCGAAAGAGATTCAGCCGAACCCGGACAAGCGGTCGCAGGAAACGGAGGTCGGCGGGCAACGCCGCACCGCCGAGGCTGCGGGCTTGGCCCGCGGGGCTGCTGAATAACGCAAGTTCCGCGATCCGGTCGAACGAGGTCGAACGCTATTGTCGAGCAGGATTACGCAACATGGCAAAGAAACGCGTCATGATCGTGGGGGGGGGGTTGGCGGGACTGGCCGCCGCGATGCGGTTGGCCGAAATGGGGCTCGACGTCGACCTGATGAGTCTGGCGCCGGTCAAACGTTCGCACAGCGTCTGCGCGCAGGGCGGCATCAACTCGTGCAACGACCTGACTCGTCAGTCCGGGGACAGCGAATGGAAGCACTTCGACGACACGGTCTACGGCGGTGACTTTCTGCAGCATCAACCGCCCGTCAAGGAGATGGCGGACTGGGGGCCGAAGATCATCCACTTGATGGACCGCTTGGGCGTTCCCTTCAACCGGACGCAGGAAGGCTACCTGGACCGGCGGCGTTTCGGCGGCACACTGTACAAACGCACGGCGTTCTCCGGGGCGACGACTGGCCAGCAATTGCTGTACGTGCTGGACGAACAGGTCCGCCGCTGGGAGGCCGAGGGACACGTCCGGAAATTCGAGTCATGGGACTTCTTGGGACCGGTCTTGGACGACCAGGGGGTGTGCCGCGGCGCCGTCGGGCAAGACCTTGTCAGCATGGAAATCCGCGCGTTTCCGGCAGACGCGGTCGTGATCGCCAGCGGCGGCTGCGGGCTGATTTTCGGCAAATCGACGAACTCCATGGCCTGCACGGGCAGCGCCGTCAGCCGGGCGTTTCAGGCCGGCGCCAAGTACGGCAACCCGGAGTTTATCCAAGTCCATCCCACGGCGATCCCGGCCGCCGACAAGTTGCGGCTGATGAGCGAATCGGCCCGTGGCGAAGGCGGCCGCGTGTGGGTGCCCCGCCAACCTCAGGACCGCCGCGATCCGCGCACGATCCCGGAATCGGAACGGTACTACTTCCTGGAGCAACGCTATCCGAAGTACGGCAACTTGGTCCCCCGCGACATCGCCACCCGCGAGATCTTCGATATCTGCGTGAACGAAGGCTTGAGCGTGGAGAAAGACCGCCAGTGCGTGTACCTAGACTTGACGCACATCGACGCCGACGAACTGACCCGCAAGCTGGGAGGCATTCTGGACATCTACGAAAAGTTCCAGGGCGTGGACCCGCGATTGGTGCCCATGAAGATCTTTCCGGCCGTCCACTATTCGATGGGCGGCCTGTGGGTCGATTACGAACGCACGGCCGCAGGCGGTTTGCAGCCGGGTTCGCCCAAGAATCAAGTCACGAATATTCCTCGACTGTATGCGATCGGCGAGTGCGATTATCAATACCACGGCGCCAACCGCCTGGGCGCGAACTCGCTGCTCAGCTGCATCTTTTCCGGCCTGTTCGCCGCCCCCGGCATCCAGACGCTGCTCCAGGACGAGAAGGGAAAAGCGGCGGCCGAGTTGCCGGCGGGATTGTTCGACGGCGCGCGCCGGGAGCATCAGCAGGCCTTTGAGGCCCTGTTGCAACGCGGCGGAGGCGAGAATCCTTATCTGCTCCATCTGGAATTGGGCGAAGTGATGACCAAAGCGGCTACGGTCGTCCGCCGCAACGACCAGTTGCGGGAAGCCCTCGCCACGGTCGACGAACTGCACGAACGGGCCAAACGCTGCTCGCTCTCGGATACGGGCCACTGGACGAACCAGAATGTCGTGTTCACCCGCGCCCTGCTGGATATGTTCCCCGTCGCCAAGTCGATTCTACGGGGCGCCCTGCAGCGGGACGAATGCCGCGGAGCGCATTACAAGCCGGAATTCGAACCGGCCCATCTGACCGCCTCACAGCCCGCCGAACGCCGCCTGCAGGCCGAGCAGTGGTGCGACGACTTCGAGGCCAACAACCGGAAATGGCTCAAGTCGACAATCGCCACCTGGAACCATGACCGCCAACAACCCGACCTGGCGTACGAGGCGATCGATACGTCGGTCCTCCCGCCCCGCCCGCGACTGTACGGCCTGGCGGGGGCGGAGGAAATCGAACGAGTTTGGAACGAACGCGCGGCCGCGAAACAAGCGGCCGGGGCGTGATGTGGTCCGAGTGCCCGATGCACCGTCACTGGACAGACTTTCCCAATCCCGTTTTCTCGAAGCCGAATCCTATGGACGCCACCTCGACCCCCAAGAGCAGCCCGCCCCGCACGATCACCGTTCGCGTTCTGCGACAGGATGGTCCCGGCCAGCAGAGCTACTGGGAAACGTACCGCGTGCCCTACGAACCGGAGATGAATGTGGTCAGCGTGCTGCAGAAGATCGCCGCCCAGGCGCAGACCGTCGATGGCCGCTCCGTCGCCCCGGTCGCTTGGGAGTGCAATTGCCTGGAGGAAGTCTGCGGCTCCTGTACGATGGTCATCAACGGGCGTGTCCGCCAGGCTTGCACGGCCCTGGTCGATCGCTTGCTGGAGGACCGGCCGGAAGGCATCGAATTGGCGCCGATGACCAAGTTCCCCGTCTTCCGCGACCTGGTCGTGGACCGCTCGCGGATGTTCCGCGCCCTGCAGAAAATCCGCGCCTGGCTGCCGGTCGACGGCTACTACGACATGGGACGCGGGCCGCTGGTTTCCCGCGAGGAGCAGGAAATCGCCTACCCGCTGTCCATGTGCATGACGTGCGGCTGTTGTGTGGATGCCTGCCCGCAGTACAACAAGATCGACGTGCCTCGGCGGGCGGGCGAGACGGACGCGGAGTACCAGACGCGGCGGGATGCCGAATTCGACCGGAATTTCATCGGCGCGTTTGCCGTCAGCCAGGTTGTGCTGTTCAACACGCACCCCACCGGCCGGCACACGGGCCTGGAACGACTGGAGGCCCTGATTGCGGAAGGCGGCATTCAAAACTGCGGCAATGCCCAAAACTGCGTGGCCGTCTGTCCCAAGGAAATCCCCCTGACGACGTCCATCGGCATGGCTGGACGGGCCGCCACGATCCACTCGCTGAAACGCTGGTTCGACCGCTGACGCCAAACGGAAAACGGACACGGAAAGACGCCGTTCCTGATGGCTCGGTCGAGCGAAATCGGGTCGAGAAGCCACGGGCCTGGCAACGGCGGCAACCGCCGTTGTCAGTGGACGATCTTGGCGCGGGGCAGCGCCTTTTTCAGTTCAGCCAGTCCTGCGGCCGAAATGCCGGTCCCCGAAATGTCCAACTCCTTGAGCTGCCTGAGACGTGCCAGGTGCGGCACACAGGCGTCGGTGAGCGGCACGCCGCGAAGTTCCAGACGCCCCAGGTTGGCGAGCGCTGCCAACGGCGACAGGCCGGCGTCGGAGATCTTTACGTCGCGGAGAATCAGCGTCCGCAGGTCGCCCAGTTCGCCCAGCGTCGCCAGGCCCGCGTCGCTCAGCGGCGTCGCCATCAGGTTCAAGGACGCCAGTCGCGGCAAGGCCTTCAAATGCACTAGGCCTTCGTCGCTGACGGGAGTGCCGCCCAAGTCCAGCGACTCCAGATTCGCCATGTCTTTCAGATGGATCAACCCCGGCCCGCTGACGGCCAGCCGACGAAGGTCCAGTCGCCGCAGCTTGGTAAGGCCTGCGAGGTGCGCCAGGCCCTCATCGGTCACCTGGAACGCCTGAGCGACGGACAATTCCTCCAGATCGGTCAACCGGCCGATGAATTCCAGGCCCTGGTCGCTGAGGGCCAGGGAATCCTCCACGGCCAACGTGCGCAGCGAGTGCATGGACGCCAGGAATTCCAGACCGCTGTCGCTGATCGAGCGGCTGCGGACGCGGAGCGTCTGGAGTTGTTTCATGCCAGCGATCAGTTCCATGCCGCCATCGCCGATCAGGTCGCTGCCCTCCAGGTCGAGCGTGCGGAGGTTCTGCAATTGGCAGATGGCCAGCAGCCCGCCGTCGCTGATGTAGCTGTCGGTCAGGATCAGGTGTTCCAGCCGCGGGAGTTCCTTGAAATAAGCTGCCGCCGCATCGGTCATGCGCGCCAAACGGTGCAGCCGCAGCGAGTTGAGGTTCGGCAATTGCGCCAGCGTCCGCACGCCGGCATCCGTGACGCCGACGGTGTCCAGCGTCAGGCTGGTCAAGCTCGTCAGGCGGGCCAGCGCCGGCATGGAGGCGTCGGTAATCCCGGCACCCTTCAGCTGCAGCCGCAGCAGGTGGGGCAACGCAGCCACTTGCCCGACATCCTCGTCGGTCAAGCTGGCCCCCAGCAGGTCGACGGCCACCAGTCGCCCTTGCTTGTCGAATTCCACTTGGCCGCCCCACTGCCGGATACGTTCCAACAGGGGCGCGAACGCCGCCGCGTCGCGCGGAGGATCACCGGCAAGCGCGTCTGCAGGTGCCTCGCTCAACGCCACCGCCGGAGCCGCAGCCGGGACCTCAGCCGACGCCTCCGCCGGGGCCTGGGCAACTTCTGGACGCGGCGTGCCGACGGTGTTCGGAGCCGAAGGACAGCCCGCGTTGACCAACAGAAACCAGCCGGCAAGCCATGCGTTCAGCCGTTGACTCATCCCCTCGTCTCCTCAAGCAAAATCCGCCCGCAAGTCCTGCAGAGAAAAAAGCCCGGCGCTGGGGACAGGCCGGGCTTCGAGCGCTTCGTCGATCCAGACGCGGTCCGCCCGTGCATAGGCGTCCGCCCGGCCTAGCGCCCAACCGGTTGGACGCTGGTCTTCTTGGTCGGTTTCAGCCGCAGGTCGGGCACGCCGGGTGTCTCGACGCCGCGGACGCGGAGCGAATGGGCCAGCGCGGGCTTGGCGGCATCGCCGGCCTTGGCCAAAGCCGCCTGCAGCGCCGCCGTCGCCTGGTCGCCGGGCAGACGCTCCAAGGCCATCCGCGCGTCCTCGCCAAGTTCCGCGTGGTCCAACAGCGCGGCCACCGGCGCGACCGCCTCCTCGCCTGCGATCTGCCACGTCATCCACAGCACGTCACGGCGCAGCTGCAACGGCTGGGAGTCGCCCAGCAGCTTGAGCAATTCCACGGCTACCGCCTTCGCCTCGTCTTCCGCGCCGGGACGCCCGGCGTGATAGACGATGTTCTGAATCGCCCGCTGGGCTGCCCGGGCGATCTCCAATTCCCCGCCGGCCGCGATCCTGGCCAACGGCCCGACGGCCTTGGCTCCCACGGCGCCGGCGCTGTCGCGAGCGTTTGCGCGCACCGGGTCTTCGGTGCTCTGGATATTCTTCAGCAGCAGGTCCAATGTGAGTTCTTCCATCGTAGTGGTCCTTTGTTCTTGCGGCTACAGCGTGTACGGGTAACGTTGGGGGCGGCCCATCAGACGCCGGGCCTGTTCGTCGCCGACGATTTCGCGCTTGCTGTGATCCCAGCGGAGTTTGCGGCCCAAGAGAAAAGAAAGGTTGCCCAACACGGTCAGGATGGCTACGTCGGCGCCGGCCTCGACGTTCATGATCGTCTTCTTGCCGGTCTTGATGCCTTCGAACCAGTCTTCCTTGTGTCCGGGGCTCTGGTACACCTCTTTCGCTCCGGCTCCGGGCTGCCACTCGCGGGCTTTGCGTTCGGCCCACGTTCCGCCGTCGCCGCCCCAATGGGTAAAGGTGCCTTGGTCGCCGCGGTACACGGCGCCGTAGCCGGGGCGCGTGATGCGGCCGCCCGGTTCCTGGCCCGTGCGTTCCTCCGGCGGCGCGGGCTCTCCCGGCTGATTCCAAGTCAGCACCCAATCGGGATTCTTGAAGGTGTACTTGACGCTGATCTTGACCGCCGAGTCCCACAGGCCGCGCTGCGGCGCTTCCCCGGTGGCTTCCACTTCGACCGGTCCCGTGCCGTCGGCGTTCATCCACCACATGGCGCAGCTCATCACGTGCGCCCCGCGATCGCGGATCTGGCCGCCGCCGGATTCCATCATCCAGCGGAAGGTGCCATGACAATAGCCCCGATTGTAGGGCCGCCAGCGCAGCGGGCCGAGCCAGGCGTCCCAGTCCAGTTCGGCCTGCGGATCGCTGTCCGGCGCGAAACCGCCCACGGGGCTGGGGTAGTGGAAACAGTCGACCTGCGAGACCTTGCCGAGATTGCCGTTGACCAGATAACGGTGCGCCAAGTAGGCCTCCGGTTGGCTGCGGCCCTGCGAGCCGACTTGGACCGCGATCTGGGCCTTGTTGGCGGCGGTGATCATCGCCTTGCCTTCCTCCACCGTACAGCAGGCAGGCTTCTCGACGTACACGTGCTTGCCCCGTTCCGCGGCATGCACCGTCTGGACGGCGTGCCAATGGTCCGGCGTGGCGATGACGACGGCGTCGATGTCCTTTCGGTCCAGCACGTCGCGGTAATCGCGGTAAACGTCGGCCTGCGGGCCGGCCGTACGCGAGGCATTCGCCAGGCGTTTGTCGTCGATGTCGCACACGGCCGCGATATTTACTTCGCCGCGCCGCAGACGGCTGACCATGTCTCCCAGATGGTAGCCGCCCATGCCGCCCACGCCGATGTGGCCGAAGGTCAGTCGCTCGTTGGCGCCCGTCCGTCCCGCCGCGGCTAAAACGCCCGAGGGAATCACGTACGGCGCCGCCACCGCCCCGGCCGCGAGGGCCGATCCGGCGGTCTTGAGAAAGGTGCGGCGCGGTACGCCTGAAGTTCTCTTGCTCATGCCTTCACCTCTTTGCGCTCAATAACTTGAATTTGGAAATGCGAGCCCTGGGCCACAGAATACCCGCTGGCCCACAGGCATTCAAGGAACGGCAGGCGGCTTTTTCCGGAAGCGGGCCGCAGAAACCTCATTCTGCCCGCTTCTTCGCCGCCCCCCGCTGGAATCCTCGCCGGTCGGTGTATACTAGGACAAGAGCTAACGTCTTCATTTCCCAATCTGCGGTCACGAATGCCGCTCGCCGGCCGGATTCTGCTGGATCGCTCGTCCGGGCCAGGGCGGTTTCTGATCAGGCAAGGATGAATCTGCGGTGGCCAAAACGTCCCTTAAATCGGTGTTCCGCGAATCCGCGATGCGGAGCGGCCTGATCACGCCAGAGCAGTTCGACCAGGCGGCGGCGTCGATCCACGCTGAACCCGACCGTCTGCCAACGCCCGTGGAGGAAGTCCGCGACGAGGAACTGGCCGCCAAACTGATCGAGATGGGGCTCCTGACGCGATATCAGGCCGACCAGTTGATCGCCGGCAGGACGAAGCTGAACCTGGGCCCCTACACGATCACCGATTGGATCGGTCAAGGCGGGATGGGCCAGGTCTTCAAGGCCGTCCACAAGATGATGGGCCGGGAATGCGCCGTGAAAGTCCTGCCGCGCGAGAAATCCACGCCCGAAGCCATCGAGAACTTCACACGCGAGATCCGCACGCAAGCGCTGCTGGATCATCCCCACCTGGTTCGCGCCTACGACGCCGGACATGACGGGAACGTGCACTACCTGGTCACCGAGTACGTGCCCGGCACCGATCTGCGGCAACTGGTGCGGCGGCAAGGCCCGCTGACCATGCAGCAGGCAGCCAACGTGGTCGTCCAGGCGGCCCTAGGTCTGGAATACGCTCATCAGCGCGGCCTGATCCACCGCGACGTCAAGCCCGGCAACATCCTGGTGACCCCCGACGGGATCGCCAAGGTGTCCGACTTGGGCTTGTCGGGATTTATCCACGATGCCGAACACGACCCGCGGGCCGGCAAGATCGTCGGCACGGCCGATTACCTCTCGCCGGAGCAGATCAAGAACCCGGCGGCAATCACCTCCGTCAGCGACGTGTATTCGCTGGGCTGCACGCTGTATTACGCGATCAGCGGCAAGGTACCGTTTCCGGGCGGCACGACCCGCGACAAGGCCCGCCGCCACTGCGAGGAAACGCCGTGGCACCCGCGGCGTTTCAACGTCGAGATCAGCGAAGAGTTCGTGGAAATCATGGCCGACATGATGGAAAAGGACCCCGCAAAGCGGACCCAGTCGGCGGCCGAAGTCGCTGCGCGGCTGGAGCCGTGGGCCCGCGAAGCGGCACCGCTGGCTTCGCTGCAATTGACCAAGTCGCCCTGGATGCCGCCTCCGCTGCCCACCGATGCCGACGACGATCAACTCCAAGACACGGATGTCAGCAGCGAGGTCTACGACAACGGGGACAGCCGGCAGGGCAGCAGCGGCCAGATTTCGCAAACCACGTCGGCGCTCGGCTCCGGCGGCCAGGACACGCGCCGCATCCGCCGCGTCTCGCCGCCGCCCCTGCCCGCCCACCGCTACGAGACGCCTTCCCCCGCCGCCAGCGTGCTGATCGCGCTGGCCATCGCCATCCCCATCTCGATGCTCGTCGGCTCGCTGCTGACGTTCATCCTGTTGGCCATGCTGGGGTAGGCGGAAGACGTTCCGGCTCGGTGTCGCGGATATCGATCAGCCGCCGAGGATCACGTCCTCGCCCACCGGCCCAGCCGGCAAGGACGTCGCTTGGAGCGATGCGGTGACGGCCAGCGACGTGAATGATGCTACGGAAAACGGGAGCTAATGGCTGCACCCCGCCTCCCAGATCCTCACCAACGCGATTGGCAGCAGCACCGGGCTGATCGCTTGGACCGGCACCGTGCCCGGCAACGGCGTCGTGATCGCCCAGGGTCTCCGACGCCGCGTTCTAAGGAGACCCTGCCCCATTTCTTCCTCGCATTTCTTCCTCGCAACGCGGTATCGCCCAACTGACTGGACGACGGCGGAGCGATCGCGATAGCGGTGATTTCTCGATCTTGACCGGCGACGAAGCGGGACCGCGTCACAACGCGGCGCTGCGAGGGGGACAGGGCCCACGTGTTAGTGATGGGCGGGAGCCAGCAACACGGATCGCCATGAGAGGACGTCCGGCCGTACCGCCCTGCGCAAGGAACCAACTCGACAGAAGGTCCGACGCAGCGACAGGCCGTCCGCAATGCAGGCACGGCTGACCAAGTGAGCCGTGCCACGCCCGCCGATCACTCCGTTCGCGCCGGCATCCACGTGACGATCTGCTCCAGCGGCTTTCGATCCGTCGCATGGCGGTCCGGCGACTTCCCGTCCGCCGGATACCCGATCGGCAGCAGGGCGACGGGTTCGAGGCGTTCGGGCAGGTTCAGTACCTGGGCGCACCGTTTCGCGTCGAACGCGCAAATCCAGCAGGTGCCCAAGCCGATTTCGGCCGCCGCCAACGTCATGTGGTCGACGGCGATCGCGATGTCGATGTCGCAGTGGTCCTTGCCGTCGGCCCGTTTCCACGCCTGCTGATGGTCGCCGCAGGCGACAATCACCGCGGGCGTGTGCGCGGCGCTCACCCATGCCGGTGCGATCTTGGCGAGCAACGCTTGGTCCTCGATCACGATCAACCGCCAGGGCTGGTGTTGCAGGCCGACGGCGCGACCCGCGCCGCCTCCAGCACGTACAGCAACTTGTCCCGCTCGATCCGCCGGTCTTGATACTGCCGAACCGAACACCGCTGTTTCATCAGCTCCAGAACTTGCATCACTATCGCTCCTGTCCACGGTTATCGCGTCCGCAACCCACCGTAGGCCGCTCGCGGAGCGAGCGGCCTACGATTTGTCACTTCTTTTCCCCGGTTGCCGCAAACGACTGCCATTGTCGCTCGATCGCATCCCGATCCGCGCCGGCGGGTTGAAGCAAGATGCGGTACTTTAGCGTCAGGCTTTGTTTGGCCGGCAGCGTATATGGACCGCGGTACAGAATGGCCGGGCTGAAATAGGGCATGCCTGGAATCAGGTACCACGGCGTGGGATGACGGAAGCTCGTGGGATGCTCCAGCACGACGATGGCCGCCGCAGGGCTGTCCTTCACCGGTCCGCTAAACGCGATCCAGCGGGCTTGCTTGGTCACGTCTTTGACCGGGCCTTCGCTGTCCGAAAACTGCCACGAACGAAGCGCCGGAGCCAGACGCAGCGACAACCCCGCATAGCCGCCCCAACTGACCCCGTTGGGCTCGCCGGCGATCGGCGTGCGGTCCAGTACGACGTCTGCATCCCCGGCGGTGAAGGTGCTCAGCCAGTCGATCTGGTACGCGCCGGCGGCGGTCGGTGCGCTCACTTCCACGATCCGCTTTTCTGCCAGCACGGTCGGCTGGCCCGGCGGATGGTAGCTGAGCGTCAGTTCAATCCGCGCGGACTGATCATCCCGCGGCGTCGCCTGGGCCTCGACCACCTCCGTCACGCCCGGCGACTTGCCCGTCTTGGGATCTTCCTCCCAGTACAGCAGGCCGTTGATGGTCTTCCAGGAAAACCAGATTGCCTTGTGCCAGAAGTGATCTGCCGGGCGCAGGTCGGTGACCGGATCGCTCCCGGCAATCGTCACCGGATGGAAGTACGGCTTGCCTTTGTCCTTCTTGTAGTCGAACTGCCAGACGACCTGCCCGCCGCGGAGCAGCGCCAGCGAGTGCGGGGTTTGCCTCCATCCGGCGTCCGGCTCCGCCGACGCGGCAACGGCCGCCAACAAGACCAGGAAGTTCGTCATCGTTCAGCGTCTCCTCGTGCTGGGACCGCAAGACGTCAAAGAACACAGCCGATGGCCATCGCCGCCCGCTTTCCGCCAACGCCGCGGGCGGTATTCTGCCACGAATCCTGCCGTCAGGCAAGCTGCGACTTCTGAGGCACATCGGGTTCCGGATCGCCGCCGGGTTGCGGAGCGGAACGTCTGGGGGCCAGACCACCTGTCCGGCGGTGGCGAAGGAACACGTTCGTAGTTCAAGCACTGCTTGCTAGCGAGTGAATACGGCACCGGGGCGAGAACGGCGAGATTGGCCGGGTGCGGAGCCACGTCGCCAAACGGTCGTCGTCGCTGAGCAACGCAGCTCGGATTTGGAGAATGGCCTCGCCCGATGAGCCGTCATTCCAGAACTTCTCGGTTCCCTTCACGCGCTGATGGATTTGCTTGACCAGCGACTCGGCCAGCGAACTGGTCACCGGCAAGCCCTCCCGCCGGTAACGCGGGTAGTCCATCCGTGCTCGATTGTTCGTGAAGTAGGTGTAGGTTTCGTGAATTGCTTGGCGAGGGTCGCTCTCCGGCAGTTCTTCACCTTTGGGGACCGCACCCACCTGGGTCTGCCACTCACCCAGCTCGGCGAGCAGTTGATCCGCCCGGCCTTGCCAACAGGCCGTAGCCCAATCCACATACTGTTGCCAGTGCGCCGCCGGCGTGTTGTGGATGGCTTTCGCCGAAGTGTACAAATATTCAACCGCGTGAAGGAAGTCCGTGATCGGCTCGAAGCCGGGGAACCATCGCTGTTGAATGCTCCAGTTGTAAGCCAGTCCGTCCCCAAGGAAAGCTTTTTTCCTCGCGGCGAAGAACCCCCGGCTATCCGCTTCGGCGGCCATCATCGGGCCAAACTCCTCGCTGCTGGCCAACGAACTCAGGCACGTGCGGAATACGGTCTTCGGCTGCCATTCGGGGATTTCGGGCAACGGCTCAGCGGCATCGAGCGCGGGCGAGGCCTCCGCCAAAACCTCGTCCCGGCCTTCTTTTTTCAGGTTTTTCAGACCTTTGACGAGTTTTTCCACATAGGCTTGGTTCCGGAAACACTCCGGCAGTTCCGGCTGCGGGTCTTCCGCAAACTCGCCGCTCTCCATCCGATGGAACCCGGCATTCTTCGGTTCTCGCCAGTGGGGCTGATGGACACCCGGCCCTTGATCTTCTTGACGCGTGCGCATCCGGCCCCCGTCACAAAACACCGCTGCCAACTGCGGTGCCGGCGTCACTTCCGTCGCCCGCCGCGGCAAGTCCTGCTTCACGTACCGCGCCGTCCGTTCATCTCGGTCTTGCTGAAGCTGCTGCCCAACTTCCCTCGTCAGCTTATTGATCTGGCGGTCAGAAATCACAATCTCGCCGACGACCGACAGGGCAACTGCGGCCACATCGAAAGAACTCACCACACCGGCCATGTGCAGGATGCGATGCAGGATGGTCGGGCTATAGCCGTGGCCGTCCAACTTCAACACGCTACGCTGAGGGAAAAAAATCTCGACGACACGTCGAGCAATGACCGATCGGTTCCTCCAGGTTGGCCGTCCCGCCACGGATCGTGACCTCGCGAGAGCGTCGCTCCAAAGGAACGCTGCGGCCACACGTCGGACAGTCAGCGGCTTCTCCGAAGCTCGCCGCTTGCTCCCCGGCCGCGGTTTCGACAGCACTGCCCACCAAAGCCCGGGCGGCACGCATGGCTACCTCCTCCATATCCGCCAGCGTCAGGCTCAAGTCCGGCCCCTCTGGGAACGCCTCCCGCGCCAGTAATTTTCCCCAATGCCGTGCCGCTTCTTCGATTTCCCGAATCTTTCGTTCGCTGAGCTTCTTGCTCGCCATCTTCAGTCCCTCCTTGAACTTCCGACCACCTTCCACGTGAAAACCCGGATCGGAATCTTACCCGGCCGATGCTATCACTGCAAACCCGTTCCTGCGCCCCTTATTCCGCCACCTCCCGCACATCCTCTTGACCAGAACCGAGACATTCTTTAATCTTTGGTCCCGTTGGCGCCGTAGCCAAGTGGCTAAGGCAGCGGTTTGCAAAACCGCCATTCGTGGGTTCGAATCCCACCGGCGCCTCTTGCCCTTCCCGCCGTTTTCGCTTCTCGCCACGTTCCGCCGCTTGCGGTTCACTTCTCGCCAAGTCTCGAAACACCAAGACGTTAGGGCCGGCATCCTGCCCGTGGTCAGTGTCGCTTTCGACCGTTGGGGAACTGACAGGCCGTTCGCCACGATTCGCAGCGTCCTGCGTCGATTTGCCGTTGTACTGCTCCCATTTCTGCTCCCATTTCTGCCCCCGCAGAACTTCGGCCGTTTCACCATCCGTTCCCGTCGCTGCTATCACGTTGGCCGTAGTGGTTGTCGCCGGGGGCGTCAAATCGGGCAGGGCATCCAGGGCCGCCGTCAGATCGTGCAACCGGGCGTGGGAATACCGCCCGATGGTCAGGGTCGGGGTGGAATGACGGGCCAACTCTTGGCACGTCTTGACCGATGCCCCGCCGGCCACGATTGCGGAAACGTAGGTATGCCGCGTCCCGTGGAAGTCGAGAACGTGCCCGTCCGCGTCGGTGTGTTTCAGGAAGTCAGACCGTTCCCGTTCCGCCCGTTCCGCATCGGTCTTGGCGTCCTGCATCCACCGCCGCCGGGCTTCCTCCAAGTCATCCCGCAGCATCCGCGCCGTTGCTGCGGGCATCGCCGCAAACGGGCGTTCATCGCGTCCGTACTTGGCCAGCCAGGGGCGCAACAGTTCCGCCAGGTCCTGCCGTATCGGTTGCACGTCAAGCCGGCGTCGCTTGCTGTAGCCAGCCGTCACCGTCACCGTGGGCGGGTCCGCGTCCAAGTCGAAACTTGCGGGCGTCAGGCTGCGAAGTTCCTTGGCCCGAAAACCTGTCCCGAGGGCCACCCTGTATGCCATCGCCCGATCGGGGCCGGCCATGTTGTGGTTTGCGGTCGTGTAGCTCTCGACCGTCCGCAACAACTCGACCAGTTCATCGGTCGTCATTTCTCGTCGGACATACCGCCGGTCGGTTTCGACGTTGAACCCTGCCAGGGCCGCCAAGGCATCGTCGGGCGTTCGCCGCTGCAGTTTCAGCCATCGGGAAAACTGCTTGATGCCGCGCATGTAGTGGTTGCACGTCTGCAGGCTTGCCCCGCCGGCCTTCATCGCCCCGACAGCAGCCATCACCGCCGCGTCGGTCAGGTCCCCGATGTGTTCGGCTTTGCAGTCGGCAATCAGCTTGCCCACCCGCGAACAAATCAGGTCAACATGCTTGGCCGTGTTCTGCTTGTCCTGCAGGTACTGCCGGAAATCGGCCAAGTGTTCACCGAGGGGCCGCCGGGCTTCCTTCGCGTAGCGTTCGGCCTTGGCGTCGGTTTCGCCCGTCCGCCGCTTCCGGGCTTGGTTTTCCAGAGAGTCCGCATACCGTTGGGCTTCCTGCTTGTCGTGGCATTTCGTCGCCCGTTTTCGTCGCTTCCCGTGTTCGTTGAAATACTGTGCCGTGTAGCATTCGGCCGCTTGGATGATCTTGTCCCCGTCCGCGTTCAACGGGGCACGTTGGGCCTTGCCCCTGCCATCCGTCCAAGTCGCGTACAGCTTGCCCCGATACGTGCCGATTTCCGCCCCGTCAGGAATCGGCCGCAGTTCTCGCCGCTTGTAAACCGTCGCCATGTTTCACCCCTGCCTTTCTTTGAGGGCCTGCCCGCCCGTGGTCATTCTGTCACTCGCCCGCGTCCGCGTCCACAACCAGCCGCAAGCGTAGGGCCGTGCCGATTCTGTCTAACGTCTCGATACTGATTCCCTTCCCCGTCGCCATGAACCGATGTAGTTGGGCTTGGCTCATTCCCGCCAACTTGCTGATTCGATATTGCGTCAAGTCGCTGTCCAAGACAATCCGCTGCAACTGTTCCGAAAGCGTTTTGGGTTCCCGTTTCTTTTTGGCCATCGTTCGATTTCCTTTGCTGTAGTTGTCCAAGGCTATAGTTATCTTATCGGTAACTACGCTAGCCGTCAACTAGGCCGGTTCGTTTTTTTTCTTCCCCGTGGGCACCGTCGCCAGTTCTCGCAGTATCCCGCCGCTTGCGAGAACATCGCTCGGGCCAGCTTGCGACAACGGGCAATCGCAGGCACCAATCAGCTGCCGTTTGCACCGTGGGCAAATCTCTTGATCGCAATTCAGATGATGAAAGCCGCCAGGTTCTACCCCGCAATCGCCGCAGCGTTCACCCCTGTCGGCACCCCACCGCAACCGTGGCAGCGTCACCCCGTCCGCGTACTCGATAACTTCCAGAGCACAGTTTGCCGCCGATCGCATTTCCTGCCCACAAGTTCCACAAATCGCCATCGCATCACCTACCTTTTTCGGCCGGTCGTGTAGTTCCCGCCCGCAGCCGCCGGCCGCAGCGTCGGGCAGGTTGAAAGTCACTTGATGCCAAGCGTCGCCGCGTCGATGTCGGTTGCCGGCCGCAGCCGCTGGGCTTGGGCTTCCGTGGTCATCGTCAACTTGGACCGGGCAGACCAGCCACCGGGCCGGCGTGGGCAAAGCCACAACTGCCCGCCCTGTTCCACCACAACCAACCGCCGCAGCAACGCATCCGAGTAGATCACCGTGGGCGAGTCCGCCGCCGTGGGCTGTCGCCGTTCACCGCCCTTGGCCGCCTGCAGCGTCCGCTTGAATCGCTCAAACTCCGTCTTGGTCATCTTGGCCTGTCGCCGTCGTTTCATCGTCGTGGGTTCCTTGCGTGCCGTTCCCGCAGCCGCTGGGCATGTTCCCGCAGCCAGGTTGCCCGCGTTCGAGGTTCGCACCGTTCACAATGCCAGCCGCCCGCCAGGTCCTGCCATCGTTCCAAGCCGCTGCAGACTGGGCAGGGTTCGGCGTCGATGATTTCGATTTCGGCCGCGTCGCATCGGACCAGGCACCGCTGGCCGTCCGAACCGATGTACTCTTGCCACTTGGCCGCGTCGGTTGGATCCCATTCACGCATCACCGAGCGCCTGCCTTCCTGGGGCGGACCCACCGCCGGCGTGTCGGTCACCGGGTCCGCATCACCGAGGGCGCCGCCCACCGGATCGCTGGCCAGCATCGCCAGCAGTTCGGCCTTGGCATCCCGCAGGGTCTGCAACAGATCGTCCGTCACTTCACCGGCCGGGCCGTCGATGTCCAACTGCCCGCCGTGGGCCTGCAGGTCGATGCGTCGGGCGTGGCATTCCGCCAGCAGTTCGGCCGCCGTCATATCGTCACCCGTACCCTTTCAGAATGTGGACGCAATTTTGCGTCCACACCGTCCGCTTGCGTCCACACCGTTGCCCCATCGGGGTTTACGTCAGGGCCGTTTGCGTCCACACTTGCGTCCACACCGGGGCCGTTTGCGTCCACACCGTCCGCAGATACCCCGTCTTTTTCCGTGTTGTGGACGGTGTGGACGGTGTGGACGCAAGAATCCCCCTCTAATCTTCTCAGGGCCACGAACCGTTTACGCTTGCGGTTAGCGTCCCGTCCGTGTTCCACTTCCACATCGGCCGCCCGCAGATTCGGGGCAAGTCGCCGTAGGGCACCCGATAGGGACCGTGGGCTTTTCGGCCACGTCTTGCCCCGCTTCTCGCCGTCCGTCGCCATCGACTCGATGCGCTCAAGCAGATCGCTGGGCGTGCCGTGGTAATCGCCAGCTTCGGCCACCTGCAACACGTACTTGGCCACCGGGCTTGATTCCAGAGCCGTTTCGTTGGCCGTGTCCCGGTTGTCCCGATAGGCCGCCAGGAACCCGCCGGCCGGTAGGCCAAGTCCCGCTTCGGCCGCTGTCGCCCACAACGCAAAATCAGCCATCCGGGGCAATCGATCGATGTACGTCGTGGGCAGGCTCCGAACCGCTGCCGATACCGCGTCCAGAACCGCACCGAGGATGCCGGGCGCCGCCGCGTCAAACTGCCGCCAAAACATCGCTTCAGGGATGCGCCTATCTTCCGGGATGCGTGGCAACTGCAGGATTAGGGACCGGTCTAGCAGGTCGGAACGATTCGCCACTTCCTCGATGCCCGTCAGGATCACCGGCCGCATCGCGTCAAAGATGGTTTCCTCATCGTCCGCGTACAGCTGCCGCGTCGCGAACCCGCCGCCCGTCGATAGCCGACACAACGCATCGGACAACCAGCCGGGCACGAACGAAAGGTTGTCCAAGGCAATCACCCACCCGTTGGCCGCTGCAATCATCAAGTCCCGTGGTTCCCGTGGTTCGCATCGGACCGGGGCCGCGTTCGGGTCGATGATTGCCCGCAGCGTTCGGGCCGTGGTACTCTTCGCCGAACCCTGTTCACCGTGCAACGTCAACACCGGATACGGACCAATCGGCCGGAATGCCGCCGCCAGCCATCCCAACAGCAACGCCCAATCGTCGGGCGTCACGTTCACGAACCGCTGCAGGTCCCCGATGTCGCCGCCGGCCGTGGGCGTGGGCAGCGTCAACATGGCCTTGGCGCGCCGGAACCGGACCGGGCAGGGCTCGGCAAGCCGCCAGCCGGTAGCGTCGATTTCCACCGCCTGCCACGATGCGTTGCCCAAGTCCAGATACTGCTTGTCACCGTGGGCAGCAACGCGAACGAATGCCGTATGTTCCGCCCCCTCGAAAATGGCCTGCCCCTCGATCACGTTCAACGCATCCTGCAGGGCTTGGCCACCGGGGGCCTTGCCGTACCGCTGAAAGAACTGACGGGCCAGCCACCGCCGAAACGTCAGGCTGCGGATAGGCCAGTGTTCGCGATGGTCCCCAACGGGCAGCGTCGCGTAGGCCGTACCCTGCCCCGATGCATGCCACAACTCGGCCACCCCCGCCAACTCGACCAGCAGCGTCGCGATACTCTTGGGCCGGTCGTCTTGATCACCGTCGCCGTCGTCATCATCGACACCGGCCGCCTTGGCGATTTCTTCCGCCGCCAGTTCGGCAGACTGCCCCGCGTACACTTCCAGCCTGCCACCGGCCGCAAGCAGATCATCAATCCCCTTGCCCGCGTCCGCTGGCCAGTGTTCCAACTCGACCGCGTAGCCGTGTTGCCGCAGTTCCTTGACGCATTCCCGCAACGGCCGGGCCACGTTCGCGTTCTTGGATGCGTCCGCATCGAATGCTACGCGAACCGTCTTGACACCGAGGCCCGCCAACACGGGCAACACAGCCCGCCAGGATGCCACACCGGGAAAAGCCACCGTGGGCACACCGGATAGCCGCGTGGCCACGTCGGCTTTCAACTCCCCTTCCGTGATGCGCGCCACTTCCACCGGACCGCAGACACCGGCCGGAACATGGGCCGGGCTTCCCGAACCGGGGCCGCCGTACTTCGTCGATGACACGTAACGGTATCTGTCGCCGTCATCGGCCGGATCGTCTGCCCGCAGCTTCAACGCCACGATTCGCCCCGCCACGTCACGAACCGGAATCAGCAGTCCCGATGCCGCCGCGATGCGTGGGCGTCCGTCACTCACAACGAAACCGGGCACCGCCGCGAAGTCCTGCCCCAACTCGGCCGCCACCTGCTTGACGATTCCCCCGCGTCCGTTCGTGGGCAGCGTCCGGTATCCGCCGGCGTCGATGTCCGCGTCACCCAGTCCGCGCTGTCTCAGGTTGTCCCGATGGTCGGGCGATAGCGGCAGCTTGGCCAGCAGACAACGATAGCCCGCGTCGTATTTCGCCACCGCGTCTTGGTCGTCACCCGATGCCGTGGGCGATTCCTGCAGAATCGGGCCACCCGCAACCGTGGGCGTCGCTTTGCTGGCCTGTCGCCGTCGCTTGGCCTTGGGCCTGCCGTTGCCATCCTCGGGCTGCAGGTCGTGGATGTACGCTTCGCTGCCGTCCTTGTATCGCTTCGTCTTGGCCGCCCCTCGTGCCTCTCGTCTGCAGGCTACCTTCGTTCCGTCAGGGGACCGTCGGCACCAACCGTCCTTCCCGCAAATAGGGCAGGGTTCGGCCGCCGTCACTTCCTGCCACGTCCTGCCTTTGGTCGCTGTCATCGCTGGGCGCCCCTTCCGTCAACAGGCTTGCATCCCTGTTGAATCCACTGCAGGATTTCGGATCGCCTGTATCGAATCGCCGGCCGCAAACCGTACCCTATGGCGATGGGTTTTGGTGCCAATCCGCTTCGGGTCCAAGACCACCATGTTCGTTCCCCAACTGCAGCCAACTCAGCCGCCTGCTTGGTCGTCAGCAGTTCGGGGACGATGCCCGCCTGCAGGTCCTGGGGACCGGCCGTGGGCGTCGATGTCGTAGGGGTGTTAGACATGGGCCACCCCCTGCCGATTCTCGGTCTGTTTGGCCTTGCGGGATTCAATCCGCCAGGCGACGCGAAAGAGGGATCGTAACACGCGGTTTTCTTCCGCGTTGCGTGCCATGCGGTCACGGATAGCTTCCGGCGTAGGAACCGCATCAAGAGGGGAAGTGTCGGCAAGCCGCCGGGCGCTTGGCCTGTCGTCAGTGTGCATCGCGTGTCTCTCCAGAAAGAAAAAGGGCAACGTCAACCGTTGCCCCAATTCTCGCGATGCCACGAAAGGCGAAAATTCAGTGTGGGTTTTTACTAGGGGGTTTCCTGGGTTTCCCGGTTTTCGCCGGCCTGCCCCTTCGTCCCTGGGGCACCTTCAGGCGGTGGAAAAGGCAGTATCGCTTGATCGCATCACGTATAGAGTCTTCCGAGGTCAACGGTCCCCAGCAGTTCTTGTTTCCTTCCAAAGCTTCGATGATTTCGGGATTTGTTGCCCCCGCCAGCCGTTGTTCGTAAATCCACTTGTCCCGCTCGTAGTCATCGGGAATGGGGTAAGCCCCTCTGATGTCGCCGACAAGTCTTTTGAGTTCGTCGGGATCGAAACCGTTGCGGAAGTCAACCCAATGGCGATTGCCAAGGGGAAATGGCAACTCAGGCTTGGCGGATGCCCCCGGAAGTAATAGGGGTATGACTCTGAAAGTCTTGTCTGCCGCTTTACGGTTCAAAGCATGTTGCATTTCTTCTTTCTGCCAACGCCCAATCCCTGCGGGTCCAATGCAAACTGCAACCGATAAAGAGCGGTCGATTCCTTCCCCTATGCCATTCTGCCAGTGTTCGCCACGGACAAGCTTCTTCGTGTCCAACCAAACAGTAAGGCCCTCGTTCTGCAACTTGTTGGCAAGCTCATCGACAATGGGCCGATCATCGCTGTTGTACGAAAGGAACACGTCAAAGGTCATCGGCGTTTTGCCACCGCCGCCCGCCGCGTCCAAGGGCTCGACCGCCGGGGGCTGCGGTTCGGGGTCCGAGGCCGTTGGCAGAGACAGCCAGTCGGGAAATGTGCCGTCGCTCCCGTCGAGCCCCCATCGACCGATCAGATCCACCGAAGAGGAAAACGGCCGCAAATCCATACCTGCCGGCGGGAATTCCGGCTCCTCCATTTTTACCTCGCCGCATCGCCAGAGCCAATCGAACCACAGGAGCCAACACCAAAACTCATAGTGTGATTTTGCCCACAACAACCCTACATCGACTCGCGGCGATAATTGCCATTCAGCCGCGTCTACGATCCTCCCTGCGACGACTCTGGGTAACCAAAGCCACGCCTTGGTGAAGAGCGTCTTCATGGTAGAGAACGGTTCTTGATCCGTGCCGCTGGATGGAGCAAGGATCCAACACTTGCGCCACGGCCTGTACGGCCATTTTATCTCGGCGACGCAATCATATCGGCCAGTTCGAGAGTACCATTCTTCGCCGTGGGCAGTTCTCTGGATGAATGTCCTGTATCCTTCATCCTCGTACTTCGCCGCCGCTTCGATGAATTCGCTTCGCAGCCTGCGCCATTCCTCGGCATTGTGTGCCATGTCACCACCTTGGAATGTGACAACCCTGGAGAAAAATACAGCCCGGCAACCGGCCAAGGTTTCCGGCTTTCGGGAGCTACCCTAGCCGGGCTGCAATTCAGTCTCGGGCCGAACCGGCCAGGGGGCCGCCGAAAGGCAGGTGAGAAAGCCGGTGCCCTGCCAGGTTCGCATTGAAGGCCGCCGCGCTTGCAAGTCGCCCGCGGCCGTCCCGATCCCCCCAGTGTACCGCTGGGAGGCCCGATCAAGAAGCCGACGGCAGATCGCCAAACCGCGAATCCGGCCGACCGGCACTTCCCCACCCGGACAACGACCGCTCCCCGTCAATCCACCACGCGAATCCCCGTCTCGCCGGGGAACCGCCCCCGTTCCAGGTCCGGCAGCAAGTCGATCAGGTCGAAGTTCACGAGTTGCAGCCGCATCCAGTCCTCGTTCTCCACCGCTTGCTTGCCAGCCTGGAGCAATTGGTCAGCCAGTGCCGCATCATTGAAACGGCTGTGATAGTCTGTGCTCAAGTCCTGAAATACCCGCACCAGGAAATCCGGAGTTCGCCAGCAGATCCCGTAATGAATGTGATTCAGTTGGTCGATGGCGACTCGAAGCGCGTGGGGGTCCGTGCGGGATCGCGCCGCCGCCGCTTGCCGCCGCGCGTCTTCCAGACGCCTGCGGTCCAGGTCGTTGCCTCCTTCCTCCACGCTCTGTCGAGCTTGCTCCAGGGCCTCGGCGAGTTGCTCGCGTTTTTCCTCGACTTGACGGGGGCCATCGATCCGGTAGTGCTCCGTCGCGATTGCACGGAATTCATCCTCCAACTGGTACTTCCGGTCGCTTCTGTCGTCGTCGGGCATCGCCTCAACTTCCGCCTTCGCCTTCCTCAACCGCCGTTGGAGGGCCTTGATTTGCTCCGAGCGCTCGTAAGCCTGCTGCTCGTTGGCCGCACTCATCGCATCGTCGAGCCGGTCCTCGATCTCAATTGCCCGCTCAAAGAGGTCCGCTCGCGTAACGGTTCTTTCGCGCTGGTTGTACGCCTGCTGGAAGCGCTGGTCCGTCATTTCAATCTCGGCGAGAATTGACAGTTCGCGGCTCTCGTTCATTTCAATCCGGCAAGTGATGCGGTCTCCTTTACGCAAGTCCCTCGTCAGGTGTCGCCCTTCAATCACCAGCTCGCCGATGGGCTTCCACGCTTCTCGGGGAAGATCCTTCTCATTCTCGCACACCTGGAAGAGCACCATGTTTTCGTCGCGGCCTCTCGCGAGCGACCGCGTTGTCTCGACCTCGATGCGCCGACTGGCTTTAAGCTTGGTGCCACGTTTGAAGACCTCGTGGAGGCAAACTTCCTGAGCCGCCACATCGTCATGCGCCAGGCAAATAGGATGCGGCAGAGGCGGGCCAAGCACTTCTACGCCTTGAGCAATCGTGATGTCGCCGACATCCGTGCTGACGGGGTTGCCATCGTCGTCAAGCACAAGCAGCCGGAAGACGTTGAAGCAGTCGCGCACGAGGGGCAGGTCCTCGTTGATACGCTCCGTCAGTCGTTTCCGACCCGAATCCCAGCCGTGGTCCTCCCGTTCGATTCGATACCAAAGCCCCGCGACGTCTCCGTCAACTCGGGCTGCAAAGATCTCCGTGGTCTCTAGCGAGGTTCTCGCGTAGGCAACTTTCACGGCAAGTCGCGGCCGCGGCCCCCCGCCACCCATCGGTGCAGACGGTATCTCCTTGATCCGCGTACCTGCGAAGTATGCGGCCCCCACTGCAATCGCCGAAACGGGGTCGATGTCATGGCGCACGTCGATTCCCAGGCATTCAGCGACCCGCTGCCGAATGAGCGGTATGTAGGTGCTCCCACCGACGAAGAGGGCAAAGGCGAGATCGGCAGGGCGGAGACGGCATCTCGTCAGCAATTGGTTGACGAGATCGACGGACTTGTCTGCCAGCGGTCGAATGGATCGCTCGAAGTCCGACCGGGTAATGCGTAGGTCGAACGAGTCGCGTTCTTCCGGGTCCAGGCCGAATTCCATGTTTTCGAGTTCGGCGGAACTGTCAACGGAGAGCCGTTTCTTGGCCTCTTCGGCTGCGAGCATGTAACGCCCGTAGAATCGCTGGTATTTGCCGCTGCCAGAAGTG
>Ga0209722_1000587_pt1 | contig 38623 bp, 25 predicted proteins | sample BioC12SIPDNA_2_FD_185745 | JGI IMG/M metagenome (GOLD analysis project Ga0209722, IMG submission 185745) | Anaerobic biogas reactor microbial communites from Washington, USA - Biogas_R1_A C12 SIP DNA (SPAdes) (version 2) | ecosystem: Engineered > Bioreactor > Anaerobic > Unclassified | place... | reverse complement strand
TCCGGACGTATCGCTTCTCGTTCCTGGTCACCGACGGCATCCACCAGACCAGCCGCAGCGTGGCCATCACTGTGATCCCTGACGCAATTTATGCGGCCGACATGGATACCGATCCGAACTGGCAACTTGACGAGGGATGGGCTTGGGGCGCCCCAACGGGCGGCGGCTCGTGGCACGGGGATCCCAATTCAGGCTATACCGGACAGACCGTGATCGGATATGCCCTCGACGGCGACTATGAGGACAATCTGGACGAGACGCGCTACGCCACGATAGGCCCGATCGACTGCCAGGGATACGCCAATATCCGCCTGGGGTTCTGGCGATGGCTGGGCGTCGAGTCGCCCTACGATCGTGCCTGCGTCCAGGTCTCTAACGACAGCGTCAACTGGATCGACCTCTGGATCGGGGGGAATTCTCAGATCAGCGACAACTCGTGGCGGTTTGTCGAGTACCTCGTGCCGGCGTCCATCGGCGATGGGCAATCGACGCTCCATTTCCGATGGGGCATCGGCCCGACGGACGATTCGGTCACCTATGCCGGGTGGAATGTCGACGACGTCCAGATCACCGGAGATAGCATCGATTAGACCCAAACCGATCGACAGAAGACATCAGCCCTGCCCGTCCGTTGCAAGACGAGCAGGGCTTCTTCTTGCGCGGCAGGGCGTGCATACTCGCACAGCCAGCCATGAGCGAAGTCGAACGGGGCAGGGCAAGAAAAGGCGTTACGGCATCGTCGAGGTCCGGCACTACATTGCAGAGGCCGCTGACGCAGGCCGGATACTGCCTGGAGTGATCTCCGTTCCCTCCGGAGTTATCTCGCGACCGGGGCCGTGGGGTGCGACAACCCACGGCCTCGTCTTCTTACACCACGACCTGAACTGATTTCAGGCTCGGTGATTTGCCTGCACATGCGAAGGATCGCGATCCGCATATCATGGCAACGCCCGAAGGATGGATTCACAGTTGACGACTTTCTCCACCAAGTCCAGCGGCAGATAGTAATAGTGATTGGACGCCTCGAATCCGATGCGCGGGTCCTGACGCGTCAGCTCAAACAGACGTTCGGCGTTCTTGATCTCGGCATGAGCCTTCGTTCGCATCATCGCAACCGCCGCGTCTGTTTCGTCTTGATTCACCGATCCGCCGCGCAGCGCGTTCCTGGCCAGGATAAATCGAATCTGATTGGCCACGCTGTCGAAGTGCAGGCCGGCAGCTTCGGCGACAACCAGATCGCTGTGCGCGTTGGCATGTTCGCGGGGCCCTTCCATCTTGCCTATGGCCTCCTTCCAGATCGCCAACCCTTTCCGCCAGCCGGAAGCGGCCTTCTCGAACTGTCCGGCCAGCACCTCGACTGGATAGATGCCCCGCCAGCCGTTCACATCGTCGTAGGGGAAGCAGACCATCGTCGAGGGGTACCCGGTCGGTTCCAGATAGAGCAGGTTGGCCGGGCCGACCTGGCTGGGGCCGCGATAGACGTAGTTGCCGTCGAATGGGAATTCCGAGAACGCTTCGCTGAACTGTGACCAGCTGATCACCATCTCTGGCGCGGCGTCGGTGCCGTACCGTGCCTGGGCCACCTCCATCAGGGCCCCCTCAATGGTCGGCGCGGGCTTCTGCTGGAACCGCCGGACCAGTTCGAGGTTTGGCGACGGATAGCCCCCCACCGTCCAGCTCAGCATCAGCCCGTCGACGCCCGCCTGGCTCAGGTTGCTGCAATGCTGGGCGACGAGGTTCATCACGGGAAGATACGGAACCGCCGACAGTTCCCACGTGCAATTGACCTGCACCTTGGCAAGCGTCTTGAGCCCGCGCTGGCGGGCGAGCGCCCAGTGCCTCTGCGCCCGGGGTCCTGGGCCGACGGCCGAGATGGAATACTCACCGACCGCACCGGCGACACCGCCTCGCACGATGGGCTTTCCCCACTCACTGACACACATCAGATACACGTCATCAGGCAGAAGCTCGATGATCCGCGAGGCCCAGTCCGGCTGGCCCCATCCGGCGCCGGTGCCGTCGGGCCAGCCCCAGTCCCACACGATCACCCTGGCCTTCGGGTCGCCCGCGCGCACCCCGGCGGCAATGGCGGCGTTGACCTCTGCAATGACCTCCGGGCCCGACCGTTTCGAACAGCGCGGACATCCGTCGGCTGTGCGGGTGTGACTGTAGCAGTTGGTCAGGTTCTCCGACGCGGTGATCGTGAAGACCCCGCCCAGACCCCCGACACGTGAAAACACATGGGCCAGTGAATCCGTGATCCACTGCCGCACCTGCGGAGTCGAGGTGCAAAGCACAGTGTAGTCCCCCTGCCGAACGCCCCGCAGTTCCTCTCTGCCTTCCAGCAGCGACGCCGGGACGGCGCGAGGCTCGTTCATGTAGAGGTAGATGGAGACGCCGTGACGAGCGGCCCGCTCGACCATCTTCGCCAGGTTGGCCAGGCGCACCTTGTGGTCGGCTGTGGGCCGGCCCAGCGCATCGCTCGGAGCCAGTTGCGAAAGCACCACGTGCAACCAGACTCCGTTGACGCCTGACTCCGAGAGTCGACGCAGCAGCGCATCGGGATACGGGTCCAGCTCCGGGTGGAGCAGCGGGTCCCCGAAGAGGCCCGCGTACGAATACAGAAAGCGAATCGGTTCTTCGCCGTTCTGATTCCTGTGTTCGACTACTTCCACATCCGTCGCCGTCTCGGTGAAGAACTCGAACCTCGGCTTCGACGGCGCAGCGAGTCCCTCGCCGAAATGGGACGAGACAATCTCACGAATCTCGGCACATCGTCTCTCGGTCGCCTCGTTGGGCTCGACGTAGCGAATCGCCGCACACGCCGGCTTGAGCGAGCCCAGCTTGATCCAGAGGAAATCGTCCTCACGGAGCGTGAACGCAAGCTTCTGCGCATCCCAGCCGAGTAAAGTCAGCAGTTGTTCATAGGGCAACAGGTGCCAGTTGCGGCGAATGATCGTGATGTAGCCTCGCTGTTGGTACTCGGCGGGTGGGCGAATGTGTGGAGGCAGGCCCATTGAGAGCCCAATGTCACGAACGTTCTGGGGCGTGGTCTGGAGGACCTCGGCCATGCGTTCGAGCGAGATCAACTCCCAGTTACGCCATACGAAGGCGTGCAAGCGGTCTGGAAAATGCCTCAGCGGGATTGCCGGACGTGCGCCGCCCGTCGGCAACTCTTCGGCTCGACACAAGGCCCCACCGACCGACGACACGATCAACAAAGCCACGAGTACGCGACGGCATCCGTCCATGTTCTGTCTCCTCTCATTGAGCATCCATGGTCTTGGAAACCTGAACCGAGACTCCGGTGTCAGGGAATCAGGGCTTGCAGCGGAGTCAGGGTCACCGGGCCGATCAGGCCGGAGTCCTGGGCAGGCCATTTCGCGGCGCTGAAGTTCCCATCGGGACCTCGACTCTCGCGAAGCCTCGCGGCGAAATTGACATTATAGAACTTTTTGTAGTTCACGCCCCGCCGCTCCAGATCGGCGATTCGATTGCCCATCAGATTCGACACTTCGACCTGAAGCGTGTTCTCCTCTTTCAGCCGGTCGGCCGAGACCGCGATCTGGAATGGAGCGCTGATGAGCGTGCCCAGTTCACGTCCATTCAACGTCACACGGGCGCTCTCGCAGACCCGCCCCAGACTCAACAGCCACCCATCCGCGTGCTCCACAGGTCTCTTCAGGGAGATCGAGTAGCGGGCAGTCCCTGAGAATCTCTTCACCGCCTCACCACCGAAACCCGTCCAGGACTTCAGCGTCTGCGTGCGGACGGTGGCAGGCAACTCCGGGCCACCTTCGACAAAGTCGATGCTCCAGGTCCCCTCCAGCGGCGTCGCCGGCCCTTTGGGGCTCCAGTAAGCGTATCGCGGTCCCTGTGCAGGTTCATCAAACGTCCTGAGAATGCACGACTGGCCGGGAGCAAGCTGGAGGTAAATCTCGCGGCGGGTTCCGTTCTTCCGCAGAGCTGCCAGTGCCCTGTCGCCCTGCATCGGTTCGAAGATCGCAACAGAGGCGGTTCCGCTCTGAAGCGGGACCCAGTCATTCAATGCCTCGTCGGTCGCGTTCAACACGAAATAGCACTTGCCATCTGAGAGCGTCCGGCGGACACATTGCAGGCCGCGATCCGCGATGGATTCGCGTTCGACACCCGCAAAGGCCAGCGTCTGGGCCACATCATCTCCGAGCAAGAACCGGCCGCTTCCGAGCCTGGCTTCCCGAACCCCGGAAGCTGATGTCTCAACGAAACTCAGTTGTGAGATCGATTTGTTCAGCGCCTCGCGACGTGCCGCCAGGTTGCCCATTCCGGGGACATCGGCCGGCAATCGCTCCTGTACCACAATGGTCGCCCCTTGCTGTGCCATAGCCGTCAATGCGTGAAATGTCGCCGCCGGGATGTGGCGACACTTGGGTACGACGATGGCCCGGTAGGACGCGCCTCCCGTGCGGAGAATGCCCCCGTCACAACGGACCTCCGCAAGTTGTCGATCAGAGACATAATCGAATGGGTATCCTGCATCCCATAGCATCTTTGCGGTCGACCCTATTTCGCGCGGCGTCTGCGCGCTGTAGTGCTGTAGCATCGCCCGCCCGGTCTGCGACCAGGAATCGTAGATCGGCCAGTACAGCAGCACGTCGTTGTCGGGCTGACCCGCCTGGAGAAACGACTGGCACCGCGTGACATAGGCGTTGAGCGCCGCGAAATGGTTCCAGAACGAGTTCGTCGGCCCAAAATGAACCGAGGCGTAGAACATCCATCCAGGCCACTCTTCCTCCGGCGGAGAGAAGGTCGTGCCGTGATAGCAGACGTGGTTGATCCCGCCGAGGAAGTAACGGTCCACCCATCGCTTCGCCTCGCCCAGGGTCCCGGTGAAGTGCTCGGCCATCCACGTCGCGGCCTCACACGACGCCAATGGCTTGCCGGTGACGTGCGCGGCCGAAGAGGCGAACTTGAATCCGAGGATGTCACTGCCTTCGGTTTCCGGAATCCCACTGGCCCCATAGAGATCCAGCAGGTTGGCCGGCGATCCGTGGGCCTGGTTGCGGGTCGTGGCGCCCTTGCCCTCGGCCCAGCGACGCCAGGGAATCGTGAACTCCTCCAGCAGCAAATCGGAGATCGTCTCGCGGTAGTCGCACAGCACCCTCGCGTTCTTCACAAGCTCGTCCTTGCCGAACAGTGCAGGCAGATGGTTGCGTAGATCGTAGCCTCGCCTGCGCTCGAACTGCTCGAAGAACGCCGGCGTCCAGTTCGACTCACCGGCCGCGTCGTCCACCTCATACGAGTCGTTGAAATACGCCCGAATCCCGCCCACGTCGTGGCCGGCAAAGGCCCGGTCGAACTTGCTCAGATAGCGTTCAAGCGTCTCCCGCGAGAAATGGTCGATGACGTTGCCTTCTCCGCCCGGTCCAGCCCGCTCGACCATCTTGCCATGCCAGCCCTGAAAGATGGCATAGAGCGTCCAGTTGCCCGGCGGAGCGGTCCAGTCCAATTCGCCGTCGGCAGCAACCTTGGCCGTCAGATCAAGAACCTGTGCTGCATCTGAATACGCCATGAGCACCTGCAAGGGCAGCGGCTTCTCGAAACGCACCTGTTCCAAGGCCAGCGATTGCAGGCCTTCATTGTCGCTGATGGGCTCGACGATCTCAGAGGTATCCAGTCGTCGACCAATCGCTCGCACCATGGGTCGTTGGACATACGTCACGGGCTCGGCCAGACGTTCGCCGGCCTTCAACTCATAGGTCTTGTAGACCGCATTCTTGCAGGCATCGGCTGCGCCGACCCAGCGTCCGCCGAAAGGCCAGCCGTTGCCCGTGGCCATGTCGACGCCCAAGTCCAGCCTGCGGGCTTCTTTGAGCGTATGTTCGAGCATCTCCATCCATCGAGGGCTCAGGTAGTCGATGAACCGATCCTCGTAGCCTTTGACACCGTAGATGGGCGTGATCTCCAGTCCCCCAAGTCCAGCCGCCGCATATTTCTGCATCTCGGTGGCAAGGTCCTTCTCATTGACGATGCTGCCCATCCACCACCAGCGGGTCCACGGCATTGTCCGGCTCGTCACGGCAGGCCATTCGAGGGCTGGAGCCGGTCGCTCGGCGGCGCAGGCCACGTCACAGAACAGAAACAATGCCAACAGGCTAACCCGCGCGAATCGTCCTGACTTGCCGCTGCCACACATCATGCTCTCCGTTCGTCTCTGCCCGTTCCCGAGCAGATCGGTCACTTGCTCTGCAGGATTTCTTCGCCATCCCGCAGGACGCGCAGGCGGGTGCGGTTGTCTCTGGGGACGTCGAACTGCAATTCATCGATCTGATCGGACCATTCGAGGCGGGCTGTGCCGGTATCGGCATCGACGCTGACTGCGGGCACCTCGTCGCCCATGCGGAACGGGACTATCACGATACGAAATCGACACTCCACGGTCTGGGCTGAAACGAGAGTACGGCCTCGCACATTCTCCAACTGACAGGCGGACGGCCCGACTTCCCACACCCCCAGCATGGGCGTGCCGTCGGGAATCCTGTCGCCCTGTGCGGCGGTCAATACGAGCGTCTCGGGATCGAGCCCGGGCAAGGTCGCTGTTGCGAATTCACCCGGCATCTGCCATTCGTACAGATGCGTATCGTCGTTTTTGCGGATGTCGTCGATGACAATCGCATAGGGATGGCTGCCGCGAATCAGACCCGCCGAACGATAGGCGTAGGCAACCGGATTGAACTGCGTGCGCACGGTGGGACACCATCGGTTGTGCAACGGCGGCGCCCAGTAATTGATGCGGTAGCGCTGCGTGCCCTTGAGGATCCGCACCACGAGGGGGTCGGTCTCCAACTCCCAGGAACGTCCCGCAATCGGCTCGGCGTTCCAATCGGCTACCCAACTCGTCCAAAGCCAGTCATAGGCGTTGCGGAGATCGGCCGAAGCGATGGCTCCGGTCTGGGCTATGGCAGCACCGAGATATGCCACTCGCGGCGGCGACAGACCAGTGCCGTCGTCCTGCCCGACACCGTCAATCAGAACGATGGCATGACTTACCGACGCCGGGTCGTCATCGGAGAGCCCGTCGCGTCCCCAAGTCACGCCGTGGGCCTGGAGGTAGAAGGAGCCGGCGTCGTGGTGCACCGGGCCGCCGCCAAGGTAGAGATCGGGCCGGGCCTGCATGTTGATCCATAACGCCTCGGTGCTGTCGTCACTGCGCGATGAGAACAACCCCTGGGACGGATTGCTGAAGTCCGGCGGCAAACCAAGCGCCTCTCGCGATGTCTCGCGCCAGGGGGCGTCGTACAGCAGGCTCTTCGCCACGCTCGGATCGGTCACACCCGGCAACGGCATCGGTTCGATGTCGCGCGAGACAATCTCCCGCCGATACTGCTGCGGATCGAATTCGGCGACCGCATGGGCCGGCCCCAGCAGATAATCGGCGTACCGATCGTTCGGATACAGGATCTTCCACGCCGCAACGACCTGCCGGCTCAATGGCTCGCTGCCCCGCGCCCCGCGCGAGGCCGCGACCGCGCCGTCGGGCGAGGTGCACTGGACCTGTGACTCAAGCATCTTTCGCCAGTGCGGATGTCCGAACGTGTTGACGCCTCGCCGCGCCAGAGCCACCATGGAGAGCAACTGGAACGGCAGACCCTCCCCACTGCTTGCATTGGACTCGTAGAGAGTGCCGTATTCGTCAATGCCCCACTGCAGAAAGGCCAGAACCGTTTCGACACCGCAGTCATGCACTTCTTCGTCGAAGCCTTCCTCGCCCTCGATCGCCAGATTGGCCAGGAAGATCGTCAGATCGCGCGTGACCCAGTGATTGTCACGGACACGCAGCGGACCGTTCTGGCCATACCCGCGTCGCCCGCCGACAACCTTGCCAATGACGCGTCGGACTTGCGCTCTCTGCTCATCCGTCATCCACCTGGCGGCAAAATCGTAGTTCAACCCCAGGTCCATCGGCCCGACCCACGTCGGCGCCTCCTGCCAGTACGCGATGTACACGCCTGGCCTGTTGATATGCGCATCGATCTCGGACTCGATCGCGTGGCAGTAGTTGGCGACGGCGGTGGCGACCTTCGTTCCGAGATCCTCGTCTTCGGTCAGCAACGCGTACAGAGCGATCGTATTGAGGCTCCGCGTCAGGCGGTTGACTTGTCCGTCGAGTTGAAGTGCATCGACGCGTCCGGCGACGAGGTGTTGGAAGATCTGCCCATCACTGGTGGCAGGGTCCAGCCACGACATGCTCAGAAGGTGCTCCGTCTCGATCAGGGACATCGCCCCGGTCACGGAGGACTTGATGCGCGCCAGGATCAGAGGGACATCCTGCGGGCTGAACAGGACGCGCGGGTGCACGCCTGGCGGCGGCAGATCGCTGGCCAACTCGTGCATGCCGAGCGTCAGGACATCGTATCGCTTCTGTGAGATCAGCCGCCACTGCGTTTCCGGGTCGTCATAGAGCGACAGTTGATTCGGCGTGAACGCGACGTGTTCGGCCCAGCGGCCCCATGCCCGGAGGCTGGGGATGTTGCGATAGGCGATCTGTGGATCGGCGAACTTTTCCGGGGTGTCGAACAGCGTGATGATCGAGTCGATCAACTGCGAATCACCGAGCGTCATCGGTGTGTCACTGACGATCACCAGACCTCGCTCTTCCGTGAAGACCTTCTTGCCGAGTCTGGCTGCCAGGTCGGCAATCGCGATCATCTTTCCCTTCTCCGCAATCCGAAATCCGAACCACGGCAGTCGCTTAATGCCGAACGCCGACAAGGCAAACCGCTTGGGGACCATCACCTTGCCTTTGATCACCTCGGCTTCCGTCCGCCAGTTGTCCGGATCGAGGGGGACCCGCTGTCCCTTGACGAACCCATGCCGCCCGCCGGAGAAGACCACGACCAGCGTGTCGTTGAGCCTGGCCCGGGCCGCCTCGGTGGCCTGGCGGCTGTATGCTCCCAGGTCTGCCTCGGCCGCGCGGTCGCCCCCCCGGCCGACGGGGATCCCCATAGCCATGCCCGCCGCAGTCACCAGAATTGTCGCGACGAATCTTTTCATCTGCCAGTCGTGCTCCGTGTCAAACCGCCGCACCGGCCCGTGACCGATACGCACACTAAAGGATACCCGAAATCCCGCCTCTGTGCCAGAGAACGTCGCCAAATACCCCCGGCGCAGCCACAGGAAACGAATCTGCCCGCCAAGGCCGGGTTCCGTCCCATATTCCCTCCATTTCCGCACGCGCCTCGACGGCCATCGAAAAACTCTTCACCCGAGCCCATTTCTGTTCGGTTTTTGTTCGGGGTTTCAGGGCGGCATGGTCGATAGAACATGGCAGAGAACGGATCGATATGGAATCACGGGCATTTGAGGATTCAACGATGAACGCGTACAGAAGTAACCGGATTGACCCGGTGTGCAAGTTCGGAACGGGTGGCGAATACTTCTCGACCTGGCCACCCTCGGACCTGGCGTTCTGCGATCCTTCGGCCGGGGCACTGACGAAGGTGCTGTTGTGCCTGGTCGAAATCGCAGGTGTGGTATCGGGGGTACGGCGTGTCCGGCCCACCGACGGGATGGTGCAGGCGGCCTCCGCTCCGCGAGCCGCCCTGGAGGAAAGCAAGGATGCACATACGATACGTAGAGCCCATCGACGGGCTGACCCCACGCCAAGTCGAGGTCCTCAGACTCATCGGCTCTTTCTGCGACAGTCAACGCTATTCCCCGACGATCGCCGAACTGGCGTCGCAGATGGCCATCAGCCGAAGCACGGTGTTCGAACACCTCGGCGAGCTGCAAAGAAAAGGGTACCTCTCGACCTCGCCGGGCAGGGCACGCTCTTTGAGGCTGACCTCAGGCGGGCACGCCCTGCTTGACCAGATCGACGCAGGGGAGTCGGGCGAGAACCCCGAGCGGCCTGGGGGTGTGCCCCTGCTGGGGCAGGTCGCCGCCGGCCTGCCGCGCGAGGCCATCGAAAACACCGAATCGATCTCGCTCGAATCCTGTTTCGGACTCGGGGCCGACCTGTTCGCCCTGGAGGTCTCCGGCGACAGCATGATCGAAGAGAACATCGAGCCGGGCGACTACGTGATTTGCCGACGGACGAACGTGGCCGACAATGGCGACCTCGTCGTGGCCCTCGTCGACGACAGCGAAGCAACCCTGAAACGCTTCTACAAGGAAGATCACGGCATCCGTCTTCAGCCGGCCAACGCGAACTACGCACCGATCCACACGAACAACTGCCACATCGAAGGCATCGTCGTCGGCCTGGTGCGTCGCCTCTGACCGTCGCAAACCAGACTCGGACGAATCATCGAAATCACGCGCATTCTGTGGGCTTATGCCTCTCGCGTGGGCAGCGGTCGGGTCGGTTCTGCCGCGCTCTCGCCCATGCAGTGTATGCCTTGACCGTCACGTGGGCAACGAGCAGCACCACCCCAGCTATGGCCAACGCCACAGGACTCGTATGACGATTACGGCCCAGGAATAGGACGGCCCAGCCGAACAGGACCCATTGCACGAAGTAGACAGCGGTGACGTTGCGGCTCCAGAAGCACAGCAGGCGAAGCCAGGCTGAATCCGCCCGCCCCCTCGCCAAGCCATGACAGACAGGCAACCAGACAAGAATGAAGCCCAGCGCCGCAAGCTGTTCTCCAGGCCCGCTCCGATAGTACTTGCCAACGTCAAGTCGGCCCATCTCAGGAAGGAAGAACAACGCGACCCCGACTGTCAGCAACAGCCCCCCGACTTGAGCGCTTCGTTTCATCACCCCGGCTCGATTTTGCGCTCTTAAGATGTGGGAACTGTAAACCATCCCTGCCAGAGGATAGGCGACCCACGGAAACAAGGGAAAGAAGACATCCCCTCCTGCACCCCATAGCGCATATAGCCCGGACGGGCCGGCCCAACTCCACAGCACGGGACAGACAACGGCGATGCTGAATGCCAGGCCCGCCCACACCCATCGAAACGGCACATATCTCCTGAGCAGCGTCAGAAGAATGAACGACAGTCCGGCCATGTGGAGAATGTCGACCACCCAAAACGACGCGAGCGGAGAAGCCGGAGCCGTCGCCGAGACAGCAGCCGCCTGCCCTGCGCAAAGCGAGGGCAGCGTCGAACGCAGCAGGTTCAACACATACCCCAGCGCGATCAGTCTCAGGCCGCGCCCGACACCGCATCCGACTCTTCGATCAGGCCGACCGAGAAAGACCCCCATGATGAACAGGAACACCGGTGCGGCCGGCGCGCCGCCCAACAGAAGCACGGTCTTGCCCGCGAGGGAGCCCTTAGCCTGGCCGGTCGCGAACAAGAGCACTGAATGCTGGAAGATCATGAAAACGATCGCCAGACCGCGCGCAAGATCGAGGAAGATAAGTCTATCCCCATGCCCGGCTTCCACCCCGATCATCGATCTGTGACTCTCGCACATCGGCGGCCGTAAGTCCTTCACCTTCAGTGGAACTGGTCAATCGTCCAGTCCAAATAGATCGAGCCACTGTTCGGTCTCACCGTCGGTCAGGCCGTCCCGCTTCTCCTCCGGCTCCTTGACGGCCGGCTTGTCGCGGCGAAGTTCGTTGAGAACCTGACTCCAGAACTGATCCGATTTGACCGTAGCCGCTTTCCTGGCGGCCACGGTCTGGCGCAGCCGCCGGTCGTTGCTGACCACCGTCAGTCGCCGGGGCGACGTGCTGGCCGCCACCTTCTCCTCGATCACCGTGTCGGCGTCGCTGTGAAATCCGGAGAACACCACGCTCAGCCGGCCAACGCTGTCGAACTCGCTCTTGTCCGGCGGGCCGGCTCCGTCGAAGACCACCTCGCCTTCCTCCGATGTCATCGAGAAATAGCGATCCAACGTCCGGCAGAGCTGAATCTCGTTCGTCACTTCCGGCTCATCGCAGGCCTCGTGAACCGCCCACAACAGATTCGTTCCATCGATAATCACCATCTCAACTCTCGTTCATCTCAGACATCGTGCCTTCGGACTCACACGGCCGCGACAAGGAGGCCGGGCAACAGGTTCTGGAACATGTGGACACCACAGGCCATGCCCATCGCATGCCACCACGACCGCCGGCGCCAGGCCAGGTAGGCACAGGAGAACACGAAGAACGGCCACAGGACCACCAGGCCCCACGCCGGGGCCGCCAGGGAATGCAGGATCGCCCAGATCACAGAGGAACCCAGCGCCTGCCACAGCAGCTTTGGCGTCAGAAAGGCAAGCAACCACAGGCCGAACCCCAAGACCAGCGTCTCAACCACAGGCGAAACAACTACAACCATCACGAACAGAACGACGGGCCCGGCCGCCCGATCGAACTGCGGCATCGTCTCCTCATTGCCCAATCCGACACCGGCAATGAGGAAGGAAACCAACAGGCTGGGCACAAGACTGATCAGGCCGGCGCGAAGGATGTACCTCCAGGCGGGGGTCCGGGTATCGAACAGCAACGACAGCACGCGATTGCCTGCATACAACCCGGGCTCGGCCGTGTCGCCCCCATCCGGTCCCAATGCGGACAATGCACCGGGGGCACAGCCGCCATCGACAGCACAGGGACTGTCCGACTCACGCAGGGTCTCGGGGTACTGCTCGCGTTCGACCATGACTGCTTTCTATTCCCTCACCGTCTCGGCGATCCTTGCGGCGCGACTCACCACACCGGCTCAGACGGCAATGCCAGCCGTTTCGGCCTCGAAGCGAAGCTCGCCTCCGACGATGGTCTTCTCGGCTTTGCCCTTGAGCTTCCAACCATGATAGGGGCAGTTGCGGCTTTTCGAGACGAACTGGTTGACATCAACGACCCATTCGACATCGGGATCGATGATCGTCACGTCGCCCTGGCGGCCGCGTCCCAGGGTGCCCTTGTCGATACCGATGATCCCGGCGGGGTTGACGGTCATCAGCCGGATCAGCTCCGGCCAGTCCAGGATCTTCGGTTCGATCAGGGCCTTCACGTACAATCCCAACGCACACTCCAGGCTGGCGATTCCAAACGGCGCCGCCAGGAACTCCAGCTCCTTCTCGCTTTGCAGGTGCGGGGCGTGGTCGGTCGCCAGGGCATCGACCAGCCCCTCGGCAATCGCCTGCTTCAGCGCCTCGACGTCCTTTCGGCTGCGCAGCGGCGGGTTGACCTTGTAGTTCGTATCGTAATCGGCACACAACTCCTCCGTCAGCAGCAGATGGTGCGGCGTCACCTCGCACGTCACCGGCAGCGCGTCCTTCTTCGCCTGGCGGATCAGCTCAACCGAGCCGGCCGTCGAGATGTGCTGGGCGTGATAGCGGACACCGGTTTTGCGAATCAGCTGGATGTCGCGCCACAGCATGCCCTCCTCGGCCAGCGCGTCCATGCCGGGCAGCCCCAGGATCGTCGAGTAGTACCCCGCGTTCATCACGCCCTGGCCCACGATCCGGTCGTCCTGGCAGTGCTGGGCCACCACGCGATCGAACATCTTGGCATACTTGAGGGCCCGCAGCATCACCGCCACATCCTGCACGCCGTGCCCGTCGTCGGTGAACCCCCGCGCGCCGGCCTCGGCCATCAAGCCCATCTCCGCCAACTCGACGCCCTCGCGTTTCTTGGTGATCGCGCCCATCACGTAGACGTGGGTCTTCCGCGCCTGGCGGCCCTTGCGATGGACGTATTCGATATCGGTCTCGTTCTCGATGGTGGGATTGGTGTTGGGCATGCAGACCACCGAGGTGAACCCGGCGGCTACCGCGGCGGCCGAGCCGCTGGCGATCGTCTCCTCCTCCTCGTCGCCCGGCTCGCGGAAATGCACGTGGATATCGATCAGCCCCGGCGTGACGAGCTTGCCCGTCGCATCGATGATCCGACCGACCGATTTGGCGACCGCGCCGTTGACCCGGCCGACCTCTGCGATCTTGCCGTCGAGGATGAGTACGTCGCAGACAGCGTCGAGATTGTTGGCCGGGTCGATTACCCGACCGTCCCTGATCAGCACCTGGTCAGCCATAGCGCACCTGCAGTCCTACCGTCCCACAAAAGACAGAATCCTCACCCTCGCGACGATCCGTTCGTTCCCACACACGGGGCGACCGGCAGAATAACCAGCAGCGTCATCTGCATATCGGCTCTTCAGATCCATACAAGCGCCCCCAGTAGTATCAGAAACCACCCGCCAAAGAAAGAGCTTTTTGCCGGTTCGCGCGGTGCCGCACCCGGCCGCGTCGGAGCCCCACGTCAAAAACCTGTTGCAGCACCGACGGACAAGCGTATAATACCATCTTGTCCGATTCCGGGGTTTACGTACGACCGACATGAACAGGTCCTTTTGGGAGACGATATCCATGGAGCAGATTTCCGAACGGGAGATTGACCTCTTTGCGGCACTGCCGTCCATGAAGGAGTTGCACGCTTTGTCGCGCCTCGTCAACTCCAGCGAGTCCAGCCGCATCAGGTTCGCCGAGAGAGTCCAGGTGGAATCCGGCAAGACGTCCGCTGAAGCCAACCTGGCAGTCGGAATCGGCCTGTTCCTGCTCGGCAAACACGCCGAGGCGGTGGAAAAGCTCCAGAAAGCCAAGGACGGCATCGAGAAGTTCACCTTCCTGGCGTACGCCCTGCGGAAACGCCGCCGATACTCCGAGGCGATCGACTGCCTGCAGCGGACCCTCGACTTCGGGGCCGAACCGTTGAACGTCAACATCGAGAAGGCGGCCACCTATCGGGAAGGACGTGATCTGGACTCCGCGGCCAGGGAACTGGAGGCCTGCAGGAATTTCGAGAATGTCAGTGCCGAATACCACTACCAGCTCGGACGCCTTCAGGAAGCCCAGGGCAATTACGACAAGGCCGTGCAGAACTACAAGACGGTCCTGGAGCTGGCCCCGGAACACCATCGCGCGCTGTTTCACCTGGCCTATCGCCACGATCTGTCGGGTTATGAGTCGATGGCGATCAACTACTACAAGCAGGCGATCGCGTGCGCCCCGGCCTACATCAGCGCCCTGCTGAACCTCGCCGTCCTCTATGAAGACACCGGCCACTTCGACAAGGCTGGCGCATGCATCGACAAGGTGCTCGAATGCCATCCCAACCACCCGCGCGCCCGACTCTTCAAGAAGGACGTCGACAGCTCCAAGACGATGTACTATGACGAGGAGCGGGAGAAGAAGAGAAGCCGCAAGAACCAGATCCTCGAGACGCCCATTTCCGATTTCGAACTGTCTGTTCGCAGCCGGAACTGCCTGAGGAAGATGAACATCCGCACCCTGGGCGACCTGCTGAACATCACCGAGGCCGAACTGCTGAGCTATAAGAACTTCGGTGAGACCTCGCTCCGCGAGATCAAGGCGATCCTGGACACCAAGGGGCTTCGTCTGGGCATGGCGCTGGAAGACAAGAGCCTGGCGTCCGGCGAACTTTCCGGGCCGAGTTCGCCGGAAGAGCAGGGTCTGTTGAACAAGCTCGTGGACGATCTCCAACTGTCCGTGCGGGCTCGCAAGTGTCTTCAGAAACTCAATCTTCACACTGTCGGCGAGTTGACGCGTACGACGGAGGCCGAGCTTCTCGGCTGCAAGAACTTCGGCGTCACCAGCTTGAACGAGATCAAGAAAGCCCTCTCGGGTCTTGGCCTTTCACTGAGAAACCTCGATTAGCCTACCGGCTCGTGCTGGATGTCCTTGCTGTCATGCAACAAGCCGTTTGCAGCCGTGGCCAGTCGGCGGGCGTCGGGATCGTCGGCATACGGCAGACGCCTTGCGGCCAAGGCGGCGCCGGGCCTGACGGCATTGCTGATCTTTTTGGCGGGTTGCGGCCGGCGGGAAATCGTTCGCCCCACGCCCCAGATGGATGCGGATTCGCGATTCTGGGTGCGCGTCCTGCTGCTGCCCAACGCCACCGAGTGCACCGTGGCGGCGCTGTCGCCGATGCACGTCAGTGACCATGCCGGGGCCGTGTCGCTGCCGACCGGCGGCGGCCTGACCGCCCCGTTCGACGGCCCCATCCGCGTGACGGTCTCCGACGGACGCCTGTACCTCGGAGCAACGTCCCATTCGGCCAAAGAGGTGACGATCGGCACGGAAAAGCCCCACGTATTCTCCCTGAATGGCCAGAGCTACCGCGGCAGACTGCGACTGATCCGCAACAGCGACAGCCAGACGTTCCACGCCATCAACATCGTCCCACTGGAACCCTACCTGGCCGGCGTTGTCGGCGCCGAGATGCCTGCCTATTGGGAACCCCAGGCGATCAGGGCCCAGGCCGTCGCCGCCCGAACCTACTGCCTCTACACCAAAAACCGCTTCGGCGTCCATCGCGCCTGGGACGTCAGCAGCACGCAGGCCAGCCAGGTCTATCGTGGGCTCAGCGCCGAGACGGCGCAGATATGGAATGCCGTGACCGCCACCTATGGCAAAGTGCTGGTCTCCGGGCCGGGCGGGAGCCCCGAGACGGGCCTGTTCCCCACGTACTACAGTTCCATTTGCGGCGGGCATACCGAGGATTGCGAGCGTGTCTTCGGCGAAGCTTTCGCACCGCTCAAGGCGGTGCCATGCCCCTACTGCAAAGACGTCGCGAAGATGGGGATGTTCTTCTGGCCCATGGCCCAGTTCGATCGGGCCACCGTGACGGCCCGTCTCTTCGAGAGATACCCCACCCTGCAAAAGCTCGGAGAAATCACCGGCATCGTCACCATCGAGAAGAGCGATCACGGACAGTTCGCACGGCTGACCAAGGTCCGCCTGGTCGGCTCGACGGGCAAGACCGAAACGCTTCGAGGCGAAGACCTTCGCCTGACCCTCGACCCGAGCGGACGCAAAATCCAGAGCACGATCTGCCACATCGTCCCCTGGGGCGACGGCTGGGCCTTCCTTTCCGGTCGCGGCTGGGGCCACGGCGTCGGCATGTGCCAGCACGGAGCCGAGGGCATGGCCCGACTCGGCAAGAGTGCCGAAGAGATCCTCCAGCATTACTATCCGGGCTCGGCAATCGCGAGCCTGTACTGAAGGACCAGGACACACGGGGCGTATGGGACCAATGGAACCTATTGACGGAGATCGACAAACCTCTGATGCCACATTTTGAAGTCATCGCTTCCGACCCCCACTGCGGCGCCCGTCGCGGCGTGCTGACCACAGCCCACGGGGCCGTCCAGACGCCCGCTTTCATGCCGGTCGGCACCGCCGGCACCGTCAAAGGACTCACGCCCGACCAGATCGAGGCCACCGGCGCCGCCATCATCCTCGGCAACACATACCATCTGATGCTCCGCCCCGGCGTCGAGGTCGTCGAGAGAATCGGCGGATTGCACCGTTTCACGGCGTGGGACCGCCCGATCCTGACTGACAGCGGGGGCTACCAGGTCTTCTCTCTCAGCGCGCTGACCCGGATCGACGACGAAGGCGTCGAATTCGCCAGTCACGTCGACGGCGCGAAGGTCCACCTCAACGCCGAGATCGCCACCGACATCCAGAACCGGCTCGGCGCCGACGTCATCATGTGCTTCGACGAATGCACCCCCTTCCCCGCGGAGCCCGACCGCCTGGAGAAGGCCGTGGCGCGCACCGTCGCCTGGGCCCGCCGATGCCGGCAGGCCCACCGCCGAGACGGGCAGTTGCTCTTCGGCATCGTCCAGGGCGGAATCGATCTTGCGCTTCGCAGCCATTGCGCCGAAGAAATCGTCCGTATCGGTTTTGACGGATATGCCATCGGCGGCCTCAGCGTCGGAGAGGGCCACGAACACATGGTCCACACGGTCGAGCACACCGCTGCCCTACTGCCGGCCGACCGGCCCCGGTACCTGATGGGTGTCGGCATGCCCGCCGACATCATCGCCGCTGTCCGGGCCGGAGTGGACATGTTCGACTGTGTCCTGCCGACCCGAAACGGACGCAACGCCTTCGCCTTTACCCGGCAGGGCTCCCGGCGGCTGCGCAACAGCGCCCACATCGATTCAATCGAGCCGATCGAGGCCGGTTGCGACTGCTATGCCTGCCGGCATTTCACCCGGGGGGCGATCCGGCATTTCTTCAACTGCTCCGAGATGCTCGGACCCATCCTTCTGTCCCTGCACAATCTGAGGTTCTACCAGCGCCTGCTCGCCGAGATCCGCCTCCAGATCGAACGGGGAACCTTCGACCGCTGGGCCGCCGCCGAGCTGACGCGGGGCGACACCGTCCGATAAGCACCGGTGCTCCAAGGGTTTTCGACAAGACAGGCCCATTTGAATTTGACAATTCTATCTCCGTTCTATACGCTATCGCGAATATACCCAAGGCCTTGAAAGGAAAGCATCATGGCAAACGTGTGGATCATAGCGCAGGCAGACGGCGATCAGGCCCCCGTGCGGATCGGTTCGGAACCGGTCGGCGGCGGCGAGGAAGGCACTGCCGTCGTTCAGGACCCCGGCGGCGACGCAACCGCCCCTGCCCCGGAACGACAGGTGTCGCCCCTGATGCAGTTTCTGCCGCTGATCCTCATTTTCGTGCTGATGTACCTGTTTCTGATGCGTGCGCCGCGCAAACAGCAACAGAAGCAGAAGCAGATGGTCCAATCGCTGAACAAAAACGACCGGGTCCGAACCATCGGAGGGATTTTCGGAACCGTCGTGGAGGTTCGAGGCGATGAGGTCGTGTTGAAGATCGATGAATCGAACAATACCAAAATACGGGTCAGCACGTCTGCGATCAGCAAGAATCTCTCACAGGAAGGGAAAGATTAAGCTGCCCGCGCGGATGGCCGAAGAGAGACTGACTCAGCAAAGAACCTGAACAGGAAGACGCTATGAACAAGAATCTGGTGCCGAAGAGCATTCTGACTGTCGTCCTTGTGGCCGCGGCCTTGTGGACATTGTACCCCCCCAACAAGACGCTCAAGCAGGGCATCGATCTGGCCGGTGGGACCAGTCTCATCTATGCCATCGACACCGAGGGTCTCAGTGCGGCCGAAGAGCAGGATCTCGCCCAGCGAATGATCCAGGTCCTCCGTCGGCGCATCGACCCGGCGAACATCCAGAACCTCGTCTGGCGTCCCCAGGGCAACACGCGCTTCGAGATCCAGATGCCCCTGGCCAGCAAGGCCGCACAACAGATGCGGCAGGAGTACGAGGCGACCTTGAGCAATCTGCTGGCCAGGAACGTCAACCCCGCCAGCATCATCCGTTCGCTGCAGGACAGCGGGGTCGAGCGTGATGCGACGTTTTCCCGCCTGGCGCAGGGCGACGTAGATCGCCTGGAGATCCTCAAGGAATTGGCCTCGACCTACGACGCACGCCGCCAGGCCCAGAACGAGCGAGACGCTCTCTACAACAAACTCGACGGCCTCAAGACCGCGATGAGCGCAGCGGGAATCGCGATGGACCGCGTCGAGGCCAATCGGGGCGATTGGATCCGGCTCGGCGCCGACGAATTGGCCGGCACGCTGAAGGACTTCGCCGCATCCGACGAGCAGGTCGTCCCGCTGACCGAGTACGTCACTGCATACAGAGATCTGGTGGCCGTACAGAACCAGCTCACCGCCGAGTCGGGCCTCAACGACAAGTATGAAGCCGCCCGACGCCGGCTGGATCGGCTGAACCTGACGATGGATCAGATCACCTACGTCCTGGAACTGCCTGAGAAGTCCTCGACGCGACTCGAACAGATCGAGAAGCTCAAGACCGAGTTCCCGGACCGCGCCGCCGACATCGAGAGTCTCGTTGCGGCCTACGACGGCTACCGCCCCTTCCAGGGCCAGCTCGACGACCCCAGAGACCTTCAGCGCATGCTCAAGGGGGCGGGCATCCTCGAATGGCGCGTCCTGCCGACGCGCGGTCGCGCCGAACTGAGCGAAGCGGAGATCGAACGCTATCGGCAGGCGCTGACGGAAAAAGGTCCCCGGTACGCCTCCGACAATCAATACGTCTGGTGTGCGATCGAAGAACCGGCGGAGTTCCGCGCTTCGGACGCCATCGTGGCCGAGTTTGGCGACAAGACGTATGTCCTCGCCAGTAACCGGCCGAACGAGGCCATCCTGCACGTCACCAGCGGACGCGACTGGAAACTGGAGAAAGCCTATCCGTCGTCGGATGAGATGGGTCGAAGGGCCATCGGCTTCCGCCTCGACGACCGGGGCGGCGCGTTGTTCTATAACGTCACGGCCGCGAACCCCGGGCGCCCCCTGGCGATTCTGCTGGACGGCGTCGCCATCTCGGCGCCTCTGATCAGCAAGGACCGTCCGATCGGCAGCGAAGGCATCATCATGGGCAGCTTCACGCCGACCGACATCACGAACATGGTCAACAAGCTCAACGCCGGCTCGCTGCCCGCCCGACTGATCGAGCAGCCGATCTCCGAAAAGACCATCGGCCCGTCCATCGGCGCCGACAACCGCGACCGGAGTATCCAGGCCGGCATCATCGGCCTGATGGCCGTCGTCGCCGTCATGGCCGTTTACTATCTGTTCGCCGGCGCTGTCGCCGACGTGGCTTTGCTGTTGAACATCTTCTTCGTACTGGCCATCATGGCCGGCCTGCGGGCAACGTTCACGCTGCCCGGCATCGCCGGCATCATCCTGACCATTGGCATGAGCGTCGATGCGAACGTGCTGATCTTCGAGCGCATTCGCGAGGAGCAGGCCAAGGGCACCGGCCTGGCGTCCGCCATCCGAAACGGATACGAGCGGGCCTTCAGTTCCATCTTTGACGCGAACCTGACCACGTTCATCACCGCGGCGATCCTGTACTACGTCGCCTCCGAGGAGATCAAGGGCTTCGCCATCGTGCTGATGCTCGGTATCGCATCGAGCATGTTCACCGCCCTGTTCGTCACCCGGCTGATCTTCGACTTCCTGGTCGGCAAGCGGATCATTAAGGATCGCCTGGGCATGCTGCGTCTGATCGGCGAGACGAACATCAACTGGATGGGCATGCAGAAGGTGTTCTTCACGGTCTCCGGCATCCTCATCGTCGGCGGCCTGCTGGTATTCCTCACCCGCGACAACGCCAAGAACAACAAGTACGACATCGAGTTCACCGGCGGCACCAGCGTCCAGATCAACCTGAAAGAGGGCGTCTCGCTCTCGCGTCAGGAGGTGCAGGACCGCATCATCGCAATCGGCAACGAGATCGGCAATCCCGCCCTGCGAGCGGCCAACGTCTACAGCATCGGCGAGTCGGGACGGCAATACGAGATCACCACGACGGCCACCAATAAAACCCGGGCGGTGGTCATGTTCGCCGACGGCCACGGGCAGACGCCCGAAACAGTCACCTCCGCCATCCGCAAGGCACAATCGGAACAGCACCGCCAGTTGACCGGTCTGGCGGTAACCGCCGACGCCAAGGGCGCCAACGCCTTTGTCGTCACGTGCAGCCGGGTTAACCCTTCCATCATGCAAAACCTGCTCGAACAGGCATTTCCGCAGGCCGCCGTCCAGGAACCGGAGATTGATGAAGTGGTCAGCGACGCCATCCACGAGGCGTTCGAAGGCCAGTTGGAAATGCAGGAGAACCTCGAACCGCAGATCCTCTCGGAGCAGCGGATCACCGCCGAGATGGTCGATGCCTATCCCGAGCTGACCAACTATATTGGCGGGATTCGGATCGAGTGCCGCCTCCAACGCTCCGCCTCGCTGACGGAGATCGATCGCCGACTCAAGGACCTGCGTTTCAAGCCGGATACGCAACAACTGATGTGGTATGGCTACGCCCTCTTCGGGCCGGGCGTCAAGGCGGTCGATTCGGACGAACCGCTCAACGCGTTCGTTTACGTCAGCGTCGAGCCGGAGGCCGGCCTGCGCGAGCTTAGTCCGGACGAGTGGACCCGCTTCACGGAAAACGAGCGGACCAGGGTTCTCGCCGCCACCCAATTGGAGACGTCGCTGCCACGCGTCACGCAAATCGATCCGTCGGTCGGATCGGAATCGAAGACCCGGGCCCTGATCGCCATCGTCCTGTCGTTGTCAGCCATCGTCGCCTATGTGTGGGTTCGATTCGGCAACGTTCGCTATGGTCTGGCGGCCATCGCCGCCCTGGTCCACGACGTCGCCATCACGCTGGGCGCCGTGACGGCCTGCACTTATATCGCCGACACGCCCATCGGCCGGGCGCTGCTCATCGGCGATTTCAAGATCGACCTGGCGATGATCGCGGCCTTCCTGACCCTGATCGGCTATTCGCTCAACGACACGATCGTCGTCTTCGACCGCATCCGCGAGAACCGGCACAAGGCCCAGCTCACGCCGCAGACCATCACCAACAGCATCAACCAGACCATCTCAAGAACCCTGATGACGTCGTTCACCACGTTCATCGTGATCCTGATTATGTACATCTTCGGCGGCCAGGGACTGCGAGGCTTCACATTCGCCATCGGCTTGGGTGTCATCGTCGGAACGTATTCGTCGATCACCATCGCCGCTCCCCTGCTGCTGATCGGCACCAACAAGCAACAGAGCAGACAGAAATAGACCTGTGCGGATCGTCGGTGGGGCTTTCCGGCCCCACCGACAACCCGTTCGGCGCATGTGCAAGCCCGGATGCACGGTTGGCTGGTAGAGTGGACAGAGATTTCAAAATCGGACTGGTCTGCGGCGCAGTCCTGGCAGGCGTCGCCCTGCTGTGGGTGGCGACACGTCCGACCCTGACGACGCAGGCACGGATGCATGGCCCCTCGACCACTTCGTCGCAGGAAGAACGCCAGCCGGCTGAACCAGACCGCACCACCACTCACAACGTCGCCCCACCATCGTCTGACGTGCCCCCCGCCGAGCGTATCCTGGGGCAAACCGAGCCGCTTCCGTCGCCGCATGCCGCGGACCCCACCCCACAACCAACGCCAGCCCCAGTTCCGGACTCGACCATCCACGAACAGGACCGCAAGATTACCACCACGCGATTCCACATCGTGCAGAAGGATGAAACCCTCTCGGCAATCTCGCAGCAGTACTATGGCACCGCCAACCAGTGGCGGAAGATCCTTGAGGCCAACGAGCAGAACATCAAAGACGCCAACAAGATCCGCCCCGGAACGAAGCTGATCATTCCAGAATAGCAGCGAACGATCATTCGCCCCTATCGGATCGCCGCCGCTGCATCGCGATCCACAAGCCAGACCACCTTATCCAGCACAGGCCAGAGAATGTGAATCGGATAGCGAACCTCATCGGGCTCGCCGGTCAGGACCTTTCGCAGCGTCTCGGCCTTCTCCGCCCCCGAAACCAGGACCGCCAGGTGTTTGCCGGCCCGCAGAACCGGATGGGTCAGCGTGATGCGATTGAGCCGGCCGTCCATGACGTAGACGACGCACGCCAGTTGGTCCGTGTCGAACGGGGCAAAGCAGTTGGGCAGAAGCGACGCGGTGTGGCCGTCGGCCCCCATCCCCAGCACGATCAGATCGAATTCAGGGGCGCGGCCTTCGTCCAAGGTGAATGCACTGCGAAGGATCGCCTCGTAGCTTCGAGCGGCCGTGCAGATGTCCTCGTACTCCGTGGGAATCCTGTGGACGTTGTCCGGCGGGATCGGAACTCGCTTCAAAAGCGACTCGGCTGCAAGACGAAAGTTGCTGTCAGGCGAGTCCGCAGGCACATACCGTTCATCCACCCAGAACACGTGGACATGCTGCCACAGCAGCGCCTGTGCCGCCGGATGGGCCGCCAGCTTCTCGAACATGAGCTTGGGGGTCCGGCCGCCCGAGAGGGCCACGTAGAAGGCTCCCCTTGAGCTCAGGGCCTCCCGGGCCGTCGAGACGAACAGATCGGCCGCCCGCGAAGCCAACGCCTCGGCATCGGAGGTGATCTCGATGTTGGGTCGATATTTTGCGGTGGCTTCCATGACTGGACCGCTCCAAGAACGCACAACAAACCGGAATCGAGCGTTGCGCTCTGTCACCAAGACAGGACGAAAAAGGAGGCCTATCTACCGGTCTCCCGGCGCGGAAGGGCGTGTCGAAGTGAGATCGCAGTCGGTCGTACATCCATGCCCCGCCGCTTTCTATCCCAGTCAGATCACAACGTGATTATCTGACCTTCGGCCTGCAATTGCCAGAGAAATCAACTGGAGCCGGAGAAAACCGGAAGAATAACGCCTCTTCTGTTGGCGGACGCGCCTCAAACCAGCCGGCCTACGGAGCAGAGGGCTCGCCAACAGCCTCTGAGATACAGACCGCCATCCCTTCCGTGAGTCCGGCAATCGGCCCGGCAACGACCAGGACCTCATCAGGAAGACCCGATGTGACATAGGCATACGCCGCATCGGTCCGCACGATCTCCACAGGCCGGACCACCATCCGGTCGTCTTCAACGATCCAGACGCGGTTGCCGCGACGGACTGCCGCCAACGGCACCGCCGTCGCCCGGTTCAGTGTCTTTCCGGGGATGCGGACCTCTACAAAGACCCCCGGCAGCAACGGCGGCCTGTCTGCCGAGGCCTCCAACGGCCTGGGGATCTCCACCACGACAGGAACCAGCCGTGAAGCGAGGTCCACCTGCCCTATCGTACGTGCTACGTATCCGGTCCAGGTGTGTACGCCGCCGGCGAAGTCGGCCCGCACATCGGCCAAGATTCGATCTCCATCCGACCGGCCGGCAAGGGCATCCGAGGCCGGGAACAGCTCCAGCCAAGCCACATCGTCGCCATCCAGCAGAAGCTCGACCTCGAACGCATCGATCCCCCACGCGGTCGCCAGACGCTGACCGATCGCCACATACTGCCCCAGGTCCACCGCATCACCGGCGATCATCGCATCGAACGGCAGTGAGATAGTCGTCCGTTCGAGCTTCAGTTCCGCCGCCGCCAGTTGCGCGTTGGCCGACTCCAGAACCGCCCTGGCCCGACGAATCCGAGGCTCTCGCAGCGCCAGCGGCAGATCGGGCTCGGTCTCTCGTGAGAGTTGGGCCCATTGGCGACGCTCCGCCTCGGCCTCTGCGACCTCCACATCCAGTGAGGCCTGTGCCTCGGCGAGCGCCGCACGGGCCTGCCGCACCCCCAGTTCATATTCACGAGGATCGATCTGGACAATCCTCTCGTTCGCCCGGATGACGCCGCCGGCCTTCAGTTCCGAATGCGCAAATACCACCCGCCCGGCCAGTTCCGACACAACGTCCACCTCAATCCCCGGCCGGACCGCACCGCTCGACTGAACGACCATTGGGGTCTCACCCGCCAGGAGCCTGCAAACCTCAACCACCGGCGGCGAAACCTCCGGTTCGATCTGCTCGACCGGCCGGCGAAGCAGAACCAGCACAGCCAAGGCGAACAGGCCTACAGCCACCACGAAGGCGAACAGCAACCCGTGCCGGCCGTTTCGCTGCGATGACGCTCCGCCGTCGGCCCATGGCTCACATCCCCCGGTTGACGTCGTCTTGTTCGTCATTTCTTCACCACCTGCGACTGATCCACCGGGGCGCCGGCCCAGTCGCCGCCCAGCGCCAGATGAAGGTTGACCCGAGTGGTCCAGAGCTGCCCTTTGAGGATCGCCAACTGCTCTTCCGCCGCGTGCCGTCGCCGTTCCGATTCCAACACGGTCAGCAGACCCTCGACCCCCTGCTCGTAGCGACGCCTCGACAGCTCTTCAGCGGCTCGAGACTCCTGCAACTGGACCTGGGCGTGCTCGAGCTGACGCTGCAACAATTGCTCACCGATCAGCGCATCCTCGACCTGCCGCATGGCGTCGAGGACCACACCGCCGTAGACGGCCGCCGCCTCCTCGTACCGGGCCTTGGCCGCCCGGACCTGGGCGCGAAGCTGGCCCCCTCGGAAGATCGGCTGGGCCAGGTTGAACGCGGCCGAATAGGTCTCGGAGAAGTCCTCCCAAATGTCCTCCCACCGGTCGGCGCTGCGCCCATAGCTGGCGCTGAGGATCAAGTCGGGATAGAGCTGCGCAATGCTGACGCCTACGCGTTCGTTGGCCGCCCGCAGAGCGAACTCGGCCGCCCGCACATCGGGACGGCGGTCCAGCAGCGCGCCGGGAACGCCCACCGGGGCCGATGCCAATTCCGGCAGATCGGCCAAGGTCTCCGGCAGATCGGGCGAAGCCCCTGGCCGCCGGCCCACCAGCACATCCAGCGAATGACGCGACATCGCCAGCGCCGAGGCGATGCCCGGCTCCTGCGCCTTGGCCCCCTCCAGACTGGCGCGGGCCAAACGGACGTCCACCGGCCCGATCACTCCCTGGCGATGCCGACGTTCGGTGATGTCCAGCGTACGCTCAAGGCTCTCCACGTCCGCCTTCGCCAGCGCCAAACGTCTCTGGGCCACGGCCACATCGATTCGCGCCTGGATCACCAGCGCGATCGTCGAGTTGGTCAACGCCTGTCGATTGGCCTCCGAGGCCAGCAGATCTTCCCATGCCGCCCGCTTGGCCCGACGCAGCTTGCCCCAGAAATCCACCAGGTACGAAACCGAAATGTCCTGTGACCACGTCGTCGTCAACGGGCTGAACCCGCCGCTGAACGCCGAAAGCAGAGGATTGTTCGGGTCGTCGAGGCCCTCGCCGCCGCCACCGCCGAAATTGAAGTAGCGCTTGCTGCGGTCCCGCGTAATGCCGTAAGAGACCTCGGGCCAGAGCCGGCCCTTCGCCTCCGACAGGCCCTCGCGAGCCTGGAGCACCCGGGCGGCCGAGGCCTTCAGGTCGTAGTTGCCCTCCAGGGCCTGCCGGACCAGGTCGGCTGTCACCGGATCACCGAACCGCTCCCACCAGCAGTCCAGTTCCTCAACGCCGCCGGCGACCTGAGTGGCCGGGGCGTGAACGAAGCTCGTCGCTGTCTCAGCAGGCGTCTCAGGCCGCGAGTACTTGGGCCCCATCATGCAACCGCCGGCCAGCCCGACCGCGACGCAATACGACAGAGCATGCAGAACCAAACGGGCTTGGGACTTCATTTTCTCTCTCCATTGGCATAACCGCGAATCCCCGCGGCTGAAAACCTGACGATGTGCTGAACCATCTGCTCCAGGTCCAGTCGAGGGACGTCACAGTCGTCACACCGACCAAACATCTGCCTGACCGCGATTGCATGCACGAGCTGCCCAACAACCGACAGGATGACGTGCGGAACAACCGACGGCTCCAGCCACGGACACAACGTTTCGACGGCCTCGCTCAGCACCACCATCACCGGCGAGACCATCTCGCGAACGAACATATCCGTTGGCAGGTGCGGATCCACCATCTCGCGGACCATCAACTCCACAAACCGGCTGCACCCTTGCCTTTGATGCAGTCGCTCCTCGGCGGCCAGCGGTTCAACAAATGTCCGGGCATAGGACTCCAGAAGCGTCTCCAGGGACCGCTGCCCGTCGCCCGACATGATCCGGCGAATCGCGTCGATACGGGCCTCTCGCATCTGCTCCAGCCAGCGCCCCCAGACCGCAACGTAGAGCTTCTCCTTGCCCCCGAAGTAGTAGTTGATCGCCGCAACATTGCACCCGGCGGCAGCGGCGATCTCTCGGACGCTCGTGTCCTTGAACCCACGCCGGCAGAACAACTCCTCCGCCGCTTCCATCAGTCGATCCTGGACGCTTCGCTCGGTCATGGGTCCTCGCCGATAGTTCGTGCGGGCACACCGCCCATCGTCAGAAACAAACGCTTAACACGCCAGTTTAAAACACTTGTTTCATAAATCAATCCCTATCCCCACAAATTGCACTCGAACACCGCAACGTCCCGCCACGGGAAATCGCACGCATCGTGCCGCAGTCCCCGGACCTCGCCTGTCTTGTTTTTGGCTTGCCTGTGTGGGTCCAGGCCACTATGATGGGTTCCTACAGGCTGTTGCGCAACAGTTCAACGCGGAACGGAAGGAACCCCGGGACTGTATCGCCAGGAGGAAGAGGAATGATCGCCCGTATCCGGCACACAGGTTTCATATCGCTGTCTGTCACGGCTCTGTTGATCGCCGCCCGGGCTTGCCCCGCGGAAGTATACCAGGACCTGGATTTCTCCGTCTCGCTCTCCCCCTCATGGGACGGGCATAACGGTTGGCTTCGCGCCGACGCTCGATGGGTCGCTCCTGCAAAGTGGGTCAGCAGCTACGGACTCTACCTGGATGGACGCTTCTCCAAGTATGCCGCCGGGAACAGCACCTTCGTCATCGCGCCGGCGATGATCGGCAGCCATTACTCTTCCTACGCCAAGTTCATGGAGAAAGTCGAAGCGTATCTGTCCCGACCTCATACATACAAGCTGGAAGCTCGCCTGCAGTCGGGCGCGACCATATACGATATTTACGAGTATCACCCGCCGCAGGTGCTGACCATCGTGAGCCGTATGGCAGGCGGCGCAGACGGCGGAGATGGCTCTCTCCAGATCGTCCACAAGCAAGATGCAGCCGAAGGGCTCGACCACCACGACAGCCCATACGGATCTGGCTCAAAACCGCAACAGATGAAGATCGTCTCAGTGCTCTCGGACACAGATCCCGGGAGCCCAGCCGAATTGGCGTTGGATGCCCGGCCGTTGGCGAGTACAACCGACGTCTGTCTGGAATTGAGCCTCGTATCGCTTGCGGGCGATCCAGTCCTGCTGTCATCCCCGCAAAGCCATGACTTGGTGTTTGGCCTGCCCGGCCAGGCGTACGACAACGACTTCGGCCCCAAACCGATCACCATCCAGCAATACGATCCCCTCGATTCGTCCGCTGACTTCCCCGTCTACGATGTGCGAAAGGTCGTTGAGAAATGGGCTGGTGTCCTTGCCCTGCCCGATCTCAAGGGATCTTACAGTTCGAGCGTTCCATACGCTTGGTTCAGGCTGAGTTTTGCGCGAGAGGTTTCGGGGGATCTCGATGGCAATCGGCAACTGGACATGCGAGATTTCGCCATCTTGGCGAACGCCTGGCACCGAACCGACGGCGTATCCGCCTGCGATATTGCCGGTCATTGGGGCCTGGGGTTGCCCGACGGACATGTCAACAGCTTCGATCTGATGGCCTTCTGCCAGTCGTGGGCCGGCGTTGGACGCGATGGATTCGAAAGCGGAGACTTCGAGGCACTCCGCTGGTTGCTGTCGGGATTTCCGTTCTGGAAGGTGGTCTCATCGCAGAGCCGCTCCGGCCTCCACTGCGCGCAGGCCGGGCCCATCGACGATGGAGGCCGGACCGCCCTGATCATCTCGATACCATGCCGGGCCGGGCAAGTCAGCTTCTGGCGAAAGGTCTCCAGCGAGAACAACGGTGACGTGCTGCGTTTCAGCATCGACCGTCACATCAAGGCCGAGTGGTCGGGTCAGTTGGGCTGGGAGCGAGTCTCGTTCCCGATCGAAGCGGGCGTTCGGACGCTCTCTTGGGAGTACAGCAAGGATGATGCCTCCGCAAGCGGGCAGGACACAGCCTGGATCGACGACGTCCTGCTTCCCGTTCCATGATTCCGCGGCAGTGCCCATGACGCAAGGCGACCCGTGCAAAGGACTATCCCGGCCTGCCTGAATTGAGGCGGCCGCCGGCGCAGAGGCCCTGCTGCGATGGAATTCGGACCCCTCGCAACAAGACCGCCCCGGTCCCACGTAATTTGCATCGAATTGCGAAAAAAAGGATTTGACACCGTGGCAGACGAATCGCTATATTCCCCATTCTATCGGTTGGGGCCGTAGCTCAATTGGTTAGAGCATCGGACTGTCGATCCGAAGGTTGAGGGTTCGAGTCCCTTCGGCCTCGTTCCGTAAGTTGAAGGCTGTCAAGCACCTGTGTTTGGCAGCCTTCTTCGTTTTGTGGTCCACAATCGCCTCTGCACCATTTTGCACCAGTTTCGGACACGCCACTGGACTGGATGTGGGCGTCTGAGGCGGCATTTCTCCATCAACTCCGGCCTGACTTCGTGTCAAATCGTATGCCATGCCCGAGCAATTAGATCGTCCGCGACAGCCAGATAAAGCCGGTGTGTCGTCTGGAAGTTGGCATGGCCAGCCAGTGCCATCACGTCATATTCACTCAGCCCTTGGCGAAACCAGTTGGTGATAGCCGTCTTCCGTAGATCATGGAACGTCCCGGCCGGCACCTTGGCCCCAGCGAGTATCTGCTCGAACTGCCTCGAGAAGTTGTGAACGGTAGTTGTCAAGTCGAATGAGACAGTTCCGCCGCACTCCCAGGTGGGCCGACCGGGCCCACCTGGAAGCAAAGACGAAGCTGCAAACGACTCAGTTGTTGAAGTGGTCCAGATCCTCGTCGTCGAGCGGGATGGTGTGTTTCGACCCGGTCGAGGTCTTGGACTTCGATGCGATATGGTGGAACGCCTCGTCGGACTTTCCATAGCCTCGACCTCTGGCCGGCGCCATGTCATGGTGCGACGTCGCTTTCATGCGACCGACTGGAGCCCTTTGCGCCTGCGCCCTGTGGCCTGCTGAGCGATTGCCGCCGACCAGGGCGGTTAGTTCCCCCACGATCTCGTTCATCGATTCAGCTTGGCTGCTGAGTTCCTCCGAAGCACTGGCGCTCTCCTCGGCGTTGGCCGCGTTCTGCTGGGTCACCTTGTCCATCTGCGAGACAGCGGTATTGACCTGGTCGATGCCCTGTGCCTGCTCCTGCGAAGCGGCCGCGATCTCACCCACCAGGTTCGTGGTCTTGCCGATGCTCTGGACGATCTCGTCGAGGACCTTGCCCACCTCGGACGCGATATCGACGCCGTTCCTGGCATTCTTAACGGATTCCTCGATCATGCTGGCCGTATTCTTGGCGGCTTCAGCCGAACGCATCGCCAGATTACGAACCTCTTCAGCCACCACAGCAAAGTCCTTGCCCGCCTCGCCGGCCCGAGCCGCCTCGACGGCAGCATTCAGGGCCAGCAAGTTCGTCTGGAAGGCGATCTCGTCGATGACCTTGACAATCTTGGCCGTTTCGTCGGAACTCTTCTGGATGTCGTTGATGGCCCGGCTCATTCGGCCCACCGACTCGGCGCCGGTGTCGGCGGCCTTGCGGGCCTCGCCGGCCAGCGTGTTGGCCTGCTGAGCGTTGTCAGCGTTCTGCTTGGTCATCGAGGACATCTCCTCGAGGCTCGATGAGGTCTCTTCCAGACCCGCTGCCTGCTCGGTCGCCCCTTCGGCCAGCGACTGCGAGGCAGCGGAGACCTGCCCCGATGCCGCCGCGACCTGCTCGGAACCCTCAGACAGCGCTTCGACGATTCTCGTCAGGACCTTGTTGATGGACCGGCTGATGACGATCCCCAGACCCAGGGCCAGAACCACACCGATGGCCAGGGCGACCACCGCCAGGACCTTCAGGAAGGCGGCCTGAGTTTGTGACTGGTGCGCCATTTCGGTGCCGATCTCTGAGTTGATCGTCACGATCTGGTTGAGCAGATCCATCGCCGCTCGCTGCGTATCGGTCACGGGTCCCAGCACCTGTTGCTCGGCCGCCAGAAGAACCGCCAGGGCCTGATCGGCGACGCCGCGCATGTCGCGCAACGCCGTGAAGGTCTTCTCGGCCGCCGGTGCCATTTGTGTCTCATACAGCCTCTGGGCCACCTCCATTTTGCCTTCCTGCACGAGTTGCTTAACCTGGCGAAGCGCCTCGTGGAATTGCCGGTGCGGCTCGGCGCAGGCCTGCATCGCCTGGCGGATGCTCGCATTATCGGTCTGGAACGAGGCCATCCATTTGCCGAAGTTGCAGTCGGTATGGCTCTCGCCTCCTTCGAAGACCTCCTTGCTCTGGATCATGCCGAGCACCTGCATCTGCAAGCGGTAGTGGTCGCCGCGAAAGGTCTCCAGATTCTCTTTGAGCGTGTAGGGTTTCTGGATGCCGATCGTGTCGAACTGCCTGGCCAATTCCAGAGCCTTGGTGTTCTCCGCTCGCCAGGCGTTCCATGCAGGGACCAGCTTCTTCCATACCTCGGCCTCCGTTGGGGTTTGAGGCAAAGGCTCGTAGACCGCCCATGCCTTCTCGTAGGTCTCTCGAGCCCGGGTAAGGTTGTCATACTGACGCTGACGTGTCTCTTTGGGCAAGCCGGAAATCGCCAGTGTACGAAGCGTCCCCCGAATGTTCTCCGCCTCCGCCCGGATCGCCAGCGTGCTCTCGACGCTGGGCAGTCGCACGCCACCAAGGTCATTGATGGCCTTGCCACCTTGATTGACGCCGTAGTAGCCGACGACGCCGAGCACAGCGGTCACCACCGCCACGCTCAGGAACGACACAATCAGCTTCTTTCCAATGGTCCATTTCGAATTCATCTCTGTTGTTCTTTCATTCTGCCAACACGATTTCTGTGTGATCTGCATTTCCACGATTGTCCTGTTCGTCCTTCGGGCGGAGGTCGGTCGTAACTCTTCTGCCAGGCTCGCCTCATGTCTATACCAAGCCGTCGAAATGGTCACCGGCGAGGACCTTGTCGATGTCGAGCAGGATCTTGACGGCGTCGCCGACCTTGCCCATGCCGAGGATGAAGTCGGTGTTCACCGACGCCCCGAACCGAGGGGCATCCTCGATGCTGCCGCCGGCGATATCGAGGACCTCCTGGACGCGGTCGACGACGATCCCCATGCTGCACTTTCGCCCCTCCTGGGCGATTTCGACGACAATGATACAGCTTTGCTCGGTGACCTCGGCGGTCTCCATACCGAACTTGGCGCGGAGATCGATGACCGGAATGACCTGGCCGCGCAGGTTAATGACGCCCTTGACGTGGTGCGGCGTCTGGGGTACGGCGGTGACCTCAATGTACCCGATGATCTCGCGGACCTTCAGTATCTCCAAGCCGTATTCCTCGGCGCCCAGAGAGAAGGTCAGGTATTTCCCCTCCTTGCTCACCACATCTCGGTTCTGTTGTTTGACCGCAGCTTCCGCCATCATGTAACTCCTTAACAATGGTCCAAATGTGACCCGTTAGATACAGCACGACGCCAAGGGCCGGTCGTAGCACGCCCCTGCCGAGCGTGCCGCGTCCTTTGGGGGAACAGTCTCTGTGGGTTGCGAAGACGAACTTCGTCTGGACAGTCTCAACTGGGCCGCTTTGCCTCGAATGGAGTCACAAGAGCGGCCGAACTCCTCGGCCAGTTCGCCGATGGTGCAGCAAGGATATAACTCTCGGAGTCTCCGTACGTCCCGACCTGACCAATGGCGAAAGCACACCAGCCCCATTTCGCGCGCCTTTTTGGCCACGGCGGCGCGCGTGCGGCCCAATTCGCCGGCGATCATCCCCACGTCCCTCGTCCCATACGACTCCCGCAGGAATCGAATCTCCTCTTCGGTCCAGTTGGGGACTTTGGAGTCGAGCTTCAGGGTGATCGCTCTGGCCTTGACCGCCGGAAGGGTCCGTCCCAGCCGCTGGGCCAACTCGTCATAGCTGTACGCCCGGTACGCTTCGCACAGACGTTGGTCCTCCTGCTCGCTCCAGAATTCCATCTTGCGAAGCTCCATCTGCCGTGCCTTCATATGCACCGCGTTACGGCGTCTGCCGATTCGTTCGGCGATGTCCTCGTTGGGCGTGGTGGGGTACAGCGCCCGAAGCAGATTCATTTCCTGACTCGACCATGGCCGGCCTCTGCCTGCCCATCGGCGACAGTTCCGCCCGCAATCCTTCGTCAGTCCGAGCCCGCGTGCCTTGCCCACCACAGCCCACTCGGACCGGCCCAGCCGGATCGCCAGATCGCAGTTGCTGAGCATCCGATACAGCTCGGTGAGAATCGCCACGTCATGGGCCGTCCACGCCGAGCTGGCCTTCGGTCTTCGCTTGGTTTTTCGAACTCTTCGCATCGCATCGTTCCGGGACGGGAACGCAACGGTCTTCGCACAAACCGGCACACACACGTTCGGCCGGGCGCCGACGACTCGGGATCATCCCGTCCGCACCGTCCAGAGAACAGCGTCGGACTCTTGCGAACTGAGGATAATCAAAGCTCTGCCGGATGCGCCGGGAGAGTGACCAGGCGCGTCCAAGATATGGCCATGTCGCGCCAGGAATTTCCTGGACTACCTCAAGATGTTACTGGTGCGACAGGAAAAAGGACTGGGGTGGCGTCTCCGTTCGTGGTGTGCTCGCAAGAGCATCCCGGCAACAGCATCTCACGACGCCATGACAAACAGTCACAGAGCGGAAAATGAGGTGTCTATGCGAAGCTGGCGGCGAGATGCGGCGATCCATCCACACCGAGACAGCCGGCCTTGTGGAGAAGCAGTATCAGGTCGCCTGTGGAATCGGCCCCCATCTTTTCCCGCATAACAGACAGATGCCAATCCACCGTCTTACGGCTGAGGCCAAGCGCCAGGGCAATCTGCTTGGAGCGTTTGCCCTCCATCAGATACTGCAAGACGTCTTTCTCCTTGGGCGTCAGAAGCGCCAATCGGGACTGAATCTCCTCCATTTGCGTCTGCCGCCGAAAGCGGAGTTCGTCCTGACGCAGGGCCTCGTGAACCTTGTCGAGCAGGGTCTGGCCGCCGAACGGCTTTTCCACGAAGTCCGCCGCGCCCTTCTTCAGCGTCTCGACGGCCATCGGGATGTCGCCGTGAGCGCTGACGAAGATCAGCGGCAGATGAGATCCCCGGCGGCACATTTCCTGCTGAAGCTGCAACCCGCTCATCTCCGGCATGCGGACGTCCAGCAGCACGCAGCCGCGCCATTGGGAATCGTAAACCTCCAGGAACTCGTTCGCCGACGCAAAAGTCTGTACGTTGAGCCCAACGCTCTGCATCAACTCCTGCATCGCCTCGCGAGCAGCAACGTCATCATCAACCACAAATACCTTCGTATGTGCATCTGCCATTATTACCTCCAGAGTACCACAGCTTACTCCAAGATCCATCCTTCTGGAGGTCTATCGGATAGACCCCGCCATCTTCTTGAGTGAGCCATTTGCCGAGCGAGACAGTCATGGCATGCCATGGCTTGCGTCTCTCTACCAATCTTCGTCTCGTCCCTCCGTAGCATCCTGCCGCGGAACTTGCGGCAGCACCACGACGAAGGTGCTGCCCCCCTCGGCATTTCGATCGGCCTGGAGGATCCCTTCGTGCATCTCGACAATGGTGCGGCTGATCGACAGGCCGATACCCAACCCGTCGGCCTTGGTGGTGAAAAACGCATCGAAGATGCGGTCGGGCTCGTCCCGGGGGATCCCGACACCGGTGTCGGAGACCTCGATGCGAACGGCCCCCGCGTCGCCGGGGCTGGTGCGAATCGTCAGACGCCTGCGCGGAGGCGTCTGCTCCATCGCCTCGATGGCGTTTCGGGTGAGATTGACAAGCACTTGCTCGACCTGGATGGCATCGGCTCGCGCCGCCGGCAACCGGTCGTCGAGGTCGGGATTCAGATCGATTCCCTTCTGCCGAATCTGCCATGAAAGCAGATCGAGCACGTTGGCGACGACCCGGTTCACATCGACCGAGGTCAGACGGGGTCGGCGGCGCTGCGCCAGTTCCCGGATGCGCACCATGATGTCTCGGGCGCGTTCGGCCTGTTCGGTGATCTTGTGGATGTTCTTCATGATCCGTTGCAGATCCGGCCGATCCACCGCTCCCAGTTGCGCGCAGGCGGTGCTGTAGTTGACGATGGCCGATAACGGCTGGCTCAGCTCGTGCGCCAAGCCGGAGGCCATCTCGCCCAGCGTGCTCAGGCGGGCGACGTGCAGCAGCTCCAGTTCCCGCTGCCGGGCCCGCTGCTCGGCCTGTTCCTGCTCGGTGCGGTCCTCCAGGCACAGCAGGACGTTGCTTTGCCCATCCGTTTGGATCGCAGCCGTCGCGCCAAGCAGGACGACGTCCCACCGATTGCCTTGCCGTTCCAGTGTGGCACGGTCTTCGACGTTTCGATGACCGAGCCCCGTCCTGAGCGTGTCGTCCAAGGCCCGCCGCAACTCACACCGCTCGCACACCGGCCCGAAACCACAACCGCGCGGATCGGCTTGAGCGTTGATGCAACCGAACACACCACAGGCGCGACCTGTGGTCAACTCGTCTTCACTGACGCCGGTGAACTCGGTGAACGCCCGATTCGCATAGAGCACCCGGCGATCGGGGTCCAGCACGCTCATCATCACCGGCGCGTGGTCGTAGATCGCCTGGAGCTCGGCACGCTGGCGATTCAGCGCCTCTTCTGCTCGCTTGTGCTCGGTGATGTCGATGTGCGAACCCAGCACGCGACTCGGCCGGCCCGCTTCGCCACAGAAGACCGAGGACTGGGACAGAATATAGCGATAGGAACCGTCCTTGTGGCGAAAGCGAAATTCGGTGAAATACTCGGCACTGCCTTCCGCAATCGCCCGGTGGACCCGTGCCAGCGTGGGCGCCAGATCCTCGGGATGGACGCGGCTTTGCCACTCCTCGAAGCTGTCTGTGATCTCATGCTCGTCGTAGCCGATCTGCCGTTTCCATTCGGGCGAGTACTGCACGCGATTGGTGGCCAGGTTCCAGTCCCAGAGCCCGACGTTGCCCGCCCGGACCGCCTCGCGCAGGCGTCTGGAGGCCTCGGCCAACTCCTCCTGAGCATGCACGCGGTCGGTGATATCGGTGAAGACCGTCGAGAACCGGCCGTCGCCCGGGCGGTTGACGGTAAATTGCAGGTGCTTCTCGATCGGTGCAAAGTAGCGCTCGAACGAGGCGGGTTCGCCCGTTTCGGCCACCTTCGTCAGGAGATTGAAAAAGGACGGGAGGCCGTCGCCGTAGACCTCCGAGCCGAGGGCGCCGACTGCTCGGTCCCGGCTGATTCCCACGATCCGCTCGTAGGCCGGATTGGCGTCGAGGATGCGATAATCGACGGCCTTACCGTCTTCGTAGATCACTTCGTCCACGCAACAGCCGCAGCCCATGTTCTCGAAGAGTGAACGGTACTTCTCTTCGCTCCGTCGCAGTTCCTCCTCCGCTCGGACTCGATCGCTGATGTCACGGAGGCTGCAACGCCATCCGAGAGAACTTCCATCGCCGGCACGAATCGACTGCCAGGAAGCGGAGACCCAGATGACTGAAGCGTTTCAATGGATCATCCGGAACCAGACGTCGCTTCCTGAACCGCCCTGACAGGCGTCCTCGTACAGCGACAGGACACGTGCGCGGTCCCCCTCGTGGATCAATGACAATGGAAGACCCGGCATGGCCGCACATTCTTCATCGCTGTAGCCACAGAATCGCTCGCTGGCCGGATTCATCCAGACCAAGCGACCATCGGTGCCAACCCAGATTTCCAGGTCATATGTGTAGTCAGCAATCGCACGGAATTTCTGCTCACTTTCCCGGAGGGCTTGCTCCGCATGCCTCTGTTCCGTGACGTCAACACACATCGTCTGCAACAGTCTCTCGTCTTCGGATTGGATCAGCGATATGCTGAGCAGGACGTCGACCAGACAACCGTCTTTGCGTTTCAGCCGCACCGGATAGTTGCTGACGTACCCCTCCCGCTGCACTTGATCGAGCAGGGCGATCCGGTCGTTCAGGTCCTCATAGAGGTCGGCAATATCAAAATGCTCCAGCTCTTGGGCCGAGTATCCAAACAGCTCCTCCATCGCTGGATTGGCCGTCAGGACACGGCCCCCAAGCTCGGCCAGACCGATCCCAATGGGTGAGTTTTCAAAGAGTGTGCGATACCGCGTTTCGCTCTGTTCCAGAGCGTGGATGGCCCGTTTGCGTTCGGTGACGTCCGTGAACATGGCAAAGGAGCCGCCGAATTGCTCTTGCTCTGACACGATGGCCGTGGCCGAGACCAGGGTCCATACTTCGCGACCGTCGGCGCGGCGGAACCGGTGCTCGTATTGGCCGCCCTTGCCTTTGTGACGGCTCTGCATCCGCCCGCGGTGGGCGGGGAGGTCCTCTTCGAACATGAAGTCTTCGACCTTGCGTCCAAGCATCTGCGACGGCGTGTAGCCGAGCATCGACGCCATACGTTCGTTGACGAAGGTCGTCTCGTGCTGGGGATTTATAGCCCAGATCCCCTCAAGGGCTGTCTCGACAAATCGCCGGTACCGGGCCATGCTGTTGCACAGCGCCTCGGCCGCTTCGATTCTGTGCAGGGCGAAACCCAAGTCATCGGTCAGTTCTTTGAAAAGGTCTCGCTCTTCGACATCATGAGCAAAGGGACCGGGGACCGACACAACCAGCACGCCATAGACCTTGCCGGCGAAAGCCAGACGGCGAGCCAGCCCGGCACAGTCGCCATAGGCCGGCGCAAGCGGGCAGTCCGGGCAATCCTCTTGCGGCTGGCCCACAACAACGATCGCATCGTTCTGAAGCGCCTCGTTCATGCAGGCCGGGAAGTCACCCCGTTCCAGCCGTTCGCACATCGGCTCGAAGTGGCCGTCGAAGCCGGACGCGCCCGTCATCGTCACAACCCTACCGCCTTCATCGAGCAGTGCAATCCAAGCGTTGAAGTAGCCCAGCGTTTCTGTCAGGTTTCCACAGGCCCGCTCGATGAGCCTCTGGCGGTCGGTATCCGCAACGATGAGCTGATTGACATTGCGAATGGCCAACAGCACGCGTTTGACATGCGCCTCCCGCTCTTCGGCCTGCTTCTGCTCGGTGACATCGACGTAGGCCGCCTGTACGGCATCACGACCCTGATAGTTGATTCGACTGGCGTGCAACCGAAGCCATCGCACAGTCCCATTTCAGTGTATCAACCTGAAATCATAAGGGTTTTCTAGTACTACAACGCTACAAGTATTTCCAGTGACACTTGATTGTGGTTTTCAGTTTGATGCCGATCGCATGTAAACGACGGATGGTTCGGCGTCGGTGGCTGCGGGCAGCCTTGGCGTTTCGCTGTTGCGTTAACGCCAATTGCGCACTGATCGGCTCGGCGCACCTGCGCGAAC
>Ga0209722_1000583_pt1 | contig 38752 bp, 34 predicted proteins | sample BioC12SIPDNA_2_FD_185745 | JGI IMG/M metagenome (GOLD analysis project Ga0209722, IMG submission 185745) | Anaerobic biogas reactor microbial communites from Washington, USA - Biogas_R1_A C12 SIP DNA (SPAdes) (version 2) | ecosystem: Engineered > Bioreactor > Anaerobic > Unclassified | place... | reverse complement strand
GTGGGATTGCGCACCTGGCACGTCGATGCGCGCTTTCGAAATCTCGTGATCGACCGAAACGGACAGCAGGCCCGCTTGGACGTTCGCCCCAGACAGGACCTGGGGAACGTCAGCGGCATGTGGCGACCGCTGCAACGCGGATCGGTCCGGGGACGGTACGATCTGATTGTGGACGAGCCGTTCACGGGCCGGCACAGTCAACGCGTGACGTTTGTCGACGGCCAAGGCGAAGTGGGAATCGACAACCAGGGTCTGAACCGCTGGGGTCTCTGCGTCCGGGCCGGCAAGCCGTACGAAGGGCTGATATGGGCGCGCTGTCAGAAGCCCACTGTTGTGAGCGTGGCCCTGGAAAGCGCCGACGGCGCGCATGTCTATGCGGAAAAGGCCCTGTCGCTGGAGGCCGGCTCATGGCGGCGTCTCGATTTCACGCTGACTCCCGACCGAACCGACAAGAGCGCGCGGTTCGCTGTCAAACTGGTGCGGCCTGGTTCGGTCGATCTGGGCTATGCCTTCCTGCAGCCCGGTCCGTGGGGTCGGTTCAAAGATCTGCCCGTCCGCAAGGACGTTGCCGAGGCTTTGATCGAGCAGGGCCTGACCGTTCTTCGCTACGGCGGCTGCATGGTGAACATCGACACCTATCGCTGGAAGAACATGATCGGTCCGCGCGATCTGCGTCCGGCGTATAGGGGGTTCTGGTTTCCCCACTCCAGCAATGGCTGGGGCATCCTCGACTTCATCGATTTCTGTCGGGCGGCCGGATTCCTCGCCATTCCCGCATTCAACATGGGCCAGACGCCGCAGGACATGGCGGACTTCGTTGAGTATGTCAACGGGCCGGTCAACAGCGAGTGGGGACGCCGACGCGCCCAGAACGGGCGGCCCGAGCCGTACCGATTGAGGTACATTCAGCTCGGCAATGAAGAGGCTGTCGACGAGACGTACTGGCAGCGGTTCAAGCCGATGGCCGAGGCGATCTGGCAAAAGGACCCCACGATCACCGTCGTTGTCGGCGACTTCGCCTACGACCGAGTGATCCGGGATCCTTACGATTTCCAGGGTGCCCCTCGCATTACCACTCTGGCGGCCCATGAGAAGATCCTTGATCTCGCCGTCCGGCATGGCCAGGAGGTCTGGTTCGACGTGCACGTCTGGACCGACCGGCCGCGTGACCCGGACGGATTGGGAGGCATCCCCAGTTTCATCGCGGCCTTGCGACAGATCCGGCCTGAGGCGCGTTTCAAGGTGGCGGTCTTCGAGCTCAATGCCGGCAATCATGCTCTGCGCCGGGCCCTGTCCAACGCCCACGCCATCAATGAGTTGATGCGACAGGGGAATGACGTGCCCGTCGTTTGCTCGGCCAACTGCCTGCAACCTTACGGGCAGAACGAGAACGGCTGGGATCAGGGCCTGCTCTTCCTGGATCCTTCGCAGGTCTGGGCTCAGCCTCCCTATTACGTTACGCAGATGTTCGCCGCCCACTACCAGCCTCTGTGTCTGAAGACCACGGTCGAGGACCCGGATCGACATCTGGATGTCACGGCCACGTGCAGCGAAGACCGACGCACCGTCGTCCTCCGTGTCGTGAATATGGCGTCCCGGTCCCTGGAGGCACATATCGAATTCGAGGACTATGCTCCGCAGAACGATACCGTCCGTGTCGTGACGCTGACGGGCGAACTGGACGGGATCAACAGTCCGCAGGAGCCGCGGCGCATCGTTCCGATTGAAGAGACCCGGCCTCTGGCAACAAACACGGACGGTCGGGCGGTGATCTACGCGTTTCCCGCGAACTCGTTGACGATCCTGAGATTCGAGTGAGCATTCGAGTGGCCCGGCAGACAGGGGTTGCGAATTCCGACAAGAGAAGGAGCATTCCGATGGCGATGATTCAGCGACGTGACTTCCTCAAACAAGCCGCCTGCACAAGTGCCCTGATGTTGAGCGGCGGCCTGCCGCTTCACGCGGCAGGTTCGCGATGCAAAATCGACGTGCTTCTCAACGAGCCGATTGGTGCGATCTCGCCGGATATCTTCGGACACTTCGCCGAACACATCGGCGGCGTGATCTATGACGGAATCTGGGTCGGTGAGGAATCAGCCATCCCCAACTACGCCGGCGTGCGGAAGGCCCTTGTTGACTGTATGCGTCGTCTGAGACCTTCGGTTGTGCGATGGCCGGGGGGCTGCTTTGCCGACAGCTACAACTGGCGCGACGGCGTCGGTCCGCGTCACCAGCGTCCATCTCGTGCCAATTTCTGGATCAATACCGGCTTTCTGCAGGGGGCGCCCGATGGCCCGGCCAAGTATGAGCCGAACCACTTCGGGACGGACGAATTCATCACCTTCTGCCGCCTGATCGACGCCGAGCCGTATCTGGCGGCCAACGTGCGCGGTCTGTCCGCTCGGGACTTTCACGAGTGGGTCGAGTACTGCAATGCGCCGGCCGGTGCGACGACCCTGGCCCGGCAGCGGGAGGCCCACGGCTGTCGCGATCCATTCCGTGTGCGCTTCTGGGGGGTCGGCAATGAGTCCTGGGGCTGTGGCGGCGACTTCACCCCACAGGAGTATGCGACGGAGTTTCGCCGTTTCACTTCCTGGGTCCCGCATTTCGATGTGGCCCCGTCGTTTATCGCGGCCGGCCCAAACAGTTGGGATGAAAGCTGGACACGGGGTTTCTTCGAAGCTCTGACACGGCGCGGCAAGGGGTACCTGAATCGCGTATACGGCTGGGGACTGCACTACTACTGTGGAACGGCCGGCAAAGGGGCCCTCGATTTCGGGCCGGACGATTGGTACGAATTGCTGCGCAAGGGGGCGGCCATGGATCGGCTGATCCGAAACCACTGGACCGCCATGGGCGAGTTCGACGCCGATCATCGGGTCAAGCTGGCGATCGACGAGTGGGGCACATGGCACCCGGCCGGAACGGAGGTCCACCGTACCCATCTGTTCGGCCAGACCTCTACGCTGCGCGACGCTCTGGTGGCGGCCTTGACCCTGGATATCTTCAATCGTCACGCCGACAAGGTGGTCATGGCCAACATCGCCCAACTGGTCAACAATCTCCAATCGCTGTTCCTCGCTCATGAAGACCAGTTCATCACGACGCCGAACTACCATGTCTTCGAAATGTACGCCGCCCACCAGAAGGGCCAATCCGTACGCACCGAGTTTTCCGCGCCGGACATCCACCAGGGCGACGGCACCCTGTCCGGGCTGGCCGGCTCGGCGTCTCTGCACGGCAAGCGCCTGGTCTTGACGGTGGTCAACCCGAGCATCACGGAGACACGGGAAACGGAGATTCTCATCCCCGGAGCGACGGTTCGAGAGGCCTCGGTGCGCACCCTGTCGCATCACGATATCCGCGCGCACAACAGTTTCGAAAACCCGAATGTTCTCATTCCCCTGGACGGTCGTGCGCGTATTACAGGGTCCGACCTGATCTACGCCTTTCCGCCGGCCTCGGCAGTGCGGCTGACTCTGGATTTGGTATAGCCCAAATGCTGCGGTGATTGGCCCGGAGCCGGCGGCCCATGCGACACGCCGTGCGGGCGTCGATGCGGGTTAATACCTGCCAAGCAGGTCGAGCAGCTTGCGGTCGAGCTTGTGGCCGTGCCAGTCCTCGTATTCGATGTCTTCGCGTCCGGAATCGAGGATGCCGAACTGGCCGCGGAAGTTCCACAAGGCGTAGCCGATTCCATTGGTCGTCAGGATGTCGAGGACGTCGCCGAACCAGGCGAGGAAGACGTCGTGCGGCGTCTTGATCCAGCAACCGCACTCTCCGCAGTGCACGCCCACGCCTTTCTTCGCCAGATCGATCCACGGCTGATAGTATCTCTCCAGCCGGGCACGGTCCCAGTACTGGCCGCCCATCGTCCCAGGCCAGACGGGGGCCGGCAGGTTCTCCACGTCGGAGAAAGCCCACGGCGCCTTATAGTGTGAGATATATCCGGGATTGTACCCCCGACAGCTCTGGGCGATGTTCAGATCGACGATCTCCGGGATCACGTCGTTGCCCACGTTGTTGCCATCGGCGATGACCAGATGGTTCGGGTTGGCTGCTCGGATCGCTTTGGCCGCCGCCTCGGCGACGCGCCGATACACGTCGCCCGGCACCGGCCCGCGCTTGGAGTGCTGGTCGTTCATGTCCTCGCGCATGCTCGGCTCGTTGACCAGATCGAAGCTGATCTTCGACGGGGGCATGTCCTTGTATCGTTTGGCCCACATGCCCCAGTGGAAGACGAAGGCGTCGAGGGCCTCCTGGTCTTTCCAGAGATTGAACGGCTCATAGAACCCGGCGTTGACACAGTAGCCGGGCGCGCGATGGAAATTGAGGCTGACATGCAGGCCGTGCTTGTGGGCCGTCTCCACGAGCCCGTCGATGTATTCCAGGGCACTTTCCTTGATCTTGTACATATCGTCGGGTGTGATGCGCTGCGATGGGTCGAAATCGATCCACTGCGGATAGGCCATCGGCAGACGAACGAAGTCGAAGCCCCAGTCGCTCATCCATCGCAGATCGTCCTCGGTGGTTCGGCTGGAGCTGTTCGGCCGCATCGGCCGGGGCGAGAAGTAGTCCAGCAGATTGAACCCTCGCCAGCGGGGGATCGCCGTCTGGGCCGGCTTGGTTCTGTCCGCGGCGGTTACCAAACGCCCGGTGCCGGCCAAGGCCGCCCCCGCCCCCGCACCCACGACCTTCAGGAATTCGCGGCGATTGATCTTCTGTCTGTCCATGGGTCAACCTCCAAAGAGAGGGCCGAAAATCGGCGTCCCGATGCATTCTGACGGAAACGAAGGTAGCGACAACACCCTTGTCGGTCAAGCCGATGGTTCATCTGGCCGACAAATGGTCATAGCCAGACCGCCTGTCCGCTGCCATCGCCGTGGCCGGGGGGGCGTCCGGCTTCGCGATGAAGGAAGGCTCATGAACGCGACAAAGTCCCATAAGCGATCGAGGTCGGCCGATGCGAGTTCGGCGCGCGACCGAACAGCGGCGCGATTCATCGAACCCCAGAAGAAGGACGCCCGCAAGATCAAAAAGAAGGTCTACGAGTGCGAGCTCAACAAGCTTCAGATCGAGCTGGTCAAGCTTCAGGAATGGATTCGGCACGAGGGCCTCAGAGTCCTGGTCTTGTTCGAGGGGCGCGATGCGGCCGGCAAGGGCGGGGTGATCAAGCGGATTACCCAGCGGCTGAATCCGCGCATCTGCCGGGTGGCGGCGTTGGCGACGCCCACCGAGCGGGAGAGGTCGCAATGGTACTTCCAACGGTATGTCGCTCATCTGCCGGCGGCCGGGGAGATGGTGCTGTTCGATCGGAGTTGGTATAATCGCGCCGGCGTCGAGCGCGTGATGGGGTTCTGCACGGAGCCGGAGTATCGCGAGTTCCTCCGGTCCTGTCCGGAGTTCGAGCGGATGCTGATCCGTTCGGGCATCATCCTCATCAAGTACTGGTTCTCGGTCTCGGACGAGGAGCAGGAGCAGCGCTTCCAGGCCCGAATCGACGATCCGGTCAAACGGTGGAAGCTCAGCCCAATGGATATGGAGTCTCGTGCCCGTTGGGTGGAATATTCGAAGGCCAAGGACGAAATGTTCCAGTGCACGGACATCAAGCAGGCCCCGTGGTATGTGGTGGCTGCCGACAACAAGCGGCGGGCGCGCCTGAACTGCATCCACCATTTGCTGAGCCAGATTCCGTATCGGGACCTGACGCCCGAGCCCATCGAGCTGCCGCCCCGACAGGAAGAGAAGGGCTACGTCCGCCCGCCGATCACCGATCAGACGTTTGTGCCGGAGGTTTACTGATGAGGTTGCGTTTTTGGGCGGCAGGTTGGCTTTGTTTTGCCGGGGCGGCTCTATGCCCCGCCGATGATCTGCAGGGTTTGGCTCGCAGGTATCCCGGTGACGTCGGTCTTGCAGGCGACCCCAACGTTGTCTTCGCCGAGAGCTTCGAGGCCGAATCGCTCGATGCGGTGGCGACGCGATGGGAGAGCGTGCAGAACGCCGAGATCATGTCGCTGTCGGCCGACGTTCCGCCGGTCAGCTCGGGGCAGCGCTCGCTGCTGATGACGCACGTCGGCGGTCGCAGCACGGGCGGGCATCTGTATCGCCGGCTTCTGCCGGGCCACGACAAGCTGTTCCTTCGCTTCTATGTCAAGTTCGATCCGGATTGTTTTCCCATCCATCACTTCGTCCATCTGGGCGGGTACCATCCGTCGACGCCGTGGCCGCAAGGCGGGGCCGGGACGAGCCCGCGCGGCGACGAGCGGTTCAGCACGGGCGTCGAGCCCTTTGGCGAGAAGTGGCGGTGGGACTTCTACTCGTATTGGATGGGCATGCGTTCAGCGCCCGGCGGCCGGTCATGGGGCAATGACTTCATCAACGACCCTGCCCTGAAGGTCGATCGCGGCCGATGGATCTGCGTCGAGCTGATGATGAAGATGAACGACCCGCCAGGCGAGAGCAACGGCGAACAGGCGATCTGGATCGATGGAAAGCCCTGGATCAAAGACGGCCAGCTCGTCAGTCATCTGGGACCGGGGTTCCCACGCGGCAAATGGGTGTGGGACAGCTTCCATCCCGATCCGGACGCAGCGCCCTTCGAGGGGTTCCGCTGGCGCAGCAGTGACGAACTGGACCTGAACTTCCTGTGGCTGCTGCTGTACATCACCAAAGCGCCCCCTGGGCACGTCAGCCGGGTCTGGTTCGATGACGTCGTCGTCGCCCGCCGGTACATCGGACCGATCAGTCTGTCCACCGCTCCCTGACAGGCAAGGTTCGTTCCGATCAGCCGCCATGCAGAAGCGGCCGTCTTATCATCGCCCCTCCGGCTTGGCTTGTCTGGCCCGATCCATGCGGTGCTGCCAGTCGCGCAGGTAGTCGGCGCGCCACTTGTTGACGGTCCTGGCGCCGTTTCGGTCGTGGTCGCGGTTCTCGTCGCTGGGGTCGTCGTGCCAGTAGGTGGGTCGGCCCTGCGGGTCGGGGCGAACGAAGGCGCCGCCCCAGTGTTCGGTTTCCGGCCGGTCCCGATCGCCGTGCAGCAGGTAGAGCACGCTCGGCGTGTCGCCCATCTTGATGTCGGCTTTCTTGGCCATGAACAGCTCGCCCAGCCGGCCGTGGCCCTGGACGTGCTCGGCCGGAAAGCTCCGATTGCCCAGGTCGCCGCTCTGCTGGCCGCCCATGTACATGCCGCGAAATGTTGTGTCGCTCTCGATCCACCACAGGTCGGGATGGTTCGCATAGAGATAGTTCCTGGACTTGGGGTCCTGGCGGGTGTTCCATGAGCCGATGGAATAGACTCGCAGCTTGGCCTTGATGGTGGGGTCTTTGTGGACGGCCTGGGCGACATCGGTGATCGAGCCCCACACGAGAACCCAGACGGGTCGTGGGTCGTCGTCGCGGGCGCGCTCGACGATGAGTTTCGCGCCGTCGCTGATCGTCTCAGGCGGGACGTCGCCGGCCTGCGGATCGATCGCGCCTTGGCGCACAGTCGCTCGCAAGGCTTGAGGCGAAGGGTACTCGGCCGACCAGGTTCGCAGGTTGGGGTCGTCGTGCTCGTAAGCTTCGATGGCTTCGAGGATGTGCACGGCCCGGCCGGCGTGCGGCGGCGAACTGATCAGTCCCTCGGTGTCAAACCGGTCGGCGTAGACGAGGTAATGGACCATCGACTGAAAGTCGTCCGGGTCGCTGCCTCCGATGTCGGTCGAGACGATCACGCGGGGCTTCTCGACGGCCTTCGCTCGCACCGAACCGACGGCACACAACAGCGACAGAAACACCAGAATCCAATGATGAGACGTCCGCATAAGGATCTCCTGCAAGTCACGGTGTTGCCGTGGAGGGCGATCAGCGAATCGATTCTTCCGGCAGCTCGGATTTGATGCCCTCGTCGAGGGGCATCTTGTCCGTCGCCTGCGTCAGGCCGGCCTGCTTCATCGTGTGGGCCAGCTCGGCCTTCAATTCCTTGACCACACCGGCGTATTTCGGATTGCCGATCAGGTTGTAGCGTTCCTCCGGATCGAACTCGATGTTGTAGAGCTCGGCCATGTGGCGGTCGGGGCTGCCGTCACCGTGCGGATAGTGGACGTACTTCCACGTGTCGGTCCGCACGCCGCGAACGTTGGGCGTGTAGGGGAACTGTTTTTCGTAGTTGTAGTGATAGAACCAGCTCTTGCGCCACGCGCGGTCGCCCCGCTGGACGAGCCGGACCCACGAGCGACCGTGAATGTCCTTCAAGGGCGGCGCGCCGCACAACTCCAGGATGCTCGGGGCCATGTCCGTGGTGAGCACCTGCTCCTCGACGACCTTGGGCTGATCCGCCGGCGTCAAACCCGGATAGCGCACCACCAGCGGCACGCGAATGCTCGGCTCGTGCATCGTCCGCTTGTCCACCATGCCGTGTTCGCCGTTGAGGATGCCGTTGTCCGACATGAAGACGAAGACCGTGTTATCCAGTTCGCCGCGCTCCTCCAGCCGCTTGTAGAGCCGGCCCACACTGTCGTCAACGCTGAGGATTGTGCCCCAATAGGCGCGGGTCATCGCCTCGAAGTCCTTGACGGCCTCGGGGCGGTCGTCGGGGAACTCCTTGCGCCAGTCGAACAGGGGGCCGTAGATGCCGTGCCAGGTGCGCAGCCGGTCCTTGATCCAGGCGGGTTTGTCATCGAGCATGAAGGCCGTTTCCGGGTATGGGATGCGCACATCGTTGAAAACGTGCTCGTATTTCGGCTCTGGGTAGTAGAAGCTGTGGGGCGCCTTGTGGCCGACCATGAGCAGCCACGGCTTGTCGTCGCGCGGGCGGTTGAGCCATTCTTCGGCCATGTCGGTCACGACGTGGGTGTAGTAGCCGTCGACCACTTCGCGCCGCCGGCCGTTGAAGTTGAATTCCGTGTCGAAGTACTTGCCCTGGCCCTTGTGCGTGACGAACCAGTTGAAGCCGGGACGCGGCTCGTCGTTCTCCTCGCCCATGTGCCACTTGCCGACGTAGGCGGTGTCGTAGCCCTGCGACTGCAGCACGAGCGGGAAGCTCTGGAGGTCGGTGGGGTACTCGGTGAAGTTGTTCACGACCCCGTGGGTGTGAGCGTAGAGGCCGCTGAGAATCGTGGCCCGGCTCGGCGAGCACAGCGACGTGGTGCAGAAGGTGTTCCTGAAGTGGATGCCCTCGCGCCCGAGACGGTCGATGTGCGGCGTATTCAGATGCCGGTTGCCGCCCAGGCCGATCGCGTCGGAACGCTGATCGTCAGTGAGGATGAACAGCACGTTCGGCCGGCGGTCGCGCCGCCGGGTCCGCGCCGCAGCGCCGGCGGCCGCCAGCAACGATGGAGCCGCCCCGAATGCGAGTGAACCTCTCACGAAGCTGCGGCGGGACAGCGGGGGGCAATCCAGTTCTTGCCGTTTCTGTGGCTGCATGGTTTTGCTCCTGTCCTCGTTGTCACCAGTCGAATTCCGCGACGACGGGGGTGTGGTCACTGGGGCGGGCGGCAGCGCGGGGCCGACTGTCGATGTAGCAGGCGGTGCATTTCTGCGCGAGGGACTCGGTGGCCATGAGATGGTCGATGCGCCAGCCGAGGTTCTGCTTGAAGGCGTTGCTGGCGCGGTAGTCCCAGAAGCTGTAGTGGCCGGGGTCGGGGCAGTGCCGCCGGAACAGGTCGGCAAAGCCCCAGGCCATCACGCCCTCGAGCGCCTCCCGGACCTGTGGATTGAAACAGACGTGCCCCAGCAGGGCCTCGGGATCGTACACGTCGATCGGCTGGGGTGCGACGTTCAAGTCGCCCAGCCAGAGCACCGGGTCGGTCGGTTTGAACCGACGGCGGAAATAGGCGCCCAGTCGGGCGAACCACTGGAGTTTGTAACGATACTTATCGGAATCAGGCTGGAAGCCCTGCGGGACATAGGTGTTGACGATCGTCAGCCCGTTGACCGACGCCTTCAGCAGGCGAGGCTCGTCCTTCGGCTCATCGTCGAGGCCGAATTCCACGTTATCGATCGTGTGTGGCGAAAACAACGCCACGCCGTTGTAGCTCTTCTGCCCTCGGAAGACATAACGATATCCGATCTCGTCGAAGGCCTCGCCCGGGAAGTCCGGGTCCTGGACCTTCGTCTCCTGGACCGCCAGCACGTCCGGTGTGTTGGCACGGAGCCAATCGACAACGATCGGCAGACGCGCACGGATCGAATTGACGTTGAACGTGGCGATCTTCATGCGGCCTCATATTCCTTTCGGCTCTGTCGAACGGCGACCTGGTGACCGCCATCATATCGTTGGGGACGGGACGTTGGCAAGCCCACAGGATGGACTCCGCACGATGCGAAACGTCACCGGGGTCTCTGGGCCGAAGCCACGTGACAATCCTGTCACGCCGATCTTCCCGTCGGACGTGGGTCGGTATCCATGGGATCGCTCATGCCGCCGGAATCGTCGTCGGCTGTCTCGATCTCCGTCGGATCGGCGCCGCCCGCTTCGCGTATCTTGTCTATCGTGGCGTAGCTCTCGACGATCGACAGCAGGGCCAGAAGGAAGCTCACGGTGCTCTCGGCGCCCTGGTTGCCGTTGACGCCGCCGGCCATCAACCCGTCCGAGCATCCCTTGGTCTGGAAATCGTACAGGGCCACGTGCAGATCGTTGGCCCCGAGGAACCAGTCGAAGGCCTTCCGCTGCAGGGTCAGAAACGCGGCGTCTCTCGTCGCGTCGAAGGCCGCACGGAGCATCATGACGGTGCCCGCCGCTTCGATCGGCTGCTGATCGAAGACGGCGCGAGCCTGGCCGCGTTCATACCATCCGATGCAGCCCACGAAGCTGAAGTGGTCGCCGTCGAACGTGTTGTCCAGGAGAAACGCTGCCGTCTTTCGAGCCACCTTGATGTACGTGGCGTTCTCGAAGGCCACACCCGCGGCGAACAACGCGTGCGGGAGAATGGCGTTGTCATAGGTCAGAATATCCTCGAACCATTCCCAATCGGCGTGCCGGTTCTCTTCGTATTGTCGCACGAGGCTGTTGGCGGCCAGTTCGAGCTCTCGCTTGATGTCGCTGGCGCCGGGGAACTGGCGAAGGTAGTCGCACATGCCCAGGATGGCGTAGGCCATGCCGCGTGGGTGCTGCCTGGACACCTGACCGACCGAGTGGTCGAAACACTCCTTGGCCAGGGAAAGATGCGCCGGGGACGGCGGATAGGCCATCACCGTTCCCAGTGCCCAGAGGGTCCGTCCCAGGGCGTCGTGCGCTGGTTCGTCTGCCCGCCAGCTTCGATCGAAATCCATGAAGTTTCGGATGGACCCGTCCGGGTTCTGCGCGTGCATCAGGAACGCCAGATAGACATCCAGAAGGCGAATGGCTCTCGCGTCGGGGTATTGGGAATGGTATCGGGTCGCGACGATCGCGCCGCGTGCGTTGTCGTCGGCGCAGTAGCCGTGGTCGCGATTCGGGATGGCGAACCGGGCGTGCTGGAGCAGTCCCGTGTCGTCGGTGAGGTTGATCAGATGGTCCAGGGAAGGCTCGGGAACCTCGATGCTGGAGAGGGTCTCGGCGGCTGTCAGCGCACGGCGGGTCGGCATGCGGACCGGGATCTCGATCTCGCTGAAGAGCTTCCAGTAGGCCTGGCCGATTTTCGGCCAGGTGCGCGATCGCCCGTAGTCGTATGCACGGCCTCGCAGTTCGTAGAACAGACTCTCGTCTTGCAGCAACTCGTGAATGGTCTGCGCGAGTTGTTGCGAATCGCCGAAGGGAACGAGCCGGCCCCGGCGGTCGGCCAGAAGCTCCGTCGCCGCCCAGTAGGGGGTGGACACGACCGCCTTGCCCGTGCCGACGGCAAAGGCCAGGGTGCCGCTGGTCAACTGCTCGCGGCCAAGGTACGGCGTCACGTAGACGTCGGCCGCGCACAGGAAGTTGTGCAGTTCCTCGTCATCGACAAATCGATTGTGGAAGATCACGTGGTCGTGCAGTTGCAGATCCTTGACGATCTGCTGGAGGCCGAATCGATACGCTTCCCCCTCGTGCTTCTGGACCAGCGGGTGTGTCATGCCCAGGATGATGTACATGACGTCCCGGTGCGCCTCGACGATACGCGGCATCGCTCGAAGCATGACCTCGATGCCCTTGTTCTTGCTGATCAGGCCGAACGTCAGGATGGTGCGTCGGCCTTCCAGGCCGAACTTGTGCTTGTAGTAGTTGCTGTCGACGAACGGCAGGTCGGGGATCCCGTGCGGAATCAGCCGGATCTTGTCCTGGCCGACCCCATAGATGTCACTGAGCATGTCCACGCCGCGTTCGTTCATCGTGACAAGTACGTCGGAGCGTTCGCACAACTCCATCATGGCATCACGATAGTCCGGCTCAGGATGCTCCAGGACCGTGTGCAGCGTGGTCACCACCGGGGCTTTGAGGCGTTTGAGCAGCAGGCCCAGGTAGGCACCGGCCTGGCCGCCGAACAGGCCGAACTCATGCTGCACGGAGACCAGGTCCACATGGCTGAAGTTGATGTAGTCGGCGGCGCAGATGTAGTCCTTTCGGACGTTCTGGCGGATCTCGAACTTCACCGGGTCGTCGTATCTCAGGGCGGGATCTGACTGCATGGTCACGACCAGCGGCTCGAACTGGCCCTCGGCAGCCGCCGAGGTGCTCTTGATCAGGTCGCTGGTGAATGTTGCGATGCCGCATTTTCGCGGCGCATATGTACAGATGAAGACGACTCGTTTGCGGATGCCCTTGTCCATGCTGTATCTGCCCAAACCCGTTCGCGTGGACCGATCAAACAAGCACAATATGACTTACGTCCAATATCTGTCAAGGTGCAGTCAGATGCGCCAACAATTCGCGATTGGCTCGGCCTCGCCTATATGGGGTGTGTTGCCGGGTGTAGACCTGCTATATGTTGGGCATGTGGCCTCTTGTTGTTTCGTTGAAATCACGCTCGGGACGGTTTGGAGCGCTCTTTTGCGACCTGGACGAGCCGGGTAAGTGAACCATGACCTTGAATGCCCTGTACAACACTGTGAAAGAGGGTTTTTTGTCAGCCCTTTTCTTTTTTTTAACGAGAGGGTTGACGGACTCGGACTTGTAGTATACAAAAGCAATGGGAATAGTAGGAGATAAATGCAATGAAACTCTCGACACGAACTCGCTACGGCATCCGAGCGGTGATCGAATTGGCCCAGCATGAAGAGAAGCGGCCGCTCCAATTGAAGGCCATTGCGGAGCGCCAGGGGATCTCGGTGAAGTATCTCGAACAACTGATGAGCCTGCTGCGTTCCTCGGGTTTCGTCCGAAGCGTCCGGGGCTCGAAAGGCGGGTACGTTCTCGCTCGTTTGCCCGAGCAGATCCGGCTTAGCGAGGTCTTTCGGTGTCTGGAGGGGCCTGTTACGACGGCCGAATGTACGGAGGACCGCGAGTACTGCGATCGTGCGGCCGATTGTGTGGCCCGTGAGGTCTGGATACAGGTCGAGGAGGCGATCCATCGCGTTTTGGGCTCGATCACCCTGGCGGACCTGGTTCACCGAGTGCAGACCCCAACACCCAGTTACAGCATCTGACAATTTTGGGAGATCGCCATGAGTGCCGTTTTTGAAGGTATTGCAGCGGCGGTGGGCTACACGCCGCTGGTGCGGCTGAACCGACTGAATCCCGGCCCGGCGACGGTTCTGGTCAAACTCGAGTCGAAGAATCCGTGCGGCAGCGTCAAGGATCGCATCGCCAAATACATGATCGAGGAGGCCGAGCAGGCCGGCCAGATTGGCCCGAACACCGTCATCGTCGAGCCGACAAGCGGAAACACCGGGATTGGGCTGGCCTTTATCTGTGCGGCCAAGGGGATTGGCCTGACGCTGACGATGCCCGAATCGATGAGCATCGAGAGGCGAAAGCTCCTGCAACTGCTCGGCGCCAAGATCGTTCTGACGCCGGCGCAGAACGGGATGGGAGGGGCCATTCAGACGGCCGAGCGACTCGTGGCCGAGAACCCCAATGCCTTGATGCTCCAGCAGTTCAAGAACCCTGCCAATCCCAGGGCGCACCGGGAGACGACGGCCCGAGAGATTTGGGTCGATACCGACGGGCATGTTGATATACTGGTGGCCGGCGTGGGCACGGGGGGCACCTTGAGCGGCTGCGGCGAGGTTCTCAAAGCCAAGAATCCCGACCTGAAGGTGGTGGCGGTCGAGCCGGCGGCCTCGCCCGTGCTCTCGGGTGGCAAGCCGGGGCCCCACAAGATCCAGGGGATTGGCGCCGGCTTCGTGCCCGAGGTTTTGAAGGTAGATCTGATCGACGAGGTCGTGCAGGTCACGAACGAAGACGCGTTGGGCACGGCCCGCCAATTGGCCGCCAGGGAGGGCATCCTCTCGGGCATCAGCGGCGGTGCCAATGTCTGGGCGGCAACGCACCTGGCCCAACGCCCGGAGAATGGGGGGAAGGTCATTGTGACGTTCATTTGCGACACTGGGGAACGGTATGTCTCGACCGAGTTATATGAAGGATTGCCTGATCCCGAAACGGCGTAACGGACGCCTGGGATCGGGCAGGGCAGCGGCAGGCAGGAATCTGACAAACCAACGACTGGGCACGCTCGTGGAGCGGATCGTCGAGACCTATCAAGGGGACTCGGGGATCAACTTCATCGATGCGGCGAACCTGCCCGTGCGCGGACAGATTCTTGGGATTCTGGAACTGCTGTTTGAAGTGCTCTTTCCGGGCCATACCGGCAACAAGGCCGTGACCCGGTCCAATGTCAGGTATGTCATCGGGGATATCCTCAGCCAGGTGTACACGGAACTGGCCGAGCAGGCGAAGCGCGCCTATCAGTACCAGTGCCGCGTGCAGAAGTGCGAGCGATGCGACTGTGAGAGAATGGGGTGGAACGTGGCCTTGGAGCTTCTGGATTCGCTCCCGCGCATTCGCGAAATGCTCAAGGGCGACGTTCAGGCGGCGTTCGAGGGGGACCCCGCGGCGCGGTCGTACGAGGAGATCGTGATCAGCTATCCGTGCATCACGGCCATCGCCGTACATCGGATCGCCTACGAGCTGCACGTCCGCCAGGTCCCGCTGATCCCACGCATCATGTCCGAGTGCGCTCATACCAAGACGGGGATCGACATCCATCCGGGCGCCCGGATCGGCAGGAATTTCTTCATCGATCACGGCACCGGCGTTGTGATCGGCGAGACGAGTGTCATCGGCAACAATGTGAAGATCTACCAGGGGACGACGCTGGGGGCGCTGAGCTTTCCGCGCGACGAACGCGGTCGCATCATCAAAGGAGGCAAGCGCCACCCGACGATCGAGGACGACGTGACGATCTATGCCGAGGCGACGATCCTCGGCGACGTGACGATCGGCAAGGGCGCAGTCATCGGCGGCAACACCTGGGTCAAGGAGTCGGTCTCGCCCGGAGTGACCGTGTCGAGCCCGAACCCCGACCTCATCTACCGTAAGAACGAGAAGAAGACCAGGACAAGGACACGGAAAACGTGAGTATCGCTTCACTGACCCAATTGGACGAGAGACTGCTTCAACGGATTGACGCGTTGAAGAAGCGGCGAAACGCGGTGATTCTGGCGCACAATTACCAGCCGGACGAGATCCAGGATCTGGCGGATTTCAGCGGCGACTCGCTCGGCCTGAGCATCCAGGCCTCGCAGACCGACGCGGACGTCATCGTCTTCTGCGGCGTCCTGTTCATGGCCGAGACCGCTGCGATCCTCTCGCCGAAGAAGACCGTGCTGATGCCCGAGCCGAGCGCGGGGTGCCCGATGGCGGATATGATTACCGCCGAGCAGTTGCGCCAGTTGAAGGCAAAGCACCCGGACGCCCTGGTGGTCTGCTACGTCAACAGTCCGGCTGAGGTCAAGGCCGAGAGTGACTACTGCTGCACCAGCGCCAATGCCGTCGAGGTCGTTCGGTTGCTGCCGGCCGATCGGCAGATCCTCTTCGTGCCCGACCGGCACCTGGGGCGGTTCGTCCAGGAGCGGACGAGCCGGGACCTGGTCCTCTGGCCCGGATACTGTCCGACTCACCAGTTCATCGGGGAGCAGGAGCTGCGCGACCTTCGCGCAACGCACCCGGACGCGGTGGTGATGGCGCACCCGGAGTGCTCCGAGCCGGTCAAGGCCCTGGCGGACGAGCTTCTGAGCACGGGGCAGATGCTCAAATTCGTCCGAACGAGCAAGGCCGGGCAGTTCATCGTGGCCACCGAGATTGGCATCCTGCACGCACTGCGGAACGCGCGGCCCGACGCCGAGTTCATTGCCGCCAGCCGTCGCGGTGTGTGTCCCAACATGAAGAAGACCACGCTCGACAAAGTGGTCGCGTCGCTGGAGAACATGCAGTACGAGATCACCGTACCTTCCGACATCGCGGCCAGGGCGAAGAGGTCGCTGGACCGCATGGTGGAAATCCTTCCGAAGAATTGAGGCGCGACCGTCCCCGCCTGGATGACAGGAGAAACACCGATGGAGCAGAGTCAATACCGTGCCGAGACGCTTGCGTTGCACGGCGGCCATGCGCTGGACGCCGAGACGCGGAGCCGGGCAGTGCCGATCTATCAGACGACCAGCTATTGCTTTCAGGACACCGATCACGCGGCGAGGCTGTTCGCGTTGCAGGAGTTCGGCAACATCTACACCCGCATCATGAACCCCACCACCGACGTGCTGGAGAAGCGTCTGGCGGCGTTGGAGGGCGGCGTCGCGGGGCTGTGCTTCAGCTCGGGCATGGCGGCGATTACGGCCGCGGTCCTCAACGTCTGTCGATCGGGCCAGCACATCGTCGCGTCCAGCTCGCTCTATGGCGGCACCGTGACCCTGTTCAGTCACACGCTGCCGCGTTTGGGGATCGATGTGACGTTCGTCGATGCGCGCGAGCCGAGCAATTTCGCCAAGGTCATTCGCGACGACACGCGTCTGGTCTACATCGAGAGCCTGGGCAACCCGAAGAACGACGTGCTCGACTACGCCGAGATCGCCCGGATCGCGCACGAGCGCGGGGTCCCGGTGGTCTGCGACAACACGGTGATGACGCCGATCCTGTTCCGGCCGTTCGAGCACGGCATCGACCTCGTCGTGCACAGTTGCACCAAGTACGTCGGCGGCCACGGCAGCAGCATCGGCGGGGCGATCGTCGATGCGGGCCGATTCGACTGGAACAACGGGCGGTACCCTGAATTCACCGAGCCCGACGCGAGTTATCACGGCATGAAGTTCTTCGAGGCGTTCGGCAATCTGTCGTACATTCTCAGGGCCCGGGTCACGATGCTGCGGGACACGGGCGCGTGCCTGTCGCCGTTCAACGCATTCCTGCTGCTCCAGGGGATTGAGACGGTGCATCTGCGGATGCCGCGGCACTGCGAGAACGCCCTGGCGCTGGCCAAGTGGCTCGAAGCGCAGCCTCAGGTGGCCTGGGTCAACTATCCGGGGTTGCCCTCCCATCCCGACCATGCCAGAGCGAAGAAGTACATGCCCAACGGCTACGGCGGCATTCTCGGGTTCGGGATCAAAGGCGGCAAGGACGCCGGCGTGCGGTTCATCGACGGCGTCAAGCTCGCCAGCCATCTGGCGAACGTCGGCGACAGCAAGACGCTCGTGATCCATCCGGCCAGCACCACCCATCAGCAACTGAGCGACCAGGAACAGCTTGCCGCCGGGGTGACGCCGGATTATATTCGCGTCTCGGTCGGCACCGAGCACATCGACGATATCATCGCCGACTTCGAACAGGCCCTGAAGGCCAGTTCTTAGTTCTTGGTTTCAAGTTTTGAGTCTTGAGTTCATGGCTGACAGTATTGTCAAACAGAAGAGCTATGCTTTTGCCCTTGAGGTCATACGACTTTGTGCTCGACTCAAGCAGCAGAAGCAGTTCGAACTGGCCAGTCAACTTCTCCGATGTGGGACGAGCATTGGCGCCAACGTCGAGGAGGCTTTGGCTGGCTACAGCCGCAGGGAGTTTGCCGCCAAGATGTCCATCGCTTCGAAGGAGGCCAGAGAAGCCAACTATTGGCTGAGGCTTCTGATTGACGCAGGGATTCTTGGCGGGGATGATGTGAACGAGTTGCTCGCACACTCTGAGGAGTTGATACGTATGCTGACCAGTATTGTGAAGACCAAGAGAAGCGCTCCTGATACGGCGGTGACCGAACTCAAAACTCAAAACTAAACACTCAAAACTGCAGGGCAGACCATGTGGGAATACACGGACAAGGTGCGAGAGCACTTCTTCAACCCGCGAAACGTCGGGGAGATCGAGAACGCCGATGGTGTGGGCGAGGTGGGCTCTCTGGCGTGCGGCGACGCGCTGAAGCTGACGTTCAAGCTCGATAAGGACGGGCGCATCGCGGACGCGAAGTTCAAGACGTTCGGCTGCGCCAGCGCCATTGCGACCAGTTCGGTGCTGACCGAACTGATCAAGGGCAAGACGCTCGATGAAGCGATGAACGTGACGAACAAGGACATTGCGGACTATCTGGGCGGCCTGCCCGAGCAGAAGATGCACTGCTCGGTGATGGGACGCGAGGCGCTCGAAGCGGCGATCGCCAACTATCAGGGCGGCGAAGTGAAGAAGCACGAGCTGGAGGGCCACGTGGTCTGCACCTGTTTCGGCGTCACCGACGTGGAGATCGAACGGGTCGTTCGGGAGAACGACCTGACGACCGTCGAGCAGGTGACCAATTACTGCAAGGCCGGCGGCGGCTGCGGGGGATGTCACGGGGAGATTGAGAAGATCATCGAACGCATCCAGGGGGAGAAGGCCAGCCGGCGCGTGCCGCCGGTGCCGCAAAAGGGCAGGAAACTGACGAACATCCAGAAGATGCAGTTGATCCAGCAGACGATCAACGAGCAGATCCGCCCGGCCCTGCGGGCCCACGGGGGCAACATCGAGCTGATCGACATCGAGGGCGACAAGGTCACCGTCGCTTTCCGCGGGATGTGCGCGCAATGCCATTTGGCCGAGTTCACGATGAAGGACGTCGTCGAGACCAAGCTGCGCGAGTTCGTCTCGGAAGACATCATCGTCGAGGAAGACAAGGATTCCGTGGAAGAGGGCCATGTCCACAAAGGATAGGCGGACCATGCAGACGATCTACTTCGACAACAACGCAACGACGAGGGTGGCCGACGAGGTCTTCGAAGCCATGCAGCCCTACTTTTGCGACCTGTATGGCAATCCCTCCAGCATGCACACCTTTGGCGGGCAGGTCGGCATCCAGGTTCGCCAGGCCCGCGAGCAGGTGGCGGCTCTGCTGGGCTGCCACCCGGGCGAGGTCATCTTCACCAGTTGCGGCACCGAGGCCGACAGCACGGCAATCCTCGGGACGCTTGCCGCCGTGCCGCACCGGCGCAAGGTCATCACTACGCGGGTCGAGCATCCGGCGGTTCTGACGGTCTGCCGCGATCTCGAAAACCGGGGCTACCACGTGATCGAGCTCGGCGTGGACAAGCAGGGGCGGCTCGATCTGGGCGAATTGGAAAGCCAGCTCGACGACGACACGGCCATCGTCACCATCATGGCTGCCAACAACGAGACGGGCACGATCTTCCCCATCGAGAAGATCGCCGAGATGGTGACCGAACGCGGCATCACCTTCCACACCGATGCGGTCCAGATCGTGGGCAAGATCCCGCTGAATCTCTCCGAAACCCCAATCCACCTGCTGAGTCTGTCAGGCCACAAGCTGCACGCGGCCAAGGGCGTCGGCGTGCTTTATGTCCGCAAGGGCACACGGATCGCTCCGTTCCTGCTCGGCGGGCACCAGGAGGGCGGCCGCCGCGCCGGCACCGAGAACGTGCCCGGCATCGTCGGCCTGGGCAAGGCGTGCGAATTGGCCGCCCGGTACATGGACGACGAGAACACCCGCGTGAAGGCCCTGCGCGACAAGCTCGAAAGCGCTATCCTGGCGAGTTGTCCCGACAGCCGGATCAACGGTGATCCCGAAAACCGGCTGCCCAACACGACCAACATCAGTTTCGAGTACATCGAGGGCGAGGCGATCCTTCTGATGCTCGACCGGTTCGGCATCTGCGCCAGCAGCGGCTCGGCCTGCACCAGCGGCTCGCTGGAGCCCTCGCACGTGCTGCGTGCGATGGGCGTGCCGTTCACCGCCGCCCACGGGTCGATTCGCTACAGCCTGAGCCGGTACAACACCGAAGACGAGGTCGATTTCACCATCGAGAAGATGCCGCAGATCATCGAACGCCTTCGCGAGCTGTCGCCCTTCGTCGGGCAGGTCAGCGTGTAAAGGCCCCTTTTCTCTTGCGTCATTCCTTTGCCGATCGTATTCTCTGGCGTGTCGCGGCCGGCCTGGTCGCTCCGTGTCGGAGGCGTCCCGCCTTCGAATGCGGGTCATCGAAGGGACGCAGGGAAATCTAAATGGATGCAAGCAAGCACACGCAAACGATGCTGGCGGTCCTGATCGACGCCGACAACACCCCGGCTTCCATCACCGACGGGTTGCTCTCGGAAGTCGCCAAGTACGGCCTGGCCAGCGTCAAGCGGATCTACGGCGATTGGACCACCCCCAGCCTGGGCGGATGGAAGTCCGTCCTGCTGGAGCATTCGATCCAGCCGATCCAGCAGTTCCGCTATACCGTCGGCAAGAACGCCACCGACAGCGCCATGATTATCGACGCGATGGACCTGCTCTACGCCCGGCGCTTCGATGGGTTCTGTCTGGTGTCGAGCGACAGCGATTTCACCCGTCTGGCCTCGCGCATCCGCGAAGAAGGGCTGCTCGTGTACGGGTTCGGCGAGCGCAAGACCCCCAAGGCGTTCGTCTCGGCCTGCGACAAGTTCATCTTCACCGAAGTGCTGCGGTTCGAGGAAGACACCGACGAGGCGGTCAAGCCCAAGACCGCCAACGAACTCAAGGGCGACACGAAGCTGGTGGCCCTGCTGCGCAGCGCCGTCGAAGCCGCCAGCGACGAGAGCGGCTGGGCCCATCTGCGGGCCGTCGGCAGCAACATCGCCAAGCAGGCCCCCGAGTTCGACCCCCGCAACTACGGCTACGCCAAGCTGCGCGAGCTGGCGCTGGCGACGAAGCTGTTCGACGTTGAAGAGCGCGCGCACGGGGACGGCCATTCCCGATCCATCTTCATCCGCGACAAACGCAAGAAACCCCAGAAGTAGCCCGCGTCGCCGCCCCTTCCGGGGCTTCCGGGCGTGGGGGAAGATTTCTGTTGATCTTCTGCGCCGGCGGTGCGTCTATATGGGTGTTGCGGCGTGTGCATTGCCGCCCTGATGTGAACGCGGATTGGGATGCAGGCGGACGAACAGGAGACGTGCCATGAGATCTTCACAAGTGTGGTTTCTGTGGATTGTCGCGGGGCTTCTTTCCAGTGTCTCGGTGGCGGCCCAGACGTCTGGCCGGGTGGTCGAAGCGGTCGTACCTCATTTTCACCTGACTGGGATGCTGAGCGAATCGCCCGTGGTCGATCCCTTCGGCCTCACGGGCGGTCAGATCACATCGCTCGGCGAACTGGTCGGCCTGATAGGACGCGCCGCGGCCGATGATCATGTTGCGGCGGTTGTCCTGACCTTCGACAACATGTCGCTCGGGCTGGCTCAATTGGAGGAGCTTCGCAATGCCGTCGGGGGGCTCCGGACCGCCGGCAAGAAGGTCTACGTCCACACCCCCAGCATGAGCACGTTCGTCTACGGCCTGCTCTGTGCGGGCGACCGGCTCAGCGTCGAGCCTCAATCGATGCTCTGGCTGACCGGCATCTACGGCGAATCGCTCTACGTCAAGGACCTGCTCGACAAGATCGGCGTCCAGGCCGACTTTATGCACATGGGCGATTACAAGTCCGCAGCGGAGATGCTCACCCGCACCGAACCGAGCGCTCCGGCCGAGGCGAACGTCAACTGGCTGCTCGACGGCTACTACGACAGCCTCGTGCGCATGATCGCCGGCGCGCGCAACATGAGAGCCCAGCAGGTGCGGGACCTCATCGACCAAGGGCCGTATATGGCCGATGAGGCCCTGGAAAAGGGCCTGATCGACGCGATCCAGACGCGGGACGCCTTTTTGGCCCTGGTCAGAAAAGAGATCGGCAGGCCGGTGAAATTCGACAATCGTTATGGCCGGGACGAAAAGACGACGCCCAACCTGGCCAATCCACTGGCCGTTTTCTCCCTGTTGGCCGAGATGATGAACCCGCCCAAGAAGCCGCAGAAGGATGCGGTCGCCGTCGTCTATGTCGAGGGCGCGATCGTGCCGGGCTATGGCCAGGCCAGTCCGTTCGGCTCCGTCGGCGGTGCCTACGGCGGCAACATCCGCAAGGCCCTGGAAACGGCGGCGGCCGACGACACGGTCAAGGCGGTGGTCCTGCGCGTCGATTCGCCCGGCGGTTCGGCGGAGGCCAGCGAGATGATCCTCAACGCCACCCGGAAGGTCCGAGCCCGCAAGCCCTTCGTCGTCTCGATGGGCGACACCGCCGCCAGCGGGGGCTACTACGTCGCCTGTGCGGCCGAGACAATCTTTGCCAATGAAATCACGGTCACCGCCTCCATCGGTGTGGTGGGCGGCAAGCTCGTGACCGCCGATCTGTGGGACAAGCTCGGCGTCAACTGGGTCGGCTACCGGCGGGGGGCCAACGCCGACATCTTCAACAGCGACCGTCCGTTCGACGATCCGCAGCGGCAGGTGCTCGAACGATATATGCAGACTGTCTACGACGTCTTCAAGGGCCACGTCGCCCAGGGCCGCGACGGCAAGCTCACCCAACCGCTCGACGAGATCGCCGGCGGACGCGTCTATACGGGCAGACAGGCCCTTACTCTCGGTCTGGTCGACCGCATCGGCGGGCTCGAACAGGCCGTCCAATACGTCGCGGCCAAGGCCTCGCTCGACGATTACGAGGTCCGCGTGATTCCCGAACCCCAGGACTTTATCACCATGCTCATGGACCAGTACTCCGGCAAGGGCGAACGACCGAGCGACATCTCCATCGCCGCCGCGAGCCTTTTCGCCGATCACCCGGCGATGGCGGGTCTGCTGGATCTGCTGCGAAGGACCGAACCGCAGCGGGCCCGGGCGTTGCTCCAAGCCTTGCAGCGCATCGAACTGATTCGCACCGAAGGCGTCGTCATGATGATGCCCTTCGACGCAGTCTTCCGCTGAGACCCGTTCGATTGCGGATTCGTGTCACGACACCCATCCACAAGGGAAGGGATGCTTCATGGCTGAACTCGTTACGGTGTACGAGGCGCGTGAACGAGGTGGCCCGGATCGTGGGGCTCCTGGAGGATCGTCATCTGCACCCGGTGGTCGTGGACGACACGGAACGAAAGGGTGTCTACCGCGAGTCGGCGCACGTTGTGCGGATTGCGGTTCCGGCGGTGGAACGCGACATGGCGATTCGTTCTTGTCCTCTGTATCCGTTACCGCGATAATCGGTCGTCTGCCGGCGGCGACCGTGGGTCGGTGCAGGCGAACAGATGCGTAACGTCCGCTGGGAAAGGGGACCGCTATGAAACCATCACCCTATGGTCCATGTGGTCTGTTTTGCGGCGCGTGCGGGGCCGACGACTGCGACGGCTGCCTCAGCGAGAGAATCGACGAGTACGTGCGGCAGTGCAGGTTCCGCGTATGCACGCGAAACAAGGGGCTTGATTTCTGCTGCCATTGCGAGGACTATCCCTGCTCGGATCTGGCCGCGTTCATGGGCGACAAATGGCCGCACCACTGGACAATGGAGCCGAACCTGGAGTTCATCCGGAGCCAGGGCGTCGCCCAGTGGCTCGAAGCCCAACGCCGGGAATGGTTGTGCCCCAAGTGCGGCGCCGAGATCGTCTGGTATCAGAAGCAGTGCCCCTGCGGTCAGGAGCTCGATGCATTCGAAGTGCCCGAGTAACGCGGCCGGGACGGATTTCGTGCTTCAAGATCGCCGGAGGGCGTGAGCCGGCTGGAGCAATAAGAGAACCTCGCAGCCCGAGTCCGGCAGCCGCAACATGCAGATCGAGGTAGGCGAATGACGCAGAGACATGGCTGTGAGGACAAGGACGTCGGGCACTACACGTGCCGGCGAACCCGCGAGAAGATCGTCGTCGACGGCAGGCTCTCCGAAGCCGTCTGGCAGCGGGCGCCGAAGTCGCCGCGATTCGTCGATATGGTCACGGGCGCGTCCGGCTTCCTCGACACGCGCATGGCCGCCCTCTGGGACGACGAGAACCTCTACATCGGCTTCTGGATCGAGGAGCCCAACGTACAGGCCCACTTCACACAGCGCGATTCGCCGATCTACTTCGAGAACGACGTCGAGGTCTTCATCGCCGGGCCCGACTGCTACTACGAGTTCGAGATCAACGCGCGCGGGACGATCTACGAGGTCTTCTACATCTGGCAGGACGCCTACAAGAAGGGCGGCGCGTTCGACAAGCCCGAATTCGATCTTCTGACGCGCACCGTGGACGTCCTCGGCGGCTTCCAGGACGGCCTTCGCTACGGCAAGCATCCGCGCGGCCGGCGGTGGGCGTTTATGGACTGGGACTTCCCCGGCCTCCAGTCCGCGGTCCACGTCGACGGCAAGCTGAACGACAGCAGCACCGTCGATCGGGGCTGGACCGTCGAGCTGGCCTTTCCCTGGTCGGGGATGAAGACGCTGGCCCAGGGCCGCCGCCTGCCCCCCAGGGACGGCGACATCTGGCGAATGGACTTCTCCCGCTTCGAGGCCCTGCGCTACAATGGCCGCCTGACCGATCCGTCCGTCGGCTGGTCGTTCAACACCCACGGCGTCTACGACTCCCACATCCCCGAGTGCTTCACCTACGTCCACTTCTCCGAGGAGACGGTGTAGCGGCGTGGGATCGGTCCTCTCCGTGTCCATGTCACCCGAGACCATCGACAGCCTCCTCGTTACGCCTGCCCGCATTATCCGCGGACAGGAGGGACGCTGTCGTCGGATTGCTGTTGCGCGTGCAAAGCGGCGCGGGGCCTATGGGGCGCCGGAGTCTGTCGCCGAGCGGCGGCTCACCATGGAAACGCTTCGGGGCGATTCGCCGACAGACAGACGTCCCTTGGCATCGCGGACAAACACGTCATCTACGCGGGCCCATCTGGCCCCCGGCGGCAGCAGCGCGTCCATGTTTGGCAGGTCGGCCCGGTCGATCAGGGCGCGGACCTCATCGCGGGTCAGTCTCGTCCAGGGCCAGCGCAAGCGGCGCCACTTGACGTGAGTGGGACCCCATTCGAAGATCGCACGGACGGCGATTGCCGGGTCTTGCACGTGTTGGATGGAAAGCATCGTGAGGCCTCCCATGCGGATGCCGATCTCGACGATGCGATCCTTCGACAGACCGATGCTGACGGCGCGAATGTCTTTGTACTCGACGATGGTCATACCGGGACCGGAGGCGGACATACTGGCGGTGAGGAAGTCGGCGCCGATTGCGGCTTCGCCGCCTTTGACCATGCCGCGTACGCAGAAGCAGAGCATTGACACCAGCATCCCGCCCGTCCAGAGCGTCGCGACCAGCGCCAGTCCCGGCCGGGTGCTATCCGGCTGATTGCCCCACCATGCCCAGCAGCCGACCGTCACAAACGATGCGAGGATTGCGAACAACATCGTCTGCATCCGCCGATTGGCCCGGGCCGCCGCGTGGCGATCCGACGCGGCGAGATATACCCAGTGTTCTTGTTCCTGTCCCATCGTCTCCTGCCGCCACCATATCCTGGCCGTGCGTATGGGACATCATATCTTGGCTGCGGTCGCCAGGCAAACAGGATCCGTACACCTTCCGGGCATTGCAGTGATCGGTGCCTGGCAGACTGCTGCCCGATCAGTAGATCGAGCGGAGGCCTTTCTCGCTGACCTTGTCGACCAGCTCCTTGAAGTTCTTCAGCAGGACGTTCAACTGCTCGGTGCTTTCGAGGAGCTTCTCGTAAAGGCGTCCATCGGTGACGAGTCGTCCGGCGGTGCCCTGGCCGGCGTTGACTTTTTCCATCGCCAGCCGCAGTTGCGAGATGGCCTTGCTGATGTCGGCGCTGGTGTTGACCAGGGCGGCGACGAGTTGTTCGGCCTTGGCGTCGGCGCTCTTGAGTGTTGCCGTGCCCGTCTGCGCCAGGTCCCGGTATTCGGCAAGCGTCTTCTCGGCGCTATCCATCATCTCTGTGGCCCGCGCCATCGCGACGGAGATGTTCTCGGTGGCCGTGGACATATGGGCGAGGGTCGCCTTGATGTTTCCTTTGTTGTCCGGATCGCCGATGATGTCGTTGGCGTTGCCGATGAATGCGCCGATGCCGTCGACGAGTTCGTTCAGCTTCCTCTGGCTCTCCTCCGGGAAGAACTCACTGGTCAGTCCAGTGGAGCCCTGCAGCGTCAATCCCTCGGTCAGGAAGGCGGTCTCCGGGCGGCTCGGGTCCAGCGGCGGGGCCGGGAGCTTCTCCGGATCGACCTTCAATTCGATGTAGCTGCTGCCCAGCCCCCGCGTCATGAGTTTGGCGTCCACGTTCGAGGGGATGTCCGTGTAGTTTCTGTCGATGCTCAGGACGACGAGGGTCTGATGATACTCCCTGCCTGTGTGAAGGTCTTGGAGGATTCTCGGGGCCATGACGGTAGTGACCCTGCCGATCTGATAGCCGCAGAATCGCACCGGCGTGTCCTTCTGCACGCCGGGGGCGCTGGGGAACTTCACGAAGACCTGGAAGGATTTCATCCGGCTGACGGTTGTGGGCAGATCCCCGAATTTGAAGATCATCCACCCTAAGGCGCCCAGGCCCACGATGACGAAGATGCCGACAATGACGTCACGCCGCCTCTGGGCGGATTCGTAGTCACTCACCGCTGCTTCCTTTCAAATCCGTTCGGCCTTCCATGAACAGTTCCCGAATCGCTCGGAGGGGATAGCCGCTGTCATTGAGCTTCTTGATCAGGCGAATGCGATCCACCGCCTCCCGATCGAACAGCCGCCTGCCGCTCGAGGCGGTCTGCGTCGGTTCCAGCAGTCCAACCATCAAGTAGTATTGCAGGGACTGGCGCGAAATACCAGCCTTTTCTGCGGCCTGTCCGATCGACATCAGTTTCGCGTCTTCCGTCACGGCGTGTTCCCGATCATTGTGCGGATCCGTGCTGCGGCCCGTTCGACTGGGGCCGGCTCCGACCGGCCGAATCCGTCTCGAAACAGGTCCTTGCCAGCGCCAGCAGCGAGGTCTGGACCTTCTGCCGCGTCAGGGAGCGGACGGTTTCCGGGCCGTGTTTCGGGTGCTTCAGTTTCCTTGCCATCCCAGCCGAGATCATCAGCACGTAGTCATACCCGGCGGGAACCTGTTCCTGACTGAGCCGAAATGCCTCGCGCATCAGCCGCTTCAGACGATTGCGGACGACCGCGTTGCCGCACGACTTGCCCACCGAGACGCCGAGGCGGGCATGGCCGCACCGATTCTCAGCCACCCACAGCGTCAGCAAGGCGTCGCCGGCACGCCGGCGGCGGTCCAGGACGGCCTTGAACTGGCGGTTGCTCACCAGTCTTCGATTCTTCGGAAGCGTCAGACGTTTCACGGGCTCAGCGATCTCAACAACACCTTCTGCCATGCTCATCTGGTTCATCGACATTCCCAACGGGCTCCTTCGAGGGAATATCGTCATTTCGCCGCCGTCGTCGCCAGCTTTGGCGCCGGTTGCGGACGTTCGGTGCGTCCTGAGGGGTCGTGACGTGGGTATTGGAGTCGGGGTTATCGGGCCAGACGTTGCATGGGTCTGTGGGCGCAGAAACCACCCCCGGCGCCGAGGCCCCAGCCTTCAGGGTCTTTGGACCTGCACACTGTTCGACGAGTGCCGACTACTTCTTGCCGGCGGTGATCCCCGGCCAGTCGTCCGTTCGGAAGGGCGAGGCCGGCAGGCCCGCGCCGTTGTACAGGTTGCACACCGGATTGTCGGCCCAGGCGTAGCGAACCGCTACGGGTCGAGCGACCTTGTCGCTGCGCACCACGACTGTGCTGCCGTCGATTCTGGCGTCGGCCCAGACGAATTTGCGGTCGGCCCCGGCGACGGCAAAACCCTTCAGCGGCTCGCCCTCGGCCACCAGACCGCCGTTGACGTGGTCGAAGTGCAGAACGATCTCGTCGCCATCGACCTTCATGGACCTGTAGAGGGGCCCGGACCAGGCGATCGCCTTGCCGTGGATCTTGGCCAGCGCCCACAGCGCCAGACGCTTGCCCACGTCCTGTTTGTTCCTCGGATGGATGTCGTTGGCTTCGCCAATGTCGATGATGACCGCCATGCCCGTGTTCTCCAGCGCCAGGGTCATCGTCTGGGCCTCGCGCAGTTCCGCCCAGGCGCAGTCGCCCGGCTCGGGCTGGGTGGCCATGAAGTTGGCCAGTTGGACGAAAAGGAACGGGAAGGGGCCCTGTCCCCAATCCTCTCGCCAGTTCGAGATCATCGTGGGGAACAGCTCGCGGTACTGGTAGGCCCGGCCGGCGTTCGATTCGCCCTGGTACCAGATGGCGCCGCGAATCCCCAGCGGGATCAGCGGTGCGATCATGCCGTTGTACAGGGCCGTCGGCGCGTTCGGGTTGTTGACCCACACGGGCGGCTGCGGTTGAGGCGGCATGGACGCGAGGTCGTAGCCCACCTTGTATCGCCACGTGCCGGCCAGCGAGACGGCGTCGTCAGTGCCCGCCTGCCGGAGATTCATCTGCTCGGCCTGCCCGTAGATCCCGCCGCCGCCCCCGGTGTCGAGTACCTGGACCACGATTATGTTGCGCCCAGCTCTGACGAGGTCCGCCGGCACCTTGTATCGGCGGGCAACCTGCCACTGCCCGGACTCATTGTGTCCGCCAACCTTTACGCCATTGAACCATGTGGTGTCCATGTCGTCGATCGGGCCCAGGTCGAGCGTCAATTCCTTGCCCGCCCAGGAATCGGGGATTGTGACGGTCTTTCGGAACCAGACCAGCCCATCGAAGTCCGCCAGGCCCGCCTGCTCCCAGAGCACGGGCAGTCCCATCTGCTGCCAGGTCGAATCGTCGAAACCCGGCTTGATGCAGCCGGCGCCCTCTGCCCCGGCCGATTCGATCTTCTTCTGCCACTGGGCCAGTTCCTCGCGGTAAGTCTTCAGCGACCCGTCGGGATCGGCCTTGGCTCGGGCGATCTGGTTCATCTGGGCCTTGAACTCCGGCATCGTCTCAAGCGCGTTGGCACTGGTCCAGGCCTCGGCGACAGTGCCGCCCCAACTGGTGTTGATCAGGCCGATGGGAACGTTCAGTTCCCTGTGCAGGTGCCTGCCGAAGAAATACCCAACCGCCGAGAAGCCCGGGGCCGTCTCGGGTGAGCACGGGCTCCATTGTCCGGTACAGTCGTCCTGGGGCGTGTCGGCGATCTTCTTCTGGACGGTGAACAGCCGGATGTTTGGATAGTCGGCCGCAGCGACCTCCTGCGACCCGTTTGCGGCCGAGTGGAGCGGCCATTCCATGTTGGACTGACCCGAGCAGACCCATACCTCCCCCGACGCCACGTTCCCGATGCGAACGGTGTTCTTCCCGGAAAGCGTCATTTCATACGGGCCGCCGGCCGGTGGAGCCGCGATCGTGAAAAACCACTGGCCGTTGCCGTCTGCGTCGGTCCTCTGTTCTTCGCCATCCCAACTCAGACGCAGGCGAACCTGCTCGCCGGGATCGGCCCAGCCCCAGATCGCCACCTCCTTGCCCTGTTGAAGCACCATATTGTCGCCGATGACGGCCGGCAGCCGGATGTCGGCCGAGGCGATCGCGACCATTGTCAGCAGCAACGCCGTCGTGCCGACGGCGAGTTTTCTTCCCATGCGGGGCCACACGTGACTGTTCATTCTCCATGTCCTCGAATTCAGATGAGACCGTAAATGCCATACCGGCGGACGATCCTGCCTGGCAGGGCCCGCTACTTGTTGTTGACGGTGATGCCCGGCCAGCCGTCCGTGCGGAAGGGCGAGGCCGGAAGCCCCGCCGCATTGTAGAGATTGCACACGGGGTTGTCTGCCCAGGCGTACCGGATTGCCACCGGTTCGGCGACCTTGTCGCTGCGTACCACCACCGTTTCGCCCTCGATTCGTGCCTCGGCCCAGACGAATTTCCGGTCGGCCCCCGCGATGGCGAAGCCCTTCAGCGGCTCGCCGCCTTTGGCGACCAGGCCGCCGTCAACGTGCTCGAAATGCAGCACGATCTCCGAGCCCCGAACGTTCATGAACGAATACAGCGGTCCGGAGTAGACCACATCCTTGAAATAGGTCCTGGCCAGCGCCCACAGCGCCAGGCGGTCGCCCACGTCCTGCTTGTTCCTGGGGTGGATGTCGTTGGCCTCGCCGATGTCGATGATGACGGCCATGCCGGTCTTTGGTAGTGTCAGGGTCATCGATTGGGCCTCGCGCAACTCGGCCCACTCGCTCTCGCCCGGCTCTTCCTTGACCTTCAGGAAATTGGCCAACTGCACGAAAAGGAAGGGGAACTCGTTCTGCCCCCACGCCTGCCACCAACTCCGGATCATCGTGGGGAACAGCGATCGGTATTGATAGGCCCGGCCCGCATTGGATTCGCCCTGGTACCAGATCGCGCCCCGAATGGCATAAGGAGTCAACGGGGCGATCATGGCGTTGTACAGGCCCGAGGGGGAGTGGGGATGTCCGGGACCGAGCGGGGCATAGGGCCGTGGGGGCGCCTGAGCGCCTTCGGCCTTGGCCTTTTCAGCGGCGGCCTGCCACTTCTGGGTGTTTTCACGGAAGCGAACCATCGCCTGTGGGTAGTGGGCGACCGCCTCCTGATATCGCTTGAGGATGGGTTCGAACTCGGGGTTGCCCCGCAACGCCGGACCGCTGGTCCATGCCTCCGCCGGGGTACCTCCCCAGGAGGTGTTGATCAGGCCGACGGGCAGGTCCAGGTCCTTGTGAATACGACGACCGAAGAAATACGCCACAGCGGAGAATCCCGGGATCGTCTCCGGCGAGCACTCAACCCAACGGCCTTCACAGTCATCCTTTGGCGTCTCGGCGACCTCGTGCTTGACGCTGAACAGGCGGATCTTCGGGTAGCGGGCGGCGGCGATCTCCTGCTCGGCGTCCGCAGAGTTCTGAACCGTCCACTGCATGTTCGATTGGCCCGAGCAGACCCAGACCTCTCCGACGAGGATATTCCTGACCGTGAGCGTGTTCTTGCCCTTGAGCGTGATCTCATAGGGCCCCCCGAAGTCCGGGGCTGCCATTCGGAACGTCCAGGAGCCGTCCTCTTCGGCCTGAATCTGCGGGACGGCCTTGCTCCAACTCAGGTGGATCTCGATTGGCTCGTTCGGATCGGCCCAGCCCCACAGGGTGGTCGTATTGCCGCCCTGCAGGACCATGTTGTCGGAGAGGACCGCCGGCAGACGGATGTCGGCCTGGGCCGGAACCCACGCGATCAGTGACAGGACGCAGACCAGCAGCAAAGCGGCAGGGGGGTGGGGGGCGACAGCGGTACGGTTCATCTCGACTCCTTCATTTGCCTGTTTCTCTTGCTCTGAGTGTCGGTCCGAGGCAAACGCATCCGTCGCGTTCCCGTTGGACCAGATCGCCTGCTCCACTATAAATCCGCATCGCTCTGGAGTAAACAGCAAACGAGTCCTGCATGGGTGACGATCCATCGGCGAGCCAAAAAATTGTCAGTTAGACCTTTACCTGCCCGACGCGGCCAGCTATAGTGACCGAACGTATGGAAATTACCCAGGGAGGATATTCCTATGGCGATCAGGAGTAGAATTCGGTGGTTGTCGCTGGCGGCGTGCGCCGCCGTGGTGCTGTATGTCGCAGGAGGGTTGACCGGCTGTAGGAAGAAGAGCCCGCCCCCCACAGAGCCGAATGCGGCGACGGAGACCTCCGCGCCCGACGCCGGTCCCGAGCAGGCGGTGCTGGACCCGCTCGATGCGGCTGCGAGCCTTTTCCGAGGCCCGTCCGTGAGTCTTCAGAATGTGATCAAGGGCGACAAACCCTGGAGCGTGGCCGCCGAAACATGGTGGGGCAAGATCGCGCCGGACTTCACGCTGACCGACATCGAGGGCAACGTGCACACGCTCAGCGATTACCGGGGCAGGAACGTGGTTGTGGTTGTCTGGACTACGTGGGTGCCTACGTGCCGATTGCAGGTCCCGCAGTTGAAAGAGCTGAAGGGCGGAGCGGGGGCCAAGGACCTGGCCATCCTGAGCGTTTCGAACGAGCCGCCGGCTCTGCTCAAGGAGTTCGCCGACAAAGAGCAACTCAACTTCACCGTCCTGTCCGGCGGGGGCAGCGCGTTGCCGGCGCCCTTCGGGGAGGTCCAGTTCGTGCCGAGCAGCTTCTTCATCGATCCGCAGGGTCGATTCAAGATGGCAGCCACCGGGTTCATGCCGGTCGAGGACGCCAGGGCGATTCTCCAGGCGCAATAGACCAGGTTGGTGTGAATTTCCCGAAAATTTGGCTGGACAGAGGGCGGCAAGGCCGCTATGCTGTTTGGTTTATGTGATTTTTTATGAATCCAGAGCAGAGAATTCCGAGGTCATAGGTCATGGCACATAAAAAGGGACAAGGGTCTTCGAGGAACGGCAGAGACAGCAACGCGCAGTATCGCGGCGTGAAGCTCTACGGCGGCCAGGCGGCCAAGGCCGGGGCGATTCTCGTTCGGCAATGTGGGACCAAGTTCTTCGCCGGTTCCAACGTCGGCATGGGCAAGGACTACACGCTGTTTGCCACGGCGGACGGCACCGTGCAGTTCCAGGGTCGCAAGATCCACGTTCTCTGACCGGTTCACAGTTCCCTTCGCGTGATTCCCAAAGGATGGTGATATGCCATCCTTTTTTTTATCGTCCGGTGGCCTGATGTTTGTCGATGAAGCGCAGATCTGGGTCAAGGCAGGTGACGGAGGCAACGGCTGTGTGAGCTTCCGGCGCGAGAAGTTCGTGCCCAAGGGCGGCCCGGACGGCGGCGACGGGGGTCGGGGGGGGCACGTCTACTTCGAGGCCGCCGGCGACCTCGACACGCTGCTCGATTTTGCAGGCAAGCACCATTGGCGCGCCGAGAACGGCCGGCCCGGCCAGGGCAGCAACAAGAGCGGCTCGGATGGCCAGGACCTGGTCGTCCGCGTGCCGGTGGGAACGCTCATCTACGACACCGACTGGAGTCTGCTGCTCAAGGACCTCAGCGAACCGGGAATGAGAGTGCAGATCTGCAAGGGGGGCAAAGGGGGTAAGGGCAACAAGGCCTTTGCCACGAGCACCCATCAGACGCCGCGGGAATTCGAGCCGGGCAAGCCCGGCCAGGAACGCAACCTAAAGCTCGAACTGAAGCTGATCGCCGACGTCGGGCTGGTGGGGCTGCCCAATGCCGGCAAGAGCACGCTGATCTCCCGCTGCTCGGCCGCCCGGCCGAAGATCGCCCCCTATCCGTTCACGACCCTCGAGCCCGTGCTGGGCATCGTGGGCCTGAGCGATTTCCGACGGTTCGTGATGGCCGACATCCCCGGCCTGATCGAAGGCGCCAGTGAAGGGGCCGGGCTCGGCCACGACTTCCTCAAGCACATCGAGCGCACCACGATCATCGTGCACATTCTCGATCTGCTGCCGATGGATGGGACCGATCCGGTCGACAACTATCACACGATTCGCGCCGAACTGGAGCGCCACAGCCAAGTCCTGGCGGACAAGCCCGAGGTCATCGTCGCCAACAAGACCGACCTCGACCCCGACGGCGAGAAGCTCGCCCACGTCCGAAACAGGCTCGGACCCGACATCCCCGCCATCTCGGCCGCCACCGGTGAAGGGATCAGGGAACTCACCGAACGGCTCTGGCAGAAGACCAAAGACCTCAAGGCCGACGCCTGAACCCCGGTCGCTTCTCCCACGGTCGGCAATCGCCTTGAAGAGAGGCGCGAAAAGCGATACAATCAGGTGGGCTTCTCTTTTCGGGAGGATTACTGGTATGCAGGTGCAGTTGACGGCGGTATTCAAGGAAGTGGCAGAAGGCTATATCGGATTCGTTGAGGAACTGCCGGGCGCCAATACCCAAGGTGCTACATTGGAGGAGGCTCGGGCAAATCTGGCAGAGGCCATTCAATTGGTTCTGGAGGCCAATCGCGCGTTGGCCCAGGAGGCCCTCGAGGGCCAGGATGTGATCCGCGAGCCCGTCACCATTACGGCCGCATGAAGCGGCGAGACTTGATCCAACACATTATGCTCCAGGGTGGCCAGCTTCTTCGCGAGGGGGGCAATCACACCATCTTTGTCCATCGCGCCACCCGAAAGGCGGCAACAGTTCCGCGACACCGTGAAATCAGCGATTTCCTGGCCTGAAAGATCTGTCGCGATCTTCAGATTCCGGAACCATAATCGCGCGGTCCGGCATCTGTATCGTGAAGCTGGTGCCGAGCCTGTGGGACGCCACGTTCCCAAGGGAGCGGGGAGAGATTGACAGACGCGGGCGAATCGGCTAAAAGCGCTGTTCATGGCGTCGAGAAGAGATGCTGAATCGCAATTCCAATGATCCCGAGTGTGGTGTATGAATATCGTTGCGGTGGATATTGGCAATACGAACGTGTCGGTCGGACTGTTTCTCGACGGCAAGGAGGAGTCGATCCAGTCGCTGCCGGGAGCGGGCGAGGCTGACCTGCGGGATTGCCTGGTCTCCGCCTGGCAGAAGGTCCCCGTTCTGGAGTCTTCGACGCAGGGCAAGCGGGACGGCGTGATCGTCGTCAGCAGTGTCAAGCCGGCGTGGACCGAACTGGTCCGCCGGATGGCCGACGAGTCCCTCGCCGAAGAGATTCACGTCGTCGGCGAGGACATCCCGCTGCCCATGTCGGCCTGGGTGGATGAGCCGGAGAAGGTGGGCGCCGACCGGATCGTCTCGGCGGCGGCCGCCTATGCCGTGGTGGAAGACGCCGTGGTGGTGGCTGATTTCGGCACAGCGGTGACGATCGATCTGGTCGATGCCAAGGGTGTCTTCCAGGGGGGCGTCATCTGTCCCGGCTTCGAGATCAGCGCGCAGGCCCTGAAGGACAACACCGCGAAACTGCCCAAGGTGGTCGTGCACCGGCCGACGACACCCTACGGCAAGAACACGGCCGACGCGATCAACTGCGGCCTGTACTATTCGATCATCGGGACGCTGGAGGAGATCGTGCGGCGCTACGCCGAGGAGATCGGGCACTGGCCGCAGACCGTCATCACCGGCTCGGCCGCTGCGATGATCAAGGACGATTGCCCCTTCGTTGACAACTACGTCCCTCACCTCGTCGTCAAAGGCATCGTCCTGGCCTACGTCAAGCACCTCGAAAGCCAAAGCGAGATGGACTGAGATCATGGGCCTCTTCGCGGCGCTCATGACCGGACCGGGGGCAGGGGCGATTGCCACGATCCTGCTCGTCGGCGAGTCGGCGCACAGCGTTCTGTCGGAGATCTCCCAGGCGTCCGGGAACAGACCATTCGCCTTTGAAACCGGCCGCATTCTGCTCGGCCACATCGTCGACGGTGGCGACACGGTCGATCAGGTCACCATCGGCTGCGAGGGACCGGGCACGTTCGCCATCCACTGCCACGGTAATCCGCTCATCGTCGAACGGATCATGAAGCTGCTGCAAGGCCGCGGCGTCGAGTTGCTTGCCGCCGAAGGCCTGTTGGCCCGGACCTTTGCCGGCGAGCGACCGGATGATTCGATTGTCGTCGAGGCCAAGTTGGCGATGACGAAGGTCAAGACCCTGGAGGGCGCCCGGATGATCGCCGCCCAGATGGAAGGGGGGCTGTCGCAGAAGGTCCGCCAGTGGTCGCTCGAAATCGATTCGGTGCCGCCGGACGAGATCGCGCGCCAGGCGAGGCAGATCTTGCGTGACAGCGAGATCGCTCGGCCGATTGTCTCCGGCTGCACGCTTGCGCTGATCGGGCCGCCCAACACGGGCAAGAGCACGCTGCTGAACGCTTTGGCCGGATGCGAGAAGGCCATTGTCACGGACATCGAAGGCACCACGCGCGACTGGGTCGCTTGCGAGATTCTCATGGGCCCTCTGGCGGCCACCGTCATCGACACGGCGGGTCTCGACGCCAATGCGGTCGCGGCCGGCCGCGATGAGATCGACCCGGCCGCCCAGGCCCGGAGCGTCGAAGTTCTTCATCGCGCCGACCTGGTCTTGCTGGTCCTGGACCTCAGCCGGCCGGTGGTCCACATCGACGCCAAACTGCTCGAAACACTGGCCGGCAAATGCGTCCTGACCGTCCTGAACAAGTCCGATCTGCCGCCACGTCTCGACCCCGCCGCGATGCCCGCCGGTCTGGGCGAGCCGGTCCGCATCAGCGCCAAGCAGGCCACCGGCATCGACGACCTGATCGCCGCGATTGGTTGCACTCTCGGTATCGCCGACTTAGACCCCCACACCCCCATCGCCTTCACCCCCCGTCAGCGAGCCCTGCTCGAACGCCTGGCATCCGCCGACGCCCCCTCCGATCCCGCCGCCATAATCGCCACCCTCCACCATGGCCCAATTCGACATTGATCGTTGGCCTGCTTGGCAAAGGTCGGCACCGAGGTCAGACTCCAGCAGGACGGCAGACGAGAACGATCACGTGGATTTCTGCCGGCCGGTGCGTGTCTTTCGAGCCACCTTACCAGGGGCGGTTTTCTTGTGCTCGGCCTCTTTCCTGTACCTGGGACGACCGGGTTTCCTGGACACGTTGATTTCCGAGACGATGTTATCCAACGTCATCCCAGCAAACAGTTCCTCTCGCTGGGCGGTGTAATCGCCGTAACCTGCGGTGTACTGATTGATGAATCTCAGCGTATCGACGATCCCGATCTCTCGGTACAGTATCCTCATCGCCTCGGCGGTGATCTGGGCCAAAGGTCGTGCTTCTCGAATCATTGCTCAAGCTCCTCTATCAGTTCCACAGGTGAAACCGGTCGTGTCTTGAGGCCGGCCACCGCTTTTGCCTTCTGAAGAAACCTGTCATCGCAGGTACAGAAGCGGTCCGCCGTGGCTTCTTCGGCGGATGCCAAGTGCAGGGAATCCAGTGGTTTGACGCCAAGCGTCACGAATTCCGCGGCCCGTCTCTCCACGTGTTCGCTCAACGGGACGAACAGGCGTGCCCTTGAAAGTACCTCCAACGCATATCCCCGGCGCGCGCTGCTTGGACCTTTCCCGATCTCGAAGAGCAAGACCTCCGATGAAACCAACTCAACGCCGCCCGACTCCAGAAGGCGAAGCAGGCTCAGTATTGCCTCGCCTTCCAGGATGATCCGAGTGCTGGCCCTGCTGTCCAGCGGCCGCTGCAGGCTGCAATTGTCGAGGTATATCCTCATTCAGTTGAGTATACCGCGCGCTGCCGCGTCCGTCTACGGTCAATTGCAGACCGTTGAGAAACGGGCGGGTTGGGGTATAATCGCGGGATGGTGCAGCCCAAGGACAATTTGACGCCGGCGATGCGGCAGTTTCATCACTTCAAGGCCAAGCACCCGGACTGCATTCTGTTCTTCCGGATGGGCGATTTCTACGAGACGTTCTTCGACGACGCGAAGACCTGCTCGAAGGTGCTGGGCCTGACGCTGACCAGCCGGGGCAAGAACGGTCCCGACCCCGTCCCGCTGGCGGGCGTGCCCTATCATGCGGTCGACGGATATCTCAAGAAGATGCTCCAGGCGGGCTTTCGCGTCGCGGTCTGCGAGCAGGTGGAAGACCCCAAGACCGCCAAGGGCGTGGTCAAGCGGGACGTCGTCCGCATTGTCACGCCGGGCACGCTGACCGACGACATGCTGCTGGAAGACAAAAAGGACAACTTCCTCTGTGCGATCCATCTCGACGCCAGGGGCCATGCCGTGGTCAGTTGGGTCGATATCTCGACCGGGCACTTCTTCGTCCAGCGCGTCCCCGAGCGCGACCTGCTCGACGAATTGCAGCGGCTGACGCCTGCCGAGTGCCTCCTGGCCGATCGGCGGGGCGAGCTTTTCGACACCGAGACGCGCCGGCTCTCGGCCGACATCGGGCGGCTGACCCGTGCCATCGTCACGGAGCGGCCCGGCTGGTACTTCGATCCGTACCAGGCCCGCCAGCGACTGCTCAAGCACTTCGGCGCCGCCACCCTCGAAGGCTTCGGCATCGGCGACAGCGACCAGGACCTGATCCCGCCGGCCGGCGCGGTGATCGAGTATCTCAACGAGACGCAGAAGACCGCGCTGGGCCACATCCAGAGTCTTCGCAAGATCAGCCGGAGAAACTTCCTCCAGGTCGATCCGACCTCGCTGCGGTCGCTCGAAATCCTCCAGACGATTCGCGGCGAGACCCGCAGAGGCTCGTTGCTGAGCTGCCTCGACGAGACGCTCACCGGCATGGGCGGCCGGATGTTTCGCCACTGGCTGTGCATGCCGCTCTGCGACGTCGAGGCGATCGAGGCCCGGCAGGACGCCGTCGAGGAGTTGACGGGCGCCGTCGATAAGCTGACCGAGCTGCGCGGGCGACTGGGCAACATCGCCGACACCGAGCGGATCGCCGCACGCATCAGCACGTTCCGCGCCGGCCCGCGTGACATGCTGGCCCTGGCCGGCACGCTGGGTCAGATTCCGGCGCTGCGCGAATTGCTGGGCGGGCTCGAAGCAGGACTGCTGCGGAACCTGGCCGAGCGATGCGACAGCATGGACGAATTGGCGCATCTGCTGGAGGCGGCCATCGACTCGGACTGTCCCGTCCACCTGCGCGACGGCGGGTTCATCCGGACGGACTTCTCGGCCGAGCTGGACCGTCTGCGTTCGATCTCCAAAGACGGCCAGAGCTGGCTGCGCGACTACCAGAAGCAGCAGGTCGAGCGGACCGGCATCGCGAACCTGAAGGTCGGCTACAACAAGGTC
>Ga0209722_1000578_pt1 | contig 38869 bp, 31 predicted proteins | sample BioC12SIPDNA_2_FD_185745 | JGI IMG/M metagenome (GOLD analysis project Ga0209722, IMG submission 185745) | Anaerobic biogas reactor microbial communites from Washington, USA - Biogas_R1_A C12 SIP DNA (SPAdes) (version 2) | ecosystem: Engineered > Bioreactor > Anaerobic > Unclassified | place... | reverse complement strand
CGGAAAAGACGGGGGGGGGCAGGGAGCCTAACTGAGGCGCGTCCGCAGGTTTCGGATGAGCCCGGAGAGGACCTGGGGTGGGACGTCGGCCAATTCGGCGTCGGGAGGATCGCCTGTGGCCATCTGGCCGAGGATATCTCGGGCCTTGCGACGATCCGACGCGATGGTCTCAGCAGTCCGCTGGGCCGCGTCGAGATCGCCGTCCACCATCTGACGCAGGTAGCGGACGATTGCTTCGGTCATCTTCTCGTCGTTGATCTCCTGTGCCGGTGAAGATAACGGGTCGCCCTCGGGAACGTCCTTTTCCTGAAGGATGCTTTGCGTCAACTGGAACGTTTCCGCAAGAAGCCGCTTCTGACGTTCCTCTTCGGTCTCGTCGATCGGGGCCAGCTTCAACTCCTCGTCGGCCTCCATCTGGGGGACGTAGATCCGGTTGTGGCACGCCGGACATTTGCCCCATTTGCCGCCGGCGCTGTCCGGGGCATCTATTTTCTTCCCGCAGTGCTCGCAATGAAACTTGATCGACATTTTCAGACCTCACGTCAAGCGATGGCCCTGCGCGTGATACTCGGCCGTCACGTCCGTCGTGATGCCGCCACGGGGCGTGAAGCGGGCCGTCACCGTCATCCATCGCGGTCTGCACGCGCCGCTCAGATCGTCCAGGATCTCGTTCGTCAACGACTCATAGAAGATGCCCTTGTTTCGATAGCCCTGCAAGTAGAACTTGAGGCTTTTCAACTCGATGCAGTGCTTCTCGGGGCAGTATTCGACGGTGATCTCGCCGAAATCGGGTTGGCCCGTCTTCGGACACACGCTGGTGAACTCGGGGCAGCGAATCGCGATCCGGTAATCGCGTCCGGGACGCGGATTGTCGAACAACTCAATTGTGCCAGATTCAGTCATACCCCGATCCTTGTCGTTCTGTAGGTGTTCAGTATAGCGCATCGACGTTGGTGTGACAAGCAAGAACCGGCGCAGAGACGGCGAATACGGGCCTGTGGGCTGTCCGGAGGTCTTTGACACGGCCGGATGGACGCGATACCATGCTCCTGACCGGCAGACCGGGACGCCGCCCGATTCCCCGACGGGAGAAGGCTGTTCTTCGTCTCGGCGGCGTGGTCGGGAGAGTTGCTTGTGCCGCAGAAGAAGGCTGTCGTATTGGTCAGTGGGGGATTGGATTCGGCCACGACGCTGGCGATCGCCCGCGACGATGGGTATGCCTGCTACGCCCTGACGTTCCTGTACGGGCAACGTCATCGGCGGGAGATACAGGCCGCCGAGAGGGTATGCGCCTCGCTGGGCGCCGTCGAGCATCGCGTCGTGACGATCGATCTGGCGGCCTTCGGTGGCTCGGCGCTGACCGACGGTCGCATCGACGTGCCCAAGGACCGCGATCTCCTGGCCGCAGCGGACATCCCTGTGACCTATGTGCCGGCCCGGAACACGATCTTTCTCAGCTACGCCCTCGCATGGGCGGAGGTCCTCGGGGCGTTCGACCTGTTCATCGGAGTCAACTCGACGGACTACAGCGGATATCCCGATTGCCGGGCGGAATTCGTGGCGGCCTACGAGGTGATGGCCAATCTGGCGACGGCTGCCGCTGTCGAGGGCAGGGGGCGGTACCGAATCCATACGCCAATCATCGCGATGACCAAGGCCGAGATCATCCGAGAGGGCACGCGGCGGGGGGTCGATTACGCTTTGACACATAGTTGCTACGATCCGGATGCAGAAGGGCGAAGCTGCGGCCGGTGTGATTCCTGTCGATTGCGGTTAAAGGGCTTTGCCGAGGCGGGGCTGACCGATCCGGTCGCCTACGTTTGCCCCGGTCGATAGCGGGACTTCCCATGCGCGTCATCGAGATATTTCATTCCTTGCAGGGCGAGGGGATTCTCAGCGGGACGCCGAGCTTGTTCGTGCGACTGGCCGGCTGTCCCCTGCGGTGTCGATGGTGCGATACGAGGTACGCATGGGATTTCTCGGCCGGCGACGAATATGGTATGGACGACCTGGTGGAGGCGATTGGGAAACATCCCTGCGGCCACGTCGTGCTCACCGGCGGCGAGCCGATGGTCGGACCCGATCTTGCGGCCAGAGAGGGCCTGGTGGAGTTGACGGGGCGCCTTCGAGCCAGACGGATGCATGTGACCATCGAGACGGCGGGGGGGCTCTTCACGCCCGATCTGGCGTGCGACCTGATGAGTATCAGTCCGAAGATGACCAATTCGGCCCCCGCAGAGCCGGCCCTTGCCCAGACCCATGACCGGCAGCGACTCAATCCGGAGGCCTTGGCGGCATTGATGGAAACCTATGTCTGCCAACTGAAGTTCGTGGTCGAGGCCGCAGACGATGTCAGCGAGATCTGCCGCCTCCTGGATGGTTTGCCGCCTGTGCCCCCGGACCGCATTCTCCTGATGCCTCAGGCCAGGACGCGGGAGGAACTCCTGGCCAGGACGCCGCAGGTCGTCCAGCTGTGTCAGGAAACGGGGTATCGCTTCGGTCACCGCCTGCAGGTGCTGCTCTGGAGCGACTGTCGGGGTGTGTAGGCGGGCAGCTTCGTTCGGGACCACCGCCCATTTTTCGCGTTCCGCCCGAATCCCGGTTGACAACCGATGAGCAATCGTCAATAATCAATCACTTGTCGCCCGGGTGGCGGAATTTGGCAGACGCGCTAGCTTGAGGGGCTAGTGAGCTTCGGCTCGTGCTGGTTCGAATCCAGTCCCGGGCACTTCTTCCCAGAAGTGCACCCCCGATTCGTTGACGGCAGGCGCAGCAAATCCGTGGCGTCGATTCGGCTTGGAGTGGATGGATACGGACAGCGCCTTCGTGTTGCGTCCCCCACGGAAAAGGACATGGCACTGCTGTAGTCTGTTGCGGAGGGGGGCCGTTCTACTCGACGGCGAATTCCTTCTTGCGGGTGTTCATCTGGGCCTTGAGTCGGGCGAGGATCGATGAGTGCATCTGAGAAACCCGCGACTCGGACAGATCCAGCGTCGCGCCGATTTCCTTCATCGTCATCTCTTCGTAGTAATACAGCACGATGATCAGCCGCTCGGCGCGAGTCAGGCCCTTGGTCAGAAGGCTCTTCAAGTCGCGTTTCTGGGCCTCGATGAGCGGGTCCTCGCTGCGATTGTCCTTGATGACATCGATCTCACAGACGTCCCTCTCTCCATCCCCGTCGCCGCACTTGGTGCTCAGGGAGACGAGGCTGGTGGCATTGGCGTCGCGCTGGAGGCGAATGAACTCATCCATGTCCATGTTCAACTCCTCGGCCAGCTCATGTTCGTCGGGCTTGCGACCCAGGTGCATCTCCAGGGCGTGGGTGGCTTTGGCCAACTGATGGGCCCGGGCACGCACCAGGCGGGGGACCCAGTCCATGCTGCGCAATTCGTCGAGGATCGATCCCTTGATTCGCGGAGCGCAATAGGTCTCGAACTTCACGCCCCGCGCGGGGTCGTATGCGTCGATGGCGTCCATCAGACCGAACGTGCCGGCACTGACCAGGTCGTCCATCTCGACTTTGTCCGGGAGTTTACTGTGGAGTCGCTCGGCGGCGTGCCGGACAAGGTCCCGATAATGCTCCATGAGCAGGTTGCGGTAGCAGTCCTGGCGACTGTCGTGGAAACGCTCCCATACTTCATCGATTGCGAGCTTCTTGTCCGTCTTCGCCGCTGTCTGTGTCTTCACAAGTCGTCTCCGTTACGTGCCGCAGCCCAATCCATTTTGTGCGATGCCGGTCTTGCCCGCTCACGATCCTGCTTCGGACAGAGCGATGCCCACAAGATCCTTTATCGGCCGCCTGGGCCAAGACTTTAGGTCAGCCACCGAAACACTCTCCGGAAAAAACTCCCATTGCCCCGGTTACTGCAATCGATTCCCCCCAGGCGGGTCGCCAAGGCGTTGAACGAAGAGGCGATCTGGCTCTTGGGATAGGCCAATACGACGGGCTGGCGCAAGCGTACGGCCGCACAGAGGCGTTCGTCCTTGAGCAAGACCCCGGCGTAATAGAGGTCGGCCTGAAGAAATCGGGCCGCGACGTCGGCCAGACGCTGATAGATTCTCTTTCCTTCGGCCAGACTGTGCGCCATGTTGACCACCACGCTTATCGGGCCTTCATAGCGTTTTCGGACCAAGACCTTGATCATCCCATAGGCGTCGGTCATGGCGGTGGCCTCGGGCGTCGTGACCACGAGCACATGATCGGCGGCAAGACAGAAACTGACGACCGAGTTCGAGATCCCCGCTGCCGTATCGATCACAATGGTGTCACTGCCGTATTGCAGGCCGGAGAGGTGTTCAAGCAGCCGATGCTGCTCCGTTTCGCTGATGTCGGCCAGTTGGTCCAGACCGGAAGCCCCGCAAATCACTTGAAGGCCCTGTGGTCCGGGCAGGATGATCTGCTCAATCCGCTTGGAGCCGTTGATCACGTGCGAGATGTTGTACTTGCTTCGCACGTTCAACAGCAGATCCAGATTGCCCAGCGAGATATCGGCGTCGAGCAGAAGCACGCGTTTCTCCGTGGCGGCCATGCACAATGCCAGGTTGGTGGCGATGTTCGTCTTGCCGACGCCGCCCTTGCCGCTGGTGACGGCGAGCACGCGCGCCGCCGGTCGGCCGCCGCCGGATGCCTGTTGCAGATTGACTGCGTGGTTTCCCATGGTTGCGGGCACAAGCCTCTGGTTCAGTCCGTGGTTTCGTCGGGGCTCGACAGATCATCGAGAAGTCCGTCGTGAGCGGTGGTTTCCGCAATGGACAGGCGACCCACACCCAGCGGGGCGCCGCACTTGAGCGTCAGCAGCTCCTTGGCAATCTTGCGGTTCAGGGAGTTTTCGAGGAGCTTGTTGACCTGCAACTGAAGATACTCATCGCGGTTGCGTTCGAGCAGGGCTTGGGCATCCGGGTCGGGTTGCGGTCGGACCTCCATCGTGCTGTTGGGGCCGAACCGGATGTTCTCGGTGTCGCAGAACAGCAGACGACGGCTTTGCAGATGTTCGGCAATCGCGCCGTTGAGCACGCCGACGAACTCCAACACGGGCATGTCCTGCGGTATGAACCCCGGCGTCCGCGTGTTGTGCATGTTGCGATACAGCACGTCGCGCCGAAGTTCCGTGAAGCGGATGATCTTCATCAAGAGCTCGGTCAGATTGTCGGGGATAGGAGACAACAGGTCCATAGGCACTCCTTCTGCAGGACGATCTCACGCGATCCGAACGTCAGAGCGAAACGATGCATTGCCGGCGAAGCGCGGGGATTCCATACACCACAGGCCGATGGGGGAAAACTCGGGTATTGCCGTCGCGGTGAATCCGCATGCAAGGACAGGGAGGCCATTGAACTGTATCACTCGCACTGAAACCGTTTGTCTCATCCTTGATCCTTTCGGTTTTCCTTTACGCTCCGTGAAGCGGCGAACCTTCACGGAGTCGATCACGCGCGTCCTGCACCACCTTCGGAGGCACGCGGCTACGTTGCCTCGGGCGACATGAAGCCTCCTCCCGATGACAGGGGATTCTCATTGGTCCCAGCAGCACGTTCGACGTGCCGAGGCCCGCCGGGGCTGTCCCCACGCAACCCTTTGCCCTTTCTGTCTTCTTCATTCAATATGCGACGGATCTCGCCCAGACTCATGTTCTCTCGCAGTTCCATGATCCGGGAAAGGCGATCAAAGACGGATTCGTCGTACAGTCGGTGCCCCCCCTCGGTCCACTCCGCTTCGCGGATGAGTCCCATGATCGTGTAGTTGTGAATCGTCTGCCGGGAGAAGGGACTGCATCGCACCAGTTCGCCGATGCGATAGCGTTTGGCTGGTACTTGTAGCCTGTGACTCGTTTTGTCCCAACTCATAGGTGCGGCTCGAATATCCACAGATTCAGATTGTGACGATACGAACAGCCGGCGCGCCCCAAAGCGAACGTCCCCATTGCAGAACGGCTGGTAGAACAAGACGAAACACTGTTGTCATCACGGAGGGCCATGCCATCGCATCCGACTCAAACAAACACGTCCCGAAGGGAAATAACCATCTGTCTAAGGTGGCCTCCCACTCCAGGGCGTCTCGAAGCACACAAACCATACCACGGCGTCGCCTGCGGTGCCTTTCTGTTGCAGGATCGGCACGACAACCATCGAACCGTCCAACGCCATTCAAATAACTTTTGCATTTTGCAAAATGTAAAAGGCGCTTATCGGCCTGTCAACTGGTTTTGGGATTTTTCAGGAAAAATCTTCCTCTTCCTTGATCGTGTCGTCCCCGGCATTCGGCTTCCAGCGTGCGGCAGGCCGCTCGAAGGCCCTATAACGCCTTGGGTTCCGTGCATTCGGACGGCGCGCACGCGGTCTGTCGCTTTCCCGCGTCGGTCCACGAGAGCATTTGCGATTTTTTGCCAACAGACTGCCGCGGATTGGACGATAGGAAGCGGTGTTGAGATGAATGGTCGATGGAAATCAGGTTGATGTCTTTGCCATGACGAAACGAATCGCCGAACCAAACAGACACGAGGCCGGCCCCGCGCGTCCGATGTCGCTGTTGGAACGGGTCACACCTCTGGCCCGCCAGATCAACAGCCTGGACATCGATCGAATCGCGGATGTCTGCGTCACGAAGATCCCCGCGCTCGTCGGATCGACCTTCGCGTCACTCTATGCCCTGGATGAACCGAACCACATCCTGCATCTGGTGCGATGCAATCATCCGTTTCCCATCAACAAGATCGTGTCGCTGAATCAGACCCCGCCGTCTCCGATGGTCGTGGCGGTCAAGAGCAAGGAGCTGATTCTGACGAGCGACATCGATACGTACAACAAGCCGGTCATCAAACGGTCTCAGCGCGCCTTTGCCGAGAACTACATGACCGGCAACTGTGCGATCGTTCCCCTGATCTGTCACGACGGGGTGGTTGGCGTGCTCAATCTGGCCGACAAGGCCGAGCCGGCTGCCTTTACACAGGAAGATATCTCACTGATTGAATTGCTGGGGCAGTTGATCGGGGCTTCGATCGGGAATATCAAGCTGTTTGAGAAGATGCAACGCCAAGCCACGCTCGACGGTCTGACCGGCCTGATGAACCACAAGACATTCTACGAGACCCTGGAACGTGAGTTGTGGCGCTCGCGTCGGTACGGCGGCACGATTTCCATGATCATGGCCGACATCGACAATCTCAAGGCCATCAACGACACCTACGGCCACCGGGCCGGCGACAAGGTGATCCGGGAAATCAGCCGCAGGATCAAGGAGTGCATCCGCCTGATCGACCTGGCAGCGCGATACGGAGGCGATGAGTTTAGCGTCATTCTGCCGAACACGTCGTTGGACGAAGCCATTGTGGTTTCTCGTCGCATCGTGGAGGCGGTTGCCGCCTCGTCGGTGACCTGGCAAAGTGTTCAGGTGCCGCTTTCGATCAGCGTTGGCGTAGGCCAGTATGGTGCCGACGCCAATCCAGAGGATATTACCAGCCGGTCCGACCGCGCCCTCTACAACGCCAAGCAATCCGGTAAAAACACTGTCCGGGTATTCGGGGCCTCGGAGGGTGCCTGAGAAATCTGTGTCGGAAGCGGAGTATCCTGCCGGCCACCCGTGTGTGTCCGACATCGCCACTGCGCGGCGATTACCCTGCAACCAATCGGTTGACCCATGCGTCGGCGGAGGCGTGGGACAATCGATAAAACGGCCCGGCGCCGGCGGTGAACTTCTTCTGCAACTCACCGCCGGGCCGGACGCAGTTCCGGCTTCTGCCGATCTGCTCAGCTTCGCCCCGGTCGCGAACGACTATTGTGTCCAGCAGTTGCCGTAGTACACGGGGCCGTAGTGGACACTATAGTAGGACACGTGGCTGTAGTTACTCCAGTACCATGACGAGTTCTGGTACGGGTTCGGACACGGGTTTGGGCTCGGACACGGGTTTGGGTTCGGGCACGGATTTGGGTTCGGACACGGATTTGGATTCGGGCACGGATTTGGATTCGGGCAGAGCCCCGGGCACGGATTGGGGACGGGGCACGGGCTCGGGCATGAGTTCCAGCTCGACGAGTACGTCACACTCACAAATGTGCTTGAGTAATGCCCTCCGATGTGACAGCCCCATGCCGTCGTGCCGAACGCAAAAACGAGCAGAAGCAGAAATGTATATTTTTTCATGCGATATCTCCTTGTAGCGGTGTAATCTTCTCTCCCGCCATGCGGGCCTCTCCATAGGCCGGCCCAACGGGCGAGTGCGATTCCGCGCACTCGATCGACCCGATCCATACGCGATATCTGATCGGGTGACATCGTGTTTGTCTGGTGGCGGCTCCTGGGTCGCGGACCTCGTTGCGAACAACAGACCCCTTCCAGGGGGCTGTCGGCACGAAGCTATATCGCCATCAAGTGTTGTGCTTCGCCCACTGCCGGGACGTCCAGGACGTGAGACAGCCTGCCGCAGCCGGACTGTCTTCGGTCACTGTGAGACGGTGACTGAGTTGAGACGGCTCTCATCGGTGGGACGGCGCAAACCAGAACCATCGCCTTGGTGGTCAGCCTCAGCCGTGGGTCGTATCACGGACCCACGGCCGGGCCAGATTCTTGCACCATTCTCACACGATGAACCGCATTCCCGTTCCTGGGACGTCTCGACGACTACCGGGGGCCGAAGTTGCCCCAGGGATTCGGACAGCAATATGAAACCTCGCGGCCGCCGAAGGTCTTGTAGCAGCCCCAGTCCATGCAGCCGATCTGGCCCTGCTTGGAGATGGCCCCTTGGCAACTGTCAACGTCCACCTTGCAGAATCCGGTGCAGGGGCTCGAATAGAGCAAGCCGGTTTGACCTGAGAAGCTGCCCCCGACGACGGCTCCCGCGGTGATGCACGGTGTCGGGCATGGGTTGGGTGTCGGGCACGGTGTCGGCATCGGGCAGAAGGTGCCTTGAACATTGCCGATTCCAAATCCCCATGCACTGGTGCTCATCGCGAGCACCGCCAGCAACAATGCGTACTTCTTCATCTTTCTACCTCCCTGTAAACAGACATTCCTTTTTCATCAGAGCGCGACCCTCTCCAGAAGGCCGCTCCGTCCGGACGCACCTGAACCATCCATGCGGGCGCGCATCGATATGACCTCATCCTATACGATGACCCTGCGCGGAGACGGAATGCATGTGAGAACAGGACTGTTGCGGAGAAGTGTGGCCCCTTCAGCATCCCTGCCTCCGTGCCCGAGTATCGACTCCAACCGACACCCGCGTCCTCCATACCGCGCGGCCCCGTCGTTGTCAAGAGAAAACTGGACGTTCTGTGCTACAATTTGCCGATATCGCCGCGTCGCGCGGCATCGTCGGTTGCAGGGGAGCGCTTCCCATGCGGGCGCGATTGTGGTAGTCTGTATGCCGTTGGGCATCGTGTGACGGTGCCGATTCCGAATTGCCAGAGATCGCAAGTCCGATGACCGAATGCCGGGTATATGAGAATCCAACAGAAGGCCATGATGGTGAGGGTTGCTTGAAGCGGCCAGTCTGGCGGGTCCGGCGTCGCTTCCTGATTCATATCGGCGTTGTCCTGTTCCTGGGCCTTGGCGGTTTTGCGGTGGTACGTCAATTGACGCATGTGCCGCCGTCTCCGGACGGTCGCTATGGCTGGACGCTTTACTTCCCCGGCCCATCTCCTGGCGCGGCGTTCAAGACCGCTCCGGGCGATGACATCCGACGATTGCTCGACCTGCTTCTGGTCGATTCGGGGGCCGACTGGCATGGCGTTCTGAAAGAAACCGGAGCGATTCGGGTGGCGCTGTCGCATGTTACGCCTGCCCCGCTCGGCGTTCAGTTGTTGTGGCGGTTTTGGGGGCCCCAGGGATCGCCGGTGCCGGAGAACATCGGTCAAACGCTTCTGGCCGTGCAGGTGCGCGCCACGTCGAATGAGCGACCGAGGTACGAGATCGTACGGCTCGGGCCGCACGGAACCGAGACCGTGATCGGGGCGTTCGACGAGTACGAGGGCGCCCAGGACGCCGTTCTTGACGATCTGGCCGAGGTGATGGAGACTGTTCAGGCCAAGTCCACATCCTGGTGGAATGGCTGATTTGGCGAACGCCGCCCGGTCGCATAGACGGCTTCGGCAGAGGAGAACCACTCATGAGCGCAACATCTGTAGGGGTCCGTTGGGCGATCGTTCTTGTTCTGGTGACGACGGCGATTGTCGGGACCACTGCCGCCAGCGTGGCCTCGGAACCGATACGGCTTTGCGTCGCCGAGTCGGGCCGTTACCTCGTGCACGCGGATGGTCGGCCGTTCTTCTACCTCGGTGACACCGCATGGGAGTTGTTCCATCGGCTCGACCGGGAGGAGGCGGAGCGCTATCTGGCCAATCGGGCTGCCAAAGGTTTCACGGTGATTCAGGCCGTGGTCGTGGCTCAGTTGGGCGGGCTGGCCGATCCGAATCCCTACGGTGCCGTGCCCTTTGCAGACAAAGATCCGGCCCGGCCCGACGAGGCCTATTTCACACACGTGGACTACATCGTCGAGAAGGCCAATGAAGTGGGTCTGGTCGTCGGCATGCTGCCGACGTGGGGCAGCTACTGGAAGGCGGGATCGGGCATCTTCAACGCCCAGAACGCCAGGGTGTTCGGACGCTTCCTGGGCCGGCGCTACAAGGACAGGTCGATCCTCTGGATTCTCGGAGGCGACGAGAACGTCCGCAACGACACCGAGAGGGCGACCATCGAGGCCATGGCGACGGGGCTTCGCGAAGGCGACGGCGGCGTGCATTTGATGACGTACCACCCGCGCGGCCCCGGCCTGTCGTCCGACTATTTCCATCAGGCCGAGTGGCTGGACTTCAATATGGTCCAGTCGTCGCACGGGGCGCGGGACCACGACAACGGCTTGTTCGCCGAGCACGACTATCTATTGGAGCCGGTCAAGCCGACCCTCGACGGCGAGCCGCGATATGAGGGTATTCCTGTCGGTTTCTACAATGCCGGTGTGGACCGCGAGTTTCGGTTCGATGACTACGACGTCCGGCAGGCGGCCTACTGGTCGCTGCTGGCCGGGGCGTGCGGGCACACCTACGGGCACAACAGCGTCTGGCAGATGTGGCAGCCGGGGCGCACGCCGGTGATCTGGGCGTCCACGCCGTGGCATGAATCGCTCGACTGTCCCGGTGCGACGCAGATGGGTCACGTCCGCCGGCTGTTCGAGTCGCGTCCGTTTCAGAAGCTCGTACCCGACCAGTCGATGATCCTGGACGGACCGACGTACGGAGGCGCCAAAATCCGCGCCGCCCGCGCAAACGACGGCTCTTTCGCCTTCATCTATTCGCCGCGCGGCGAGCCATTTACGCTTCGCGTGAACGTGATCCGCACCTCGATGATCCGGCAGACGTGGTTCGACCCGCGCGATGGGAGCGTCCGGCCGCTGCACACCACCGATACGCCCGGCTTCCAGACGTTCGTGCCGCCGACGCGGGGGCGGGGCTGCGACTGGGTGCTCGTCCTCGACGACGCGACCGCGAAGTTCCCGCCGCCGGGGCGGTCGGAGTGATCGGCCATGCCTGCGATGGACTATGAGCGGGTCGCCCGCTTCTACGACAGCTACGTCCAGACGGACACGGATGTCCCGTTCTTCCTGCGGGAAGCGAAGAGGGCCGCCGGGGCGGTCCTGGAGCTGACGGCCGGCACCGGACGCGTCTCGATTCCCTTGCTGTTGGCCGGCATCGATCTGACGTGCGTGGACGGTTCCCCGGCCATGCTCGATATCCTGCGTGGCAAGCTTCGAACGGAAGAACTCTCGGCGGAGGTAATCCAGGCCGATCTGTGCGAGCTGTCGCTGGACCGGCAGTTCGATCTGATCTTCATCCCCTTTCATTCGTTTGCCGAAATCACAGAAACCGCCGGGCAGCATCAGGCTCTGTTGCGAATTCACGATCATCTGTCGGATGACGGGCGGTTCATCTGCACCCTGCACAATCCGCCGGTACGCTTGCAGTCGGTGACGGGGCGGCGACGCGAGCTGGGCAGTTTTCCGCTTCCGGACGGCAATATGCTCGCCTTGTCATCCGTGGAAAACTACGATCCCGTGTTCAAATCCGTGAGCGGCAGCCAATTCTATGACGTCCGGCGCTGGGATGGCTCTCTTCTGGCCGGCATGACTGTGGACCTTCACTTCTGTCTGCACTCGCACTACGACTTCCAATCGCTGGCGGAAGCAGCGGGCTTCGTCCCGGTCCATCTGTATGGCGACTACTCCTATGGTCCCTTCGAGCCCCAGACGAGTCCCTTCATGATCTGGGTCCTGCGGAAAACACGAGCGGAGACGATGTAACATGGCCGAACAGCGATATCCGGAACCGACGGTAGGGGCGCTGATTTTCAACGCCCAGGGACAGCTCTTCCTGATGCGCTCGCACAAGTGGCGGGGCAAGTGGGTCGTTCCGGGCGGGCACATCGAGCTGGGCGAGACGATGGAGCAGGCCCTGCGGCGCGAGATCCGGGAGGAGACCGGCCTGGAGATTCGCGACATCGAGTTTCTCTGTTTCCAGGAGTTCATCCACGACGAGCGGTTCTGGCGGCGCCGGCACTTTGTCTTCTTCGATTATGCCTGCCGGACCGATTCGACCGAGGTGGTCCTCAACGACGAGGCGCAGGACTACGTCTGGGTCGATCTCGACCGGATCAGCGAATTGCCCGTCGAGCACTACACCGCCGTCGCCATCGACAAATACCGCGAGCGAAAGAGCTGATTACGTCGGTTGTATCGGGTACCATGACACCGTGGTGCTGTGAAGGAGTGGCCTATGGATCGAATGCGACTGTGTCTTATCTGGACTCTGTTTGCTGGTGCAATCGTGTCGGCCTCTCCTGTGCCGGGCGACGTTGGTTATGCCGGCCGGGAGGGTGTGACTCTCTATGTCTCCAAGGCGGGGGACAACTCCGATGGGCGGAGCTGGGCGCGTGCGTTCCACACGATTCAGGCGGCGCTGAACGCTGTGCCCGACGATCGTGGGGGCCATCGGGTGATCGTCCGGCCGGACCATTACATCGAGCCGAACCTCGAAACGCCGCACAAAGGCGCGCCGGGCGCCTACAATCTCCTGATCGGCGACGTGGATGGACGCCTCGGCTCGGGCGCGCAGGGTTGGGTCGTGATCGACGCAGGCGATCCGAACACGGGATTCAAGAGCTGGGACTGGTGGTCCAACATGCGGGCTTCGACCACCGAATGGTCCCGCGGCAACAACCAGACGAATTTCTCCTGCATCGTCTGGGACCGCTGGGCGCTGCGGAACCTCTACGCCACCGGGGGCGACGCGGGCCTGTTCTGGGACCTCACACACGAGAGCGGCGGGGGTTTTACCGTCCTGGTCGAGGACTGCGTCGGTATCGGAAGGGCATTTGGCGGCGGGCTGTGCTATCCGACCGTGCGGCCGGGGGAGCCAAGCGTTTTTCGACGCTGTTACTTCATGGCCCTGGACTGGCGCGGCGACACGGCGGCGGTCCTGATCGGTGGCTGGGAGACGACGATGCCGCAGGCCCCGCACGTTGTTTTCGAAGACTGCACCCTCGTGCACCCCGACAACGCGGTGCAGGTTTCGTACGCCAGCAAGTGCGTGCGCGCCCGGTTCGAGGACTGCCGGATGATCGTGCTGAACTTCTCGCAGCCGACAATCAGTCCCTCCACCGGCATCATCTGCTCCGAGCGGGCCCCGCAACTGCTGCACGTCGATCTGAAGGATTGCATTCTCGCCGGATATCAGGTCTTCGGCGCCGGCGGCCATGACGAGAAGATCTCGTATACGACCGAGGGCCGCGTTCAGGCCTACGTGCAATTCGAGCAGACCGTGCCGGCCGGCTTCGAGCGTCTCGGCGCCTGGCCGACGGAGTTGTTCTTTTGCATCGCGCCGCCACAGGTGAAAGACGGTGTCATTCAGTGGCCCGCGGGCACACGGAATTGAGCGGTGAGCGGCGAAGCCCACGACTGCGGGCCAGGAAGGCAATCTGTCTGCCAATACTGCGGCAGACGCGGCCGAACGTGAATTTGATCGGCACCTGTTCGGCGAACTGGAAATCGGTGCACGGCTCGGTCGGCAGGGCATCGCCGGCCACGTCGATCCGTGTGATCTCCGCGCAGCCGTACCCCATCTGTCGGGCGGTTCGCACGATAGGAATCTGTTCCGGCGAGAGATTGATAAGCCGGCCGCAGATGGTCTCGATGGATATGGGATCGACCCCGCCGATCAGCCACCCAAGCGGTCTGTTCGTCCCCCTGATCGGGCCCTGGCCTTCCATCGCGATGATGCCATCGACGATCGTCAACGCCGGACGCAACGCTCGATAGATCTCGATCAGCAGTTCGCAGAATTCGGCCATGTCGTCGCCACGCCGGAAATGCCACAGGGCTTTGCGCTTGCCGCTGACGCAGCCGAACATGTTCTTGACGGCGAAGGTGGTCACCAACTGCTGATGGGCCTTGAACTTGGGCAGGTTGACGATAACGTCGGCGTCGAGAGCCGCCGAGCTGATCCATACGTGGGACTTGGCCGGTCCAAGGCGGCGTTTTCTCGGATTGTCGAGTTGCCGGACGGGGACTCCCAGTCTGGCGAGCGGTTCGGCCAGTTCCAGGACGCCGATGCACGTCGCGGCGTTTGTCCAGGCCGGTGAATCGCCCACGAACGGCCTGGCTCCGTAGTCCTTTAGTAGTCGGACGACCGCCAGGACGACCTCGGGGTGGGTCTGTGTCGGATACCGGCGGTGGGAACGCGGGGCTATGAGATTGGGTTTCACCAGGACGCTGTCACCCGGCTTGACGAATCGCTCGATGCCGCCCAGCAGATCGAATTGCCGGGCGATCGCCCGGGCGACCCGGCCGGGATCGTAGTCGTGACATCGAGCGAGGGCGACGGTGTGGTCGGTCATGGTCCGTTCAGTCGTTGATTCGGGTGCAGAAGATGACGAAGATGCGGACGGCCGGTTTGCGTTGCGGCGGCTGTTTCGTCTCCGGATCGAAGAACAACACGGGTTCCGGCCGGTTGAAAAACCGCCCACCGAGGCTGAGCGTCTCGTTCGAGAAACTGTCGGGCGCCAACACGAGCAGATCGCCCGGGGCCATCTGGGCGGCAAACGCCGCTGAGTCGAAGTAGAACTCCCGCCGAACGGCTTGTGTCCGGAGCTCGGGAACGGCGATGGTCATGGGCAGCGTATAGACGGGATAGGCGATGATCTTTCGAACACCTCGAATCCCAGGGACGGCCTGTTCGCGCAGGCGCAGGACCAGCAGGCCGCGGCCGACCTGGACGGTGTGTCTGGCCAGGTTCGTGCCGACGAACCAGATCGTGCTGTCCGGGGCGACGTTGGCGACGGGCAGGTCGCCTGGTTCGTCGTTGCCGACGACCAGCGAGATGGTCCCGGCGTCCTGTGCCCCGGCCGTCGCCAACTGACGGCGAATCTCTTCCCACATCGCCGTGTGCCCGAGCCGCACGCGGAACGAATTGCCCGCAAAAGCGTTGTAGCTGTTTGTTTGGATGGGCTTGGCCGACAGCGATTGCCAGAGGTCGTCGAGCTTGTCGATGTTCTCGGCGGGAAGATCCAGGGCGTAAACGTCGAGGTTGACCGTCGCAAGGAATCTGGCCTGTCGCGACGGATCGGGCGAATCGGGGGCGATCTGGCCGATCTTGACCTGCTCCCAGATCGGCACCGTCGGCTCGGGCGACGGCCCGCAGCCGCCCAGAGCCAGAGCCGACAGGAGCGTTATCGCAATGGTTCGAAAGGCACGCATCGACTACAGCGTACCTGTGCGGTCCCCTCATGTCAACGCACCCGATGTTGAACCGACAGCGCCATTTCTGTTGACGCCCGTATGTACGATGGATAGGATATCGTTGGAATATGCGGGGGGACGTTAGACAATCTATCGAAAGCAGCGGACCATTTGGAGGATGCGGTCATGTCGCCGAAGTTGCATCGCATAAGGACCCTCGGTAGTATCCCCTTTGCGGGGCGATTCGTGACGTTGCTTATCGCGGCGTTTGTGCTGTTGCCGTCCGTCGACGTCCGGGCGCAGGACCCGACGCGTTTCGAGTCCGACATTCAGGCCTTCGAGCGGGCCGATATGACCAGTCCTCCTCCCGCCGACCCGGTCCTGTTCGTCGGTTCCTCCAGCGTTCGGATGTGGACCAGTCTGGCGGCCGATTTTCCCGATTACCCCGTGATGAATCGCGGTTTCGGCGGCTCGCACATGAGCGATCTGCTGTACTACTTCGACCGTGTCGTAACCGTGTACGATCCGGCCCTGATCCTCGTTTACGAGGGTGATAACGATCTGTCGGGCGGCAAGTCTGTGGACCAGGTCTACGCCGATTATCTGCAATTCGTTGCGCTCGTGAAAGAGCGGTTGCCCGAGGCGAACGTGGCGTTCATCGCGACCAAGGGCAGCCCGAGCCGGGCCCAGTATCTGGAAGTCACGCGGCAGTTGAACGAGCGTCTGGAGGCCCTGGCGGCGACCGACTCTCGTCTGTGGTTCATCGATGTCTTCACCCCGATGCTCAATGAGAGCGGCCAGCCTCGCCCCGAGCTGTTCGGCAGCGACATGTTGCACATGAACTCGGCCGGCTACGAGTTGTGGCGATCCATCGTCGAGCCGGTGCTGGCGGCATGGGCGATGCCCAAGGTGCAGACTCTGCTGATCGACTTCGGCTCTTCGGGCACGCCCACACAGAACGGCCCGGCGCCGCACGATCCGCTGAACTTCTGGAACAACGTAACCGAGGCCGTCGGTGGCGTGGCAGGGGGGCAGTTGTCGGGTCTGGTCAATACCCTCAATGTGGCGACGCCGATCGGCCTGGAGATTCTCCGTCCGTTCAACGGCAGCGGCCCGAATACGAACGGCACACTCGAATCGACGGTGTTTCCAGCAAATGCGACGCGGGATTCGCTCTACGGCAACACGGAGTCCTGGGGTGGCCTGGCCGACGTGGCGCCCCGCTTCAAGTTGACCGGGCTCAATCCCGAACGCGTGTACAACCTCACCTTCTACGGATCGCGGCTGGGCGTCAGCGACATTCGCGAGGCCGGCTATACGATTGTGGGTGAGAGCACCACCCTCGTGACGCTCGATGCGGGCAACAACATCGACGCCGTTGCGACCGCCGTCGGCATCGTCCCCGATGCGATGGCCGAGATCACCATCGATCTGGCGCCGACCGCGAACAACAACAATGGATATCATTTTATCTACCTCGGCGCGATGCAGGTCGAGGAGATCCCGGAACAGCAGCCGGTTGTCTTCGTCGAGCAGCCCGCCGACCAGACGGTGGTGGCCTACCAGCCGGCGACGTTCCAGGCGGCGGTCCAGAGCACACCTCCGTACTTCGTACAGTGGTTCCGGGATGGCGAACCGATTGCCGACGCCAACGAATTTGCATACACCATCGACATCGTTACGCCTGATCTGGACGGGGCCGCGTTCTCCGTCGGCGTCAGCAACATGGTCTATAGTGCGATCAGCGATGAGGCGGTTCTTCACGTGGTCCCCGATGTCAACGCGCCGGTGTTGTTGTCGGCCCAGAGCACCAACGGCTATACGATCGCGCTGTCCTTCGATGAGCGTGTGGACCCGGAGACAGCCGCTGTCGCCGCGAACTATGTTGTTAACGACGGAAGCGTCGAAGTCGTTGACGCTGAGCCGGCCGCTGACGGTCGCACCGTCGTCCTGACGCTGGGGCAGCGCGTGATGGGTAATTTCGCCGTGAGCGTCAGTTTTGTACAGGACCTGGCGGGCAACGAGATTGTCGTCGGCACGACCGTGGCAGGGCAGGTGCGTCTGGAGGTCCTTCTCGTCGACTTCGGCGCCTCGGAGACCTCCACGCAGAACGATCCGGCCAATACCTGGAACAACGTGACGCAGGGCGTCGGCTGCTCCGATACCGGTCGGCTGGCCGGACTGGTGACCATAGAGGGGATTCCGACGACGACCGACCTGGTTATGGTCCGGCGGTTCAACGGCGCCAATACCAACGGCACGCTCGCTTCGACGGTCTTTCCGACGAACGCGACGCGCGACTCGCTGTTCGGCAACACCGAGACGTTCAGCGGCCTGGCCGATGTGTTCCCGAGCTTTAAACTGATCGGACTGGACCCGCTGCTGACGTACGATTTCACGTTTTATGCTTCGCGGATGGGCGTCCGCGACAACCGGGAGACCGGCTACACGGTCACGGGTGCCGGTGTTGGCTTTGCGGCCCTGGACCCCTCGGGCAATGAGAACGCCTTCGTGATGGTGACCGGGATCGAGCCGGACGCGGACGGGCAGATCACGATCGATCTGGCGCCGACCGCCAATAACGTCAACTCCAATCACTTCACATATCTGGGTGTTCTGAAGGTCGAGCCGACCCCGCCGACGGACTGATGGACGAATGTCGCGGCCCCTTGCCAGTGGGAAGGGGCCCTGCCCTTCTCCGCGCGGTCGGTGGCGGCGCCGAAGCAAAAGAGCTTGCATTGCCACGCACATTCCGATAAAATGGGCGTAATAGATGGAGGTTCGGAGGTCGGCCGGAAATGGCTTTCATATCCGGTTCCGTCGCTATCATCCTATTGTCGCATATCATATTGCCGGCCCCTCCGGAGACCTGGCCGAAATCGTCTGCATTGGCTCGAGGGATATCGGAGAACCGCCGACACCACGCGAAAACCTGATTGCTTTGTGTCAAAGCTGCGCCCTCTGTCCGGTCGAAGAGAAGGCTGGTGCTGAATTTACGGTTATCATCCATTCACTTATTCCAATCAAGGAGCGGTACGATGGCATGCAAAACGAGATTCACAGGGCTTCTGCTGCTGGTGCTCCTGGCTGGCATGGTCCGGGCCGGAGCCGTCGAAGTCATAATGGTCGTCCCGAAGACGCTGTATTCGAGGGCCTCGGCGTCCGCCACGATTACAGCGGTTACCGATCGTGAATCAGCGGCGGGGCGGGCAGTTGACGTGGGGCTCAGGACGCCCGAGGGGGTCGTGGACCTTGCTGTTGGAACCACCGACGAGGCGGGGCGGTTCATCGCCCGATTTCAGACGCCCGACGTGTCCCCAGGGGCCTACGGCCTGGAGGTTCGCGTCGACGGCGCCGAGGGCCTTCTGACCAGCCAGGTCCAGATTCGTCGGATGCCGGTCGTGCTGATCGAGACGGACAAGCCGATTTACAAGCCGGGCCAGACGATCCAGGGCCGTGTCCTGGTGCTGACAAACGAGCTTCGACCGACCGCATCCGATGTGACCGTGCAGATCACCGACGGCAAGGGCGTCAAGATCTTCCGCAAGGAGCTGACGACCAACGCCTTTGGCGTCGCGCCGTTCCATCTCGATCTGGCCAGCGAGCTGAACTATGGCACGTGGAAGATCACCGCTGAGTCCGGCAGCGGCCGGGGGACCATCGACCTGCGGGTCGAGCAATACGTGCTTCCGCGATTCGAGGTCAAGCTCGACACGCCGCGCGACTACTTCCGCACCGACGAGGTGATTCCCGGCACCGTCATTGCCACGTACTTCTTCGGCAAGCCGGTCGACGGCACGGTCGAGATCAGCGCCAGTCGATACGTCGGCGTTTGGGAGGAATACGCCCGCCACACGGCGCCTCTGGCCGAGGGTCAGGCTCAGTTCTCGTTGCCCGAGGTCAAGTACGTCAGCGGCACCTCCGGGGCCGGCGGCTCGGGCAGCGTGCAACTCGACATCACCGTTACGGACACATCGGGCCACCAGGAGAAGACGACCAGGCTGCTGAAGATCGTCTCGTCGGGGATCGAGCACCGGCTCATCGCTTCATCTCGGTCGTTTACACCGGGCCAGCCGTATACCGTCCTGCTGGTGGCCGAGACGCCGGATGGTGTGCCCGTCTCGGTGGCAGGGCAGTTGACCTGCGAGTATTATTCCGAATCAGGCGACCCGCTCTCCAAGGAGGGCCACACGCTGGCGTTCGAGGGCTCGACTCTGGTCAGCCTGACCGCACCGGAGAAGGCCTCCTGGGCCTGGCTCAGCAGCAGCGTTCGAGGCGACAGTGAAAGCGGGCAAGCGGAACTCTACGTCTATTCCACGTACTCGCCGAGCGACAGTTTCGTGCATCTGAGCCGGCCGTCCGGAGAAGTGGTCGGCGTGGCGGAAACCGTGGTCATCGACGTTTTTCGGACGCACCAGGCGACCATCTACTATGACATTTTCGCCAACGGACGCACCGTCTGGTCGGATGCGGTGACCGGATCGTCGATTCGATTCCAGGCGACCCAGCAGATGGTTCCCGCCGCCAGGGTGGTGGCCTATGTGATCAATCCGAACAACGAGATCTCGGCCGACACGATCGAATTCGATGTGGTGATGGACCACGCGGCCAGCCTATCGCTCGCAGTCAGCGACGAAGAGGTCGGGCCGGGCGAGCCGGTTTGCGTCTCAGTCCGTTCGGATGTCCAGTCGATGATCGGTCTGGCCATTGTCGATGAGTCGGTCTACGCGCTGAACGAGGGCCGGCTCAACATGCATGAGGTGTTCCGCGAGCTGGAGCAGCGTTTCATGGAGCCGCAGGCGGAGACGCACAATCAGCCCTACAGCTACGGCGCCCGCAATGTGTTCGACGACGCCGGGCTTGCCGTGGTGACGACAAGCGGGCTTCAGGTTCCGGAAGGCGAGCGAATCGATGGACTATGGTGGCAGTTTGCACCAAACGTACGGCGTGCCGACGGGGCCGAGGCCGAATCCAACGACAAGGATTCCGGCTTGGCCGAAGTCGACCGGGTCCGCCAGTTCTTCCCCGAAACGTGGGTGTGGATGCCCGACCTGCTCACCGAGCCGAATGGGATCGCTGTGCTGGATCTGACGGCACCGGACAGCATTACCACATGGCGTCTTCATGCCGTCTCGACCTCCGAGGAGGGACTCGGGATCGCCGAGTCGTCGCTCCGCGTGTTCCAGGAGTTCTTTGGCGAGCCGGACCTGCCGTATGCGGTGACGCGGGGCGAGCAGTTTCCCGTCCGCATTCAGGTCTACAACTATCTCGATGTGCCTCAGGTGGTCCACGTGGAGATGATCGACGCCGACTGGTTCGAACTGCTCGACATCAGCGAACAACAGGTCCAGGTCAACGCGAATTCCGTCTCTTCGGTCTCGTTTCTCATCCAACCGACCCGGCTCGGGCGTCATCCGCTGGAGGTCCGTCTGCGTTCGGTTCTCCGGGCTGACGCCGTGCGCAAGGAAGTCCTCGTCGAGCCTCAAGGCACCCGGCGAGAGATGGTCGCCAACGGTTTGATCCGGGCGGGCGAGACGGTTTCGCTCGAAGCGGACATGCCGCCGTATGCCGTGCCCGACTCGCAGAAGCTCTTGCTGAGCGTTACGCCCAGCCTGGTCGCGCAGAGCATCAACGGAGTGGACGACCTGCTCGGCATGCCCTATGGCTGTGGCGAGCAGAACATGATCCTCTTCGCGCCCAACGTCGAGGTCTTGCGTTATCTCAATGCGACGGGCCAGCTCACTCCCGAGGTGCGGGCCAAGGCCGAACATTTCATCACCGTCGGCTACCAGCGGCAATTGACGTTTCGCCACCAGGACGGCGCGTTCTCGGCCTTCGGCGAGAGCGATGCCGAGGGCAGCCTGTGGCTGACGGCCTTTGTGCTCGGTACGCTCAGCGCGGCCCGCGAAGTGACCACGATTGACGAGACGATCCTGTCGGATGCGGCCGCATGGATCGTCGCACACCAATCATCCGACGGCTCGTGGGAGCCGGTGGGATTCGTCTGTCATACGGAGATGATCGGCGGCGTGCAGGGCACGTATGCACTGACCGCGTTCGTGACGATTGCGATGGCCGACTATGGCATGGCCGAGCCGCACGTGCTCGGAACGGCCACGCAGTATTTGCGCGACAATCTCTCGTCGGTTCAGGACGATGCCTATGCCCTGGCGATTGCGGCTTTGGCCCTGGCTCGCGTGGGCGATCCTGCGGCGGACCTCGCGCTGGACCGGTTGCTGGCGATGGGGGTCAGCGACCCGGACGGTCTGTACTGGCGGCCTCATCCCGTCGAGACGACCGGATACGCGGCGCTGGCCATGATCGAGAAGGAATGGGCCCAGGCGAATTCGGCGATTCAGTGGCTGTCGCTCCAGCGCAACAGCCTCGGTGGCTACGGCAGCACGCAGGACACCGTCGTAGGGCTCAAGGCCCTGATGATGGCGGCTCGCCATCAGGGCCGCAGCGTGGACCTGACGGTGACGGCCAGGGGCGTCGGCGGGGACACGCTGGCGCAGTTCGACGTTAACAGCGCGAATTTCGACGTGCTTCAAACGGCCGAGCTCCCACTGGAGTCGGGCGTAGAAATCTCCGCCGTCGGATCGGGACAGGTCCGGTTCCAACTGGTGCGGCAATTCAATGTCCTGCTGCAGGACGATTCGGTCGAGAAGGACATGACGCTGGACGTAGTCTATGACGCCACACACGTCGAGGTCGATGACCTCGTCAACGTCACCGCGACGGTCCGCTACATCGGTCTGAGGGATTCCACGGGCATGATGATCGTGGACGTTGGCGTGCCCACCGGATTCGCCACGGTCGGCGAGTCTCTCGATGCCGTGCTTGCCGAAGGGCTCATCACGCGGTATGAGGTGGCTGGACGCAAGGTGATCTTCTACCTTGACGGCCTGGAACGGGGTGAGCAGCGCACACTGCGTTTTCAGGTCAAGGCCCGCTTCCCGGTGCGCGCCACCATCCCCGACAGCCAGGCATACTCCTACTATGAACCCGCGGTGCGTGCAGAGGCATCGGGAAGTGAAATCACCGTAGAACTTCCCCCACAGCAGTAAGCCGGAACATTGGCGTCAAGTCCACGCATGCTGTTGGTGGCACTCAAGGCCCCTCCCGGCGGCTCCATCCACCGGGAGGGGCTTTTATGCCATACCGATCCTGCGGATTGGTCCTAAATCGCTCTACGCCGGCGCAGCCAACCGACTGTGCTCGCACCGATGGCCGACAGCAGCAGGGCGCCCGGGGCCGGAATCACCGGCGTTCCGCCGCCGGTGGCGGAAACCTTCGCCCACAGCGTGGTGCTCGTAACTCCGCATTCGGGTGTGACCAGCGACGAGACCATGGGGCCATCGGCGCTGTCAGCGAAACCCAGCAGGCACAGTTCGTACTCCGTTTCCCCGACCTGAAACGCGATCGGATCGAAGGAGGTCGGCAGCGTGATTGTATCCGGACCACCACCACCCTGGCCGACCGTCTCGTAGATGTCCATCGGAACCGACATCGGAACCGCTCCGGCACCAAAGTCGAGCGTCAGATCCAGATTGACCCCGGTGATGCCGGTATTCTGGCCGATGGGGGTGTTGCCATGCCAAAGCGTGCCCAAGGCAAAGGGTTGGTCGAGTGGGATATCAGCGGGCGTGTCCGCTCCTGTGAAGCCCAGATAGGACTGACTGGCGGGGAACATCGTCCACCCCCAGTAGATCCGCTCTTGTCCGTCGGATGACCCCGTGGTCGGGGCAACGGCCCCGGTCTGAAGTACGGGATCGCTCCATTCGCTGGTAACACTCGCAAGCGTCAGCGCACCGCTTGCGGTGCCGACCATGGCGAGCATCGCCACAGCCGACAGTATTGCTGGTAACCGTCTCATCTTTTGTGTCTCCTTACACTCCGTGTGACTACTTGGAAACCGTTGGCGTACCTCGCATTTATGGGACTGACTGACACCTCCTTTCGTGGGGTTTCTCCCACCCGCAACGAGACATTTTCTTCCCGCCCGGACAAACGCCGTCCCGAACGGCATTCGTTCATCGCCACTGCCTCCGGATTCCTTTTCGGACCTGTTCCCACAACGTCCGATGCAGAACGACACAAACTCGTGACTGTCACCACCCCATCCAACCGGAATATACATGGAATATAGGACTCCGTGCAAGTATTTCTATTGCGGAAAATCCTTATTGTGATGCGGGGGGCTTGGGGGGAATAGAGAACCTTTCTTGCGGTCCGCTTTCCTCTCGATCCTCACCTCTGCCAGCGTCGTTCTTATGGGATGTTCGCCCGCCTGCGCCTGCCACGACCCGTGTTTGGTCAGGACGGGCGTGGGACTCTCACGCGCGCGCCGCATCCTGGGCATTTGCCGTGACGGCCGGCGAATCGCGCAGGGACGCGGATGCTCTTTCCGCAGGTGCAGGTGAAGCGAATCGCGCCCTCGCTGGACGTGGCGTGTGCGGTCGAGGGACATGCCGGACACCTCGCGCTGTCGCGACCGACGGGAGTCGGTCCGGCGGTTTGGGGCGGCGCCGTCGGCTCATGTCGCGATCGCTCTTGACGCGTGTCATCGTGCAGGGATGGTGCGACGGAGCCCGGTGACATTCGAGAGCGTCCGGCCTTCCGCTGCTGCCACCATTGCCACAGTGACTTCTCGTAGCGTTCCATGACGATCCAGCCATTCCTGCACATGTACAGGGCCGCGGCGAAACCGGCTCCGAAGCCGCCCAGATGCGCGAAGTACGCTACCGACGAGTCGGCCCTTGTGGCGCCGACGATGTCCCAGAACAACCAGAAGCCGATCATCCAGAAGCTGCCGACGGTGAACTGGCGCCAGTAGATCAGGATTGGCGTCCAATAGCAGGTGATGCGGTTCTCGTAGAACAGCACCAGATACATGCCGACGACTCCGTTGATGGCGCCGCTGGCGCCGAGGGCCGGGCGCGAATCGAACAACAGATGGGTGACACCGGCCGTGGTCCCCAGGAGGACGTATAGAACCAGATAGCGGAGATTGCCGACCTTGGCGCAGACGGCGTTGCCGAAGATCCAGAGGAACCACATATTGCCGAGCAGATGCATCAGGTCACCGTGAATCCAGATATGCCCGAAAAGACCTGTGAAGTTCCAACCATTCAGCATCAAGGCGCCTGTGATGCCCGGGACGGTGCTGCTATCTGTCGCGGGCATCGGCTCCGACGCGGCCTGTGTGAATTCGGCGCTCTGGAGAACGAAGACCACGATCGCAGCGACAACGATCAACCAGTTGACAACGGGCCACCGCTCTTGGGGGACATCCACGCACCAGGGTACGATCATCACTGGTCCTCCATCTGCAAAAGGGTTTTACAGGTCACGACCTCGGTCCACAGTGTACCAGAAGGCGACACGAAAAAGAACGGGTATCTGCCCTTTTCGTCACGGTGCGGTCGAGGACGCTTCAGGATGACAGAATGGTGAGAACGTCGTCGAGCGGGAGTTCTGCATAGGCGATCGTGGTGTCGGCGGCGCCGTAGTAGATCTTCAGTGTCTGGTGTTCGCACAGCAGGCCGCATGTGAAGACCACCCCGCCGAAGAAGCCGGTGCGTTCATATTCGGCTTGCGGTTCGAAGAGGGGCTCGGCCGAACGGGCCAGCACTTTCCAGGGCGTGCGGGCGTCGAGCAGCACGGCCCCGAGGCAGTAGCGATTGTGGCGGTCGGCGGCGTGATAGATTTCCAGCCAGCCCGCGTCGGTGCGAACCGGCGGGGCGCCGGCGCCGATACGGGTCTCGTCCCAGAACCCCTCGCGCGTGCCCATCAGGTGTCGATGTCGGCCCCAGCACAGCAGGTCGGGCGATTCGGCGATCCACATGTCGTTTCTGTGGCACAGCGGCGAGTGGGGGCGGTGCAGGGCGTAATGGCGGCCGTCGATCGGCCCGGGGAAGAGTACGACGTCTTTGTTCTCGGGGCCGAAGATGACACCGTGACGTTCGAATGCGACGAAGTCGCGGGTGGACGCCATCGCCGTGGTTACGCCCAGCGGCGAGACGGCGACGTAGCTGATGGTATACGTCGGGCCGATCTGCGTGATCCGTGGGTCTTCAATGCCGAAGCTCTCGCAGGGATCTGCCGGGGCGAGGGCAGGGCGGTTGTCGACGGTGAAGTGGATGCCGTCGGCGCTGCGGGCCAGCCGCAGGTGGGAGATGGACGTCAGATACGTCCGGTTCCGACGGACGATCAGGCGGGGGTCGGAGAAGTCATTGTCCGGATCGGACCGTGCAAATGTCTCGGTGACGATCCTGCTTTGGGCCGGGTCCCAGAACGCTGCCACAACCGCGTTCGGATCGGTCTGCATGGGGCGTTCGGCCACCCGCATCAGCAGGAGCACCTCGTCGCGACAACGGACGGCAGCGGCGTTAAAGACGCCGATGACCTCGAAGCCGTCGTACGACGGGACGACGTCTTTCGGAGTCAGGATCGGGTTCTCTGGTGCGCGAAAGACCGCCATAACGCTGCACTCCGGGCTACTCTCAATACGATGATCCGACCGTGAATCGTAGCATTTCAGGCGGCTGCCGGCAAGCGGCCACACCCGTCCGAAGCCGCCGAGGGCCGGAAGAGCATTGAATTTCGGCCCGCACATGTTAGAATAGAGTGGCAACCCTGTGTGTTGCGCCTTTGCGGCGGGCGGAGTCCAGATGGACATCGGGATCGGTGATGGTCCTGGTCGTTAGAGAGCCACTGCACCTGCACGCCCGCTGCTGGACTGTTGGGAGTGAGGAATGAATATGATGCGCCGATCCCATTCGATGGGCATTTCCCCGCTGATCTATCTGTGCCTGTGCTTCTGGTTTGCTTCGATTGCGCCGGTGGCCGGGGGAGCAGGTATCCCTCTGGCCATCAACGAACTGATGGCGGCCAACAGCAGCACGAAGACCGATCCGCAGGGCCACTACGATGACTGGGTGGAGATCCACAACTACAGCGACACCCCGATCGACTTGGCTCGGATGTATCTGACGGACGATCCGGCCGATCCGACGAAGTGGCAGATTCCGGGCGGCGCCTCCCAACTGACGAGTGTTGGGCCCGGCGGTTATCTGCTCATCTGGCTCGACGGCCACACGAGCGATGCGGGACTGCACGCGTCCTTTGCACTGGACTCGGACGGCGAGGCCATCGCGCTGTTCGCGCCCGATGGCGCCACGCCGATCGACAGCGTCGCGTTCGGACCGCAGAGGGTCGATGTTTCGTGCGGGCGTTCGCCCGACGGCACGGGGCCGTTCGGCTATCTGCTGGCCCCGACGCCCGGCGCTTCCAACAGCGGCCTCTACGAGGGCGTTGTGGCCGACACGCAGTTCAGTCACCCCCGGGGATTCTACGATGTGCCGTTCCAGGTGACGCTCGGCTGCGAGACGCCCGACGCGACGATCTACTACACTCTTGACGGCAGCGAGCCCTACTCGCGATCTCGCCAGGTCCCGGCCGGCAGCGTGTACAGCGGCCCGATCCTGATCTCCAGGACCACGTGCCTTCGGGCCCAGGCGATCAAGCCGGGGTGGTTGCCGGGCAACTCCATGACACACACGTACCTCTTCCCGGACGAGGTGGCGACCCGATCCCAGTCCGAGGTGCTCGTCCGAGGCTATCCGAGCACGTGGTACGGCTCCTACCCGGCCGACTACGAAATGGACCCCGATGTCACCGGCAGTCCTGCCTATGCCGCGGTGATGGACGATGCGCTGCTGGCGATCCCGACTCTGTCGATCGCGACCAACAAGGACCATCTCTTCGACAAGACCAGGGACGCGGAGACCGGCGGGATCTACATCTACACCGGCCACGGCAGTACGGGCGGCCAGGACTGGGAACGACCGGTCTCGGCCGAGCTGTTCAGCTTCGACGGGATCGAAGGATTCCAGATCGACTGTGGCTTGCGCATCCAGGGGGGCGAGAGCCGCAATCCGCAGAAGTGCCCCAAGCACAGCTTCAGTCTTCGCTTCCGCGGGATGTACGGTGTGTCGAAGCTGCGCATGTCTTTGTTTGACGGCTGCCCGGTGGAGGCGTTCGATTCGCTGCAACTGCGCGGGTTCTTCAACAACTCCTGGACTCACTGGGACGCGGGCCAGCGGCAACGGGCGCAGTTCGTTCGCGATCAGTGGATGCGGGATTCGCTGCTCGAGATGGGGCAGGCCGATGCGGGCCGGGGCTTCTACGTTCATCTCTATCTCAACGGGATCTACTGGGGACTCTATCTCATCCAGGAGCGGCCGGTCGCCTCGCATTACGCCGCCTACAACGGCGGAGAGCCCGACCGCATCGACGCGATCAACGGGGGCCGGGCCACCGACGGCACCGCCCAGGCCTGGCAGCAGGCCAGGAGTCTCGCCGCCGGAAAGGACTGGGGCCGGATCTGTGAGGTCATCGATATCGACAACTTCATTGATTTCACGCTCCTGAATCTGTTCGCCGGCAACCATGATCTCAAGACCGATGGAAACTGGCGGGCCGCGGGAGGTGGACCTGACGGCAAGCCGTGGCGATTTTATAGCTGGGACGCCGAGCAGATTCTCGTCAATCGCAACCAGACCGGCACGGGCCCGTCGTCGGATCCGACCGGCATGTATCGGTCGCTGTCCGAAATCGAGGAGTTCCGCATCCGCTTCGGCGACCGTGTCCACAAGCACCTGTTCAACGACGGCGCCCTGACGGCCGAGCGCAACATCGAGCGATGGACGAAGCGTGCCGACGAGATCGACGTGGCGGTCGTCGCCGAATCGGCCCGGTGGGGCAGCTATCGCCGTGACATGCACTCCTGGAGTTCCGGGCCCTATCACCTGTACACGCGAAACGACTTCTGGATCACCGAGCGGCAGCGGCTTCTGGAAGACTACTTTCCCCGCCGCAACAGTGTCGCCCTGTCGCAGTTCAAGTCGCTGGGGCTGTACCCCAGTGTCGAGGCCCCGGTCTTCCATGTCAACGGTCTCTACCAGCACGGCGGCCACGTCGCGGCGGCCGCATGGCTGACGATGCCGTCCACTGCGCCGACGGTCTGGTACACCCTCGACGGCAGCGATCCGCGCACGCCCGGTTCGACCGGCAGCACGGGGAGAGAGCTGGTGCTGGCGCCCGAGGCGGCGCCCAAACAGGTGTTTGTTCCGATCGCGGACATCGGCAGTGCGTGGCGCACCGATGTGAATTACGACGATTCCGACTGGCTGGCCGGGACCGGTGGCGTTGGCTACGAACGCAGTACGGGCTACGAGTCGTTCATCGGGATCGACGTGGGCGATGCGATGGATGGCAGAAACTCAAGCTGCTACATTCGCGTTCCGTTCGAGATCACGCCGGAAGGGTTGCAGTACGCCGGAGGTCTGGCGCTCAAGGTGCGCTACGACGACGGTTTCATCGCCTACCTTAATGGTGTCGAAGTCCAGCGCGTCATGTTCGAGGGCACGCCCGCATGGAACTCCGAGGCGACGGCCAACCATTCTGATCTTGATGCCGTCGAGTTCGAGACGTTCGACATATCGAGTCATATCAGCCGGCTTGCCCTCGGCCGCAACATCCTGGCGATCCACGGACTCAACGCCGGCGCCACCAGTTCGGACTTCCTGATTTCTGTCGAGTTGGTCTCGTCCGAAGGAGGCGGGAACGTGCCGAGCGGCATCTCGCCGACCGCCGTGCAGTATTCGGGCCCCGTCCGGCTCGACGCCAGCGCCCGGGTTCGTGCCAGGGCCCGCAGCGGCGCCGCCTGGAGCGCCCTCAATGAGGCGGTCTATGCCGTCGGCCCGGTGGCCGAGAGTCTGCGGATCAGCGAGATCATGTACCATCCGCCGAACACGGGCCATCCCGACGATCCCAACGCCGAATACATCGAATTGGTCAACGTCGGCAGTCAGGCGATCAATCTCCATCTGGTCCGGTTCACCAACGGAATCGATCTGACCTTCGGTGATGTCACGCTGGCCCCGTGGGAGTATGCGGTGCTCGTCAAGGACATCCCCGTCTTCGAGACGACCTACGGGGATGATGTCCGCATCCTCGGGCAGTACGAAGGCCGTCTGGACAACGCGGGGGAGCGGATCGAGTTGCAGGATGCAGCCGGGCAGACCATTCTGCGATTTCGATACAAAGATGGATGGTATGACCAGACCGACGGGGGCGGCTACTCCCTGACGGTGATCGATCCTGCGACCGCCGATTCAGCGACGCTGGACAAGAAGTCCGCCTGGCGCGCCAGCGGCGAGGTGGGTGGCTCTCCCGGCTACGATGACGGCGACGCTCCCGTGCCGACGCCTGCCCCGGAACCCGAACCGGCTCCGGGTCCCGTGACGGTCGTCATCAACGAGCTGCTGGCCCATTCGCCGGCCGGGACCCCCGACTGGATCGAGCTGCACAACACGACGGAGCAGGCGATCGACATCGGCGGCTGGTTCCTCAGCGACGATGCGGCCGATCCGACCAAGTACGAGATCCCCGCCGGGACCCGGCTGGCGGCCGGCGGCTACGTCGTTTTCTACGAGTACCTGCACTTCGGCAATGCCAATGCCCCCGGCTGCCGCACCCCGTTCCAGCTCAGTCAGGACGGCGGGACCCTTCACCTGCGTTCTGTATCGCCAGACACCCCAACCGATTACCGGCACGAAGTGACATTCGGTCCATCCGATCTCGGTGTGACGCTTGGACGTTACCTCAGCACGACGGGCCGCTACGAATTCGGCGCCCTCCGCACCGCTACGCCCGGCAAAGCCAATGCGACGCCATGACGGCGCAAAGTCCGAAACAAGACCGAAATCCGCAAATTCAAAGGAGCGAAATGCGGACGCTGCGCCGAACCCCGTTTCGTATTTGTCGTTTGGTGCCTTCGAATTTGTTTCGCATTTCGTGCTTCGGATTTCGGATTTGATGCGCCAGCGTCGTCATTTCTTCGGATAGGCGTAATAGAATGTCTCATCGCGGGAGAAAGCTTCGACGTGGCCGTCGAGAAATGCGCAGTTGCCACGCCCACGCAACTTGTCGCCGGTCGGCGCATTGTGGAAGCCTGCGATCACATCCCAGAATTGCCCGACGCCTTCGGGACCCGGCACGATCCGACGCAGGTCGCCTCCGGTCTGGCTGATCCAACCCTTGACCATCGTATCGCTGCCGGGGGCCATGAATGTGTCGTTGAGCCCGGACATGTTGTAGGCCGTATCGACCCGCGCGCTCTCCTCTGTGAACGAAAACGTCGTCGCAGGATGCTTGACATCCGTGTCCTTCAGAACGCGGGTCTCCTGGACGTCACTGCGGGCGCTGCCCAGATAGGCGTTCATCGTGTAGTTGTACCAGGGCTCATAGTCCCTGATGCTGGCACCGCTGGCCATGAAGTAGTGGTCGTCGCTGTGGCGCACCGCCAACGTCTTGAACGTCGGGCAGATGAACGCCCTGGCGTCGCCGAGGTACCTGGCCAGCATCCCCCCGTACTGTGGGTTGCTTTTCAGCTCGATGTCGCCGTTGCACCAACGCAGGTGCAGGTGCTCGGAGATGCCTGCCTCGACGGGGTAGGCCGTCAGTTGGCTGAAGTAACACCTCTGTGGTTCCGGGAACTTGCGGTCGTGGTCGTCGAGGTACATCGCCACCGCCAGCGTGTAGTTCTTCAGGTTGCCCTTGCAGGCGGCGCCTTGAGCCAGCTCGCGGGCCTTGCCCAGGGCCGGCATCAGGATGGCCAGCAGCACGGCGATGACGGAGATCACAACCAGCAATTCGATCAGCGTGAATGCGTTCGACTTCCGCATGACATGGTCCTCCACGTTCTCGGGAAGTGCTTACCCAGGGCTATCGTCTCTTCACACGCTCGTCTGCGGACGAACCCGGCAGGGCGCATCCGTCATGTCGTCGGATCGCGTTGCATCACCTCAGCCACTATTCTATCGGCAGAGGACGCCCCCTGCAAGAAATAGCGGGGTCCGTCGGCCGCCCATCTGCCTATGGGGCCGGGATCAGGCGGATCAGGGCCACGCCGTGGCGGGTTACGGCGGTTGTGAAGCGGCCGTCGTACGTGCCGAGGTCCTTCTGCCGCCAGAGGTCTCTCACGACGCGCTTGCCCGACAGACCCAGCAGCGACCAATCGACGCTCATCTCGCGGGACAACTCAGCCAGGTTGAACAGGCCCACCGCCAGCGAACCGTCGGCCATCGGCTTGGCCAGGATCAGGGTCTCGTCGTCCTGCACCAGCGGCCTGGCCTGGATGCCCAGCGGGTCCTGATCGACGTCGATGACCTCGGCGTTGCATAGCACGTTGAGGGTGAATTCGTCGAGATAGCGCATATCGCCCGAGTAGAACAGCGGGGCGGCCATCAGGCACCACATCGACATGTAGCTGTACTGCTCGCTCGGCGTCAGCGTGGTGGGCTTGGGTGGCTCATCGTGATGATGCGCGTTGCCTATGCGGCCGATCAGGATGTAGTCCGGGTCGTTCCACTGGCCCGGTTTGGCGTACTCGTAGTGCCGGGCGTTGCTCAGGCCGATGTGGTAGAAGCCGGGCAGCAGGCCGCCCTGTTCGAGGCCCAGGTCGCCGGTGGTGCGCCAGCAGTGGCCGCCGACCTCGCCGCCCCAAGTCCAGACGTCGCCCATCCCGTACTGGCACAGGTTCAGGAGGATGTCGCGGTCGAGGCTCTTGAGGATCTCGCCCATGAGTTGATACGGCCGCTTCATGTGTTCGAGGTCCGTCCCGCCGGCGACCGCGCTGTAGGAGCACCAGTCGTGCTTGAGGAAGTCGAAGCCCCACTCGGCGAACTTCTCGGCGTCGATGCGCTCGTGTTCGTAGCTGGCGACGTACCCGGCGCAGGTCCACGGCCCCGGTCCTGTATAGAGACCCGCCTTGAGGCCCTTGTTGTGGATGTAGTCGACCATGCCCTTGATGTCGGGGAACTTGGCATTGGGCAGGATGGCGCCATCGGCGTCGCGGTAGGGCTCATCGCCGCGCTTCTTCATCCAGCAGTCGTCGATATTGACATAGCTATAGCCATAATCGGCCATGCCGGAGCTGACCATGACGTCGGCGGCGTTTCGCATATGTTCTTCGGTCACGTGGTAGTAGTGGATGTACCAACTGTTCCAGCCCATCGGCGGGGTCAGTGCCAGCGTATCGCCGACGATGATCGCGAACGTGCGCCGGTCGCTGCCGTGGTCGTTCTTCGCTTCGAGCGTTACGACATATTCGCCTCGCCGGTCGGGTGCGGCGCCGGTGATAATCCCTGTATTCTCATTCAGGCTCAGTGTGTCGGGCAAATTGGCGGCCTTGAACGCCATTGGTCGTGTGCCCGTGCAGGGGATGCGGTAGAGGAACGGATGCCCAGGCCGACAGCCGTAGACCTTCGGCCCGTTGATCTTCGGGGCCGGACCCGGCTTGGGCGTCAACAGGACCTTCTCCTCGGCCGGCGGCTCCGGCACATCCACGGCTTCGGGCTTCTCGCCGCCAACGGTGAACTCGGCCTGGGCCCAGTTGGCGTGGTCGTAGTCCACACCGTCACCGCCGGAGCCGACCATGAGGATCATCTGCCGGATGCCGATCAGGGAGACATCGACGTGTTTGGCCGGATCGTTGCCTGTCATCACGCCGCTGTCGAACAGCGCCTTGCCGTCGCCGAAGACCCGGAAGCGGACGGAGCCGCGGGGGCCGGTGGCGTCATCGACGCCGACGTAGGCGGTGAAACGTTCGGTCTTGCCGTCCAGGGCGATGTACAGAATCGACTCGGCGTGTGTTGCCACACCCGTTTCGAATAGACGCCCGCCGATCGACAGCGTCCGGGCCGTGATGCTCCGGTTGATCTGCGGCTTGCCCCACCCGGTGGACATCTTCGTCAGGTCCAACTCGCCCAGCGGTACGATCGCTGCCGAGGCGCCCACCGCGCCCAGGCAGATCAGAGAACAAGCAAGAACCCATCGCGGCTTCATATTCGAACGCATGGTCACCTCCCGTTGCCCAAGACCGGATTCTCGGCGGCCGCATTCAACCACCTCCGCGCATCCTACCACGCCGGGACCGATCCATCAATCCGCCGCTGCCATCGATGGCTCGGGATCGGGCCGCACCCTGACGCTCCTTGGGCCGAGGTCTCGGCCGGATTGGTGGCCCGGGGCGTTGAAACATGTCGCCCGATTGGGTACCATAGGGTCCATGAGGTGTGCGAGCCCTGTTTCGGAGGTCATTGGGTAATGTCGGGCAAAGGTGTGCGGCGGCATTCAGTATCGTCTCGGCAAGCCATGCCGATCCTGTCGGCCATGTGCCTGCGGTACCAGCTACACGGCCAATACGACGATCGACTTCGAGGGCGTAGCCGCCCGGTTCGTTCGCCCGACCATCCATAGCGGCTGGGGCCAGATGGGTCAGTACGGCCTGAGCGAGGTGCGCTTCCTGCACATTCCCGCCTACGCGAGAGAGCCTCAGCCGGCCGATGGGGAATCGGAAGTCGGCATCGATTCGGCTCTACACTGGCGTGCCGGCCGAGACGCCGTTCTCCACGAGGTCTATTTGGGCACGGACCCGGACGAGCTGTCGTTGATCGGCAGTCCCGCCCAACCGGTCTTCGCGCCGGAAGGGCTTGCTTTTGGCACGGCATACTACTGGAGGGTGGACGAGACCGCCGACGATCTGTGGGCCGGCGACTCCTGGAGTTTCACGACGCAGGATTATGCGTTGATCGATGGCTTCGAGAGCTACACCGACGACATCGACGCCGGCCAGGCCATCTTCGATACGTGGCTGGATGGCTGGGTCAACAACACCGGCTCGACCGTGGGGTACAGCGAAGCGCCCTTCGCCGAGCGGACGATCGTTCACGGAGGCCGACAGTCGATGCCCCTCCGATACGACAATAGTGTCTCGCCGTTCTACTCGGAAGCCCAACGGATCTTCGATTCGCCGCAGGACTGGACGGTCGGCGGCGCCGACAGTCTGAGACTGTACGTCCAGGGAAGCGCCGCGAATGCGGCGCAGACGCTGTATGTGGCGCTGGAAGACAGCGCCGGCCGCGCTGCGGTGGTCAGCCATGCGGACGCGGAGGCCGTTCGGGCGGTCGAGTGGCAATTGTGGCCGATCCCGTTGAGTCAATTCGCCGGCGTCGACCTGAGCCGGGTCCGAACGATGTATATCGGCCTCGGCCATCGGACCGCTCCGACCGCCGGAGGTCTGGGCCTGATCTACATCGACGATATCGGTTTCGGCGTCTCGCCAACGCAGTGATGTCCGGAGTCGTTGCCCACTGTCCAGAACACTGTGGGCCCGTGCCTTTATAGTGCGAGCCCTCTTGGATTCCTCAAACGCCTACCCGGTTTCGATCCTGACCGGAATGTGGCGATCGGATGGGGCCTACGGCGCCAGGCCGGCGGTCCAGGCGCAGCCCCGGCGGAATAGGGCGGCGGCCCCCGGGTTCTCGACGGCGGCCACGTCATGGCCGAGGACGCAGTGGAAGATGCGACCGGTGCCGTAGTTGAGGACGAAGGCTATCGGGTAGTCCAGGCCGTCCACTTTCGAGCGGGCGGTCGCCAGCACATGGATGGGCGTCTTGCCCGCCAGGCAGGTGTACAGCTCGTCGGTCGTCTCGAATGACGCCATGCCCTTGGTGATGGGATGCTCGGCGTCGGTGATGGCGACGGTGAACGCCCCGTGCGGGTCATGGCCCCGCAGATTCGGGTCCCAGACGCGGCCGGCGATGTTGACGAACTCGTCCCATTCCTGGAACGCGCCGCAGCCGAAATGAACGATCATCAGGCCCTTGCCGGATCGGACAAACTGCTGCAGGCCGCTTCGGGCCTCGGGCCCGGGGTCGGGGCTCTCCCAGTCCATGAAATGCAGGACCGCCGCATCGTATCGGCCAAGCTGGGGCGAGGCCAGAAAGCCGGGGTCCTCGACCACCGTCACATCCAGCCGGGCGTCTGCACTCAACGCCTCGGCCAGAGCGGGGGCGGTCTGCTGCCAGTGGTGGCCGGGGTAGTCGATCCCCGTGACGATGACGATGCGCTTGATGCTATCGTTCGGGCCGTCGGTGCCGGCTTGCGAGTCGTCCTGGCGGTCGGTGCAGCCGGCCAGCAGCAGGCACAGGGCCACGAGTGGGGCGAGGCTCTTCATGGTCTTCTCTCCGTTCGTCCGTGAAAGGCTCCCGGCGAAACCGTGCGCCACGGCTACCGGTCAAGAGCGGGCCCGGATACGCCGATAGCCTATCTGTTCTATCCACTTTTCCAGGCCAAAGAGCCCCATTTTTGGGCGAGAATCAATGGCCCTGTTTCCATTATACGCCACTATGGGGCGTAGTCTATCACTACAAAAACATGATTTCGACAAGATTTCAAGCGGTCGCATCGTCGGTTCCCGTTCGGGTTTTCGGGGGAGTCTGGCTGCTTGGTGAATCATAGTCGGGCAGCCGTTCGATCCCTTGCCGCTTCGCCTCTTCGTCCGTGTGCATGTACCTCGCCGTGGTGGCAATGCTGGCATGGCGGGCCAGCCTCTTGACCGTGTCGATGTCCACGCCGCTCTTGCCCAGTCGGGTGACGAATGTGTGCCGCAGGCTATGCAGATCGATCACGGCGCCCGTGCTGTCAGCGTAGGCGATGCCGGCAGCCTTCAGATCAAACTTCAGAGCCTTGACCGCATGGTGGCTCAGGCGGCTGAAAGCCCCGCCAAATACAATGACCGTGGCCCGGTCCTGTCTCTGCTGAACGAACGTCTTCAGGGCTGCTGCCAACGGCCCGCGTATCGGAATACGGGCTTCCGTCCGATTCTTGCTGTTGACGGCCCGCACCCGGACAAAGGGCTGCTTGGGGTCGTCCAGGCAAAGGTCCGACAGAATCAGCGTCTGCACTTCTATCCGGCGCAGGCCCGTTTCCAGCATGAACCGCCACAGCAAAGCCCGTTCGTGCCCGTCCATGCCTTCGACCACCTCGGGCGACTGCATGGTGGTTTCCAGAAGACGCCGACATTCGTCCGGGGTGAGAACCCGCCTGATTCGTCGCCTATCGGTCTGCTGCTTGTCAAGGCGACGGAGCCGGGCAACGGGCGAATGCTCGATCTGCTCATAGTCCTCATTGTCCACGGCCCACGTGCAGAATTGCCCGACGGTCTGGACAAGGCCATTGTGCGTTCTCTTGCAGACGGGCTTGTCGCCGGACCGCAGGCTGAGAAGATAGGATCGAATTGACGTGGCGTCGATGTCTTCCCAGCGTCGAAAGCCGCACTCCCGGAAGATCCTGTTCAGGATGCTGACTTGTGCGGCGATGTACCTGCTACTTCGCTCTTTCTCGAAGCTCAGGTGCCGTTCAAATTCCGAAACCATATCATCCAGCAGAAGCCGCTCGGTTTCCTCTTCCTCTTTGGGGGGTTCCAGCAGGCCAGCCGCGATAAGCTGCTCTCGGATTTCTGCCGGGCGGTCCGGGCTGTTGAACCATGCCAGCAGTGCCACGTCTGGCGATTCACTGACGGCCTGATAACCCAGCAGTCGCTTGATCTTGTCGGCCAGAACCCGCGTAGGCTCTTCGGAGTCAAGGGCCTTGATCGTGTGCGTGATCTTCGCGCTGTCTTCAAACTCGATGAACCAGAACCGACTCCAACAGAGAATCCTGTCGCCCGCGGTCGTCAGTTTGGCCTCTTGCACTCGGCCTCTCGATGTCCATTGGGCAACCTTCCCGCCACGGCGCCGCAGGATGCGTGCACCTTCGGGGATTGCCTTTGTGTATGATCTACGAAAAACCTTCATAGGTCTGCTCCTCTAAACTATGCGAAGACTGCCGTCGCTCTCGAAGAGGCCAAAGGGCTCCGTTCCGAGCGTGCTTAGGTCAGCCGCGTTCTGTTCGATTCGATCCGCCAACTTCCTCAGAAGCTGGGCCGTTCGATCCCACGAAAGCCCTCGCTGGACGACAACCTCGATCAAATCCTGGCCGTAGTCCAACTTGTATGGCTCGAAATTGATGTGGTGGCCGTCTTCGTCCAGCGGGGGGAAGATGGCGTCGCCGGTCACTGCGTCCCATTCGTCGGCGTCCAGCGGATCGTATCCACAAACCTGAAACATGATGGCAACGTCGTCGGGCATTCCCTCGCGCTTTTTCCATCGCCGGAATTCCGCCTTCGTTGGCAATTCGCCTTCAGCTTTGTTCTGGCTGCCACGGATAGGCTCGTTTGTCGGTTCCATATTGCAGACTCCTCTTTACCTTGGCAGTTGTGGTTCACCTCTCGGCGTTCCGTCCGAAGTCCAGCGTAAATTCCGCCCTCGTGACCTTGGCAATCAGGTCGAACGCAATACGATGCTCGCTCACGCTGAAGCTCTTGCCAAGCTTTCGCAGGAATGCTTCAAGTGACTTCCGGCTGCCGGTGGCGCCCATTGTCAACGTCATGGGCTGCTCGACTGACAGGCCGTGCAGGTCCACGTGGCTTTCCGCCGCCACGTCGAAGAGCACTTCCAACGGCGCCTGCTGGACGGCCTGGGATGTGGCCGCCGCCTCTTTACTGGTAAGACCTGTCTGCGGATTTCGTGTGGCTGTTCTCATGGTGATACCTCCTGAAATGAAAGACCGTCCGCGCCGGTTGCCATGAACAGCCCCAAGGGGTAAGTCCACCGGGCGGACGGTTTGCGCCTATCGTTGAATTGTACTGGATTGGAACTGTTCATGGCACCCGTATGATACCACAATCCGGCGCGCCTCTGCACGGGAAATCTACGATTTTAGGCCAAGATTTTTCATGGTCTGTGGCGATGCCGGATTTCACGGGGCAATCGCCCGATTGATCGTCGGCGCCGGGCAGGATTTCGCAGAAAACGGGCGACGCGGAACGCCTGCTCCGCGCCGCCCCCAGGCGGTAGATGCTACTTGTAGACCCGAACCGAACGCGCTTCAGGCACACCGCAGAACTCGCGAATCGCCCGCTGGGCCTCTGAGATGTTTTCATCGACCAACCGGGACATCGTCTGCGAATCTTCGACCGCCGCGACCGCCAACGGATCAAGCCGGGACATCATCTGCTTTCGTGCCGCCGCGACCGTCTCCTTCGCAATGCCGCGCTCTCGCAAAAGGAATCCGGGAAGCTCAGAGATTGCGGCAAATGTCACGTCGTCGCCTTCTCTGCTCGCGCGAATCAGTTCTCCGAGCAGGGATTGATTGTCAAGCTCCAGAAGCAGTCGCTGCTGATTCTGGATTCTGAGCAA
>Ga0209722_1000574_pt1 | contig 38958 bp, 32 predicted proteins | sample BioC12SIPDNA_2_FD_185745 | JGI IMG/M metagenome (GOLD analysis project Ga0209722, IMG submission 185745) | Anaerobic biogas reactor microbial communites from Washington, USA - Biogas_R1_A C12 SIP DNA (SPAdes) (version 2) | ecosystem: Engineered > Bioreactor > Anaerobic > Unclassified | place... | reverse complement strand
GAGGATAGGGCCGGCGCGCTCGGCACTCGCGCGATCGCGGGCGACCCAGAGGGCGAAGACGAACGGCAGGCCCGTCCGGTCGCGCCAGAACTGGCCCAGATCGCAGACGAACGGGCGGTCAATCCCGGTCATGGCCTTGTCGCCGATCAGCAGCCAATCGCCCACGTCGGCGCCGGCGGGATCGAACCGGCGAACGGTGAGCCTCGCGGGGCGATGGAGCCAGTGGCGAAAGAGCACGGAGGTCAGCGCGACCGAGCAGTGTGATTCGGAGTCGAGGAACACCTCCTGGACTTGCTCAAGGGGCCGGTGGGCGAAGATCCGAACGGTCTGCACGGGGCCGTCGGCGGTGATGCCGTAGGGGCAGGCCATGGGCCAGGAGTCGGTCTTTTGGAGGTAATCGACGGCTGGGAGCATGGCCACGTCGAGTTGCCCCTGCTCGAGCAGTCCGGCGAGGCGGCTTGGCGGTTCGGCGACCAACTGGACGTCGCGTCGCTCGGCCAACCCTTCGGTCAGCGGCACGGCATTCAGATAGGGCACCGTGCCGATTTTCAGGATTTGCATGACGGTTCTCCCCGGCCGCGGCGGGCCGGATAATATTCTTTTCAGCGGCATCGCGGCCGTCGATAATTGTAACCCCGGCATTCAAGGGATAACAGCGGGATTGACGAAGTCCGTGAAAAGGCGATGCCGGACCGGATGCGACGTCCTATAATTGTTCGGTGCCTGACTGAGGCACGGGCGCCCGCCCGGCTGCAGCGGCTTTGACCTGTTTCCGCGCATCAACCAAGAACCTGTACGAGGGAATTACCGTAACCAATGGTGTGGAACAGCGAGACAACCGACGAGCAGCTCTTTGAACAATTCATCAGGGGTGATGAGACGGCGTTTGAAGGTCTGGTAGATCGCTACCACAAACAAATTTATGTTTTTCTTGTGCGATTTACCGGACGGCCGGAACTTGCGGACGACTTGACACAAGAGACGTTCATCAAGGTTCACCAGGCCGCCGCGTCATTCGATCTGGACAAGAAGTTTCGGCCCTGGGTCTTTGCCATCGCGGCCAACAAGGCCCGCGACATGCTCCGATCCATCGGGCGGTCGCTGCACCCGGTGAGCATCGAAGCCGGCCGGACCGACGAGGACCGGTCGCTGATCGACATCATCCCCTCGGACCAGGAGGTTCCCGAAATCGAGTTGATGGAACGGGAACGGGCCGAGAGCGTCAAGACGGCGGTGATGACGCTGCCGGAGAATCTGCGGGAAGTGCTGCTTTTGGCGTATTACGAGGACATGCAGTACAAGGAGATCGCAGAGGCGTTAGGCATACCGCTGGGAACGGTTAAGTCAAGGCTGCACAAGGCGGTCAACGCGTTCGGGCGTCTGTGGAAAGCGAAGCACAATGAGCGACAATCAGCCGAGTGACGACAATTCGTTGGAACTGCAGATGATCGAATACTGCTTGGGCCTTCTGCCCGAGCAGGAGCACAAGCAGTTCGCCCGCCGCCTGAGCGAGGACGCTGAGCTTCGCGCCCGTTACCAGGAGTTGTCCGACCCGCTGCACACCCTCAACGACTACCACGTCGAGGTTCCCAAGGATTTGCGAGGCCGGATTCTCTCGTCGAGCCGAATGAGCGGGCTGATCCGCCGGCAGCAGGAGGCCGAGTTGCCAGCGAAGGAGAAACGGAGCCGTTTGACGCTGCCGTGGGTGCTTCGGGAGTTTTCAGCGGCGGCGGCGGCCATTCTCATTATCCTTTCGACCTGGGCGGTGACGGCCAACCACGCCCGCCAGCAGCAGTATAAGGCCTTGTGCGGCAGCCAGTTGGCGGGAATGGGGACGGGCCTGGCCAACTATCAGATCGACCACCCGGGCCAGCTTCCGCAGATCCGACTGGCCGAGGGCGACTCGTGGTACGATTTCGATAAGAAAAAGCCTCGTCGCCAGCACCTGTTCCTGCTGGTGAAGATGAAGTACGTGGACCCGAAGCTGCTGGCCTGTCCAGCGGCCAAGGTGCGGCTGACCCTGACCCCGCAGGACCTCGACGAGCTGTCTGATTTTCCGGACTCGATTCCCGTAACCTACAGTTTCCAAAACCTTTACGGCGACCATAAGTTCTCTGAGGAGCAGCGTCGCCAGCGGTGGGCGCACCCGGCGCACATGGCGGTGATGGCGGATCAGACCCCCCTGCTTTCGAATGAGGGGCTCCAGCCGGTGCTTTCGCCGCAGAGCCAGTCGCCGAACCATCGGACTTTGACCACGGAAGGGCAGAACGTGCTGTTTCTGGACGGGTCGGCGTTGTGGAAGACCGCCCCGCTGGTAGGCCCGCAGGAGGACAACATCTGGCAGGCGGGGCAGCTTGACCGCTACCACGGGAACGAAGTACCGAGCCGTCCGGACGACAGTTTTCTGACCAACTGACCCCTCTTTTTTGCACGTCCGATTTTCTGTGCATCCTTCCAACAACCTGCGCCTACAAAATTTACAGAAATTTTTTACTTGATCGCCGCGTTTTTCTTCATTAGGATAGGAGGCGACGTCAGGGCTCAGCCTGAACAAGTCTTCTGGCCTATCAGCGGCTTACGCCAAAGAGGGAATTAGTCGATACGAGCCCTTGACCCGTTTGCGGCCTGTCGGTAAGGTATCTGTCTTTATCGTTTTATTAGCTATTTGCTGAAAAGGGGTTAGGACCATGGCCACCGTGACGAAGAAGGAACTGATCGATCGGATCACCGACGAACTGAACCGCACGCGTCCCCGAGCCCAAATCAAGGGCGTGCAGGTCAAGCGCGTGGTTCAGAAGTTTCTGGACATGATCATCGAAGAGCTGGCCAAGGGTAACCGCTTGGAATTCCGTGACTTCGGCGTGTTCGAGTCCAAGCTTCGGGCCGAACGGGTGGCTCAGAACCCCAAGACGCTGGAGCGCGTTCACGTTCCGCCGAAGCGGTCGGTGAAGTTCAAGGTGGGCCGTCTGATGAAGGAGAAGCTTCTGCGGGCCAGCGCGGAGGAAGGCGGCTCGGAGCAACTGGAGATGAGCCCGAGCGGTCAAGGGTCATCCGGCCAGTAGGCGTCGGGGCGGAGAGCGGCTGGCGGCGAGGCACACAGCGGCCGGACGACTTGACGGCCACGCCTTAAAGCTACTGCAAGTAGCGGTGGCGACAGGTTTTAGCGGAACTGAGTTCCCACCCGATAGCTGTCGAAAATCCGGTAGGAGTAGTCTCGGACCCCGGGGGTGATGCTCTGGCGATCTCTCCAGCGAACGCGATAGAAGACCGTTTCGCCGACATCGAGATAGCCTTCGGTGGCGGGCCAGAGCGAACGATAGGTGAACATTTCCGGATCCACCCTCGGAGCGGGCGAAGAACTCAAGACCAAGCCGGGGCTTACGTACAGCTCGTTGAGCAGCGATTCGTGGTCGTTGCGGCCGCAACATGCGGCGCAGCCGAGGAACAGCGGCAGGACCGCCAACAGGGCAGCGGCCAGGAGGCGGGCCGGTCGCCGGCCGCTGCGAGGCGCAGCGGCGAGGGCTGCCGGCGGCGTTCCGGCGGGAGGAATCCATTCGTGTTTATGGCGTTGCCGTTTCATTCTTCCACCTCCGCAGGGCGGTTGAATATAATTGCCGTAGGAACCACGGAGCAATTGTGGTGCCAAAGTGGAAGATGGATCGGGTCCGATAATAGCCGCCGTATGGAGGCGTGGCAAGGCTATTACCGGACCGACGGGAAGGGCAGGCGAAGGCACGGGGGATGAGCGATGCCGATCTGAAACGTCGTTTCGCCGGTGAAACGTCCGAACGTCCATGATTAACAGCGACAGGCCGATGACCCAGACCAACCGAGACAACTGGTTGCCCGCTCGAAGCATCAGCGAACGGCAGTTCTACCTGATGGTGCTGCCGTGCGAGCGGTGCGAGGGCGGGCCGTTCGACTTCGCCAGCACCGAACAAACGCCGGACGGGCAGGCGGACATCTGGTACGCCCGGTGCCGGACGTGCGGAACGGGCAAGCGGCTGATGTTCGACCGGAGCAAGCTGCTGGTTCCGGATGAAAGGCGGGACGACGGGCTGCCGGTGGTGAATCCGAGCGAGCGGGCGTCGGAGTTGCTGGACGTCGGGCAGTGGCTGTCGCTGTTCCACGCGATCATCAGCGCAACGGCAGAGCAGTCGTCGCGCAAGGAGGCGCAGCGGCTCGGGTACGAGGCGACGCTTTGCCTCGAGGAGGCGTTGAAGTTCTATCCGAACGACAGCGAGCTTCCCGGCGAGGAGGCGTTTTTTAGCGAGCCGTCGCGGCGGCGATTTCGGGAGCATCCGGAGCAGTTCGCTCGCGACCGGCTTCACCAGATGCGGCAGAAGCTTCCGAGCCTGCGGGTGATGCGGTCTCATCTGGACGGATCGCCGGACCAATCCAGCGGCGGAGGAAGCTGGTGGGCGCGGTTGTGGCGGCGGCTGCGCGGAGCGCGGTGAGCGGCGGGCAAGGGCGCAGCGGTACGGACGGCGGAGATCCGCAATGACGGGAATTTTCCATGGTTGAACTGGTGGCGATCGATCTGGACGGCACGTTGCTGACCTCGGGCAAGGTCGTGACGGCGCGGACGCAGCGGGTGGTGCGGGCGGTGCGCCAGCAGGGCGTGCGGGTCGTGCTGGCCTCGGCGAGGCCTCCTCGCTCGGTGGCGGAGACGTACAAGCTGCTGGGGCTGGACACGTGCGTGATCTGCTATAACGGGGCGTTGATCTACGACCCGCCGAGCAAGCAGGTGCTGTTCCATCGGCCGATCGAGAAGTTTCTGGCCCGCGAGGTGATCGACCTGGCGCGGCAGATTTACCGCGAGACGCTGGTGTCGATCGAGGTGCTGGATCAGTGGTACACCGACCGGGTGAACCCGGCATACCAGACGGAGGTCTCGAAGCAGTTCCAGCCGGACGTGCTGGGTCCGATCGACACGTGGCTGATCCAGCCGGTGACCAAGGTCCTGCTGCTGGGCCCGGCGGCGAAGATGAGCGAGGTCCGCCGCAAGATCGGCCAGCGGTTCGGACGGCGTCTGGCGATGACCCAGAGCGAGTCGAATCTGCTGCAGATCATGTCGGCGGGGGTCTCGAAGGGGACGGCGCTGAAGCGGGTATGCGACCGGTACGGGATTTCGCCGCAGAAGACGATCGCGATCGGCGACGCGGCGAACGATACGGACATGCTGGAATTGGCGGGAATGGGGATCGCGATGGCGTCGGCTTCGGACGACGTGAAGCGGGCAGCGGATTACATCACCTCCGGCAACGACGACGACGGCGTGGCTGAGGCGCTGGAGCGATTTGTGTTGTAGCCGGCGGCCCTGGATCGGTTACGGCAGGACGACCAGATGGAGTTGGGCGGGGCCGTGAACGCCGACGACGAGGTTCATTTCGATGTCGGCGGTCTTGCTGGGTCCGGTGATGAGGGTGACGGCGCCGGGCAGGGTCTGGCCGTAGGCTTTTCGAAAGCACGCGTCGAGGTCCATCAGGTCGGGAACGATCTGATCGGCCCAGAGGACCGCGACGTGGATATTCGGCACGAGCGAGGCGAGGCGCTGTCGCTGCGGGTCAGCGGCGAGGGCGATCGAGCCGGTTTCGGCGACGGCGAAGTCGACGGGTCCGACGGTGACGGTGGACCGGAACAGGCCTTCGTCGTCGAGATCGGCGGCGAGAAAGACGCGGCCGACGGGTTCGAGCACCGAGACGATGCTTCGTCCGAGGCGAGGGTCGATTTTTTCAGAATGGCAGAGGGTGATGCGGGCGTTGGCGGGGATGATCCGGCTGAGGGTCTCGGGCAGTTTCGCGGCGTCGTCGAGGACGTGAACGGTGGCGGCGGAGGTTTCGGCCCGCTGGGCAAAGGTCGCCACGAGGCGGTTGCGATCGGCATCGGCTGGGACGAGCCGGCCATCGAGCTTCGTCGCCTGCGGCTGGACTTCGGCGGCGACCGGTCCGGAGCGCAGGGCATCGCGTATGCTGGCAAGGATTCTACCGGCCATCGGCGTTCTCCGGATGATTGAATTCGCCGGACCGCCATCGGCGGATAAAGCTGCGGGTCGCGGGCAGCGGCAGGTCCTTGACGCGGGTCCAGTTGCCCGGCGGTCCGGGCATCCAGGAGAGCCATCCGTTTCGGCTGAGGGGCCTAAGAACCCACCGCATCATTTTTTGTCCAAGGCGGTAGATTCGCGGCCGCCGGAGGACGTCGGCCCAGACGCTCATGGCGGTGGCTTCGCCGGTTCGAGCGAGTCCTTCGCGGGCGGCTTCGTCGCGCAGGCTGAGGATGTACTCGGGCAGCGGCATTTTGGTCGGGCAGGCTTCGGCGCAGTAGTTGCACAGGCTGCACGCCTTGGCCAGATCAGCGGTCTTGCGGAGGCCGAGGAACTGCGAGAGCAGGATGGTGCCGACCGGACCGCTGTAACAGCCGGGGTAGCTCTGGCCGCCGACGTGCCGAAAGACGGGACAGGCGTTGACGCAGGCCCCGCAACGGATGCAGGTGAGGATCCGCCAGTACCTGGAGGCGAGGATACGGCTTCGGCCGTTGTCGAGGATCACCAGGTGTACCTGTTGGGCGCCGTCGGACGGGCAGGGCCCGGCGATCAGGTTGGTGTACTGGGTGATGCGTTGGCCGGTGCTGTACTTGGCGAGCATTTTCATGACCAGGGCGCCGCCGGCGAGGTCGGCCACGATTCGTTCCATGCCCATCACGGCCAGGTGGATGCGGCGGCTGGTGGCGTAGCGGGCGTTGCCCTCGTTGGTGCAGACGGCGAGCAGTCCCGGATCGGCGACGGCGAAGTTGACTCCGCTGACGCCCATTTCGGCGCGGCGGAATTTTTCGCGGAGGACGGCGCGGGCGGCCATGGTCAGGGCGGTCGGCTCGACCGGTCCGTCGTAGCCGATTTTCTCGCGGAAGATGTCGGCAATGTCCTGAGTGCTCAGGTGGCAGGCGGGGGCGACGATGTGTCCGGGCCTCTGGCCGGCGAGCTGGATGATGTACTCGCCCAGATCGGTCTCGGTGACCTCGAGGCCGTCGGCCTGGAGGGCTGGGTTCAGTTCGATCTCCTCGGTGGCCATGGACTTGCTCTTGACGATGGAGGAGACGCGGTTGACGCGGGCGACGTGCAGGACGATCTGCCGGGCCTCTTCGGCGTCCTTGGCCCAGTGGACCTGGACGCCGCGGGCCATGAGGTTGTCGGCGAGGGCGGCCAGGCAGCGGTCGAGGTTTCGGACGGCGTGGGTGCGGACCTCGGCGAGCTGGTCGCGAAAGGAATTGATGTCGCCCAGTTCGGGAGTGATGGCCTCTCGGCCGCTGTGCTGGCGGTAGGTGGCGTTGTAGAGTTTCTGGGCCAGCCCCTCTTTGCGGGTGGCTTCGACGGTATTGCTGTAGAAGTCGGATTTCGGCGCCACGTCAGGTTCCCAGTGATTGATCGATGAGTTGGGCCAGGTGCATGGCCTGGATCGGCTGGCCGGTGCGGTTGGCGTAGCCGGTGATGTTCATGGCGCAGCCGGCGTCGGAGAAGATCAGCCAGTTGGCCCCGGTGCGGCGGATGCAATCGACCTTATCGCGGACCATGCCTTCGCTGACGTGCGGGAAGTTCACGGAGAACGTGCCGCCGAAACCGCAGCATTGGGTCAGCCGCTCCAGCGGCCGATAGTCGATGCCGGGAATGCGTTGGATCAGCGAGATGGGCTCGTCGACGATGCCCAGCGGGCGGAAATGGCAACTGTAGTGGTAGGTCACCGAGTCGTTGAACCTGGCTCCCATCGCAGCTGGGTCCAGGCGGACGTGCTTGACCAGAAACTCGGAGAACTCGAAGGTGCGCTTGGCCAGTTCGGCAGCCGCCTGGCGGTAGGCGGGATCGTCCGCGAAGAGGCGATCGTAGTGCTGTCGGACCATGGCGACGCACGAGCTGGAAGGTCCGATGATCGGGCCTTGGGCGTCGCGGAAGACGTCGACGAAGTGGCGGGCGGCGGTGCGGGACTGGTCGAAGTGGCCGGCGTTGAACATCGGCTGGCCGCAGCAGGTCTGGCCGTCGGGGCAGCGGACGTGGTAGCCAAGCCGCCGCAGGACGCGGAGCGTGGCGACCGCCGCCTCGGGATAGAACGTATCAGCCAGGCAGGTGACAAAAAGGGTAGCGTTCATGGAATGGGCCAAGGGTGTCCTAGAACCTCCAGAAGTAGTACCACAACCCGAGGACCAACCCCGCCATGGCTCCGAACGCCCCGAGCCAGAAGCCGATCCATCCGAGTTTCCGCCACTTGCCCTGGAGGCCGGCGGCCCCTTCCAAGCTGAGCAGAAAACCGGGAAATCCCAAGATGATCGCTGCGAAAGCGCCGAGCAGGATGATCGGCTTGGTGATCCTGCCCGCGTCGATGACCTTTTCAGCGGAGTCCCATTCGTGGAGGATGACAACCAAGGTGCCCAGGGCGGCCAGAACAGCCAGGATCGACGCGACCAGACCGAGTTTGGTGTACTTGAGAATCTTGACTTCTCTTCGGGCCATTCGGCATCTCCGTACAGGCGAGTTACGGTTGTAAGTCCTTGTTTTTTATTGTATTCCGTCAGGGCTGCTGCGCGGAACCGGGTCCTTGTGGAGCCGGGTTGGCCCGGATCTGCTCAAGCAGATGATCGAGCCTTGCCCGCGCCAGACACACGCAGGTATCAGCCCCACCGTAGTATAACCAGACATGGTCACCCCTGACAATAGCCCCGCAGGTATAAACCACATTGGGAACGTCTCCGAGGCGTTCATAGGACTCAATCGGGCTGAGAATCCATGAGTTGTACCGAGCCAGGAGCCGAGACGGATCATCCCGGTCCGCCAGGGCCATGCCCAGGCGGTAGAGCGCGCCGGAGGCGGTTGTCTTGACGCCGTGGTAGATCAGGAACCAGCCGTCGGGCGTCTCGATGGGCGGAGCGCCGGCCCCTACCCTGGCCCCGTCCCACCATGGTCCGCCGCGCTCGGGCACCAGGTGCGTGGGCGCGCCCCAGTGAACGAGGTCGGGCGACGACGTGAGCCAGATGTGCTCGATGGCGCCGGAGACCGGGCGATGGAGCATGACCCATCGGTCATTGAACCGGCGGGGAAACATGGCGGCGTCCTTGTTGTTCGGCTGGAGAATCAGGCCCATCCTGCAGACGCTGACGAAGTCCTTGGTGGTGGCCACGGCCACGCCGGGTCCGAAGGGCGAATAGGCTGTGTAGCAGATGGCGTAGACGCCCAGCTCGGGCAGCCAGGTGATCCGGGGGTCTTCGCAGCCGAAGGATTCGTAAGGGTAGAGCGGCGAGTCGGGATCGGGAGCGATCAGCGGCTGAGGGTCGATTTTCCAGTTGTCCACACCGTTCTCGCTGCGGGCGACGGTCAGGTGCGAACGGCCCTGGCGGTCCTCGACCCGCAGCAGCAGCACCACCCGCCCGGCCATCTCAACCACGCCGGGATTGAACACGGCGTTGGCCGGATAGGGCAGATCGGCGATCGTGATGATCGGGTTGCGAGGCTCGCGTTCAAACAGCTCTTGGGCCACTGCGTCGGCTCCTGTCGAAGCGGTCTATCATAACGGGGCGATGCGTGGAGGTCCAGGAATGGTTGAGGCAAATGGGGAGCCTCATTCCTGGCGGAAGTAGGCGTCGAGGATGACGGCGGCGGCTACGGCGTCGAGGGGACGGTTGGGTTTGCGGGATTTTTGGTTGCGGGATTTGCCGGGCGGGCGGAATTTCTGTTCGGCGTGGAAGCTGCTGAGGCGTTCATCGACATATTCGACGGGGCGGCTGGAGAGCTCGGCCAGGGCCTGGCCGAAGGTCCGGACGAGCTGGGCCTGCGGGCCTTCGGTGCCGTCCATGTTGAGGGGCAGGCCGACGACGAGGGTCTCGACCGGATCACCGGAGCGGCGGAGGTGGTCCCAGACGGTCTGAGCGTCGGCGGCTGGGTCGTTGCGGGCGTCCAGGACGTCCCAGGGCATGGCGATCCGCAGCGCGGCATCACCGACGGCCAGACCGATGCGTTTGGTTCCATAGTCAATGGCGATGATTCTGGGCATGGCGTTGCCCGTCAATCTACAGAAACGGGGCGGGATGGGAAAGGGAAAAGGCGGCGGGCACGGGTTGGCCGGGCGGCTGAGGCCGGCGGGTTTGCCGCAAGCTGACCGCTGGCGTTGAGAGGTGGGATTTGTATAATGGAGGCCGACGGCGCAGGTCAAAACGATCATCTCGGTGGTTTTTCGAGAAGGAAAGGTATTACCATGTTCCGAATTCTGGTGGCGGACAAGCTGGCTCAGGAAGGATTGGATATTCTGCAGGCTGAGAAGGACGTGACGGTGGACGTGAAGGTGGGCCTGAAGCCGGATGAGCTGGCGAAGGTGGTGGGCGAGTATGACGGGCTGATCATCCGTAGCGGGGCGAAGGTGACGGCGGAGGTGCTGGAGCATTCCGGGCGTCTCAAGGCGATCGCGCGGGCGGGAGTCGGGGTGGACAACGTGGACGTGCCGACGGCGACGCGCAAGGGGGTCGTGGTGATGAACACGCCGGACGGGAATACGATCTCGACGGCTGAGCAGACGATCACGCTGATGTTCGGGCTGGCCCGGCATTTGTACAAAGCGTGCGATTCGTTGAAGAAGGGCGAGTGGGAGCGGAACAAGTTTATGGGCCGCCAGCTCGAGGGCAAGACGCTGGGCGTGGTGGGCCTGGGCCGGGTTGGCCGTGCGGTGGCTGAGCGGGCGCTGGGTCTGGGGATGCGGGTGGTCGGGTTCGATCCGTACTTCTCGCCGACGGAGTCGAGCTTCAAGGGCCGGGTCGAACTGGTGGAGGACGTCAACGCGTTGTGCAAGCAGTGCGACTATCTGACGGTACACACGCCGCTGACCGAGCAGACCAAGGGGATCGTCGGGGCGGAGCAGTTGGGCTTGATGAAGAAGAGCGCAGCGGTGATTAACTGCGCCCGTGGCGGGATCATCGACGAGGAGGCGCTGTACCAGGCGCTGACGGCGGGGACGATCTCGGCGGCGGCGCTGGACGTGTATTCGGAAGAGCCGCCGAAGGACCGCAGACTGGTGGAGCTGGAGAATGTGGTGTGCACGCCGCACCTGGGCGCCTCGACGAAGGAGGCGCAGGTGGTGGTGGCGATTGACGCGGCCAAGCAGGTGCTCAAGGTGCTCAAGACGGGCGAGGTGATCAACGCGGTCAACGCGCCCGGTTTTGACGCGTCGCTGGCCAAGGTGCTTCGTCCGTACGCGTCGCTGGCCCAGCGGATGGGCAAGATCCTCGGCTCGGTCACGCAGGGCCGGACGCGGAAGCTGAAGGTGGTCTACTCGGGCGAGATGGCGGAACTGGAGGCGGGCGCGGTGACGGTGAGCCTGCTGGTGGGTCTGCTGCAGGGTCAATCGGATGAGCCGGTCAACGCGGTCAACGCCCGGCTTTTCATCAAGGAGCGCGGGATCGAGGTGGAGGAGATCAAGAGTCACGCGGCGGGCGATTTCGCCACCCTGATCGAGGCGACGCTCGAGACGGACAAGGAGCAGCACAGCGTGACGGGGACGGTGTTCAGCCGATCGCTGCCGCGGATCGTGGCGATCGACGACTACCGGATGGAGATGGTGCCGGCGGGCCGGATGATCATCTCGTTCAACGACGACAAGCCCGGCGTGATCGGCGGGGTGGGCAACCTGTTCGGTCAGCACAAGATCAACATCGGCTCGCTGACCTTCGGCCGCAAGACGCAGACGCAGAAGGCGGTGCTGGTGCTGGCGCTGGACCAGGAGCCGAGCCAGGCAATCCTGCGGGAGATGTCCGAGCTTCCCTTCATGGATGGCGTGAACTATATTGAGCTGCCGGAGCTGGAGACCGAGGCGTAAGCGGCGTCTGACGGCTGCGAATGGAAAAAGATGGCTACCGGTCGGCGCCGGCGGTATGGTGTGCGCAGACCCCCCGAACGGACGGTGTGTTTTTCTTCTGAACCCAGGAGTTGATCGATGACTGATCGCTTGCAGACGGAACTGGTGGAGTATTCGGATTCCCGGCTGGACGATGTGCGGGCGCTGATCGCCGAGAGCTGCCGCGACCTGCTTCCGGTGGAGGTGGCGCGGACGGCGTTGGCCAGATACATCCACAGCGAGGACTTCGACGCCCTTGCCTGGCAGGAGGCGGGACGGTTTTTTGAGTTCGGGACGCACGATGAGTGCTGGTGGATTCGGCGAAAGGCCGCGTTGCCGGCGGCGACGGACGGGCGGGTATTGGGTCTGCGACTGGACGTGGGGTTCCAGACCGGTGTGGGGCATGGGGCGATTCTGTACCTGGACGGCAGGGAGTACGAGAGTTTCACGCCGAAAATGCCGCACCTGTTCGGCGGTCATGAGATCTCGATTTTGCCGAAAGAGTTCGCCGCGAGGAAGGAGGCGGAGTTTCTGTTGAAGTTCTACGCCGGCCGCGACCACGGCCCGATCGGCAAGGCCCGGCCGCGGCTGCTGGAGGCGTTCGAGCTGGTGTGGTTCGATCCGACGGCGGCGAAGCTGTTCTATACGGGGATGGCGGTGCGTCGGCTGCTGCGGACGCTGGAGGCGGGCAGCGGGACGCATCAGGAGCTGGCGGAGTTGCTGAAGGCGTCGCTGGCGAGGATCGACTTTTCAACCGGCGCAGCGTCGGCGCGGGCGACGCTGGCGCGCGGGCTGGAGCATCTGGAAAAGGGCCTCAAGAAGCTCTCGCAGGATACGCCGGACCTGGTGACGCTGGTGGGCGTGGGCCACGCGCACATCGATACCGCCTGGACCTGGCCGTACGCGGTCTCGCGGGAGAAGTCGGCCCAGACGTTCACGACGGCTTTGGGGCTGATCGACCGCTATCCGGAATACGTCTTCCAGCAGGGCCAGCCGCAGTTGTATCAATTCGTGAAGGAGGACGCTCCACAGCTTCTGGAACGGATTCGGGAGGCGGTGGGCAAGGGCCAGTGGGACGCGGACGGGGCGATGTGGGTCGAGCCGGACTGCAACGTGCCGTCGGGCGAGGCGCTGGTGCGTCAGCTCGTCTACGGGCGGCGGTTTTTCCGCGAGGAGTTGGGCGTCGAGAGCCGGGTGCTGTGGCTGGTGGACACGTTTGGATTTCCGTGGACGCTGCCGCAGATCGCCCGTGGCTGCAACATCGACTTTTTCGTGACGACCAAGATCTCGTGGAATCGGTACAACCGGTTTCCGTACAGCTTCTTTGAGTGGACGGGGCCGGACGGGACGACGATTCCGACGTATTTCATGACGGTGCCGTGGATGGCGGACGCGGCGATCGCGACATACAACGGCGTGCCGGACCCGGTAGACATTCACCTGGGCTGGCAGCGGCGATTTCCCAAGGAGCCGCGGCGGGCGCTGCTCAACGCGCTCGGCTGGGGCGACGGCGGAGGCGGCGTGACCTTCGAGATGATCGAGTGGATGCGGGCGCTGGACAAACTCGGCGGACGGATCGACGGCCGCTGGCAGCGGGTGGGCGAGTTCCTGCATGAGCAGTACGAGATATGCAAGTCGCAGTTGCCGCAGTGGAGGGACGAGCTGTTCCTGGAGTTCCATCGCGGCACGCTGACCACGCACGCGGAGCTCAAGAAGCTCAACCGCCGGGCGGAGTTCGCCCTGTGCCGGGCCGAGACGATGGCACTGCTGGCGGACGCGGGCGATTACCCTGCCCAGGAGTTCCGGTTGCTGTGGCAGAAGGTGCTGCTGAACCAGTTCCACGACGTGATGGCGGGTTCGTCGGCCCACGACGTGTTCGAGGACGCGGTGCGGATCTACCACGAGGCGTTGGACGGGGCAGCCGAGCTGGAGCGCAAGGCGGTCGGCAAGTTGCTGGGCGAAGGCGGCGACCGGCTCGCGGTGTTCAACAGCCTTGGGCATAGCCGGTCGGGCCTGGTCGAGGTCGAGTTGCCCGAAGGCAAGGCACTGGCCGGCGCGGACGGGGCGGCGCTGCCGCTCCAGCGGCTCAACGACCGGACGGCCGTGGTGGACGCGGGCGAACTGCCGCCGGTGGGATACCGGACGCTCCAGATCGTCAAGGGCTGTGACACGGGCGCGGTCGAACGGGCGGTTGAGGTCGGCAATTGCACCATCGAGAACGATTGCCTGCGGGTAGCGATCAACCGGGTCACCGGTTACCTCGATTCGGTAGTGGACAAGACGACGGGCCGCGAGGTCCTGGCCGGACCGGGCAACGAGTTGCAGCTTTTCGAGGACAAGCCGTTCGTCAAGGAGCACAGCGGCTGGGAGATCGATCGGATCTTCGTCGAAAAGCCTTACAAGGGGCGGATCGAGCTGGCTGAGATCCGGCCGTTCGGCGGGCCGCTGCGGGCCGGCTACACGGTCGAGTGGAAGGCGATGAACAGCCGGGTGCGGCAGGAGATCTACCTCGACCGCGACTGCCCGGTGGTGTATTTCAAGACGTGGGTGGACTGGCGCGAGCACGAGACGCTGCTGAAGGCGGCGTTTCCGGCGACGGTGAACCAGACGCAGGCGTGCTTCGAGATCCAGTACGGCCACATCCATCGGCCGACGCACCGGAACACCTCGTGGGACATCGCCAAGTTCGAGGTGCCGTGCCACAAGTGGATGGATATGTCCGAGGGCGATTACGGGGTGAGCGTGCTGAACGACAGCAAGTTCGGCTGCGACGCGATCGGCAACACGATGCGGTTGACGCTGCTGCGGGCGCCAATCAATCCGGACCCGCAGGCGGACCGCGGCTTCCATGAATTCACCTACGCCCTGTACCCGCACGCCGGGCGATGGAACCAGGCCAAAACGGTGCGATACGCGCGCGAGCTGAACATCTCGCCGATCGTGGCGGCCTGCGGCAGGACCGCGCCGGCGGAGAAGAGCTTCCTACGGCTGGAGCCGGAGAACCTGGTGCTGGAGGTGTTCAAGGGCGCTGAGGACAGCCAAGCCGCGGTGGTGCGGTTCTACGAGTCGGCGAACGTTCGCGGGCGCGGGCGGCTGAGCTTCGATCTGCCGTTCGCGGTGCGTCGGGCGAGCCTGTGCGACATGGAAGAGAACAGCCTCCAGGAACTGACGATCGAAAACGGCGTGGTGGCGTTCGACTACCTGCCGTGCCGGATCATGACGATCAAGCTGGAGGCGTAGGTCGGCCTCAGGATCGCGGGTAAATCGGCGGCTTTGCCGCAAAAAGACCCGCCCTGCAGCCGCGTCAGTCCAGGCCCTTTTTGGCGAGGATGTCGCGGGCGTCGCCGATGGTCTTCTGCCATGAGGTCAGGATGGCGACGTAGTCGACGGCGGGCACGATGAAGCGGGCGCCGAGGTCGACGTACTTCTTGATGTTATCCGGGTTGGGTCCGGTGGGCAGGCCCCAGGCCTTGCCGTCGCGCTGGCAGGCCTTGGCCACCTTTTCGATGGCCCGCACCAGATCGGGGTTGGCCATGTCGCCCGGACGGCCGAGGGACTGTGAGAGGTCGCCGGGCCCGACGAACAGGGCGTCGACGCCTTCGGCGCCGGTGATCTGGTCGATGCAGTCCAGGGCCTCACGGTCCTCGATCTGGACCACGACCACGCTCTCGCGGGTCTGCTTTTCCATGAACTCGGGCAGCGGGACGAGGCCGAATTCGCCGTCGATCAACACGTTTTCGATGCCGCGCAGGCCGACCGGGGCGAACTTGCTGTTGCGGACGGCATTGGCGGCGTCGGCGGCCGACTTGCAGTGCGGCAGCATGGTGCCGGCGGCCCCGAGTTCGAAGCAGCGGTGGAAGGTGGCGGGCGAGGTGTCGGGAACGCGGACGATCGCGTCGACACCGCCCTCGCGACAGCCGTAGATCATGATCGCCGCGTCGTGCCAGTTGTACCAGCGATGTTCCATGTCGAGCCAGGCGAAATCGAAGCCGAGTTTGCCGGCGAGGCCCGCGGTGATCAGGGACGGTCCGATGCTGATATTGGCTCCGAGGGCGACTTTGCCGGCCCGAAGTCTGGCGAGGGTCTTGCTCGTACGCATGCCGAATTCTCCTTGTGGGTTCGTTGGCGGCCGCTCCGCATCCGCCGCGACAGGCTGCGGATTATACCGGCCGATCGGCCGGCCCCCAAGCGAAATCGATCCCGGCCAAACAGCGGAAAAACTCAGGAGGCTGGGGCGGATCGGCCGAAAAGGTAGTGGACGCCACGATGGCAGGGAGCGTGCGATGCGAGCGAGGATGGTTTTGATCTCAGCGGCGGCGACGGCGGCAGGCGGCTGCGACTTCTGGACCGCCCTGGCCTACTACGACCACCTGACCTCGTCGATCGTCAACACGGGACTGATCGGCCTGGGCGGGATCGTGCTGACGGAACTGCCGAACATCCAGCAGTTCATCACGGGCCTGCTTCCCGGCGCCGCAGGCTGATCGTCTCGACACCGATCGGACAACCAGCACGTGCCAGTGCAGCGATAGATGAAGCCCTTCGTCGGACCCGTCCGGCGAAGGGCGGTTTTTTTGGGGATAGGCGCGGACGGCGAACGCTCGGTCGCCTACGGCCGGACGTCGGTGGTGGTGGCCAGATCGGAGTAGCGGCGGGAGCCGATGGTCCACTCGGGAATGCCCTCGGGCCAGAGCGCGAGGCTGACGCTGTCGACGTCCTCGGTCTCGTCGAACTCGACGGTGAGGGCCAGGTACCAGCGGGGCAGACGCCGGAGCAGGGTGAGGGTCAGGTCGGCGTTCTGGCCGCGGCCCAGGTCGAACTCCTCGCGAACGGCGACCGCGTACTTCCTGTTGAGCCGGTAATTGGCCCCGACGCCGAGCAGGTTCGACTCGGTCAGGCCCACGTAGCGGTGGCCGAGGAACCAGCTCAGCCGCGGATCGCGGTCAACGTGGATGCCGAAGCCGGAGAGGCCCAGCTCGCCGTGATCGGCGTCAACGATGGCGTCGTAGACCAGGGCGGTGGTGTCCGAGACGCGGTAGATGCTGTTGAGGGACAGGTAGTTGCTGGCGATGGACCATTCGGGACGGTAGCTGAAGGTTCGTCCGCGCGTCCGGTTCAGCAGGTCGATCATCTGCGAGTCGTTGAAGAACCCGGCCTCGAGGTCGAGCGTGAGCCAGTCGACGGTGCGCCATCGGCCGGGCCCGCCGCGCTTGGTCTGGAACAGATGCCGCCAGCCGGCGGTGAAGCCGTCGAAATCGACCAGGTCCTCGACGTTGCGGTCGAAAGGCGTCAACTCCCACGGATCGACGTTGCTGTGGGCGCCCCAGAAGGTGAAGTCTTCCTTCATCACGTGCCGGATGCGGTGGATATCGAACAGGCGGGATTCAATCTCGTCGTAGACCTTCCACTGGTAGAGGCTGCCGCGCAGGCCGTAGAGTCCGAAGATGCGGGAGAGGCCGCCGTCGAAGGGCGAGTCGTCCCAGGCCGATCCGCGGATCACCGCGAACGGCACCATCTTGAGCATGCCGATGCTCAGGGGGAACTCGACCTCCTGGCGGCTGTCGGCGCGGGCGACGGTGTCGGTGTCCTGATAGCGGGTCCAGTCGATCAGCCAGTCGGGCACGTCGTTGTCGGTGCGGTAGCGGGCGGCGTCCACGCGGTTCTCGCTGTACCAGACCGCCCGGCCGTCGGCGAAGGGCTTGCCGAGCACGTCGATGACGGCTTCGGGATAGTGCTCGACCTGGGTGAGGAAGTCGTTGATTCGCCACTTGCCGAGCATGGAGAAGATGGTGTAATCCGTCAACTCCTTCTTGAGGTAGACCAGGGTCTCCTGCTCTTTGCCCTCAAAGAACTCGGACTCGAACCACTCCTCGAGGAAGTTGCGGTCGGACAGATAGGAGGCTTCGACGGTCAGCTCCCAGTCGTTTTCGAGCAGGTGCTTGTGGCGGAGCAGGGCGCGGCCGCGGTTGGTGTTGGGCGGATCGACGTCGCCGCGGATGCCGCCGAGCTCGTCCTCGCCGGTGTCGTGGACGTAGTAGCTGCGAAGCAGGCCGAAGTAGTCGTCGCGGAGGTAATCCAGATCGACGCCCGTGGCGGGCCCGCGGTCGCCGAAGTAGTCGGCATACAACGTCGCGTCGGTGCCTTCGGGCGTCTCGAGCCCGAGGACGGGGAACAGGTGCCAGCGGGTTTCGCCCGAGGTGCCGAACTGACTGTCGTACGAGGTGCGGACGCTGCGGATGGACGTCTCGCCCTGCTTGAAGTCGCCCTGGAGATAGGGCCAGTAGAGGATCGGCAGGCCCTGGACGTTGAGGGTGGGGTTATAGACCTTGTACCGGCTGGCGACCAGGCCCACCTGCTCGCCGATTTCGGATCGCTCGGTGCGATCCTCCAGATACACCTTGGTGGCCCCGATGTGATAGCTGGGCGAGTAGAACTCGGAGGTGGTCAGTTTGGCGTCGTAGGCGACGTACTCGCGTTCGGAAAGCTGCCGAGCGCGGGCGGCCCGGACGTAGACCGGCACGTTACGTTCCGGCGCCGGCGCGAAGGCCACCATGTCCTCGATATAGGCGGTGCTGGTTTCGAAGTCGTAGTAGACGCGATCGGCGCGGATGACGCGGTAACCGCGGGAGATGACCACGTCGCCTTCGAGGTACGCCGCCGAGATGGCCTCGTTGAGTTGCAGACGCTCCTGGGAACTGATTTCGCGGGCGGCTTCTTCCTCGGTGGGCAGTGCCTCGAGCCCCTTCTCCAGTTGCTCCGGAGACGGCTGGGTCTGCGCGGCTGGAGGAAGGGTCGGCAGCTTGGGGGTTTCGCGTTCGCCGGTCAGCACGTCGGACTTGACGGCGCCTTGGCGAAGGAACAGCACCGCGTTGGTTGCGCGGAGTTCGGTGGCTTCGCCGTCGGGCGGACCGGACTGGAGCAGGTAGACGCCTTCGGTGAACAGCAGCGTCTGTTGGCCCTCGACTTCGGGGGCCATGACGAAGTTGCCGCGGAAGAGGATGGGCCGCGCCGGCTCGGGCTCGACAGCCTCGGCCGGCGGATGGATCAGGACCTGCTCAGCCGGTACCGGGGCCTCGACCGCTTCCGGCGCTCGGACGCGGGCTTCGAGGGCCCGCTGATAGATCGGCTGATCGGAACCGTCGCGTTCGATCATGGTCTGTCCGACCAACTCGACGCGGGCGTTGGTGTAGGCGGTGACCAAGAGGGTCTGGTCGCTCGTCACGGCGCCGCCCCGTTCGAGGACCTGGGCGTCGCCTTCGAGGAAGATCTCGAGCCGCTTGTCGGCCCCGCCCAACTCGTCGGTCACGGTGACCCAGATCACGGCGTTTTCAGCCGTCAGTTCCTGGTGGGGCAATTCGATCTTGACCGCCCCTTCCAGGACCATCGCCTGGGTATGGTCGGGCAGCGTCCAGAGGTAGCCGAGCTTGGCGGAGATGGTCGCGGTGCCGCGGGCCGCTGCGGTGCCGAACGGCTGCTCGAGGGCCTCGTAGTCCGCGTCCAGGATGTCCCGGACCGAGGCGAAGACGCCCAGGGTCAAGCAGACCGCCACTGCCACCGTAAGAGATGCAAGTCTGAACTTCACGTTCTTGCCCGACTAACCGTGTGCCACTTTAGTACCATTGGTTAGGATGATTATAGTGAGGGGGCGTGGGTGGTCAATACAAAAAAGAAGGGGAATTGGGGAGCGCTACACGGCCGGCAGGAAGACGGGGCGGACGGACGTGGACGATCTGCTGAATCCTCAAGACCTGATGGCGCTTGGCTGGACCCCGAAAAACTGCACCAGATCAGCGGCTGTGGACAACCGCGCACCCGCATTGAAAAACACTGCGATGGGAGGGACTCGAACCCTCACCCCTTTCGGGACAGGAACCTAAATCCTGCGCGTCTGCCAGTTCCGCCACCATCGCGAAACCCGCTATAAAGGTAGCGGCCGGGGCGGGGAAAGTCAATCGGGGGCGGAATCGGGCCTGGCGGCGGCGCCGCCGGACGGCTGGGCGGGCCGTTGCCTTTTGGGCCCGAGGCGGATTTAATAGTGGGTATGGCGGAGACGGATTCCCGGACACAACGGCGGCAGGCCCTCAGCAGCGCGATCGCAGGGTGGAGTTTCTTCAACCTGTCGCTGGCGGCCAAGTGCCGCCTGCTGTTCGGTTTGGCCGTGCTGCTGATCATCGCGGTGGCCCTCTCGGTGCCGTGGTACCGCATGGAGCGGCTGGTGGAACAGCAGAACGGCAAGGAGGCCCAGGCCATCGCCGAGGCCTACCTGAAGTTCCAGGTCCACCAGAACTATGCGGGCTTCTCGCCGGAGATGCTGCGGTACTTCTTCAGCACCGAGGAGCGGCGGTCGTACCCTCAGCCGACGCTGATCAAACTGGCGGGCAAGACGTCCGACCAGGGCCTGCCTCAGGACGAATTCACCGACGAAGGGATCGAGGAATTCCGCAACGACCGCGGCCGCAGCCAGATCTTTCAGATCGTCCGCGACGCCGACGGACGGCGGTCGTACCAGTACCTCCAGGCGATCCGGGCCGAAGCGTCGTGTCTCGAGTGCCACGGGCAGGGGCTTGAGACGGAGAAGTACCGCCAGGGGCAACTGGTGGGCGTGGTGAAGCTGTCGCTGCCGGCCGATCCGACGGACCAGCAGTTGCTGCTGAACCGGGCGGCGATCGTGGCGGCGGTGGCTTTGGCCACGCTGTGCGCGATCGCGGTGTTCTACCTGATCACGCACTGGCTGATCCTGGCTCCGATCGACAGCCTGCGCCAGGCGGCTGAGCTGGTCGCCTCCGGCCGGGTCAACGCCCGCGTGAACATTCAGAAGGGCGACGAGTTCGAGGATCTGGCCCGGGCATTCAACCAGATGCTCGACCACATCGAGGAGTCGCAGCAGAAGCTCAAAACGATCAACAAGTCGCTGGACGCCAAGCTGGGCGAGCTGGCCGAGGCGAACGTGGCGCTGCACGAGGCCAACCGGATCAAGAGCGAGTTTCTGGCCAACGTCAGCCACGAGTTGCGGACGCCGCTCAACTCGATCATCGGCTTCGCCGAGCTGGTCCAGGGCAACTCGCAGATCAAGGACGATCAGAAGCTTCAGCGGTACCTCAAGAACATCCTTGGCTCGGCCCGGTCGCTGCTGACCATCATCAATGAGTTGCTCGATCTGGCCAAGATCGAGGCGGGCAAGATGGAACTGCGGTTGGCCAAGCTGGTCCTGGACGACGTGTGCGAGACGCTCTACAACCTGACCAAGCCGCTGGCCGACCAGAAGCACCTGGAGGTCAAACTCTCGCTGGAGGAGGACCTGCCGGTCATGGAGACCGACGCGGGCAAACTCCAGCAGATCCTCTACAACCTGCTCTCGAACGCGATCAAGTTCACGCCGGAAGGCGGGACGATCACCCTGACCGCTCAGACGGTGCCGCCGGCCCACGTGCGGGTCAGCGTCACCGACACCGGCCCGGGTATTGCGGAAGATCAGCAGGAGGCCATTTTCGAGAAGTTCCGCCAGATCGACGGCTCGGCGTCGCGTGAGCACGGCGGGGCGGGACTGGGCCTGGCCATCGCCAAGGAACTGACGGTGATGCTCGGCGGAACGATCACCGTCGCCTCCAAACCGGGACAGGGAGCGACGTTCTCCGTGACGCTGCCGATCGAAGTCCCCTCGCGCGAAGTCCAGGTCCCGCTGGTGCGTCTCTGATCCGAACATCGCCCGCCGGTGTTCGGACCTGTAGGGTGGGCACCGCCCACCATCTTCGTTCAAGGTTGCGCGAAATCGGTTCCGCCGGAGAGGCAAAGGCGGCGGGCAGTGCCCACCCTACTCTTTCAGTTCGACCGACCAATAGGCCTGGTCGAGGAACTCTTTCCAGGAGGCGTAGCGCTCGCTGGTGAGTTTGAGGCTGATGGCGGGCGACCGCTTCGGCCGGATGGGCTTGCTGGTCAGGGTCATGTGGGCCTGTTCGGGTGTCCTGCCGCCCTTGCGGACGTTGCAGCGGAGGCACGAGCAGACCACGTTGTCCCAGGTGCTCTTGCCCCCCTGCGATCGCGGCACGACGTGGTCGAGGCTCAGCTCGGCCATGGGGAATCGCTTGCCGCAATACTGGCAGCGATTGCGGTCGCGGGCAAAGATATTGCGGCGGTTGAACTTGACCTCCTGGCGGGGAAGCTTGTCGTAGAACAGCAGCCGGATGATCCGCGGAACCGCGATGTCGAGGTGAACGGTGCGAAGCCACTCGTGGGCGCTGGGCTCGAACTGGAGCTTGAGCTGGCTCAACTCGGCCCACGATTCGAAGTCGTAGGTCTGATACTGGCCGTCCTCGACGCTGATGACCTGGGCGAGGTTGCGGAAGAGGAGACAGAACGCCCGGCGGACGGTGATCACCCGCAGGGCCATGTAGTGCTTGTTGAGCACCAGAACGTTGCTGTTTAAAACGCCGGCCGAAGCAACCACGTTCGTTACCTCCTGGACGGTCAATCGACAAAACGCCCAGTCGTTACCTATTTCTTACTTGGCGGCCATCCAATTGTCAACGGAGGTCGCGCAAAACTTGCCGCCGACCCGCGTCGCGAGACGCTCACACCGCCAGGATAGCCATTAACACTAATGGAATATAAGACTTCTGTTGGTGTTCCTAACGGTTATTGTACTCCACCGGATGCGGTTTTTCCTGCTTGAGCGCGGTTTTCACCAGCGTCCGGCGGCGGGAACCGATCGGGACGTAGCGGTAAGTCTCTTCGGCAAAGGAAGATAGGTTAGCGACGGTCGGCTGTGGGGCGGGTGCCGGTCTTAGGCTGTGTACCGGCGGAGGTTCTCCAGGCCGATGCGCAGGGCCTCGAGGTTGTCCTCCATGCCCTCGAATTCGATCGAGAGCGGCCCGGCGTAGCCGGCGGCCTTGAGCACCCGGATGCACCCGACGACGTCGATATCGCCGTGGCCGATGATCGACCCGCGCAAGTAGTTGCCTCCACGGGACTTAAACCACCCAGCCCCCGGATCGGGCCACTGGGAGGCGAGTTTCATGTGGAAGTCTTTGGCGTGGACGTGGAAGGCGTAAGGGGCCATGCGGGTCACGGCTGAGAGGCTGTCCTCGTCGGCGCAGGCGAAGTTGCCGATATCGACCAGCGAACCGAAGTTGGGGTGATCGACCGCTTTGACCAGTCGTTCGCAGCGGTCGCTGTCTTGGGCGAAGAAGCCGTGGTTTTCGACGGTGGTCTTGACGCCCAGGTCGGCTGCGAACGCGGCGACCGCTCGGCAGCCCTCAGCCAGGATAGGCAGCGCAGCGGCAAAATCCGTGGACCCCTTGTGGCCTTCGGGAAAACCGCGGGTCGCGTCGTGGCGCATCGTCGGCACGCCGAGCGCGGCGGCCACCTTGACCTCGCCCTTGAGGCGCTCGGCCTCAGCCTGCCACGACGAGGCATGGAGGAAGTCCGCTCCGATGGTGTAGCTGTAGATCGGCAGGCCGCGGCGGGCGCAGGCCTCGCGGACCTTCTTGGCAAAGCCAAGGATCTCGGGCGAGTCGGCGGGCAATCCCAATCCGGAAAACTCGATCCCGTCAAAGCCCAGCTCGGCCGTCTTGTCGATGACGCCGAAGTAGTCGAGCCGTTTCTCGCTCAGATAGCGATGATAGCTGTAGGAACTGACGCCGATTTTCATGGCACAGCCTTTCAATGGAGTGCGGATGGATCAGATGGAGATCGCGACTTCCTTGCCCTTCTGGCCCGAGGCGTAGACCGCGTCGATCAGCTTCATCACGGTCAGGCCCTCGCGGCCGGTGGCGGCGGGCGGTGTCTCGCCGCGGCAGGCGGCCACGAACGAGCGGGCCTGAAGCTGGAAGCGGTCGTCGTCCTTGGTCTGCGGGGCGATGTCGGCGATGTTCCGGTTGAACTCGGTGTAGAGCCTCAGCGGCTTGCCGTCAAACAGGCGAGCGCCGCCCTTGTCGCCGAGGATCTCGATGGAATTGCCCTCATCGGTGTTGGCCGCCCAGGAAATGTTGAACTCCATGCTCGCTTGGTCGCCATAGCGGACGAAACCGGTGGCGAAGTCCTCGACGTCGAAGGTGCCCTTGTAGTCCGGCGGACCGGCCCACATGCCCACGTAGTTGTAGTTCTTCATGTCGCAGCCGAACTTGGCGTACGTCATGGCGGAGACGCTCGTGGGCTTCCACAGCTCGCTCATGAACATCGAGATATCGAAGTAGTGGACGCCGATGTCGATCAGCGGCCCGCCGCCGGAACGGCTCTTGGTGGTGAACCAGCCGCCCATGCCCGGGATCCCGCGGCGGCGAAGAAGCGTGACCCGCATGTGATAGACCTGTCCGAGCACGCCGTCCCGGACGTACTGCCGGACGAGCTGGGCCTCAGCCGCCTGGCGGTAGACCATGCCGATCTGGAGCACCTTGCCGCTTTTGTCGGCGGCGTCCACGATCTGCTGGGCCTCCCTGGCGTTCAGGGCCATCGGCTTTTCCAGGAACACGTGCTTGCCCGCCTTCAGGGCGCCGGTCGCCATCTCGCGATGCAGGTTGTTCCACGTGCAGACCAGCACGGCATCAACGTCGGCCTTCAGCAGGTCGCGATAGTCGGTGAAGCGATCCTTGACGCCGAGCCGGTCGCCGACGGAATCCATCCGCTCCGGAACGATGTCGCACAGGGCGGTCACCTCGGCCCGGTCGGCCGCGCCCGCCTGGTAGGCGTTCAGGTGAACATTGCCGATCGTGCCAATCCCGATAACGCCGAGCTTCAGCTTGCCTGCCATGGCCGTTTCCTTATTTGCACTTCACAATAATGCGCCAGTACGAAGGAGCGTTTTATAATGCCTCGGCCGCGGCAAGACAAGTCATTTTGACGGGCGGATCGTCTTGGCGGAGCCTCATGCCTTGAGAACAGCGGCAAGGGCCTCGCGAAGGGTGGGATAGCGAAACTGATAGCCGGCGGCGGCGAGCTTCTCGGGCACAGCGGCCTGGCCGGCCAGCACGGCCTCGGCCATCTCGCCCATGGCCACCCGCACCGCCGGCGAAGGGACTCTCATCCAGACCGGGCGATCGAGCACCTCGCCGAGCGTGTGGGCGAAGCGGCGCATGGTGACCGGCTCGGGAGCGGTCACGTTGACCGGTCCGGAGATGTCCGCATGGTCGAGTGCGAAGGCGACGATGCCGGCCACGTCCTCGCGATGGATCCACGGAATCCACTGATCTCCCGAACCGACAACCCCGCCCAAAAAGGCTCGAAAAACCGGCAGCATGCGGCTGAGGAACTCGTCGTCGCGGCCGATGACCGGTCCGGTGCGGGAAATCATCAGCCGCACCCCATACGCCTCGACGCGACGGGCCTCGTCCTCCCAGCCCCGGCAGACGTAGGCCAGAAACCCGCCGCCCGACGGGTGCGACTCGGTGACCCGCCCGCCCCGAACATCACCGTAGTAGCCGGTGGCGGAGGCGCTGATCATCAGGGCGGGCTTGCGGTCGGCCTGGGCGATCGCCTCGACCAGGGCGCGGGTGGGCTGAAGGCGGCTGTTGAGCAACTCAGCCTTGCGCCGCGGCGACCATCGACCAGCGATGACCGACTCGCCGGTGTAGTTGATGACCGCGTCCGCCCCGCTCACGCAACGCTGCCACGGGCCGCCGCTGCGGCCGTCCCAGCCTTCGACCTCGATCGATTCGCCCGCCGGCGGCCTGACCCGTTCCGGACGGCGCGTCAACAGCACGACGTGATGCCCGTCACGCAGCAGCCGCAGCTTGACCGCGCTGCCGATAAAACCCGTTCCACCGGCCAAAACGATCTTCATGACCCGCCCCCCCGAAAGTGATCCGGGTATCCTCCATCACGTATTGAGTCTCCAAATCGCGATGTTCAGCCAACTCGCGAAGGCCACCCACCCGGCATACGGCAGCAGCAGCACGGCGGCGATGACCGACCGGGGCCAGATCAGGATAACCAAAGCCGCAACCGTCGCCAACAGCAGAATAATTTCCACCACCGAGCCGGCGAGCCAGTGCTGAACGAAGAACAGGTAGCTCCAGAAGGCGTTGAGAAACGCGTTGACCAGAAAAATCGCGACGATCGCCCGAAATCGCGAATCGTGCGGCGTGCCGTTCCAGACGATCAAAGCCGATGCGGTGGTCAGAATGTAGATCACGCCCCAGACCAAGCCGATCACCGCTCCCGAAGGCGTAGAGGCCGGCAGCCGCAGCGTGCGGTACCACTCCATCCCGGCCTCGGTGAACTCAGAGCCCATCGACGCGACGATGATCGTGATCAGCGGAATGACGATGTAGTTGAGCTTCACGATTCACCCCCCTCTTTCACCGCGGCGCAGCCATCGGCGATGTTACGCCAGTCGCGACAGAACGTCCTGAAGCTGCACGACCGCGGCCTTGAGTTCCTCCTCCGTCCGTTTGCGCTCGATAACGTAGCCAAGCTGGTCGGCGATGGCCGTGGCCAGACTCTGCTCCTCCTTGAGGAACGGTCCCTGGTCGGCTTCGGGTTGCTCGCGGACATACCCGACCTCAAGCCGCCCGATGACCCGCTGGTCCGATCCGATGGGCGCGCTGAGCGTCCAGGGCGTCTCGGCGAAGTTGACCGTCCGGTACTCGCGGCCGTCCGCCACGATCCGGGCGCAGGCGGCGTCCGGATACCGCCACGCCGACGGGATCAGGTCCACCGTCTTCTGGAGCACCTCGGCCAGCGACAGGCCGGGCTTTTCCACCACGTTGAAAACGGCGTAGAGGCAGTTGAGCTCGCGCACCAGTTCCCGCAGCGACTTCTCCACCCGCTTTCGCTCGCTGACGTCGACGCAGGAGACCATCATGCAAACCGCCTTCTCGCGCTCGTCGACGACCGCGCTGGCCGCAAGCTGCACGTCGAAACGCGACCCGTCCTGGCGGATCGCGACCAGTTCGCCGAACCAGTCGCGGCCCTTCTGGACCGCCCGGACCGCCTCGATCGCCTTCGGCTGGGTCTCCCAGAACTGCGAGACCGAGCGGCTGAGCACCTCCTCTTCAAGCCGATATCCCAACATCTTCAGGAACGCGGCGTTGGCGTAGGTGAGCCGACCGTCGAGGCCGACGATCGCGATCCCGCTGATCGACGAGGCGATCGCGCTGTCCTTGATCCGCATCGCCGCCTCCGCCTTCTTGCGCTCGGAGATATCGCGGGCGATCGAAAGCACCACCGGCTCATCGTGCAGCTCGAAGAGGTGGGCGTTGATCTCGACGGGAATGCGCCGCCCGTCCCTGCCCACGTGCACCGTCTCGAACAGCACGTGCCGCGTTTCGTGCAGTTCGGCCATCACCTCCGGCAAAGCGGCCAGGCTCTCCGGATCGTTGATGTTGGCCGGGGTCAGCTTCGCCAACTCGTCCCGCGAATAGCCCAGACGCCGGCACGCGACGTCGTTGACCTCGATGAACTTGCCCGGCATGCCGTCCTTCTTGACCCCGTGCAGGTACGCCGCGTCGTCGATGCTGTTGAACAGCACGCGGTAGCGCTGCTCGCTTTCCCGCAGGCGGACCTCAGCCGTCCGGCGCTCGGTCACGTCGCGGAACACGACCACAACCCCCTGCACGCCGCCCTCCTCGTCCGCAATGGGCGCCGCGCTGTCGTCGATGGGCAGGCGGTGGCCGTCCTTGGCGACCAGAAGCACATCGCCCGCCCGAAGCTGGCGGACCCCGCCATGCTCAAGAATCTGCGCCGCGTAGCCGTCGACCGGTTCGAGCGTCCGCTCGTCGACCAGGCGGAACACCTGGTTGAGCGCCTGGCCCTCCGCCTCCTGCTGGGTCCGTCCGGTCAGCTCCTCAGCCACCGGATTCATGAACGCCACGCGACCGCGCGAATCCGTCGAGATGACAGCGTCGCCGATGCTCCGCAGCGTGGTCGAAAGCCACTGCTCGCGCTCCCGAATCCGCCGCTCCATCGCGTGCTTGTAGAGGGCGACCTCGATGTTGGTCTCCAGCTCGCGCTCTTCAAACGGCTTGAGGATGTAGCCGAAGGCCTCCGTCACCTTGGCCCGGCTGAGGGTCTCGCGATCCGAATAGGCCGTCAGGTAGACCACCGGCAGGCCGGCCCGGCGGCGGATTTGCTCGGCCGCCTGAATCCCGTCCATGTCCCCCTTGAGCATGATGTCCATCAGCACCAGGTCGACGTTCCCGTCCAGGGCCTTCTCGACCGCGTCGCGTCCGGTGGCCGCCACCGCCGGAACGGCATACCCCAGCCGCTCCAGGCGTTGCTTGAGGTCCTTGGCGACGATCTTCTCGTCCTCGACCACCAGTATCCGTGCATCCGTCATAAACACCCCCTTGACGACGGCCGCTCACGGCCCCGGTCCCGGCTGATCGCCATCATCCGCATCCATGCCGAGGGCCGCACCCGCCCTTCCATCGGCGGGCCGACCCGTTCGGCTCTCAGTCGGCCGGAATCGTGAAACAGAACGCGGCGCCCTTCCCCGGCGCCGACCGGACCCACATGCTCCCGCCGTGACGCTCGATGATCTTCTTGCAGATCGCCAGGCCCACGCCCGTTCCCTGTTGAGCGTCCTGGGCCCGCGCCCGGCCCAGCACGTCGAAGACGCGATCGGCCTGCGACGGGTCGATCCCGATCCCGTTGTCCTGAACCCGGAACAACCAGTAGTCCTCCTGGCGCCGGGCGTCCACGCGGACCGCCGGGACCTCCTGCGACCGGAACTTGATCGCGTTATCAATCAGATGCCGGAACACCAGCACCATGTGCGCCGGATCGGCCACCACCGTCGGCAGCACGCTGCGGGCCACCTTCGCGCCGGCCGCCTCGATTGCCGCGGCCAAACCGCCCAACGCCTCCGCAAAAACGACGTTGCAGTCCACCGGACGCAGGTCCAGACGCTTCGATCCGGCGTACAGATAGGCCCGCATGTCGCGAATCATCCGCTCCCGAACCGAGAACTCGCGGCGGTCCCGGCCGTGGCGGTCGAGGGCGGTGCGGATCGTGCGGCAAAGGCACTGCTCGTCGTAAGGCTTGAGCACGTAACCGTACGGTTTGCTCGCGTGGGCGCGATCCGCGGTCGCTTCGTCCCCGTGCGCGGTCAGATACACCACCGGAATGTCGAGGCTTCGATGGATCCGCTCCGCCGCCTCGATGCCGTCCATCTCGCCGTCCAGCACGATGTCCATCAGAACCAGATTCGGACGGTGCTCGCCGGCCAGGCGCACCGCGTCCTCGCCGCTGGCCGCGACGGCCGGCACGCAAAAGCCGCAGTCCTCCAGCCCCCTCTGGATGTCCTTGGCCACGATCAGTTCGTCCTCAACAACCAGAATTCGCGTTTCCACCATGCACCATCGCTCCTCGCCGCTTCGCCGGCGGCCGGCCTCGCCGCCGCCTCGAACCCGGTCACTTGGCTGGAATTGTAAAGTAGAACGTCGCGCCTTGTCCAGCCTCGGACTCGATCCACAGGTCGCCTCCGTGGTGCATCGCGATCTTCCTGCCAACGGCCAGACCGATGCCCAACTCCGGATGTTCCGGACGCCGCTTGGCGCCGGGAAAGATGGTAAACAGACCTTCAGCCGTCTGCGGGTCCAGCGTGGCACTCGAACACCGGACGGCGAACTGCCACTTGCCTTCCCGCCGTTCGGCCCCGACGCGAACCTCTCCGGGCCTCTCGCCGCCCAGGCGGATGCCCGCGTCGAGAAGATTTTCGAACAGCTTGACCATCAGTTCGCGGTCGGCCATGACGGTCGGCAGTTCCTCCGCGACCATCGGCGTCCCGCGCCGGCGGATCGTCTCGCCCAGCCGCGACTGAGCCTCGGCCAGAACGGACCCGGTGTCGGTCGGCCCGAAGCTGCGGCGGCTGACGCCGACCCGCAGGTAGACAAACAGGTCGTGCAGCAGCCGCTCGGTGTACTCGGTGTCGGCGACGGCCGACGCCAGCGCCCCGCGAATGTCCGGGCTGACCGCCTCCTGCGAGATCGTGGCCTCCAGCCGATCCTCGACGGACTCCAGCAGCCGGTCCAGTTCGCCCGCCGCCAGTTGCGTGACGCGGTCGAGTTCCTCGCCCGACTGGCCCAGCTCACGCTCGGCCTTGAGCAGACGCTCCTTGACCCACTCGTGCTCGATCACGTTGCCCAGCAGCACCGACACCGCGTTGATCAGGCTGCGCTCCTCCTTGAGGAAGGGCCCTTCGTAGCTCTCCGGCCGCTCCTCCAGGTAGCAGACCTCCAGCGTCCCGACCCGCTCCTGATGGACGCGGATCTCCGCCTCCTGACGCCAGCGGGTCTGGCGGAAGTTCTCCGTCTCGTAGCTCCGGCCGTCCAGCACCACCCTCGCGCAGGTGATGGTCGGATACTGCCAGGCGAACGACATGGTGTCCACGATCCGACGCAGCATCTCATCCAGCGGCGTGTCGGGCCGCTTGATGATCCGGAAGATCGTGTAGAAGCAGTTGAGCTCCTTGATCCGCTTGCGAAGGTACTCGGCGTGCTGCCGAAGAACGTGCTCGGCCAGGCGGCGCTCCGTGATGTCGCGAAGCACCAGGACGATCCCGATCACCTCGCCGCGGTCGTCCTTGATCGGAGCCGCGGAGTGGTCGATCGGCGTCTCCGCCCCGTCCTTCGAAATCAGCACCGTGTGGTCAGTCTCGACGCTGATGCGGTCCGACTCCTCGAGCACCTTGCTCACCGGATTCGGCAGGTGCGTCCGCGTCTCCTCGTCCACCATGTCGAGGACGTCCATCAGGCTCTGACCCAGAGCGTCGCGGGCCGCCCATCCGGTCAGGGCTTCTGCCACCGGATTCATGAAGCTGACCAGGCCCCGCGTGTCGGTGGCGATCACGCCGTCGCCGATGCTCCGCAACGTCGTCGAAAGCCACTCCTCGCTCTCCCGCAGCTTGTTCTCCATCTTGTGCTTGTACAGGGCGATCTCGATGGTCGTGCGCAGCTCCCGCTCCTCGAACGGCTTGAGGATGTAGCCGAACGGCTCGGTGACCTTGGCCCGGCGAAGCGTCTCGTCGTCCGCGTAGGCCGTCAGGTAGATCACCGGGATGCGCAGCTTGTCCCGGATCCGCTCGGCCGCGGTCACGCCGTCGATCGGACCCTGGAGCATGATGTCCATCAACACCAGGTCCGAGCGGGTCTGCTCGGCCTTGTCGACCGCCTCCTCGCCGCTGGCCACCACCGCCGGAACCGTGTAGCCCATCGTCTTGAGCCGGTCCTCGATGTCGCGGGCCACGATGCTTTCGTCCTCGACGACGAGTATCTGTGCGTGAGACATGATCCAAACTCCTTTTCTATTCTCCCTTCGGGAACACGATCGTGAACCGCGTCCCCCCGTCCCGTTCCAGTTCCACCGTCCCGTCCAACTGGTCGGTCAGCGTGGTGACCAGCTGGAGGCCCAGCGACTCCGTCTTGCGGAAATCGAGATCGGCGGGTATGCCCGTCCCGTTGTCGCTCACGACGAGCCGGTACTCCCGCTCGGCTGGATGCAGGTCGATCCGAATCTCCCCCCGCCGCCCGTCCGGAAACGCGTGCTTCAACGCGTTGGTCACCAGCTCGTTGATGATGATGCCGCACGGAATGGCGGTGTCGATCGGCAGCGCGACGCCCTCGACGTGGACCCGCAGATCGACGCCCGCCCGCCGCGTCCCGTACGACCGCACCAGGTGGCTGGCCAGACTCTGAACGTACTCGGCAAAATCCACCCGGGCCAGATCCTTCGAGCGGTAGAGCTTCTCGTGGATCAGCACCATCGAGCGGATGCGATTCTGACTCTCGCGGAAAACGTCCAGGGCCCGCTCGTCCTGGATGTACCGCGACTGGAGGTTCAGCAGGCTCGAGATGATCTGCAGGTTGTTCTTGACCCGGTGGTGAATCTCGCGGAGCAGCACCTCCTTTTCCTGGAGCGACGCCTTGATCTGCTCCTCCGCCCGCTTGGCCTCGGTCACGTCGGAGATGAAGCCTTCGATGGCTGAAAGGCCGCCGTCGGCCGCGAAGACTCCCCGCCCCTTCTCCCACACCCACCGCTCCCGCCCGGAAGCGGTGTGGATGCGGTAGACGAGCTGGAACGCCCGCCGCTCAGCCAGCGCCTCCTGCACCGACGTCCAGACCATCTCGCGGTCGTCGTCGTGAACCAGGTCGCCGTAGGAAACCGTCCGGTTGGCGCCGGAAAGCACCGACGAGTGGTATCCGGTCAGATCGTAACACCCCTCGCTGACAAACAGCATCGCCCATCGCGGATCGTTGAGGCAGCGGTACGCCATGCCGGGCAGGTTGCTCATCAGGGTCGAAAGCGTCCGCTCGCTCTCCCGCAGGGCCTCCTCCGCCTCGCGGCGTTCGCGACGCACTCGCGCCTCGCGCAGCTCGCGCTCGACGGCGGGAGCCAACCGGGTCAGGTTGTGCTTCATGATGTAGTCGTGAGCGCCGGCCCGCATCGCCTCCACCGCCGTCTCTTCGCCGATCGCCCCGGAAACAATGATGAACGGCAGGTCCAGCCCGCGCTCCCTCATCAACGCCAGGGCCTTCGGCGCACTGAACCGCGGCAGGGAGTAATCGGCGATCACCGCGTCCCACTCCCGCTCGTCCAGGGCGCGGTGCATGGCCTCCGCCGTCTCGACCCGCGTCGTGATCAACTCGTACCCGGCCGCCGTGAGCTGATAACCCACCAGCGTCGCGTCGTCTTCCGAGTCCTCAACGATCAATGCCCGCAGCGGCTCGGCCATCACGCGCTCCTGACTCTCGGCGGCGGCTCGCTGATCCGCAGCCAGTAGGTTCCCAATTGCTTGACCGCCTCGGTGAACTCCACAAAGTCCACCGGCTTGCGCACATAGCTGTTGGCCCCGGAAGAGTAGCTGTTCTGAATGTCCTGCTGTTCCCGCGACGAGGTCAGCACCACCACCGGAATGCAGCGCATCCGATCGTCCCGGCGCATCTCCTTGAGCACCTCGATGCCGCCCAGCTTCGGCAGTTTCAGGTCCAGCAGCACCATGACCGGCGTCTGCGACACGTCGCGACCGGCGTACGGCCCGCGGCAGAACAGGTAGTCCAGCGCCTCCGCCCCGTCCCGAACCACCACCACGTTCCCATTGACCCCGCTCTTGTCCAAAGCTCGGAGCGTCAACGCCTCATCGTCGGGATTGTCTTCCACCAGCAGAATGCTCTTCGTGTCCATGTCCACCCTCTGATGTGATTTCCACCGACATTCCACAACATCAGCCTACGCCTCGTCCGCCTACAGCGATGGCGGTCCCTTTGTTGGCTGATCCCACCCTGTTTTGACACAAACACTCCACATTCCGGCACAATCGGAGGTCCGTAGGGCCGGAACTCTTCCCCCGTCAATCGGCTCAATCTAACTTCAAATTCTAGCGTTGCCCATACGCCCTGTCCAGCCAAGTCCCTAACGGCACGTCCAGCCGTTGGGCCATATGCCCCCTGATTCACTACTTTATAGCAAGTCGATCGGCCTCTCAACAAAAACTCTGTCTGCCCCACCAGACCGTCAAGCGCAGCCGCCCTAAACCGCGTCAGCCGTGATGGTCATATCTGTGGAAAGAACCTGACCCGAAGCCAGCACCGAGCACTGCCCAAGCCGCTGGGCCTCCATAACCAAAAGCGGCATGGCTGTGCACGGCTCCAGCACGGCCACGACATGCCCATCCAGCCCGCCGTAAGAGGCGAAATAGCAGACATATGGAAAAACTCGCGGATCGAACCGGATCTCCACCCGCCGACGCCCATCGCCGCTGCGCCAGCCGACCCGCCCTTCCCGCAACTCGTAGAGAAACAGAAAGTCGGTCGTCCCGTCCGGCTGGGGAATCATGTCGGCTCGTTGGCCGTTAACCTCAGGCCAGTCAAAAGGTTCAGCGGTTTTGCCGCGTGCCCACGCCACGTCCGCCGCCACCGCCCTGCCGGCTGGGCAATCGATCCGGTCGCCGGGTTCGATCGCCAGGGCCGCGTGCAGCTTCCACAAAAATGCCCGCGATGCGCCGGAAGTATTGGTGATAGCATAGTTTAGATGCACCGCCGGCCCGTCGCGATCCAGGCGCATCTCACGCCGGTAGCGCAACCCCGAAAGCGGCAGAAGCCCTTCCAGCACAAGGGTTTGCCCGTCGAACCGGTGTCCCAGCGGCGTCGTCCACAACTCCCCATGATCGGGATACCCAATTCCATCCACCGTCTCCGGAATATCTACGGGGATGATCTCGTCGATCCCGCCGTAAAAGTTGGGATCATACGTATTACCGGGCTCTGCGCGGGCGAGCCGCAGCCGAGGATTGTGCCAGAGGAATTGATGCGCGGAGGGTTTGTGGGTCAGGTTGACGATCCGCCCCCCGATCGACGGGGCCACGTCCACGGCCAGATGGTCGCTTTCGAGCCGCACCAGCGGCACATCGCCCGCCGCATGTTCCTGCCGGGCGGTCATTCCGGTTCGATCGCGAAGAAGCCCGCGGTGTAGGTCCGAGGCAAGGTCACCTCCAGACCCTCGCGGGCCAGTTGGCCGCCGGTTCGCTGGGCGACCAGGGCGCCCTCGTCATCGACTACTCTATAATTGATGCTTTCGTCCAGACCTTCGAGGCGGAATGTCCGACTCTCGGAGAGGTCGTGGAGGCGGTAGACAAACAGCAGACTCGCCGGATTGTCCGGATGGGCCAGGCGCAAGGCCGACCAGCCGCTGCGATTCTCTTTAAGCTCGGGCGGGGTCAGCAGATGTGCGACCGAACCGGCGATGAATCGCCGCCAGCGTTTGAAGATCGCCACGTGATGGGCCAGGCGCTTGCGGTGGGTTTCGGTCAAGCCGGCCAGATCGCCGGTAAAGCCCACCATGCCGGACAGGCAGACCCGCGCGACGAAGTCGAGGTCGGCGGTCTCGGAGCGGTCCCAAGTGGCGCCGCTGGGAACCACCACCTTGTCCACATCCTGTTCAGGCGGCACGCCGTAGGTGGGCACGGACTTGCCGATGGACCGCAGGGCCGCCCATTTGCCCAGCCGGCCCGGAGGCAGGCGCAGCAAGGCACCCTCGTTGATCCGCAACACGTCGACCGGGTTGACGGTATCGGAGAGGAAATGGCTGTCGAAGTGGCGGAGGGTCTCGATGTCCAGTCGCATGGCCCCGCTGGCGCAGTTCTCGAAGAAGGTCTCGGGGCATTCGGCCCGGACTTGATCGAGAACGCCGTACCAGTGTCGGTAGTAGGTCCAGAACTCGGCCCCGGTGCGGTCGCGCCCCATGTGGAAATTGAAATCCACCTTCATCCACGCCAGTTGATAGGTCTTGACGAGGCGGACGATTTCGGAGCGAATGTACTGGCGGGCTTCGGGCTTTCTTAAGTCCAGCCGATAGTGGTCGCCTTCGCCGGGCAGAAACCACTCGGGATGTTCGGTGCGCACCGGCACCGACGGACAGAAACGTTCGGGCTCCATCCAGATGCCAAAGCCCAGACCCGCGCGGCGGACCTCGTCGGCAAACTCCTTCATCCGGCCGCGGAAGGCCTTGGCCCGGTTCTCCCGCCAGTCGCCGGTCTGGCTATGCCACGACGTGTCCTCCGCTCCGTACCATCCGGCGTCAATCGTGAAGACCTCACAGCCGATTTCCGCGGCGGCGGCAAGCTGCCCGCGCAGATCCTCGACGTTGAGGTTGTCGAACTGATAGAACCATGTGTTGTAGACGACAGGGGCTTCGGGCTTGGCGCCGGGGCAACACCGGCCCAACAGATACCGATGGAGGTCCGGAGCGGCCTGGTGGACCGGACCGGCGCCGATCGGCTGAAGGATGATCTCCGGAAGCTCGATCCGCTCGCCGGCCGCCAGTTCCAAAGCCAGGTTCTGATCCGAGAGGCCCAATTCGACCACCGCAAAGGGAATCGAATCATTCCAGTGAGTGCGGGCGGCAACCTCAATGGTCCAGTTGCCGATCGGCAGGACGTGGAAACCGACCGCGCGGTCGCCGATCCGGCGAAGCACGGCAAACGGGCTGCTGCCCTGCGTGGTCCGGCCCTGTTCGCACCAGAACCGCACCGAGCCGTGGTTCAACTCGCGCCAGTGCCCCTGGTTCTCATTGCACCACCGGCTGTCCTGGCCGTAGACCTCATAGCGGCCGGGCGTGAAGGGAAACCGGGCCAGGCAGCGCTGGATGGTCACGGGTTTTTGGCCGACGTTGACCACCGTATCTTGCCGATGGCAGACGCCCGTTTCGGCGTCGAACGCCCAGAGGCTCTCGATGCGAAGCGAAGGCCCAGCCGTCCAGACCAGCCGGGCCTGTGCCTCGTCAAATCGGTGCTCGACCGGCGTCAGATCGCCGCCTTGAAAGACGCCTTCATCCGTCCGCACGGAGAGCAGCCCTCGGGCCGCTGATGGCCCTTCATCGCGGCTGCAATAACCGGCGGTCAAGCCGTAGACGTCCTTGAGGTACACGCGTCCGTCGGCCTCGCCGAAGACGAGGCCGCGGTCGCCCGAACCAAACCGATGCTCGTTCACGGACTAGCCTCCAATCAGGCGATTGAGGATGTACAGGTCGAGTTCTTCGTAGTCGCGGTCGCCGATCATCTTGGCCATCTTCTTGTCGTCCAGGCCGCGGCTGATCTTCAGAAGCTTCATGAATATCTCGCGACTGTTGCGCAGGTGCTTGGTCGCGGGCGACTTCTGGGTTCGCATGGCCTTGATGTCGAGGCCGACGAACTCACCGTTGCGGCCGTAGTCGTACCTGTCGAGCATGCGGACCTGGTTGAACGCCCGTCGCAGATCGACCGAGCCGAAGGTCTTGTCCTGGTCGAACTTCAAGCCGTTCTGGTCGTTCAGGTGCACGGTCCAGAGCTTGTCGAAGGCGAGGGCGAAGCCCATCTCGTCGGACGGATCGAGCCCGGCGAGGATGGCGTGGGCGCTTTCGATGTTGATGCCGACCCGCGCCGGATCGACGGTCAGTTGGGCCAGGGCCAGGGCGTGGCCGGTGGTCGGGATGTAGGCCTGGTCCATCGGCTCGTTGGGCTTGGGCTCGATGGCGATGCGGATGCCCTTGTCGTATTCGAGCATCTCGTTGATGGCCTGGACGAGGTGGCCGACGGCGGCGCGGCTGTCTTTCGATTCGCGGATGTAGGTTCCTTCGCGGGCCAGCCACAGAACGATCAACTTGGTCTCCAGGGCGTTGGCGATATCGACGGCGATCAGGCTCCGCTCGCGGGCGTACTGACGGTTCTTGGCGCTGTTGGCGGTATAGCCGCCGTCGATGGTGCGCGGGTCTTCCCACAGCCGCGGGGCGACGAACTCAGCCTTCAGGCCGTGCTGGTCGAGCCGGCGTTTGACGCCCTTGGCCTGCTTGACGATCTGGTCGGCGGTCAGGTCGTTGAGGTCCGGAACCGCGTCGTCGTCGTGGAACTGGACGCCCTCGAAGCCCAACTCGCGGTACATCGAGAGCTTCTTGTTGAACGGGATGCTCTTGCGGACGGTCGGACCGAACGGGTCGGCGCCTTCGTGGATGTTCCAGGGGCCGAATGAGAAACGGAATTTTCCTGCCATGACTATCCTCCAGTTTGCAGTGACACGATTGCGGACACAATCCCCAAAACAACTGGGCGTAATCGCCGGCTAAAGCCGCGATCAGTTTACGCGCTTCGCCACCCCCAGTCCATTCGTTTCGCATATTCCTCGGCGATCGACCGCATCCGGCGGTAGAGCCCGGCGGCGTCGGCGTCGGACGTCACGCACAGGGCGGGAATCACGATCACGTCCGGCGCCATCAGCTCCATGACGCGGCGGTATTCCTCGACGGCGAGGTCCGGCTGCGATGGAAACTCGCCGAGGTAGACCATCGCCCGTTTGCGGCAGACGTCCTTGATCTTTGGCAGATCGCTGCGGCTGTAGGTGTAGCTCAGGTCGATCGCGCGGATCGGCGGCGTATGTTCGAGGTACGGGGCCAGGCACGGGTTGGGTCCGCAGTTGTGCAGCCCGCCGCCACCGTATTGTGCGAAGACCATGTTGTGATACGGGATGGAGAATTGCCGGTAGGCGGCGGGCGAGATGTTGGCGCTGATGTCGTCGGAGACGTGGCCCTTGCGGCCCTCGGGAAACCAGTAGTCGGGAAAGTCGGTGGTGGTGATGCGGTCCTCGCCACCCGCGGCTTGGATCTGCCGGTCGATGGTGGCGATGAACAACTCCTGGATCTTGCCGAGCAGGCATTCGAGGGCCCGCGGCTCGTCGATCAGGGCCAGGTACAGCATCTCGGCTCCGAGCAGGTCGTTGGCGACGTTGAGGCCGCCGGCCATATCGAGCAGCGAAACGGCGATCAGGCCCTCGCCGGCCTCGGCGAAGCGGCGGACGCGGTCGATGCCCCCGGCGAGTTGGCCGGCGTCCGGCGGCGGTGCGGGCAGATCGGCGATCGCGTCGAGGTCCGTGATGGGCGGAACCTTGATGCCGCAGGTCTGATTCGGATCGTCACCCCAGTAGAGATCGGCGCCGAAGGCGGTGGCCAGGCACGAGCAGCCGACGTCGGGCCGGATGGCGGGAATCACGTCGCCGTTTGGAATGGCCTTCCAGGTCAACTCGACGGTGCGAAGGGCTGCAGCGAGCTGCTTGTCGCCGTCGAGGAACTGCTCGCGGATCGACGGACCGGGTGAGGAATCCACGACGTTGACGAGCACGGGCAGATGATCGACGGGCCGGCCCGCCCACAGGTCGCGGACGAGCTGCTTGCGCCGTTCGATTTCATTCCGGTCAAGGCCGATGTGTGCGATCCGAGTCATGCGCGCCGTCCGCTACGAGCCAAAGCCCTTGATGATCTCGACCAGCTTCGCCGAGCGAGTCTTATCGAGCGGGTTCTCAGCCGTCCCGCCCAGCCTGGCCGCCAGTTCCCCGGCCAGCGCGTAGGTGTCCTTACCGCCCTGGGCCTGCCAGGCGGCCAGCGGACCGCGAATCGAAACGCGCGGGGGCAGGTACTCGTTGGAGCGGAGCCATTCGAGCGTGTGCTCCGCCGTCAGGTAGTCGCCGCGTGGGCCGATCTGTTTGATCACGTCGCGGGCGACCGTCTGGTCGGTCACGCTCACGCCGTCGGCGATGCGCCTGGACATGGCGGAGATTTCCTCATCCATGACGAGCTGCTCGTGGCTGCACGTCATGCCGGTGGCGAACATGCCGCAGTTGACGATCAGGTCGTTGCCCGCGGCCAC
>Ga0209722_1000565_pt1 | contig 39407 bp, 33 predicted proteins | sample BioC12SIPDNA_2_FD_185745 | JGI IMG/M metagenome (GOLD analysis project Ga0209722, IMG submission 185745) | Anaerobic biogas reactor microbial communites from Washington, USA - Biogas_R1_A C12 SIP DNA (SPAdes) (version 2) | ecosystem: Engineered > Bioreactor > Anaerobic > Unclassified | place... | reverse complement strand
CAACAAAAACGAGGCCGGGCCGGTTTCAGCCCACGCCCCAAGACCTACGAACGACTTCTGTACCCGCCGCGCCCTTACACCCGAATCGCGGCCTAACTGGCCAGGAACTTACGAAACGGACATCTAGCCGCGTGGGCTTGTCCCGCGCTTGGTCGCCTGCCCGTAGGATGCCCCGCACCACCAGTGGTCAAACGCTCCTGTCGCCAGGCTCTGAGCGCGGGGCAAGCCCACGCGGCCAGTTCCTCAACGAATCCCGCAAGGCGATTCAGAAGAACTCCCATTGCCGGACGGGTTGGCCGTTGCGGAGTTTGGTCGCGATTTGATAGGCGTCGATAATCGCGACGATCAAGACGGGCAGGCTGCCGACGCAGACCGTGGCGTAGCCCACACCGAAGTAGAGGACGAGCAGAACGATGCCTTTGACGTTCTGGCCAAGAACGATCTGGCCCAGGCCGGGGAGCAGAAACGAGAGAATCGCCATCACCGCGGGGTCTCGGGGCGGATCGCTGGGCATGACGAGGTCGGGACTGCCGGGGGCCGGATGATAGTCCCTGCCGGGCGGCGGAGGAACGGGCGGCCCTGGGGCGGAGAAGAGCCCGGCAATCTCACTGGCCGGTTTCCAGTCTTCCTGGCCGTCGGTCCACACGTAGTCGCCGGTCTTCAGGGCTCCAGAGTTGGCCAACTGCTGCAGTTGATAGAAGGAGACCGGGCCCGACTGCCGGCCGTTCTGCGTGTAGTACCACTGACCTGTTGTCATTCTTAGTATCTTGGATCGGGACTGGTGCGCATGTCTTCGCAAAGGTTGGGGCGAGGGTCTGCCCGGCGTTGGCAATCTCCCACTTGGAATCGTCCCGTCGCCAACCCGACGCATCATACCTGACCTCGGCACCTAGGGAAACCCGCCAGGGTCGAACGCCGGGACCGACCGTGCGGTGCGAACGAGTTGTGGGGCAGGCGGTCTTGCAGAGGCAATCGCGAGTCGGCGAACGGCGCCGGCACGACACCGACGGTGCCGACGGAAGACGCTCACCGCAAAATTCCGAAAAGCAACGAAAAGTTATATTGATTTTCTTTTGTCGGTCGATACAATCCGACAGAATGTGCCAGATGAGGCTCTCTTGGGACCGACGCTGTCGGCCCGGCGTTTCTCTGACACGGAAATCTGCTTGGCAGGACACCTGAGCCTATTCCGAAACTCACACGACGCGCCGACTTGAATCGTCGGCAAGAGAGCATCCCAGAAGCTTCTGATCGGCTTCTTGCCCGTCAGAAAACCAGCGATCACGCAAGTCCTGCTGCCAAGTATGACGACGAGCCCATGACGCTACCGCTTCATCTCTGCGTGGGCACGGGCGTGCCCCAAAGAGCGACGCGATGGCGACTTGAGAAGGTTGTGGTCGTACACAACCGCTGGGGCACGAAGGGAGCTCGGATGCCCCGGCCCATTGGTCGCTCCCCAAAGAGTACTCGGAATGAACAAGGCGGACACTGAAGAATGCGCGTGTGTGGCCATGGACGAGGAGCCCCCCGGGGATTGCCTCACTTCGGCCGAAATCCTCCAAGTGACTCTCACTCTCTCCGACCCGCCGGGAAAGACTCCCGACCGGTCCCTCCGCCGCCGTACGCCCACCAAAAACAGCGCCCAGCCAGCCCAACGGGTCGTCGTCGCCCCCGCGCTGGCTCGGCAGAAGAAGTCCGGCACGGCCAGACGAACACCGGCCGTCTTGGCTCCGCAAACAGGGCCTTCTTCGGCGGCCTCCAAACGGGGATATAGCCGGCAAACGCGGGCTTTTCGGCGCCGGTTCTTCCCCCAGGTAACCGATCGCGAGTGGAACGATTGGCGCTGGCAACTCCGGCATCGGATCCGCACGCTCCCGGAAGCGGAACGTTTCCTTCTGCTTTCCGACGACGAGCGGGAAGCGATCGTTCGCGGAGGCGACCTGCTTCCGTTTGCCATCACACCCTACTATCTGTCGCTGCTGGACGCCGAGAACCCGGACCAGCCGCTGCGGCGGACCGTCATGCCGTCGACCGGCGAGTTCGTGCAAACCCCCGGCGAAGCCGACGACCCCTTGGGCGAGGACGGGCACAGCCCCGTTCCCGGGCTCGTCCATCGCTACCCGGACCGCGTGCTCCTTCTGGCCCTCGATTTCTGCTCGACCTACTGCCGCTACTGCACCCGGTCGCGCGTCGTGGGGCAGGGAGAGCTGGCCCCCTCCGAGCCGCGGCTGGAGAAGATCTTCCACTACCTGGAGAACTCGCCGCAGGTTCGCGACGTGCTCGTCTCGGGCGGCGACCCCCTGGCGATGAGCGACGATCGGCTCGACTGGATCCTGGGCCGGTTGCGGGCGATCCCCCACATCGAGTTCGTCCGGCTGGGAACCAAGATGCCTGCCGTCTTGCCCCAGCGGATCACGCCCGCCCTGTGCCGCGTGCTGCGCAAGTACCATCCCCTGTGGATGAGCCTGCACTTCACCCATCCGGACGAGTGCACGCCGGAGAGCTATCAGGCGTGTACGCGGCTGGCCGATGCGGGGATTCCCCTGGGAAGCCAGACCGTGCTCCTCAAGGGGGTCAACGACAACGTCGAGACCATGAAAGACCTGGTCCATCGACTGCTCCAGATGCGGGTCCGCCCCTACTACCTCTACCAGTGCGACCCCATCTCCGGTTCGTCCCATTTCCGGACGCCGGTCAGCAAAGGCATCGAAATCATCCACGGGCTGCGCGGCTACACGACCGGGTACGCCGTACCCAACTATGTGATCGATGCACCGGGCGGCGGCGGCAAGATCCCGCTTCAGCCCCAATACGTCGTCGGACGCGACGGCGACGACCTCCTCCTGCAGAACTTCGAGGGGCACCTCTACCGCTACCCCGATCCGCAGGCCGAAACGCCGACCGCCTCCCACGCATCTCTCTCCTGCTCGTCCTGCGGCGGAGCCTGAGCAAGAGATGAAACGCGGCGAGTCGCTTTGTGCCCAATGCGCCCTACGGCAGCAGACGTGCTGCCAGGCGCATGATATTTACGTGACCCTGTCGGATATCCGGCGAATTCGCCGGTTCACCGGGACAGGGGAGTTCTGGGAATACCGGGTTCCCTGGAATCCGGAGTACCTCGACGTCGGAGACGATCCGCTCTGGCAGAGCCGGGTAATCCGGCGAGACAATTCCCGCCGCGTGCTCAAACAGCAGGTCGGCGGCGACTGTGTCTTCCTCACATCGACCGGCTGCCGGATCCCGATGGAGGTGCGCCCCCTTGTGTGCCGGCTGCATCCCTGCCAGTATGACGAGCGCGGCATCCAGCCGGGGCTCTCGCCCGAATGCCCGTGGTATCTGCTGGCACCCGACGACTCGCCTCACGAGGCTGTCAGCATGAGCCCCGCCGACGCCGATCGCTGGCATCGGCTGCTTTATCAGGAAATCCGAGAGGAACCTTGCCCCATGAAAATCGGCCTGACCTACGACCTCCGCTCCGAGTATCTGGCCATGGGCTACAGCGAACTCGAAACGGCCGAATTCGACCGTCCCGATACGGTCGACGCCATCGAGAACGCGCTGCGGGATCTGGGGCACACGACCGACCGTATCGGCCATGCGAGACAACTGGTTCACCGGCTGGCGGCGGGCGATCGGTGGGATCTCGTCTTCAACATCTGCGAGGGACTCAACGGACCGGCTCGCGAAGCCCAGGTTCCTGCCCTGCTCGACGTCTACGATATCCCCTACACGTTCTCCGATCCCCTCGTTCTGGCCGTTTGCCTCGAAAAAGGAATGACCAAGACGCTGCTCCGGGCGGCCGGCATTCCCACGCCCGAGTTCGCCGTGGTGCGCAGGCCGGAAGACGTCGCCTCCGTCTCGCTCGGCTATCCGGTGTTTGCCAAACCGATCGCCGAGGGGACGGGGAAGGGAATCACGCCGGCGTCCCGAATCGACGCTCCCGATCAACTGGAGGCCGTCTGCCGGGAGTTGCTCCTGACGCATCGGCAACCCGTGCTGGTCGAACCGTACCTGCCGGGGCGGGAGTTCACCGTGGGAGTCTGGGGCACCGACGACCAGGCCGAGGTGATCGGCACCCTGGAAATCGTGCTGCGCGCCGATGCCGAAGAAGGCGTCTATTCCTACGTGAACAAAGAGCAGTGCGAAGAGTTGGTCGAGTATCGGCCCGTCGCCGCTGAGGTGGACGTGGCCGTCAGCGAGGCCGAGTTGATCGCCCTGGCCACCTGGCGGGCGCTCGGCTGCCGCGACGCCGGCCGTATCGATCTTCGCTGCGACTCGGAGGGCCGGGTCCAGGTCATGGAGATCAACCCCCTGGCCGGTCTCCATCCGGAGCACTCCGACCTGCCCATGATCTGCACCGCCCGCCGGATTCCCTATGGGGAACTCATCCAACGGATCGTGCAGTCAGCCGCCCAACGCGTTCGCCCAGCCGGCCCGCCGCTCGGACTGACCGCCTCCCAGCCTTGCGAGAAGCCGGCATGCGCGTGACGATCCTCCATCAGGCCGTCGGTCGCGATGCTTCCGAGGATGAAAAGGACGTCCTCTTTCAGGCAAAAACTGTGTCCGAGTCGCTGAAGCGACTCGGACACACGGTCGAGACGGCGGAAGCGACCCTCGACCTCGAGCGGACCCGGCTGGAACTCGTGGCCACCGATCCGGACTGCGTCTTCTACCTGGTCGAGTCGCTCGACGGCACCGACTCCCTCGCCCATCTTCCGGCATTCCTGCTGGAAACGATGGAGATTCCTTATACGGGCGCCCCGGCCGCCGCCCTCGTGCTCAGCAACAACAAGATCCGGGCCAAGCGAACCATGGCCCTCGCCGGCTTGCCGACGCCGCCCTGGCTGGAGACGGCACGGCGCCGTCGTTCGCCAGATCCATGTGCCGCTGCTTGCCGGCAGGCAGTGTCCGAATCCACACACTGCCTGCAAGCACGCAGTGGCACACAGCCTGAGAACAACCTGCCGGCATCGGAACTTCACTTTCCGGCCACCTTCATCCTCAAGCCGATCGAAGAACACGCATCGCTGGGAATGACCGACGATTGCGTCTACGAGGCCTCCGACGAACGGCAACTCCAATCGCGACTCGAAGAGCAATCCAGCCTCGTCGATCGGGCCTGCTTTGCCGAGCAGTTCGTCGAGGGACGCGAGTTCAACCTGGCGGTCCTGGGCACCCCGGAGGGACCGATCGTGCTTCCGCCGGCCGAGATCGATTTCTCGGCCTTCCCTGCGGGCAAGCCGCATATCGTCGGCTACGACGCCAAGTGGGCCTCCGGCTCGTTCGAGTATGCCAACACGCCGCGGCAGTTCCCATGTACGCCCGGAAGCAGCGATTTCGAATTGGGCGTGCGGCTCTCCGACCTGGCCCGCCGCTGCTGGACCGTTTTTGGACTCCACGGTTACGCCCGCGTCGACTTCCGGGTTGACGGCCGGGGAAATCCGTGGATTCTTGAGGTGAACGCCAACCCCTGCCTGTCGCCCGACGCCGGGTACGCGGCCGCTTTGCAGGAAGCCGGGATTTCTTTCGATCAGGCGATCCAAGCCATCCTGAACGACACTTGAAGAAAAGGGGTCGGGACTCTTTGATTCTGGCAGGATGGAACAAGAAGACGGTTCTGCATCGGGATTTCCACCAATTGGCGGACCGAGATTCCGAAAACAAAGAGTCCTGACCCCTTTTTTGCGGGCCGATTTGCCATGTTTCGTATTCGACGCATTCACGACGACGTCCTGCCGATCAACAAGCAGGCCATCGCCCAGGTTCAAGAGATCCTTCGCGATCAGTTTCCCGATCTCCATCCCGACGAAGCGGCACGACTCTCCGAAAAGCTCCGCAATCCGTTCAAACAACAGTTTCGCACGGTTCTGTTCGTTGCCGAGAAGTCGCGAGGAACGGTCAAAGGTTTTGCGCTCCTGATGCACGACCCCGAACTCCGCTTCTCTTACCTCGACTACCTGGCGATCGGCAAAGCCGTGCGCGGCCGGGGCATTGGGGCGGCCGTCTACGAACGACTCAGGCAGGAAGCCCTGGGCCTCGATTCGGTGGGCATCTTCTTCGAATGCCTCCCTGACGATCCGGCCGTCTGCCCCAGCCCCGTGGTCCAGAAGCTGAACGGCGACCGGCTGCGCTTCTACGAGGCCTGGAATGCCCGGCCGATCGTCGGCACCGCGTATGAGAGTCCGCTAACGCCGGGCGGCGATCCTTACATGCCGTACCTGGTGTTCGACGGCCTGGATCGCGGGCAGCCGCTGAGTCGCAGCTACGCCAAGAAGGTGGTGTGCGCGATCCTCGAAAGAAAATATGCCGATCTCTGCTCGCCCGAGTTCGTCAAGCACGTGTTGGCCTCCTTCCGCGACGACCCCGTCCGCGTGCGCGAGCCCCGCTATCTGCCGGCAAAAACGCCTCGCGTTCCGGCCACGGCCCCCGCCCCCGAGCCGATCGCCGTGTTCGTCAACGACAAACACAACATTCACCACGTGCGCGAACGCGGCTACGTCGAAGCGCCCGCACGGATCAACGCCATCCTCCGCGAACTCGAAGGAAACGGCCTGATCGAGAACCTGCCGGTGAAGAAACATTCGAGCCGCCATATCCTGGCCGTTCACGATCGCGGATTCTACGAATACTTCCGCCGCGCATGCAGGAACGTGGGGCAGGGCAAGTCGGTCTACCCCTACGTGTTCCCTATCCGCAACGTTGCCCGGCCGCCGCGGGAATGGTCGGTCCGCGCCGGCTACTACTGCATCGACACCTTCACGCCGATCAACGGCAACGCCTTTCCGGCCGCAAGCCGCGCCGTCGACTGCGCCCTGTCGGCCGCCGACGAAATCCTCGACGGCCGCCGGGTCGCCTACGCCCTGGTCCGCCCGCCGGGCCACCACGCCGAACGGGGCGTCTTCGGCGGGTTCTGCTACTTCAACAACGCGGCCATCGCCGCGCACTACCTCACCCAGTACGGGCGGGTGGCCGTCCTCGACGTCGACTACCATCACGGCAACGGCCAGCAGGACATCTTCTGGCACCGCAGCGACGTACTCACCGTGTCGATCCACGGCAGCCCGGTGTTTGCCTATCCCTACTTCAGCGGCTTCGCCGAAGAACAAGGAGAAGGCGAGGGCGAGGGACTCAACAAGAACTACCCGCTGCCCGAGATCGTCGACGGACCCAAGTATCGCGACACCCTGGCCCACGCGCTCAAAACGATCGGCCGGTACGACCCCGATTTCCTCATCGTCGCCCTCGGCCTCGACACCGCCAAAGGCGACCCGACCGGCACCTGGATGCTGCGGGCCAAAGACTTCGAAGAAAACGGCCGCATGATCGGCCGGCTCGATCTGCCCACGCTCGTGGTCCAGGAAGGCGGCTATCGTACCCGTACCCTGGGCGTCAACGCCCGTTCCTTTTTCCGCGGACTCGTCCACTCATGAGCAACACCCAGACCGTCACCCTCCGCCAGACCGCGACCCCCGCCGATCGCGAGCACGTTCGCGCCATCGTTGAATCGACCGGCATGTTCCGACCCGACGAGGTCGACGTGGCCGTCGAACTGGTCGACGAACGCCTGGCCAAGGGCGAGCCCTCGGGCTACTACTTCCTGTTCGCCGAGCAGCAAGGCCGGGTCGTCGGCTACGCCTGCTACGGCCCCATCGCCTGCACGGTCTCCAGCTTCGACCTCTTCTGGATCGCCGTCTGCCAGGACCAGCAAGGCCGCGGCTTGGGCCGAAGGCTGCTCGAAGAAAGCGAACGCCTGATCGCCCGGGCCGGCGGCACGCGGATCTACATCGAAACGTCCGGACGTTCCGACTACTTGCCCACGCGCCGGTTCTACGAACGCTGCGGCTACGCCGTCGAAGCCACCCTGGCGGATTTCTATGCGCCGGGCGATGATCGGGTGATCTTCGGGAAGGTCCTGGGAGCGTGGCAGGATCAGCACTAGCTTCGGACGCGGACGGAGGCTTCGTCCACGATCTACAACCTTTCAGCAACAGGTTCCCTATCAAGAAGCGGCACGAGATGCCTCTCTGGGCAGGTTTTCGTCCAGTTTGAAGCCAGGCATCAGAGGGTTTCTGCGGGCAGGTGGATGGTTCGCTCGCGGACTAAATCGGCTGCATAACTGATCGCAGCCTGCACGTCCTCAGGGTGCAAAGCGGGGTAGGTGTCCAGGATCTTCTGGATGTGCATGCGGCCTCAGATAGTCCCGCTGTTCCGCGAGCCAGGGTGCCTTATGTTGATCAATTGAATCTTCTGCTGCGGTGTATGGGAACGCACAAAGTTGGATAACATCAACCGGTGTGACTAGTTCTGAAAGCAATATCTGCCAGAATACTGGCAGGATGCATGCGTTGACTTGACACGTTGAACGATTCCGCGAGGATATAGGAGGGTGCTACACTCCGGTGTTAAGACGATGTTTGAGCCAAGTAGGCGTTACCATAACCAGTGGGGGACTTCGCGATGAGAACAAGAGGGAATCAATTGGCAGTGTGTTTGTTCTGGACGGTCGTGTTCTTGCAGACTAGTCGCCTCAGCGCCCAGACGATTCACGTACTGATCGTCGCTGATACCAACGACAAAGCTGTCGGTGCCGGTGTGAGCGTAGACGTGGCAAGACTGCAGACCATGTTTGAACAATGCGTGCCACCGTCGCAATTACAGATGCGCCAGATCGTGGGCAAGCATGTTTCGAGGCAACGCATCCTGGCCGCGATTTCGACGCTGGCCAGCAGCGTGAATGATGCAGTCGTGTTCCTGTGGTCTGGACACGGCGCGCACGACCAACGCGGTCATTTCCTCCATATTGCAGACAACACTCGCTTGTATAGGTCGGAGATCACGGACGCCCTCCAGAAGCAAGATGCCGCACTTCATGTCCTATTGACGAGTAGCTGCAACGTCTATGTCCCGCTGTCTGCTGAGGTTAGTGCGCCCTGCCTCGCCAAGGCACCGGTTCAAATGGCGCCGTTACTACAGTCCCTCTTTCTGGAGTCGAGAGGCCTGGTCGATATTAATGGTGCGTCCGAAGGTGAGTACGGCTTCTCTAGCACTGAAGAAGGAACGTCATTCTTCAATCCGTTCTGCTCGTATGTCCTCGACAACGCAGATCGGAAGATCGGCTGGGACACAGCAGCAGCGGAGATTGCCAGGGAAGTTGCCAGTACGTTTTCGACATGGTTTCCACAAGGATACACTGACCGGAACGGACGAGTTCAGAAGACACAAACGCTTCGAGTGTGGAATCTCCCGGAACCGGCGAAGGGTGAAAACGAAGTCGAACCGCCTCGAGTTGGTGCGCGGTTTGGTGTGCGTGTGTGGAGCAAACGTGGAGCGGGTGTTCGAGTGCTTTCTGTAGAACAAGGTTCCCCAGCCGATCAGACAGGAATTGCTCGGGGAGATACTATCCTTTCGGTGAACGGTACACCTGTCAACGCTGCGTGGCAAATGACAAATGCTGTGTTTCGTTCCTCACGGGAAATGTCTATTCGATTGGAGAGGGCCGCAACCGGACAGACTGTGGATCTAAACGTCCAACTTCGATACTGAGTCACTCAAGTTTTCGCTTTGCCTCTCTGGGCCGTGGATCAGTGTGTCCGACTGTCGCGTCCAGTGCAGAGTTCTCCGCGGACAACGTGGCCTGTTCTGCTGAGTTGCTGCGTCCAATGAATCTCCATGGCAGACACCGCCACGAGCCATCGGCGAACGTCGCTCATGATCAGGAATGTGATTCTTCGCCGTTTCGCAGCACAACCCTCAGGCAGCGGCGCTGGCGTAGTTCGGCGTGCTACTTCCGCTCGCATATCACGGCAATGAAGTGGCCCTCCACAGGAGTCTTGTTTGGCATTTCCGCCGTCACTCGGACGGAGATCGTATCGACGTTGCGCAGGTATTGAAGATACGGCTCGGCAAGCTTTTGGATTTGCGTCGCCATTTCAGAGAGGTTGGTTTCGGAGAGGCGATATTCGAGTGAACCTTTGCTCAAGGCGGTCGAGGACAGGGGGAACTGTCCCAGGAATGTTCTTGCTCTTGCATCATGAAGGGAAAATGTGATCGTAGCACTGTCGGTCAATTCGGCCGCATGCGGCACGCGAATAACCAGGGCATCCGGCTTGAAGCGGAAGAACTTGTCGAATGTCCGAGTCGGCGGGGTGCCGGATTTTGTGTAGGTGAGTGTCAGCACCGCACCGGAGCACATTTCGAATTTCACGCGTTCGCGGACGGTTTTGGCCGCGGCCACGGGAACGAGCAGGTGGCTGCTGACGCCGTAAGGTGTGGCCAGGTGTACGTCAACCACGTCTTGCGGCTCTTCCGGGTCGACCTTGCCGCTGGGTTCCGACCGGCCGCGGGTGAGCACTTGCAGGCCCGTGGGAATCTCCACCTGCATGAGTTGCCGGCTGATAAGTTGAAACGCAATGGGTTGTCCCCCGGCGATGACCCGCGTGTCGTGCACGCTGAAACCGTCTCCGACGAGGAACATCGTGGTCGCGTCGTGAAGGTTGATCCCCGGCGCCCCATACCAGCCGATCAGCTCGGGCGTCAGTTCGGTGATGCCCCGGTTGAAGATCTCGAATCCCCCCGACGTGTTTTCATACGGGATCTGCACCATCATGGTTTGGAGCGGCAATTCGCGATCGAGCTGATCGACGCGGCGGAGCAGGCGGTCGACCTCCCCTTCGCGATAGAGGTGAGCACAACGGGCGCACTGGGCGGCGCTGTTCTTCATGGCGGTGATCGCCCGGCTCAGTTCCATCGTTTCCCGCATGCTGATCTCGGTGCATTTGGGATTGGTGAGCTTGTACCAATTGGTGCGGACGTCGAAGGTGGCGTAGGGAACGAAGGAGGGCATGACGACGATGGCCGTGCACTCCCGGATGCCGCTTTCCAGTTCGCGTTGGCGCATGTCGGCATCGCGTGTGGGGCCGCCCAGCAGGGTCTCGCCGAAGGCCTTGAGTGTTCCCGGGGTAGGCGGGGTCTGGAACCTGGGCTGGAACCGCCAGCCGAAGGTGTCGTTGCCGTGGGAGAAGGCGACGACGGTGCGGTTCAGCGCGATGGTGGCCATATCCCATTCCAGGCGGCGTGTGAACCGCATCAGGGCCTGGGCATTGATCTGTCCGCTGGCGAAGGCCAGGGCGGCGGCCACCTGGAGTTCCCGGCGGCGGGCAAACTCGTCCGCCACATTCTGATCCTCGGTCACCGGGTCAAGGGCGAACACGCGGATTGGCCAGCGGCATTTGACGTATTCGTTGAAGGCGGCTACAGCGGTGTCCGACGGTTGTGGATTGTAAAAGTCGAGCCCTTCAGGGGTCGCAAAGCACGCTGAACACCCCTTGGCAGCGGTTGCCTCGCGAATGTCCTGAATCAACTGATCGTTCAATAGTGAGGCATGAACGAGAATCATCCAGGCGAGGGAGCGTGTGGTGTCACCGTCAGCCAGCCCCTCCGTCGAAGGAGAGACTCCGATTTGGCCGAGAAACTTGTTGCGAATGTCCTCAATCTCGCGTTGATTACACGTTCGGAGAGCATCAGCCAGCGATAGACCTCCCTTGCTAACGTTCGGTCCACAGTAGGTCCACAGATACAGTTTGTTCTCGCTCGTGAGGAAATCATATGCCTTCGCGGCTTCCTCAAGTAAACATCCCTGAACGTCCATGAGATGCATGCCGTTTTTGTCTATCGGACTGTTCTCAAGTCCGGCGTATGTGTCTGCGGCAACGTGCGCGACCAATGCCAGATCATACGCGCTTAGAAGTTGAGATGGGGCGATGGGCATGCGTGCCCTGCGGGACCTAGTGACAGGAACCGCGAACGATATGTCCGTGGCGAAGTCGTTCTGGAGTTGCGCGAACACCTTCAGAAGGTCGTCCCGTGCCTTCCCAAGCTCCACTCCCATGTTGTACGCGTACGCCTTGGCTGCGTCCTTCGGAGCACCCGGCGCGACCTTGGCGTCAGGAGACACACTGAAAGGACGTACCGTCTGGAGTTCCCTTGGCGTTGTCGAATCAACCGCTCCTGCAGTCGGCGATCGCCATTCTAGGATTGGCTCACGCTGACTTCCTCCGTAGCCCAACTGGATCATCTCCTTCAGTTCACTTGGTGCCCCTACGGTGCTTGATTCTCCCGCAAGAGAGAAAGCGAGATTCGTTCCTGTGACGGACACGTCGCTATCTGCCGCCAGCTCCGGGATCTTCCTCAAATCGGCCTCATCTGCGCTGAGAATCACCTTAGCAAGCAACACTTTGAGCAGAAGGTCCTCCGCCCCTTGAAACTCCTCCCATGCTTTCTCGGCAGGAAGATCCCTTAGGCCCGGTTGGGTATTGACGAGGAAATGATGATTTGCGATCCGACGCAGCTTCTCTTTGACATTCCCATCAAGCGAGTTTACCACTCGCGTCATCGGATAGGCCAACTGATCGACCAGATCGTTGATCACCAGGTTCCGAAACGTGGTCGGCAGGAGGTCGTCGCTGAGGTAGGGTTCGGCGGTGATGGTGATCTCGGCTCCGTAGCCCTTGCGGGTCTGTTTACCCGGCAGGACCGATATCGGAATGCGCACCAGGTTCAATGCATAGCCCGGCGAGTCGGCTATATCGTCCCCCTCGTTGATGCGGCGAAGCTCGTGCAGGTGGTTGAGATAGCGCGACATCTGATCGAGTTGGATTGTCGGTTCGAGGGACAGCTCGTCGTTCTCGTAGCTGAAACCGGGAACCGCGGGGTCCTTGACGGCAGCAAACGGTTCGGAGCGGAAGATCACGGCCGCCGAATTGGCGGGGTTCTCGCTCGTGGTGGGGATCATGGCGTTGAGGTTGGTGAGATACGTGCCGGTCTTGCTGGCGTCGGGGATTTGGACCGGCGTTCCGTCCGGTGCCGTTCCTGCTGCCGCTTGCAAGGCGAACGCCATTCCCAGGAACGACTGATCGCTGCGACGAAGGGCGGCGTTCATGCGGACCTCGAACTGGCCCAACTGGGCGGCCATCTGCTCTTCGTACTCGTAGCGATGGCGCATCAGGCGGCTTTCGCCCCACACGTCCGGGTGCTTCGCCACGATCGAGCCGTAAGTGTCGATGTGGTGTTCCAGCCAGTCGATCTGGTCGGCCAACTGCTCGATGCTGCAGTCTTGTCCGGTGACGGGCTTCTCGCGGTGCTTGGCCTCGAAGGGCTGGGCGAGCAGCTTGAACGGTTTGTAGACGTCCCCCGCCCGACTAGGTTGCGGCGCGGCCAGCAGGGCAAGGCCCAGCCAAAGCAGAATCGAACGCCCACTACGCGATTCCCTTCGCATCGTACTACCTCCGTGCTAATAGAGCCTGCCGTGACAAGAGGCTTTGAGAGCAGGCGAAAAATGCCACCCCCTCTTCAGAGACAACCGCTTCCACCATACAGGCACTAATCGGAGCACTCGTGCCGAGAATCGACTCCGGCTTGGCACTCAGAAAGAACCGCTCCAAGCACTACAGGTTACGCGAGCCCCTACCGGAGTAACCCGGTATGTGATGCCGTCAACCCCGTAGTTTCTATATGAATGCTTTCACATAGATATTATGCCGAATGCTTCTGTCCCGCCTTGGCGATCCACGAATCGCACCCCCCTACGCCAACCCCGCGTGCGACAACGCCTGATAGATCGGCCCCTCGCGGGTCAGCTCGCTCGAAAAGACCGCCAGTTCGTCCACCTCGGTCGTCCCGGCCGGTTGATCGGCCAGCGATCGGATCAGCTCGCTCACCTCGGCCAGTTCCGGGCCGGCATGCTTCACGCGGCCCAGCGTGAGATGGGGCGAAAATCGGCGATTGTCCGGCGGATAGCCGAGCTTCTTCAGACCCTTTTCCAGTCGCTCCTGCAGCTCCGCCAGCTTCTCGGCGCCTTCGGTGACGCCGAGCCAGATCGTCCGCGGGCGCTCCACTTTCGGGAAGACGCCCACGCCCGCCACGTCAAACGTGAAACCCGTCACCTCGGCCGCGGCTTCTTCGACGGCGCGGCACACGTCGGGCAATTCCACCGCCTCGACCTCGCCCAGAAACTTGAGCGTCAGGTGCATGTTCTCCGGCTCGACCCAGCGAATGCTCGCATTGCACTTGGCAAGCCGGCCGATCACTTTGGCCGCCGCCGCTCGAACCGCCTCGCTGATTTCGACGGCCACAAAGGTCCGAACTTGTCTCATGAAACACCTTACGTCAAGAGTTGGAACCTTTGTGCTTCGGATTTCGAACTTGCCGATTGACCCGGAGGTCAATCAGAACGACAGCATCTGCTGATACTGCTCCATCCGCCGCTCGAGGTCTTCGCGGGTGATGTTGATCAGACGGTCCAGACTGAAGTCCTCGACGGTGAAACTAGCCACCAGGATCCCGAACGCCATCGCCTTCTTGAGCGTCGTCGGCTCGAAATTGCCTTGTTCGGCCAGGTAGCCCATCATGCCGCCGGCAAAACTGTCGCCGGCGCCTGTCGGGTCGACGACCTTCTCGGTCGGATACGCCGGCAGCACATAGGTTTCGTACTGGCTGAAAAACATGGCGCCGTGCTCGCCTTTCTTGACGACCACAAAACGCGGCCCCATTTCGCGAACCTTCTGGCCGGCCACCACCAGATTCTCCTCGCCGGTCAGCAGCTTGGCCTCGCTGTCGTTGAGCACAAGCCCGTCGATCTTCGTGAGCATCTCCTCGAGCTGCTCGCGCTCGGTCCTGATCCAGAGGTCCATCGTGTCGGCAACCGTCAGCGTCGCCCCGATCGATTGCTCGATCGCCTTGAGTTGGGTTGTCGTCGAACCGTTTGCCAGAAACATGAACGGCGATCTGCGGCACTCCTCGGGCAGCTTGGGATCGAAATCGGCCAGGACGTTCAACTGCACGTCGATCGTCTCCCGATCGTTCATGTTCTCCAGGTACCGGCCGCGCCAGAAGAAGGTCTTGCCGCCCTTGACGACTTGCAGGCCGTCGACGTTGATCCCGCGTGATTGCAGCAGTTGCGTGTGCTCCGGGGGCCAGTCCTCACCCACGACCCCAACCAACCGGACAGGCGCGAAGTAGCTGGCCGCTACAGAGAAATAGACGGCCGAGCCGCCGAGGATGTTCTCGCGGGTCTCCTTGGGAGTCTCGACACTGTCCAACGCCACGGAACCAACGACAACCAAAGGCATCGTGGAGCTTCCTTTCCAGGCTGTAAAATAGAGAAACTGCACAACTTACGGCAAGTGCGTTAGCCGTGCTGCGGCAGTGTGCCCATGACGCGCCATTATCTGAGAATGCGTTGGAATGACAAGCCGGGGGGAGATCTCCACCCAGAAAACGCTTGCCCAACATGCTGTCGTCGACCTGGTCACGATCGTCGTCAATCCGACGGCGCCTTGGGGGCTGGACGATCTGCAACAAGAGCCTGGCAAGATTGCGTTACCCATTGCGGGATAGTAGTTTGCGCAGAGCATCCGACGACCTTGGCATGCCGTCTGCACACGACCCTATATGGCGATCTCGGGCAACATCTCCGCTACCCGAGCGCCACGTGCACACTCATCGCTCACGTGAGAAACAAGGAGACTCCCTGATGAAGTATCTACTGTTTGCTGCGGCGGTCGCAGTATTGGCGGCCGCCGTACCGGTCGACGCGATGGCTGGAGGGCCCAACCCGGACATCCAGATCATCAACAACAACTACATCATCAACGACAACTACAATACCGGGCCGAATGTGCGTCGGGGCAACTACGATTACCGCCGCGACTACGGGTACGACTATCACCCGTATCGATACCGCGGTTACAACAGTCGGGGCTTCGAGACCCACAACGAGGCAGTCGCTCGGATCCAGGCGACCCATTCCCGGTACCGGACGAATTATCACCCGCGATCTTACTACAACAGCCCGCCCCACCGCTACGGCTGGTAGGCGGCAAGGCTAACAGTGAGACGCATCGCGGACTGAACCACCTGGTCAGGCCGGAGCAAATCGCGCACGGAACGACTGGATGATTGCCTGGTCGTCCGATCGATCATAGACCGCAAAGACGACGGTTCGGAAGGCATTGGCATAGGGGCCGCTGCCGAGCAGCAGCTCTCCAAAGATCGCGGCAACGTCTTTCGGGTCGTTCTCGAATACGCCGCATCCCCAGGCTCCGAGGATGAGATGCTCACACGCGTTCGCCTGGGCAACGGCCAGTACGTAGCCTGCTCGACGTCGCATCACCGGCTTGATTTCGGCCGCGTTGTCCGGTTCGTTCTTGCGAACGGCTCCCACATTGACCGCCGGAGCGGTAATCATCGAGACCTGATAGGCTGCCTCGAGCAGATCTCCCCCGTCGTCTCGGATGACAGGAACGTCCGGGGAGAAGATGATGTGGTCCGTATAAAGACACGTCTCGCTCTCCCGGTTGGCCTCGTAGTAGCCCCAGGCACGTCCCTGCGAGCGATAGAGCCCGGAGGAACGCGCAAGACTCTCTTCCTGAGCCTGGCTTCCCGACAGGAATCCGCCGCCCGCATTCTTCGCCGAGGCGAAGTTCAGGCAGGCAACCTTCGATAGACCCATCTCCTGCACGAGTCGCCTCGCTGCCGCCAGGGTGGTTTCGTTCGTCACCTCGAACCGGGTCGCTTCGCCATTCCTTTCGGACGGGCTGAGTTGGGCCAAGGCTTCGGGCGTGTAGAGCACCGTCCCCTTTTCGCAGGCCTTTTGCGCCGAGCGGATCGAGACCGGCTTGCCGCCCTTGGGCGTGTAGACGCCGGCTTCCAGAATCGCGAGTGTTTCTTTGGCAATCTGAGCTCGAAAAGACCGTTTCATCGGACTCTCCATACCTCCCGCATCGAGTTCACTCCTGTAACGGATTCCCTTGAGTTAGAGAAAAACATGGCCCCCCGTCGGCAGGGAAGTCTGCCCAGACGGTTCGGCCCTCCAATTGTACTATCCGATCCGATATCAAAAAATCCCATTCCGAGCCAATCGAGCCCCAGAATTCCAGCCGTCAAGGTCCTCGGCAGAGACCGGAAGGGGGGTGGTACAGTCTGCCGTTTTGAGGTCTTCGGCAGCCCGCTATACTGTTCTTGGGTTGTACCTGCCACGGAGTGCCTACAACACCACACGAACAGAGAAGCTCCATGGACCGGCCGGCGTCCGACGCACCGTTGATAGAGACTCACAGTCTGACCCGACACTATCGCGTGGGGCCGGCCACCGTTCGGGCCTTGGACGGGGTAGACCTTCAGATCGGGCGCGGCGAACTGCTGGCCGTTTTGGGGGTCAGCGGGTCGGGAAAGTCGACCTTGCTTCACCTCCTCGGCGGGCTCGATACGCCGACTTCCGGAAGCGTGACGGTCGAGGGCCGCGACCTGGGACGGCTGAGCGGAAAGCAGCGAGCCGTCTACCGCCGCAGCTCCGTCGGTTTCGTGTTTCAGTCCTTCTACCTCGTTCCCGGCTTGAGCGCTCAGCAGAACGTCGCCGTTGCCCTGACCTTCCAGGGCGTCTTCGGACGCCGCCGTCGCGAACTGGCTCGCCAGGCCATCTGCCGGGTCGGCCTCGAACAGCGCGCCCACCATCGGCCCAACCAGTTGAGCGGCGGAGAACAACAGCGAGTGGCCCTGGCTCGAGCGATCGTCCACCGCCCGCCGTTGCTCTTGGCCGACGAACCGACCGGCAACCTCGATCGGGCCAATGCCGACAACGTCATGGCCCTGATTCGAGAGATTCACGAGGAGACCGGCACGACGGTTGTGATCGTCACGCACAACGAAGACATGGCTCGCCAGGCGACCGATCGAATTGTGCGGCTGACTGACGGCCGCGTCACTGCTGACGAAGGAACTCAACCATGAGGGCCTGGTGGATCATGCTGCTGGCCCTCGGCGGGCTTCGCCGGCGTCCCTTGCGCGTCCTGCTGACCGTCCTGGGCGTCACGATCGCGGCGGGATCTCTCTATTCGATGGTCGGCTTTGCCCTGGGCATCCAACGCCAGGCCGAGGCGCCTTTCGAGAAACTCGACCTGCTCAAGAATATCGAGATCTCTTCCAGGTCGGAGCCCCAGCACAGCGACGATCCCGACGATCCGGATCCCGAAGTTCTCCATGACGACAGCGCACACGGTGAGAGTGCGAAGGAGTCGCCTGTCGTCGACGATGCCCTGCTCGACCAGATCGAGAAGATGCCCGGAGTGGCAGCCGCTTACCCTCAGTTCCGCATCGGCAATGTGGAGATCCGCCGCGGAGACAAGAAGAAGCGTTGCATCGTGATTGGGGCCCCGCGAGAGATCGCACTTGTCGGCGAGGGAACCGGACTCCTTGTCGCCGGTCGATATTTCGACCTCGCAGCAGACGAGCCCCAGGTGCTGATTTCCGAACCGATGACCGAATCGCTTGGCTTGGCCGGTGCGGAAGCGGCCGTCGGTCAAACGGTCACCCTGCAAGTGTCGGGACTCACAGCCCGCGAAGATGAGGCGTTCGAGTATCGCACCCAGGAGCTTGCGGCAACGATCGTGGGCGTTTACCAGCCGCCCCAACCCGCGATCGGCCCCCTGGCGAACACCGTCGTACTGCCCGTGGACATCATGAAAGACGTGCCGGGAGTCGCGTTCGGACTTCGCGGTCCGGGGCATCGTCATGTGAACGGACCGCCTCGGGGCTATTCTCAGGCGATTGTGCGAGTGGAGCATCCCGGCGATCTCGTGCGGGTCGAAAACCGGCTGAAAGAGATGGGGCTCCGCACCCGAACCACCGTTGGGCAACTCGAAGAACTTCGCACGTTCTTCGTGTTTCTCGATGTGCTCCTGGCCGCCGTCGGCACGGTGGCCCTCACCGTGGCCGCGTTAGGCATTATCAACACGCTCCTGATGTCCGTTCTGGAACGCTACCAGGAAATCGGCACCTACAAGGCCGTCGGAGCCTCGGACGGCGACGTCGTCGTCCTCTTCCTCACCGAGGCAATCCTTCTGGGCTTCTTCGGAGGGTTGGGCGGCCTGGCTCTCGGCCGCTTCGTATCCTGGGGGCTTGAAATCGGCATCAACGTCTACGCCCGTGGCCAAGGCGTCGAAGCCGCCATGGTCATGTTCAACTTCCCCCTCTGGCTTTCTCTGGCCACGGTCGCTTTCTCCACCCTGATTGCCGTCCTTGCCGGCGTCTGGCCCGCCCTCCGCGCCGCCCGCATCGATCCGATTCGGGCGCTGCGTGGGGAGTGAGGGATGCTTGTCGTATCGGGCACGTCCGACACGGCTTCCGCGTGGTTCGGCTGGTTGAAGACGTGCTCCGTATCCAGATACCAGAAACCGTGCGGCGCCCGGTACCTACTGGGTTGCCAACTCTTGCAACGTCTCGCCCACCCGACCAAAATGGGACCATCGACTGCCCACCCCATCTCACCCCCTGCGGAGGTCTCGCCATGCGTCGCCCAACTCACCACGTATCAGCACAAGGCAATCACCGGATCACCCGCAGACGGTTCACCAAACTGGCGGCAGCCGGGACCTCGGCATTGCTGGCCGCTCCCGGAATCGTGCGGGCAAGAAACCTCAACGACAAACTCAACATCGCCGTCATCGGCGCCGGCGGGCGGGGAGGCTCCAATACCAACAGTGTGAAGTCCGAGAATATCGTCGCCCTCTGCGACGTTTACCAACCGGCTGTCGACAAAGCGGGAGAACGATTCCCCGAAGCCAAGAAGTTCGCCGATTTCCGCAAGGTGTTCGAGCGTCCCCAGGATTTCGACGCCGTGGTGGTCAGCACCTGCGAACACACCCACGCCATGGCAACCATGCTGGCCCTCAAGCACAAAAAACACGTCTACTGCGAAAAGCCGCTCACCCACGACGTCTACGAAGCCCGCCAGATCCGCCTGGCCGCGAAGGAGGCCGGCACGACAACCCACATGGGCATCCAGATCCATGCGGGCGAGAACTACCGCCGCGTCGTCGAGTTGATCCAGTCCGGAGCCATCGGGGCCGTGACCGAGGCCCACGTGTGGGTCGGCCGCGCCTGGGGCCTGCAGAGCAAGGAAGCGGCCGAGAAGAATGGCGATCGCTGGTATTACACCGAACGCCCCACCGAATCCATGCCGGTTCCCGAGGGGCTCAACTGGGATCTGTGGATCGGCCCGGCGCCCATGCGACCGTTCCATGAAGCCTACTTCCCCGGCCCCAAGTGGTACCGCTGGTGGGACTTCGGCAACGGCACCATGAGCGACCTGGGCAGCCACTGGAACGACCTCCCCTTCTGGGCCCTGAAGCTCGAATACCCGCTCACCATCGAGGCGGGCGGCCCGCCGCCCCATCCCGAAATCGCACCGGCCTCAATGTGGGCCAAGTACGAATACGGCGCCCGCGCCGACCTTCCGCCCGTAACGATGACCTGGTACCAGGGGGAAGAGAAGCCCCAGATCTGGAAGGACGGCGGCATTCCGCAGTGGGGCAGCGGCGCGCTGTTCATTGGCGAGAAGGGCATGCTTCTCGCCGATTACGGCAAGCACGTCCTCCTGCCGGAAGAAAAGTTCGCCGATTTCAAAGGTCCCGACCCGTTCATTCCCCGGGTCGCGTCGCACCACCAGGAATGGCTCGACGCCTGCAAGGCCGGCCAGCAGACGAGCGCCGACTTCCACTACGCCGGCCTGCTCACCGAAGCGAACCATCTGGGCAACGTCGCCTACCGCGTCGGCAAGAAGCTGGATTGGGATCCGGTCAAGCTCTCCGCCACCAACGCCCCCGAAGCGGCGCCGCTCCTCCGCTGCCCGTATCGAGAAGGGTGGGAGCTGATGAAATAGTCCCACCAGTATATCCCGACATTCCGTGCCGACTGAGTTCTCGTCGACGCCGGCGTGTTTCCACAGGGAATTGCCAAAAATCCAAGGCTTTGTGCCAGAATAGTTTAACGCCCAGCCGCAGGCGCCGGCCCCCACTCTCGGCAGGCTCCCGCCGCTGGGCGTTAAAAAACCGGTAACACTTCAGCCAAGTGGAGTAACTGGAAAGGTCGGTAGGCGGCGGAACCTCCGTCAAATCCGAACACGCTCAGATGCCAGGAATCGCTTTCCCAATGCATCCCACGTTGCCCGCCTTCCGACCGGTGCCTCTGCCTCTTCTCTGTTGCACGATGACCATAACCGCTTGACAAACAACCGTTTAGGCGCGTCGGCAACAAGAGAAGAGGCACCGGTACTCAGCGGCGAGGATGGAACCTACGCTTACACCGGATGAACCTTTATTGTTGAGCGAGGCCTGAGTCCTTATCCCCCACCAGCCTCCCGTAGCCGTCGAGCACTCCGTCGAGGTGGTTGCTGGTGCCCGGCATGACCGACTCCCCTGGATATATCCCGAGTCGTATCACCATGAAATTCACGTGGCTATATTACTCGTCTGTTCCCCCCGAGGCCATCCACCCCCCAAAGAATGCCGCCGAACCGGGTTGACCTGGCAAGCGGGGACGGTATCCTCAGTGGCACCGGGCAGGCCGACACGGAACGGTCCGGAAGAACACGAACGCGGGAAGAATCAATGAGTTCGGCGACATATGGAGGAGGCATTATAAATCGACGCAACCTGAGGCGTATTCTTGCTCTAACAGTTGTAGTCGGCTGTTCTTCCTGCAACTCACCTTCGATTGACCGATCCGATGCATGGCAAACACTGCGCTTTTTGGACGAATCTATTCAGGTCGACTTTCCTGCCACCCCAGTTGCTGAGACACAAAACGCTGAGACGGAAGAGGGCGTCGTTCGTTTCGCTTCTCATAAGGCGATGGTAAACGGGATCTTCTTTAATGTACTGCTGGCAACATTTCCCGAATCGACGATCGAGGCAAGAGATGACAAACAGGCCTTCCTGATGCAGATTTCGCAACAACATGAATTGGCAAAGGCTGGTGCTAGACGGGAGTATCTTCGCTCGCAACCTTCAGCGGCTGTACCCGCCATCGAGCACCGCTATAGCTATCCTATGGGTACAAACAACGCAGGACAACAGTACGCCCCGGGATTTGCTGTATGGAAAACGTTCCTAGTCGACAATACAATTTGCTCAGTTTTCGTCGACGTAGTTCAATCAGCGTACGACTCAGAGCCGGCTCGTGTGGAAGAGATGATTGACAAATTCTTCTCGTCGATTGAATTTGACCCTGGAAACTGAAGACGATCAAAGGGGTCGGGTGTCTTTGTTCTTGATAGTTCTTGAAAGAACATCCGGCGCAAACGTAGGTTCCATCCTCGCCCGGGAGTACCAGGCCCCTCTTCTCTTGTTGCCGACGCGCCTAAACGGTTGTTTGTCAAGCGGTTATGGTCATCGTGCAACAGAGAAGAGGCACCGGTACTCTTCATGCACTTCGCACCCTGCGCGAATTCCGGATGAACCATAAAGAAGTCGATCTGTTTGCTGCCAGAGTTTGGTGAGCAGCACAAGGAGCATCTTGCCGTCGCTACCCTTGACCGGCCCGTGTCCCGGAAACCACTCGCTGCCAAGCCGACAAACCCCACCTCCCTCCTCGCATTCCGGCGTCCTCCTCTTCCGTCATCCTTCAACCTCCCCCCGCGTCTCTGCGCCTCTGCGCGAGCCCCCTCCGTGTTCTCTGTGCCTCTGTGTTCACGCTCTCTCTGCCAGAACCCGTTACGGTACGGCAGTCGCCACGTGGAGCGACCGAGAAAGGGACTAACAGCCCCCACCCCCACCAAAAAACTCCCCAAGTGTTCAATTTTCTTATTGAATTGTCCGCCCAAATCGATATACTATACGTATGAACATCACCACGCCCCGCCACAATGCCCTCAACCTCCTCGCCGACCACCCCGAACGCTTCGCCGACCAGGGCGCCGTCGTCGCCACCTGGCGCACCTACCGCGGGCGGCGCCTCGGACCCTACTACCGACTCACCTGGCGCGAAAACCGCCGACAACACTCCGTCTACCTCGGCGCCGACGGCCCGCTCGTCGACGAGGTCCGCCGCCTCCTCCACCAGACCCACACCGCCCGGCGCCTCAAACGAGAGCACCGCCGCAACCGGCAACTCTTCCGCGAAAACGTCATCCGCCCACTCGAACAGTACGTCAAAGAGATGTTCCGACTCTTCGGCAACGGCCTCTACCTCAAAGGATCAGAGGTTCGCGGCTCCAGAACCGCCGGACCACGCCTCACCGACGCCGATGTCCCGCCACACCTCATCCCCGAGTTCCCGCTTCCCCTTCCCGCCCCCCCTTGCCCAAATTCACCAGCAGGCCCTGGCCAACCTGAACCGCCACAACGAACCGCCCGCTGCCTCCCCCGCCAGAGGCCCATCTTCGGAATTTCTTCCATCTGTTACCCAAAAACTCACCGGCCCGACCCGTGTTCCACAGCAACAAACCCCGCCGCAGGGTGAGATACCCAGTTCTCCCGCAAATCGCAATACCGGTGCCGCTGCTCCACACCGGCTCTCCACGCCGCAACTCCGCTCGCCTCACAGCCAGAACCACAAAGCAGCGATCGCCAGGGTCACCACCGATACCGGAATGCCCACGCGAGCGTGGTCGCCCCACGTGATCTCTACGTCGAGCCGCTTCGCCTGGTCCACCACGATGAGATTGGCAATCGAACCAACCAGCAGAAGATTCCCGGCCAGGGTCGACACGATCGCCAGGATCGGCCCGGCCATCGGATGGGTGGCCGAAGGAAGCAGAAGCATCACCGCCGGCACGTTCGAAACCAGATTCGACAGAACGACCGTGCTGCCAAACAGCCAGGCCGGCTTCTCGAGCTCCACGCCCCCGCTACGCAGATGGGCCATCAGCCACTCCAGGTTCCCGCTGGTCTGCATGGTATGGTTGACGACGAACAAGCCGACGAACAGCACCAGAAGCTGCCAGTCGACCAATCCGAGCATCTCCCGGGAGTGCATCTTCCGCGAGCACAACAAGATCCCACCCGCCGCCAGGGCGACCAGTTCCCGCGGCCAAGGGGCGAACAAAAACGCCGCCATCAGAGCTGCCGTAATGGCCAGACCCTTGGTCGCCTGCCAGCGATTGAACGGAACCGGGGGAACCGGCGGTATCACCGTCTCCCTTTGCCACCTCCCGCGCGCCAGTCCCACGATCACCAGCCAGGTGGCTGCCAGCCCCAGGATCGACGGAACGGCAGCCACCCGGAGGTATCCGGCAAACGAAAGCCGCAGAACCTGGCCGATCAGCATGTTCTGCGGGTTGCCGATGAGCGTGGCAGCCGAACCGATGTTCGAGGCGCAGGCCAGGCCCAGAAGAAATGGCTTCGGATCCAGCCGGCGGCGCACGCAACATTCGATCAGCACGGGCGTCATCGCCAGGCACACGATGTCGTTCGCCAAAACGGCCGACAGAACGCCGGCAGCCGCCACGATCAAGCCCAGAAGCATCGCCGGCGGGCCGTCAAAGGCGTCCACCCGATGCACCACCCAGGTATAAAATCCACTCAAACGAAACTGGGCTGAAACAATCATCAAACCAAGCAGCAGCGCGATCGTCGGAACGTCGACCGCCAGCCCCAACTGGTGCATGTCCAGCCGCCCAGCCGCCAGGACCGCAATCGCACCAATCAGCGCCACTCCCGTACGATCGATCGCCAGCCCCGGCAGTTCGCCCAGGATCATGCCGAGATAAACAACCAGAAATATCGAGAGAACGAAGGTATCCAATCACGGAACTCCGCAATGCTTCGCGAGATTCGGCGTCAGCACCTCGGCGAACACCGTCGCGGCAATCCGCTTGCGAGCCAGGTCGCTCACTTCGTTCTTTGCCCGAACCGCCGGATGGTCCCAGTTGGTCAGGACGATGACGTACACGTTCCGGTCAGGATCGATCGCCAGGGTCTGGCCCGTATAACCCGTGTGGTAGAAGGTATTCGGCGACAGTTGCTCGGGGACATTTCCTCCGTTGCCGCGATGCCAGACAATTCCCGCCGCGGTGAACTCTCGCCAAATGGTCTCCGAGAAGAAGCGATGTCCTTCGCAATTGCCCCGGTTCAGCCAGAGGGTCGCCAACTTCGAAAGGTCCAGGGCGGTGGTGAAGATCCCGGCGTTTCCCACGGGGCGTCCGATCCTGCGGGCGTTCTGATCGCAGATCTCGCCGCAAGCGACACTCATTCTCACGCAGCGATCCCGCCGATCCTCGGGCACCGGTCCGAAACAGGTGTCGTTCATTCCCAGGGGATCGAAGATGTTCTGTCGGCAGAATGCGCCGAATTCCTGGCCATGGATTTCCGCCAGCATCTCGCCGAGACGAATCATGCCGAGGCACGAATAGGTGTATTTCGAGTCGACCGGCCAGGAAATGTCTCGTGCAAGGATCTCGCGAACCAGCCGCTCTCCTTCGAACTGTTTGCAGAGGCTCTTAGTATTGTCGAGCCCCGATCGATGGGTGGCCGTGTACCGAATTGTGATCCGATCGGCGCCTTCGCCCGTCATGCCGGGGAGGTGATCCCGCATGAGGTCGTCGAGCGACATATCAGGGCGTCGATCGAGCGTGACGGCCAGGGCGGTGGCGATGGTTGTCACCTTGGTGATGCTGGCGACGTCGAAGAGGCTCTCGGTGGTCATGGCCTTGCCCGTATCGCGCCGGCCGTAGGCCTTGTGAAACGAGACGCCTTCCGGGGTTCCCGCAATGACCACGGTACCGAGGAACATGCCGTCGGCAATCTCCTTTTCGACCTGGGCGTCGATCGAGTCGTTGGCCCGAGTGGAAGGCGTCCAACACACGCAACACGCCAGCATGACGGCAGCGGTGATACTGGATCGTTTCATCGTGCTTTCCTTGACAGAATCCCGCCTATTTCTTCCTTCCCACCTCGTCGAACAGGGCGTCGACGAACGGATCGGGCTCGAAAAGCGCGAGATCGTCGGCCTGTTCGCCGACTCCGACGTACTTGACGGGCAGGCCGACGGATTGGCGGATGGCGACCACCACGCCCCCTTTGGCCGTGCCGTCGAGCTTGGCCAGGATGATGCCCGTGCATCGGACGGCCTCGGTGAAGTGTTGTGCCTGGCTGATGCCGTTCTGTCCGGTCGTGGCGTCCAGGACGAGGATCACTTCATGCGGGGCCTCGGGGATCTGTTTCCCGATGACGCGATGGATCTTGGAGAGCTCCTGCATCAGGTTGTGCTGGGTCTGCAACCGGCCGGCCGTATCGACGATGCACACGTCGGCCCCGATCTCCAGTGCCTTGGCCACGGCGCGGTGCGCGACGCTTGCCGGATCCGATCCCTGGTCGCCGGTCACGATCTCGGCCCCGAGCCTGCCGGCCCAAACCGTCAGTTGCTCGACCGCGGCCGCGCGGAAGGTATCGGCCGCGCCGAGGACCACCTTCTTGCCCGAATCCGAAAACAGCTTCGCCAATTTGGCAATCGTGGTCGTCTTCCCGCAGCCGTTCACGCCGCAAACCATGATCACGGTCGGTCCGCCGGCGGCGAAGCGAATCGGCTCGGCCGGTTGGGCCATGAGTGCTTTGAGCTTCTTCTTGAACTCTTCGAGGACCTCACTCAACTGAACGACCCGTCCCCGGAAGGCTGTGCGGACGGTGTCGACCGTCTCCTGGGCAGACCGCACACCCATGTCCGTCTTGATGAGTCTCTCGAACAGTTGGTCGAGAAACTCGTCGTCCACCAGCCGGCCTTCGCTCTTGAACAAGTCGCGAATGTCGGTGTTGAGGAGTTGGGTGGTCTTCTTGAGGCCTTGTTTGAACTTGTCGAATATACCCATGGCAAAGTGTCTCAGACTGAAGACTGGAGGCTGGAGGCCGTGCAGGCACAAGCCGTCTCAGGTCGCTCCGGCGGGTGGCGTCAGGCGGTCGAGGATGCCGTTGACGAACTGGGCCGACTGGGCGGAACCGAAGCGTTTGGCCAACTCGATCGCCTCGTCGATGGCCACCGCTCTCGGCGTGTCGGTGTGGAGCAGTTCGTAGGCCGCCAGACGGAGGATGTTGCGATCGGTGGCCGCCATTCGATCGAGGCTCCAGTTGTCGGCCGTGGCGTTCAATGCGGCGTCGATTTCCGGACGGTTCTGACGCGCGCCCGCCACCAGCGATCGGCAGAACTCGATCAGTCCCTTGACCGGGATTCGACGCGCGTGGAAAGCAGCGGCGAACTCAGGGTCGGCAAGCAGTCGATTGGCGGCCAGGTGAACCGTGTCCAGATCCGCAGCATCGTCGAAATCAAATGTCCCAATGTCGGCGTCCTGGCTCAGCAGGATGTCGAATTCAGGCCGGCTGTGCCGCTCGTCCTCAGGAAACGATCGGACAAACTCGGCCATCTCGATCGCAAATATGCGATTGCTGATGAAGTCATCGGCCACCGCAGGGTTATTGCGCGGATTCAGATCGTCCTGATAGATCACTTGAAAGGCGACTTCGCGAGCATGACTGCGCTTGGTCATGTCCTAATAGTCCTCGGATTCGGGCATCTGACGGAGAAGGTCCAGCATTTCGAGCGCGGCCTCGGCGCACTCGGCGCCCTTGTTGCCGATACGGCTGTCGGGGCGGTCCTTGCCGCGGGTGCCGGCGTCGCCCCCGCTGCGGGCGATCGCCTGCTGGAGCGTGTTGCAGGTGAGGATGCCGAAGATCACCGGCAGTCCGCTGTCGAGCCCCAGTTGCGCCAGCGACAGGCTGACGGCGCGGTTGATGTGTTCGTCGTGCGAGGTCTCGCCCTTGATGACGGCCCCGAGACAGATCACGGCATCGTAGCTGTCGGCGTCGACCAACCGCCCGGCCACCGTGGGGATCTCGAACGCTCCGGGGACGCGGAACAGGTCGATCGCGTCGTCGGCAATTCCGTTCTTCCTGAGGGTCTCCACGGCGCCGTCGGCCAGCCGCGAGGTGATTGTCTCGTTGAATCGTGAAACAACAATTGCGAACCGGCCCTTGGTGCCTCCGGCCTTTCCTTCATACACGTTCGGCATGATATCCTTCTGTTCTCCTCACAGATTCTGCGGACGGCACTCGGAGAGTGCCTGTTACCTCTTTCACCTGAACCCTGAACCCTGACAACTCACTTCATGTTCATACCCATCAGGAACTCGGCGTTCGTCTTGGTCTTTCTGAGTCGTTCGACGAGTAGTTCCATTGCCTCGGGCGGGTTCAACTCGTTGAGGACGCGGCGGAGGACACAGACACGGCGGTGTTCCTCGGCGTCCATCAGCATCTCCTCGCGGCGGGTGCCGCTGGCGTTGATATCGATGCTGGGCCAGATGCGTTTGTCAACCAGGGCCCGGCTGAGAACGATCTCGAGATTGCCCGTTCCCTTGAACTCCTCAAAGATCACTTCGTCCATTCTGCTCCCGGTATCGATGAGGGCGGTCGCCAGGATGGTGAGCGATCCCCCCTCCTCGACTTTGCGAGCGGCACCGAAGAACCGCTTGGGGCGCTGCAGCGCGTTGGCATCCACGCCGCCGGAGAGGATCTTGCCGGAATTGGGGCATTCGGCGTTCCAGGCCCGAGCAAGACGGGTGATCGAGTCGAGGAAAATCATCACGTCGTAGCCGTACTCGACCATCCGCTTGGCTTTTTCCAGGACCATTTCCGAAACCTGAATGTGACGCGAGGCCGGTTCATCGAAGGTGGAACTGATGACTTCGCAATTGGGCCCCTTCACCTGCCGCTCCATGTCGGTGACCTCTTCGGGTCGTTCGTCGATCAGCAGCATGAAGACGTAGAGGTTGGGGTAGTTGGCGAGGGCCGCTTTGGCCATTTTCTGCATGAGGATCGTTTTGCCCGCCCTGGGAGGGCTGACGATCAGGCCGCGTTGGCCGAACCCCACCGGCACGATCATGTCGACCACACGCGTGTTGACGTCGCCGCTGGGGTCTTCCATGACGATGCGAGCGTCCGGGTGCAGGGGCGTCAGTTCGTCGAACGGAACTTTGGTGGCGACCAGCTTCGGGTCCTGGTAATTGAGGGCCTCGACGCGGAGCAGGGCGAAGTAACGCTCGTTTTCCTTGGGGGGACGGATTTGCCCCGAGACGGTCGTCCCCGTACGCAGCCCGAAACGGCGGATCTGGCTGGGCGAGACGTAGATGTCGTCGGGGCAGGAGAGGTAGTGGTAGTCGGGGCTGCGCAGGAAACCGAACCCGTCGGGGAGGATCTCGAGCGTTCCTTCCCCGTACATCAGCCCGTTGAGTTTGACCCGTTCCTTGAGGATCTTGAAGATCAGATCCTGCTTCTTCATCCCGGCGTAGTCGCTAAGGTTTTCCTTCTTGGCCTCGTCGATCAACTCGGCCATCGACATGCGCTGGAGTTCGGCGATGTGCGTGTCGCCCGACTGCTTGATCTGCTCGTAGCGTTCGTTGGTGCTGGCGTCGTCGTAGCGATCGGCTCCACGGGCGATCTCCTCCGCCATCGATATCGGTTCTTCTTCGTAGATTTCCTGGATCTGATCTTGAGGCGGTTTCTGCTGGCTGTTCCTGGTGGAAGCCCCGCGTCGGCTCGGACGAGCGTCCGGTCGATTCTGTTTCGAGGTTGCCATAAGGGCGAAGCTCCTGGACGGACGAGATGGTTCGGTGCACGGACGTCACCGAAGGTGGGTGGTTGGGCAGGTCGTGCCCCAGTGGACTAGAGGAAAAACGCGACAAGGGAATGGATGGTCGGGGGATGGATTACGATTGGCGACCGCGCCCCTTCGGATCGTGGAAGAGGTTGGGTCGGCGCAGCGTCCTTGCAAGGAGGGAAACTCCTGCTACGGGCCGGTTCCGGTGAGTGGCCCGGTGAAAAAAGGGGTAACACTTCAGCCAGGCGAGGTCGGAAAACGTCTGTCACTCCCCGGTCAAGGAGTGCCACAACCGGCTCACCTGCCGGCAAGTCTTCTCCATGCCATCCGCGTTGTCGACGATGTGGCCGGCAAGCGAGCGCTTCTCCTCCACGGAGATCTGCGCTTGCTCGCGAGCCGCAAACTCCGCAGGGGTCCAACCTCGCTCGGTCGCCCGAGCGAGCCGAATCTCGCGGGGGACCTGGACGAAGACAAGCGTATTACACAACCTATCCCAACCGGCCTCAAGAAGCAACGGCGCGTCGAGCACGGCAACCGGACAAGCTTGCCGGGCCAAGGCGTCGGCCTGCCGCTGGATGATCTTGGCGATCTTGGGGTGAGTGAGGCTTTCGAGAAAGCGGCGTTCTTCCGGCCCGTGCGGCGGCGGGGCGAAGACGATCTCCGCCAGACGACCTCGATCGAGCCTGCCCTCGGCGTCAAAAACCTTGTTACCCCAACGACTTCGGGCAGCCTCCTCAACTTCGGGCAGAAGCAGAGCCTGGTGCCCGACACGATCGGCGTCCAGCAGGCCGGCCCCCGCTTCGACGAGTAGCCGGGCAACCGTACTCTTGCCGCTCGCCACACCTCCCAGAAGCCCGACCACCTGCATGTCCATTGCTGCAACATTCTTTCATATAAGAACTTACGCGTCACTCACGTCAGCGGCTCGGTATCCGCCCAATTGGAGCCCAGCTTGACGTCGACCTTCAACGGGATCGCCATCGGCCAGGCGGCTTCCATCTCTTGCCGGACCAACCTGGCGACCGGGTCGAGTTCCGCCTTCGGAACCTCCAGCACCAGTTCATCGTGGATTTGCAGGAGCATGCGAGCTTGAAGGCTTTCTTGGGCCAGGCGCCGCCCGACGGCCAGCATGGCCAGCTTGATCAGGTCGGCCGCGGAACCTTGAATCACGGTGTTGACGGCCGTTCGTTCGGCCAGATTCCGCTGGCGGCCGGCGTCGGGACGGACGCCCTCGATGGCTCGCCGGCGTCCGAGAATGGTCTTCACAAATCCCTGCTGGCGGCATTCCACGAGGACCTGATCCAGAAAACCCTCGATTCCCGGATAACCGGCGAAGTAGGCGTCGATGAACCGGGCCGCTTCTTCCTTGTCGATTCCCAATTGCTTGGCGAGTCCCCAGGCCGACTGGCCGTAAATCACGCCGAAGTTGACGGCCTTGGCCTGGCGCCGCATCTCCGGAGTAACGTCTTTGAGTTCCACACCGTAGACCTGGCCGGCGACGCGGGCGTGAATGTCTTCGTCGCGGCGGAACGCCTCACACAGGTTCTCGTCGCCCGAATAATGAGCGAGCACGCGGAGCTCGATCTGAGAATAGTCGGCGGCCAGGAGGAGCCAGCCCTCTTCTCCGGGAATGAAGGCGGAACGGATCTCTCGCCCCGCTTCGGTCCGAACGGGAATGTTCTGCAAGTTCGGGTCGCTGGAACTGAGACGCCCCGTGGCGGCGACGACCTGGTTGAACGAGGCGTGCACCCGGCCGGTGGCGGGCAGAACCATGCCGGGGAGGGCGTCGACATAGGTGCCTTTGAGTTTGGCAACCTGCCGATAGTCGAGGATTCGCGCCGGCAGGGCATGCTGGCGTGCCAGTTCTTCGAGCACCTCGGCGTCGGTGCTGGGACCGGTCTTGGCCGTCTTTTTGACCACCGGGAGGTTCAACTCATCGAACAGCACCTGTTGGAGTTGCTTGGGCGAGGCGATGTTGAATTCGTGTCCCGCGATCTGATAGATCTCGCTTTCCAGGGCCAGGAGTCGCTGACCGAGCCGTTCGCTCAGAGTCTTGAGGCAGTCGACGTCGACCCGGATTCCGGTGTATTCCAATTCGGCGAGGACTTCGACCAGCGGCATCTCGACCTTGTGGAACAGTTCGTCGAGTTCGGCCGTAACGAGCTTCTTCTCCAGGATCGGCTTGAGCCACAGGGGAACGATCGCATCTTCGGCGGCGTATTCGGCAATCTGTGCCACCGGCACCTCGTCCATTCGCTTCTGGTTCTTGCCGGAACCGATAAGCTCCTTGATCGTGATCGTCTGGTGCTTGAGGTAGCGGCGGGCCAGCTCGTCGAGGGTATGATTGCGACTGCCGGCATCGAGCAGATAGCTGGCGACAATCGTGTCGAAGGCGATGCCCGCCAGGCGAACGCCGGCCGAGCGGAGCACCACGTAGTCGTATTTCAGGTTCTGCCCGATCTTCTCGATCAACTCGTCCTCGAAGATCGGGCGGAGTTTCTCGAGAACGGTATCCGGATCGAGACACGGATCGCCCTCGGGGGCGCGGACGGGGATGTACCAGGCTTCGTCTTCTTTCCAGGCGAAACTGTAGCCCACGATTTCGGCCCAACGGGGCCAGAGGTTCGTGGTCTCGGTGTCGACGGAAATGGTCTTCTGCCGGGCCAGTTCCGCGGTGAACGCATCGAGGGCCTCGAGGCTGTCGACGAGCCGGTATCGGGGTGATCGCTTGGCAGCGGGTTCCGAGACCCTGCCTTGGAGTTGGACCGCCTTCTGAGTGAGTGCGCGGAAGTTGAACTCGCGAAACAGGTCGGCCAGCGCGCCGGCATCCACGCCCGCGACGCGGCCTCCTTGCCAGTCGATGGGCACGGGCACGTTCGGTTCAAGGCGGACGAGGCGGCGGCTGAGTTGGGCCAGTTCGACGTTGTCGTTGAAGGCTTGCCGGCGTTTGGGCCCCAGTCCCTCGCCCCGGGCTTCAACGGCCGCGTCGAGGGAACCGTGCTGTTCGAGAAGCTTCTTGGCAAAGCCGGGGCCGAGCCCGGGGACTCCGGGCACACAGTCGGTGCTGTCCCCCGCGATGGCCTGGAAGTCGACAACCTGGTCAGGCCGGATGCCCCATTCCTTCTCCAACTCGCCGGCGTCGAAGACGAGGTTCTTGCGGATGTTGTAGAGGGCCACGTGGTCGGTGATGAGTTGCCGGCAGTCCTTGTCCGACGTGACCAGGCGACACAGCCCACCGCGCTCCTCCGTGATTCGAGCCACGGTGGCCAGGATGTCGTCGGCCTCGTAGCCGGGGATTCCCAAGGCCGGAATGCGAAAGGCGGCCAGCATCCGGCGAATGGAAGCGATCTGTGGAATCAGGTCGTCGGGCATCGCCGACCGGTTCATTTTGTAGTCGGCGTAGAGCTCGTGGCGGAACGTATCGCCCGGCATGTCGAAGGCGCAGAAGAGGTAGTCGGGACGCTTCTCTTCGAGGAGAAAGAACAGGTCGCGGGCGAAACCGAAAACGGCCCCGACCGGCTCGCCCTTGGGGCCGGTCATTTCGGGGAGCGCATGGAAGAGTTGGTAGATCAGGTTGTGGGCATCGATCACGTAGACAGTAGAACCGTCGAGGCTGTCGGGAGGGGGGGTGGCGCGAGCGGTCTCAGGCACGGGGTCTGGCCGAGTGGGGGGGTGGATTTCGTCAGGCGAGGATTCCGCGTCTCGCTCCACGGGCTCGGGGCCCATGCCAAAAAGCATCTTCTGTTGGGGGGCGTCCGACATGGTACGAGACCTACCGTTTCATGGGACTGGGGCCAATTGGCCTCGGGGGCTGAGGATTATTCACAAACCTCTGTTGATCGCTCGTAGTTCGTTGCAGGCAAACAAGTTAAAGACAGCCCCCTCGGAGACACTGTGGTTGGCACGCTCAGAGCGTAGCGATGGGCGTGGTGATCTGACCATCCACGCCCATCGCTACGCTCTGAGTGCGTCACCCAGGAATAATCCGGCTTTGACGCTCTCACGATACCGAACGGTGCTGTCGGCAACCAGCCGGGGTGGAGTGGGCGCGCGGTGTTGCCGGTTCGGACGGATTGGGAAGGGAGGCAGGGCAAGAAGTCCACGACCCAATCCCCGGATGGTGGGGGTTTTTCGTTGACACTGATTTTTGGCCGGTTTAGAATCGAGGCTAGGGTTCTGACTTTGCATTAGGAGACAGGGTCTTTCTGGTTCTGGAAAGATCTGGTTGCCGACTGAAGTTTTGACCGAAACCGTCTTTTCCCAAGCATTTCCGCTCCTCCGTTGGTCGTTTCGGAACCTCCCGGCGACGGAGGGGAAAGAATCCCATACACAGAGACCGTGGCCGATGGCCGAGCGCGGTATTCCTTTGGGGAAAAATCGCTGCACAGGAGCATGAGTTATGGCACGCGAGAGCCAAGGGTTGCAGATCGCACTGATCGTTTTCGTGCTTTTCACGATCCTCTTGGGCGTCACAACCTTCATCTTCTCGAAGGAGTACAGCAAGGCGAAGGCCCTGGCCGCCGATTCCGAGAAGAAGGCGTTGGACGCGAATACCGCCTTGCAGCAGGCGGAGAGCGAGAACATGCAGATGAAGGCGCTGGTGGGGCATCCGGAGACGGCCACGCTTGACGCCGTCACCACCCAGTTCAACACCGACATGCTGACGTTTGCGAGCAATTTCAGCGGCGGTGAGATGAAGACCTATCGTCTGATCTGCCAATGGCTCTTCAAAGAGCTGCAGGATAAGAACGCCCTGTTGTCGGCCGAGAAGCAGCGTCTTCAGGAACAGAAGGATTGGGTTGCCGCGCAGGAGCGTGCCAAGGACGAACAGATCAAGCAATGGCAGGAACGAGCCCAGAAGGCCGAGCAGGATCTGGCCGCGCGACAGGCGGAATTCCAGAAGAGTCAACTTCTCCTGGCAAGCACCAATCAGAAACTGGGGGAGGACAAGAAGAACATTTTGAAACAGAGCCAGGATGAACTTACCAAGGCTGCGACGGAGAAAGCAGAACGAGACAAGCAGATCCAAAATCAGGAAAACTACATCCAGAAGCTTCACACGACGATCGACGACATGGATCCCCCGGTCGTGGACCAGCCGGACGGAGTGGTCACGCATGCCGGCCGAGGCAACACGGTTTCGATCAATTTGGGGCGGGCCCACGGTTTGCAGCGATTGACCAACTTCTCGGTGTACGCCAGGGACATGACCGACGTGACGTCGGCGGGCCGGAAAGGGGCCATTGAGGTGATCGACGTCTTTGACGACAGTGCGGTTGCCCAGATCGTGGAAGACGAGATCAGCAATCCGATCCTGGCGGGCGACAAGATCTTCACCCCGCTCTGGAAACCGGGAGAACAACAGCATTTTGCTTTGACCTGCGGCATCGACCTGGACAACGACGGACGGAGCGACATCGACGAAGTTCGCAATATCATCACGTCGAACGGCGGCGTGGTCGACCTCTGGCTGGACGACGCAGGCCAAAAATTCGGGCAGATCACGCCGGACACGCGTTACTTGGTCGAAGGCAAGCGACCCACCGAGGGGAGCACGACCGAACGGCTCAACGCCAGGAAGTGGATTATCGACGAAGCCAAGAATCGCAGCTTTCGGACCATGAGCCTGGACGAGTTGCTCAATCGAATGGGGTATGTCCGCCAGGTCCACGTGGTCCGTTACGACTCGAAGGCCAATCCGGCCGATTTCCGGGCCCAGCCGCCCGAGGGCGTTCCTCGTGTGTCTTCGGGGACCGTCAGCGGTCTGTACCGGAAAGAGGAGCCGCCCAAGCCCGTGATCAACAGCGCCTATTGACGCACCGACGCGTGAGGGGGGCCTATCGATCGCTGTCGGTGATTTCCCACTCGCTGCTCAGCCACGGGTAGAGATCGAGCACGGGAGCGTCGGCGGCCGGCAAGTCGGCCGTCCGAGGTGGCGGCGTTTCTGCCTGCCGATCCACCGGCGCCTCTTGCTCAGGTTCCGGTCGCCGAACCGGCTGATCCTGGAGACATAAGGTGCGAATCGCGTTGAGCGCGTCGGCCAGGTCTCCGGTCGGTTCGAGCAACGAGCTCTGCCAGGAAGCGGTCTTCACTGGCTCTGCCGAAGGGGAAGGTGTCTGGATACTCGCAGGGGAGATTTCGGCCGGAGCGTCGGCCATTTCGCCGATCCCGGAGAAGAGGGTGCGTCGAAGCATCTTGAGCCGAGCGGCCGACTGCGGCGCGAGATGGTAGGTGGACTGGGGCGAGGTGAGACGGGGATCGAGAAACAGGATTGCCGGTTCCGCGACCCCCTTGGCTCGTGCGATTCGCCACAACAACCAGCGATCGCCCCACGGGATGTCGTGCGCCTTGGCAAGCTTCCAGAACAGGCCGACTGAACTGTCGGTCCGCACATGCCGTTCTGACCACCTTGCCAAGAGCCACAGGACGGCGATCGCGGCGGCAAGACCTGCCACGAAGACGACGACGTCGCCCAAATCGAATTGGGCCCGGTTCTTGCGGAAACCATCGGAGAAGATCTCCAGTCGGGAATCGACCTGCGCCGTCAAAATGGTGATGGATTGAAACATCGTCCGTTTGCCTCATCGATCAGGGCTGCCCCAGATTTCCATCCATTGGCTCACCACGTTTCGTTCTTCCAGGCTGCGGCGGGCGGCGTCGCGGACTCGCTCGTTCGGATCTTTTGCGGCTTCGCGGAGAACGCGATCGGACTCGGGCGACGTGGCTCGCGACAGGGCGGCAACGGCCTCCAGGCGGACGATCAGGTCCTCATCTTCGGCGAGCGTTGCCAACTCGTGGTCGACCTGGTCCACCAGTTCGAGATTGACGGCCATCTCGATTCCCCGGAGCCGCCTGGCGCGGGACGCATGGGCCAACTCTTCGCGGAGCAAGGGAACGGTGAAGGGATCGACGTTCTTGACCATCTCGCCCGTGGAACGCCTCACGTCGTCGTCGAGCATGCCGTAGGCCTCCCGGTAGCGATCGAAGCTGAACTCGCCAAGGTTCTCCTGGGCGGCCTCGCGTACGACCTGGTGCGGGCTCCTGGCCATCTCGACCAGTCGGGGCATCACGCCGGGAATTCCCCGCTGCCGGAGGTGGCCCAGGATCGCAGCCTGGACGAACGGGTCGGGATCGTCGAGGCTCTGCAACGTCAATTCGTTGGCTTCCTTTCCGTTGAACTGTTCGAGGGCCCGGGCCGCCGCCCGCCGCGCACGTTGTCCGCCGTGCTGGAGCAGATGGCGAATCAGGCGGAACAGTTGATCGCGCGGCGTCTTGGTGAGCATCCCCAGGTTGAGAGCTGCGGCCTGCTCTTCGTCGCTGAGTTGATCGATCAACGCGGCGTCGCCCTGGAGCCACGCGAGTGAATGCACGCGTTTCAGGTTCTTCCGCATGGCCGGCGCCGGCTCTCCCGCCGTTTTGCGAAGCAGCCTTTGCACGAAGTCGAGATCCGCTCGGCGAGCCACGGCCGTGATCACGGCCATGGGAGCCTTGGGATCGTCGAACAGGTCGAGAACGAGTTGCAGGATCGCCGGATGGGGGTTCCTGGTGAACTGCTCCAAGAGCAGCGCCGTCGCCGGGTTTCCCGACGAATTGAGGGTTTGGGTGAGCACGGCGTTGGACGCCGGGACCAGCAAGGCAAATGCCTCCGCCAGTTCGGGTCGATCGTGGCGCGTGAACTGGCGGATCGCGCGTTCGAGGGCTCCGAGGACGTTGTCGCGCACCGCCCGCGGATCACGGTGCCCGGAGGGGGCCTGGGGATCGTGGAGTTGGTCGGCAAGACACTTCGCCAATTCCATCAACACTCCGGCGATCTGGGCTCTGTCGGGATCCTGATGATCTTCCAGCACACTGACCAAAGCCGGAATCAGGTCGACTTCGTTGAGCAGCAGCGCCGCGCGGCAGGCGTTGTTCCGCAGAGGGTCGTTGGCGTCGAGGACGGCCGCCCGGAGCGTGGAGGTCATACGAGCAGCACGAGCACGAAAGAAGGCCAGTCCCTTTTCGTCGAGCTGATCGATCCTTGCCAGGACCTCGCGTTTTCCCCCGCTGGTCCGCCGTGCGATGAGGGTTTCCAGGGCCTGGCGGCGTATCGGTTCGAGCGGCGAATCAAGGACGGCCGTGAGGGCGCGCACGGCCGCCTCGTTGGGCGTCTGAGTGAGCACCTGAAATGTCGTGGCCAGCCCCTCGCTCACAGCGCAAACCTCTCCCGATAGAAGAAATCCCTTCCTTCTTGGATCGGCAGTCCAGGGCTGGAAACTTCGCTACAACCATTACTGACTGTGGCGGTCCCCCAGATTCCCTCTGTTTCCTGTACAGAAGCAGACAGTACGGGAAGTTTAGCTAAGCTGGGAAGATTTGCCCCGGGTTTGGTCTTGCTTTGGTAACCCCGCAGGGAAAGGAACGCTGGGCAAGCGGCAATCGGGTCCGATGAGCTTGCCCGCGGCCTTCTACCCCCCGATGCTTCCCAAAGTGACTTCCAACGTGACCGTTTCTTCCTCTCGTCGCACGACGATCGTCACCTTGTCGCCCGGTTTCTGCTCCCGAACCAGCGGCGGCAGTTGCTCGTACCGGTCGATCGGCTTGCCGCCGAACTCCACGATCTGATCACCCGGTCGTAAGCCAGCCTTTTCCGCAGGCGATCCGGGAACAACGGTATGGATGCGATCATCCGAGATATCATCTCCGGGGCCAACTCCGAGGAACGTAAGCCGCGGTGAAAGGCTATCGAAATCCTCTCCCTGAACGAGCCGGTCCCAATGTTCGCGGAAGCTGTCGATGGGCACATGGATGTTGACCAGCACGTCGTCGTCGCAGCGGCTGCCGATTCCGATGACCCGCCCCTCGAGGTCGAAGAGCGGACCGCCCGAATCGCCCCCCATAATCTTGCAGTCGGCGAAGATCATGCCCCGGCGGTTCCGCAGAATGCGGCCCAGCCGCACAACCGGCGGCTTGTCCCTCTCGAATGAGACGGGATAACCGAGAGTGACGCACCACTGTCCCGGCTCCAGGTCCTTCGATGTTCCCATTTTGGCGTTAGGCCAGGGGCCCTTGTCGTCGAGCTGGACCATACCGGCATCCACGCCGTGATCGTTGCCGAGCGTCCGGCCGCGAACGCGCCGGCCGTCCGGAAGGGTGACGGTCACACGCCGATCGGCACGTTCGCCCACGTGGGCCACGGTAAGGATGAGGCCGTCCGCACTCACGATCACTCCGCTTCCGCCCGACACGCCCACCACACAAGGAGTCGCCTTCTTGGCAACAGCCTGGACCTGCTGTTCGAGAGCCTTGAGATCCGCAAGACTCTCCGGCGATGAGGTGAGGGCAGGCTGAGCTGCGGTAGCCGTTTGCACCAGCCAGAATAGCAGGAGGACGGTTCCGGCGATTTGGTGGTTGGGAATGCGCAATGAGGGCAAAGTAGCGAGTTCACAGTCTTTTCCGTGGATTTGCATCTGCTCTGTCCGTGTTGCGACCAAGGTCTGCTGCCTGCCCTCGGAAGAATCGTATTCCTGACGGAATGCCGAGAGAAGGGGGGTATGTTCCGTACGGCACACGAGATCGATTCGTTCGCCTGCCTCAGGCAGGCGAACGAAGATAATCTACCAGTTCGACGCTCCAGGATACTTTCGCTCGCCTGCCTTGAATCTTCGCCACCCCTTCATTCAAGGGGGATTCTGATGGTGTCGAGAAAGGGTATACTGGAAATGGTGATTCTCCCCGCTGAACCGGTCCGTCGAAATCATTCAGCCTCCACGGAACACGTAACGCGAAGGTGGTTACCATGACCGATCCAAAACCGCTCTTCCTGCATGAGGAACTCCTCCTCCTGGCCCTTCGCGACGAGGCGGGGACCGTCTCGGCCGCCATGTACCCCCTCATAGTGAAAATGCTAGCACTGCTACATTTGAATAATCTCCTTGAGCTTCTTGCCGACGCGGCGGTTCCGCGAGCCTGTTTCCATGGCGTTGATCATGTCGTCCCAGAGTTTGCTGCGTAGCAAC
>Ga0209722_1000563_pt1 | contig 39556 bp, 33 predicted proteins | sample BioC12SIPDNA_2_FD_185745 | JGI IMG/M metagenome (GOLD analysis project Ga0209722, IMG submission 185745) | Anaerobic biogas reactor microbial communites from Washington, USA - Biogas_R1_A C12 SIP DNA (SPAdes) (version 2) | ecosystem: Engineered > Bioreactor > Anaerobic > Unclassified | place... | reverse complement strand
GTTCATCGTGAAGCCGGGAATGCTGGGCAGAACGTGGTCGATGTTCAGATCGCCGTTGAAGGCGCTCGAACGGTCCGTCTCCTTCTGAAGCTCGCGTTTGGCCTTGTTGTCGACCTTGCTGTCTTCGGCGATCTTGATCGTCAGGACGTCACCGATGTTGCGGGCCACGTCGTCGGCATAGACGGTCTTCATATTCGTATTGCGTCGGGCCCAGATCGACGCGGCAGACAGCGTTTCCGCCGCTCCGAGGAGCAGGGCAACCGCCAACAGTGTCATGGTCTTGTTCATGTGTTGTCCTTCCACAGTTGGGCCGGACCCGCTGAAGGGATCCGCCGTATCTTTCGGAGTCTACAGTGCCGGCTCCACGGAACCATCGGGCATCACCTTGCAGACGATCACCCGGGACGAGTCGGAATTGCGCACTTTGACAAGCTCACCCGTGCGGCCTTCCTGGAGCGAAGTACCCATGGCAGTCACAAGAATGCCCGGCCGCTCGAGGCGAATCAGCACCGTTTCGTTGCGTCGCACGAGCACGGCGGTCTGTGCTGCGCTGAGCATGCTTTCCTGGATTTCCGAGCCGGCGGCGATGGAGCGGGTTGCCGCCCATCCATACGGAGGTCTCCATCCGGGCGGCTCCGGCTGGTCCGACACGACGGTTTCGATCTTTGTATTCCCGGGGCTCAGCACAGTCCCTTCGGCGATCGCGTCGGCGGCCACGATCCGATGCCGTTGGTACTTCAGGCGAAACGAGATGTCGCGCGTCCCCGCCTCCTTTCCGTCGGCCAGGACGTGGACCCGAACGGTCAGATGGCCTCGCGTCGTCTCACGAACCAGTTGCGGCTTCAACTGAACGTCTTGCGGCTGATCGGGAAGAACCAGATCCTTCGGACGAGTGACCACAATGACCTCACTGACCGAGTGTGAGGAGGCGAACTGACGAAGGAACTGCTGTCCGATCGCCACGAAGTCCTCGACCTCGACGATCGATTGCCGCCGGCGCACAGTCACGGCGTCGGCGCCGGTCAGACGCACCTGCTCGGCGCCGATCCCACAGGAGGCCAGACGGCTCAGGATCGTGGAACGATCGAGGACCACGCTCTGGCCCGGCACCGAGAATCGGCCCAGGCGAACCCCGCGCGCCTGCGCCGCCGTCAATGCGGGCCCTCGGACCACGCTGACCTGCCCCAGGGTCAACTGGTTTCCCTCGACCGTCATCTCGCGGGGCAGATGGACCTGAAGGCGCACATCGACATCGGGATCGCTCCCGACGGCCGAGCCCGCCACAGCCCCGAACAGAAGGAGACACCCAACCGTCACGACACGACACAGGACGCCTTTAGAAGATGTTGTTCGTGTTGCGAAGCATCTCGTCGCCCGCCTTGATGGCGCGCGAGTTGATTTCGTAGGCGCGTTGGGCCGTAATCAGATTGACCAATTCGTTGACCATGTGCACGTTCGACTTCTCCAGAAAACCGGACTGGATCGACCCGAATCCGTCCTGGGCGGGAAGACCGATCAAGGGCTCACCGCTGGCGTCGGTCGGCCCATAGAGGTTGTCGCCCTGGCTGTGCAGACCCGATGGATTGGGAAAGCGAACCAACTGGATCTGGCCGACGACGGAGCGAACGCCCGCCTGGTCGGTAACGTTGATGCCTCCATCGGCGCCGATGTCAATCGTCGCCGCATCCGTCGGGATCGCCAGGGCCGGCTCGATAAGATAGCCCGTCATGCTGACCACCTGACCGTTGGCGTTGATCTGCAATGATCCATCGCGGGTATAACGGATATCCCCGTTGGGCATCAGGACCTGCAGGAATCCTTCACCCCGGATCGCGATGTCCATGTTGCGCCCAGTGTTACGAAACTCGCCCAGGCTGAAGATCTTCAACGTCGAGGCGACGCGTACGCCGCTGCCGACCTCCAGGCCGGTCGGCGCGTTGATGCCGGGCGCCACCTCCGTACCGGCCTCCTTCTGCCGGGCATACAGAAGGTCCTGAAACTGAATCTGGCTCTGCTTGTATCCCGTGGTGTTGACGTTGGCCAGGTTGTTGGCGATGACGTCCACCAACGTCTGCTGCGCCATCATTCCTGTAGAGGCTGTGGAGAAGGCTCTCAGCATCGGTATCTCTCCTTGTCGTATTCACTTCGGACCGGACGGGCCACGCTACCCCATGGCCACTCCGATCACACTACTGGTCGTGTCTTTTCTGGAGTTCAGAAACTTCATGTTCGCTTCGTACATCCGGGAGACCATGATCATGCTGACCAGTTCATCGATCATCTGCACGTTGGAGGCCTCCTGATACCCCTGCTTGACAGTCACCTCCTCCGTCTCCTCCGGTCGCACCTCCTCGGGCGCGCGATAGCAGCCGAGGCCAATGGGCTCGAGCTGGTCTTCCTTGTCGGGGAAACGGACAATCCGAAACTGCCCGACCGATGCACCGTCAACGTTGATCCGCCCATCCTGACTGACGGTGACCTGGGACACATCCATCCCCGCCGGGATGACGAGCGGTCCGGCCGTACCGGCCAGCGTGCGCCCTTCCGAGTCCACGATCTGCCCGTTCTGGTTCGCCCGAAACACGCCATGCCGCGTATACAACGGCCCTTCGGGCGTCTCCACCACGAAGAACCCCTTGCCGTAGAGCGCCACATCCAGGGTCCGTCCGGTCTCCACCAGATTGCCCTGCGTAAAATCGATGGAACTCCCCCCTCCCTGCGGGTCCCCCGCCCCCTGCTCGGCCAAGACGCTTGAGAACGCGTTGCACCTTCGTTTGTACGCCGCCGTGCTGACGTTCGCCAGATTGTGGGCGATGATGTCAAACTCTCTGGTCAACGCCTTGAGGCTCGCTCGGACTTGGGCTCCTGCGTCGGCCATGCTATATCTCCTGCACCACAGAGGCCTCCGCCGCGACGGAAACCGGCGCAACCGGCCCCGAGACGCCGGCGGCGCCGACCTCGACGTTCACCTTCGAAGCAATTGCATTGGTAATGCGTACGAGTTCGTCGATCTCCGCTTCACTCAATCCCGAAAGCTCCACGGCAATCGACATGCCACCGGATGCGGCGCGACAATGCCGGACCAGGCCGATGTCCTCCAGGACATACGTGTCGTCGATGGCGGGCTCGCGGTCCGGTTTCGCCCCTTCGACCCCGGTCGGTCGAAATACGACCAAGACCCGTTCGCCGGGGCGTACCCTCGACGGCACCTCGATCCGGAGCCCGGGCCCGGCCAGCTCCGTAATCGTCCCCGGAACGAACGTCGGTCCGTCGAGCACCATGGTGTCGCAATCGGCCTCCTGGAGGTCGTTGTCGGCCGCTCTCTGTCTTCGCGCGAAGGGAAAACACGCCACCAGCGTAGGCAGATGCACCGCCACACGAGGAAACCGACGGCGGTTTACGAAGCGCACGTCATCGGTATGGTTAAGCACCAGGCGTGTCCGATCACAAGTTACCGCAGTCGCGTCGAATTCCCAGACATAGACGCCGAACGCATAGCGTACGCACCACAAATCGCCGGCGCGCGCTTCCACCGGCTCATCCAACTGGACCGCCAGTTCCAAATCGTCGTTGCGCACCACTTCGGCCCGAACGGGCACGCTCGCATGCCGACGACGACGCGTCATCTCGACGCCCCGACCCACCGGGATGTCCCGGCTGCTCGGTCGGCGGGACACGCCGGAGCCCCCCAGACCCCGCAGGGCCCGGAAGCCCAGCTTCTCACGAAGATAGGCAACCTCCGTCTTCAGCCGCTCGTTCTCTTCGAGCGTCCGTGTGCTTCGGCACTCAGCGAGCAGCTTGGCCGCTCCTCGATCGAATGCATCGACGGTCGTGAAGATGTCGTGACTGCGTCGCAGACCGCCTCGCATGACGATTGCCAACAGGATCTGACGCTCGCGTCCGCTGAGCCCCCGGCGAACCGCGCTCTCGGCAAACAACTCGCGTGTCAGTGTCTTGCTCTGGGTCCGGCGACGGTGGCTGATCCACCACAACAGACCGATCAGAACCACCAGCGTCACGACGGCCGCCAGGATGAATCCATGCTGTGACGTGTACGGCGACGGACTCTCGCTCAGACGGCGCGCAGCCGACCAACGCTCCACCGGCGTCAACACCGACGTCGCGGCTTGAATCATGTCCCGTATCAAGTCACTGACGATCATCTCAATTCCTCATCGGCCCGTCATCGGAGCCGGTGACTGTCGCTATCGGATCAGATTGGTCAGCTCCCGAAGAATCTCGTTGGCCACCGAGATGGTTCTCGCATTCGCCTGGAATCCGTTCTGCGCCTGGATCAGGGTGACGAACTCCGTCGCCACGTCGGCATTGGACTTCTCCAGTGCCATGCCGCGAACGGCGCCGGCCCCGCCTGTCGTCCCCTGCGTGACGACCGCCGAGCCGGAGTTGGCCGAAGAAACGTAGTATCCATTGCCGGCGCTTGCCAGACCGGCTGGGTTGTTGAACAGCGCGACGGCCAGCACCGCGAGGTCCTTCTTGATCCCGTTGCTGAAGCTGCCGACGAGCCCCCCATCGTTATTGATCGACACGGCGGACAGATTGCCGGCCTCATAGCCGTCCTGTTCCCGCGCCACAGCCGTCGAGTTGCCCGCGAACTGGGTCAGGCCATCGAACGAGCCGATGGTCCCGAGGTTCACACCAATCGTCTGCGCGTGATCGACGTCATGGGCGAAGGTCAGGGAGAACTCTGCGGTCGTCCCGTCGGGCAGACCGTTGAATGCGCCGGTCTGGGGGTCGAAGGTGATTCCTTCGATGCGCCGACTCTCCAGATCGACGGACGCAACATTGCCCGTCACCGAGGTGAGAACCAAATCCCATGTGTTGACGGCATCAGTGCGAACGAAGGCGGCCGACATGACGTGCTTGCCGCCCTGAGAATCGAACACGGCAATGTTGACGCCTTTGACCTCGTCGCCGCCCACCGTGGCAACTTCAAAGTACCCAGGCAGATCCAGGTCTCCGGCGCCCCCCGTGTCCTCGTATGACATGGTCAGATACGACCGGCTGTAGCCGGTCTCATGGTCCGTGATGCGAATCTGTCCACTCACCAGCGACGCGGTGGCGCCGCTGAGCACGTTGTTGTCCAGATGGTTGATCAGATCCCCCAGCGTGGTGTCGGCGTCAACCTGGAAGTCCGGGGCGGCTCCGCTGATACCTTCGCGGTCGTACCATTCAAAGCTGATCGTCCCGATTGGATTCGCGCTGCCGGAGAACTGATCAAGCTCACCGAGGAGCGTGGACGCCGTCGCATCGCCGCCTCCGTAGGTGAACTTCGAGGAGGCCGTCAACACCTGGGCGGCCGGTGTCCCGGAGGCATCGGAGCTCAGATTGCCGCTGAGGACCACCTGCGACGTGGGGTTGGCAGGCAGGGACACGTCGTAGGGCACGCGAATCGCACTGTCGCCCGGGATCTGGAACCCGTCGGACTCACCGGTGAGCCCCAGGCGCTGGACGCGGAATCCCGTAGCCGGGTCGACCAGGTAGCCCGCCTCGTCGACACCGAACGAACCCGACCGCGTGTAGAGCATCTGCTCTCCATTGTCCACCACGAAGTAGCCGGCCCCGTCGATGGCCAGATCCAGAGCGTTTCCCGTATTCACGATGTTGCCCTGGGTCGTGTTGACGGAGATCCCCGAGACGCCGACGCCGCCTCCGATCTGTTGCGGGTTCGTGCCACCGATCTGAGAGGTAGGCTGCGAAGCCTGTCGAAGCGTCTCGCCGAGCACTTCGGAAAACGTGACCTGACTGGCCTTGAAGGCGGTGGTGTTGACGTTGGCCAGGTTGTTGCCCGCCACGTCCAACATCGTCTGATGGGCCTGGAGTCCGGTCACTCCGCACGACAACGCGTAACTCATTGCACTTCTCTCCTACTACTGAAAACGCCGATTAGCCTGTTAGTCTCGAATGGAAAGCACATCTTTGAGTCCGACCTGGTCGTCCCCCACGAGCAGCGTGACCTCGCCGTCGTCCAGGACCACTTCCTCCACCTGACCCGTCCGGGTCTCCAGGGTTCCATCGCTGGCCGTCCCAACGAATGAGACGTCTTTGCCAATCAAGGAGCCGGCGTAGTCCTGTTGGACGGCCTTCAGCACATCGCCGAAGGAACTGTTCATGTTCTCCAACTGCTGCAGTTGTGAGAACTGCGCCAGTTGGGCCGCCATGTCCTTGTTGTCCATCGGTTCCAGAGGATTCTGATTCTGAAGCTGCGTGACGAGCAGCTTCATGAAGTCCATTTGAAGCGCACTGGCCGACGAGACGGCATTCGTCTCACTCATGTTCGTTCACCTTACCTGTTGAAGAATCTCTTTCCTGCGGCAAGATTGTCGTCCGCGCTGCGCGCGTCCGCCTCTGCCGACGACCGTAGACCACAGGAGCAACCACTGTGCCATCCGGGTGCGGCCGTCGGCAACAAGCGTCGCAAAACGCGCATAACGCTGCGTCCGAACAACCACTTAGGACCCTCACATGTTTTTTTCCCGCTCCCGATGGCATCGGTCACAAACGTCTGAAGACCGGACAAATCTTCTCCCGCCCGGAGAATCCTGCCCGGATCGCACAGCCGATAGATTTTCCCTGCCCGACGGCAATTTGCCTTCGCTTCGATGCCGAATGCGTCCCATAAGACTTGCGGGGGGAGTCCTGCGCACGCGCGACGCGCCGACGACCGCCCGCGCCGGCTGGCTATGTCCCATAAAACGCCACGATCGTCACTGTCGAAAGCCCGTCGTCCACCGCGTGACATCGCAACCCGTCCAATAAAAAATTCAAGTTGTTTCGGACGTGCAACCGATGGGTCCGGTATTGCCTATGGAACGATGCAACAGGACACCAATACTCTGACAGTGACATTGGGGTGGTATGAGCATACTTCGACGGATCGCAGTCATCAGCAGAAACACACACATACACAGTCTCGCCCAGGAAGTGGCCCAGGAAGTGTTTGTGGCCGACGACCTGGCCGAGGCAAGTGACATCGTCAAGGCGGCGATGCCGGACATCGCACTGTTCGACGGCAGTGTATCGCCGAGCCATATCCGCCGCTTCCTGGATCGGATCCACCGGCAGATGAATCGTGTCCCGACGGCCGTCGTCGTTTCCTTCGATCCTCCGTCGTTCTCGGATCACGAATACGACCAGTCGGGCATCGCCCACCGCCTCATCGGCCAAGACAGTCACCAATGGCTCCACGACATCGCCGCCGGGGTCCGGGATGCCGAGCGAGGCAACGGCGAGAACGAAGGCGCGCAGGCACCCTACTTCATCGACGATCGCGCCGCGGCCGTCTCGATGGTCGGGCAGAGCAAAGCGGTGTGTGACGCCTTGCGGATGATCCATCTCGTCGCGGACAGCCAGTGCAACCCCGTTCTCCTCCTCGGCGAAACGGGAACGGGCAAAGAGGTCGCCGCCCAAGCCGTCCACAAGGCCAGGCATCCTCATGCCCCGTTCGTCGCCGTCAACTGTGCCGCCCTGACCAGCACCCTGCTGGAAAGCGAACTCTTCGGGCACGTCAAGGGGGCCTTCACCAGTGCGGACCGCGACAAAACGGGCCTGCTCGAACAGGCCGGGTCCGGGACGCTGTTCCTCGATGAGATCAGCGAGATGCCGCTCGAACTGCAGGCCAAGCTTCTGCGCGTCCTGCAGGAGCGAACGTTCCGCCGAGTCGGCGGCGTCAAGGATCTGACCTGTGAAGCCACCATCATTGCCTCAAGCAATCGGAACCTGAAGAAGGAGGTCCGAGAACATCGTTTCCGTCAGGACCTCTACTATCGTCTGAACATCTGCCCGATCGTGTTGACCCCCCTGCGCTCGCCGGACCGCAGGGAAGACATCCCCCTTCTGGCGCGCTACTTCCTGGCCCATTCGAACATCCGCGGCGGCCGGCCCGACAAGGTGACCGCGATCACCAGACTCGCCCTCGAATCGCTCTCCCAGCACGACTGGCCCGGAAACGTGCGCGAGCTGCGCAACGTGATCGAGCGAGCCATCCTGCTGGAACGAACGGACAAGATCGGGCTTAGCAGTATTGTAATCGAGCCTTCGGAGGGCGACGAGAGCGGCCCGAGCTCGGTCGGCGAACGCATCCAAGGCTTCTCTCTGGAGAAAGCGGAGCGCGAGTTGATCGCCCGCGCACTGCACAAGACCGGCTGGCAAAAAACCCAGGCGGCGTCTCTTCTGGGCATCACGCGTGCGACGTTGTACGCCAAGGTCAAGCAGTACAACATCCAAAAGACGTCCTCCCAACAGAACAACACCGATCTGCCTGCCCCCGAGCCCTCGACCGAACCTGCCCTCGTAGGTTGACCGTCATGCGGCTGAGGCCGAACGCCGCCGCTGCGGTCAAGGCGGCAAAATCTCTCACGCAGACGCTTGAGGCGAGCCGCGCCGTGTGACAGCCGGCTGCCCCGCGCATCCCCTGCGTAGCCAATACCGGCCGTCGGCTGTCAGAAAACTGGGCGAGCCGTATAGAATCCTGACACGATTCCGGTGACGCGCCATAAGAAGAAGGACCTGTCAACCGCCCTATCAGCCGCCACAGGGCCCTCCGACGCGTTCGCGGCCATCTGCCGCATGTCTCTGGCACGCCTGTTGCTATGGTACTGCCCAAGGCCCGGGCCGCACTCTGCATACGCCTAAGGCAATCGGCCGCACCGGGCCAGTTGAGAGATGGAAACGTCATGGCAATGAAACGGCCACAACCAAGTCGCAAGAAGAAGATCGAGGCACAGACGCCGCTCGACGACGAGCTCTTTGCGACCCCGGTCGACCGGCCGGAATACGGCGACGTCTTCGCCTCATTGCTCGATCTCGCTTCCGAGGTCGGCGTACCCGAGTACGGCGATCCCATCGACGGCCCGATGACCTCGCCGCTGCGCCTGCCTCGTCCGCGATTCTCCAATATGCAGAAGGGCTTGTTCGCAGGAATCGTCTTCATCGGCGCCCTGGTGGCCTACGCTCTGCTTCGCGTCCTACCGTCGGAGTCGCAGCCCGATGGCCCCGCACAGGCAGGAGCTACGCAGAGCCAGTATACATCCTTTCAGCAGTCGTATACCGATTCACCGGCGCAACCGCCGTTGCAATCGGCCCAAGCTCCGGCCCCAACACCCGAGCCGGTCCCGCCGTTCGAGAGAACTCAGATCAGCCTGCCCGGCGTCGAGCCGCTTTCTTTGCAGATCGCCACCAAGCTCTATCTCAGCGCCGACTACGAAAGCGCGCTGGCCGCTTACGACAAGCTCTATCGCCGGCTTCCCCCGACGGAGGCTCAGCAGCCGTTACGCGACTTCCTGCTCCTGCGCATGGCCCTGTGCAGCAGGAATGTGGGCAACGCCCAACAGGCCGACAACATGCTTCGGACCGTGTCCCTCAGCCGCCTTCCGATGCTTCGGGCCTTGGCGCGATATCATCAGAGCACCACTCTGGTACGGCGCGAACGCTTCCTCGAGGCGGCCACGCGGGCCTATCAAACCGTCGGCCTGGTCGATGTAGTGGACTATGACGAGACATGGCTTTCCGCTGTACAACGGCAATGCTCGTTCCTCGCGGCCGAGGCGCTGACCCGCAGCCTTCTGTCTCTCCGGGATGCCGACGGCGACCTGCCGGCCGAACTGTGGACCGAACAGCCCGACATCGACCCGTTCGTCAATCTGGATGAGGCCCAACTGCGGGTCTTTCTGGCCTCGGGGGCCGAGAAACTCGACGAAGCGCTGCTGGCGCCCCAGATTCGTCCGGCCAAAGAAGACGGCCACTGGACGGTGATCTGCAACGGCGCTCCCATCGAGGAGCTGCTGTCGCGGTTCGCCACGAACACCGGGCACAATATTCAATGGCTCGACGACAGCAAGACCGGCCTTGACGAAGAGACCATCCGACGGCGGCCGGCATACATCTACCTGCGCTCGGCGACGACCCAGCAGGTTATGACGATTGCCGCCGGCAGTGTCGGGCTGCTGGCCCGCATGGACGCGCGGCGGAACGTTCGCATCGTCGATCCGTCCACCTACTTCTCGCTGGCCGATCACACCGAACTGCTCGCCGAAGAATCGGTGTCCCTCTGGCAGCGGTTCCTTCTGAGCGCCGAGGACGACAAGCGCGTCCCCAGCGCCCATTTCGCCCTGGGACTTCTGCACACCGTACGCGAGCGAACGGACGAAGCGATCGCCGAGTACAAATTGATCGCCAATCGGTTTCCGAAAGATGCGCTGGCTCCCCATGCCCTGTTGCATTCGGGCCGGCTCAAGGTCACGCTGCGTGACTACGGGGGCGCCCAGACGGACCTTCAGCAGCTCGTCAACCTCTATCCGGAGACCGACCTGGCGGACCGCGCCTGCCTGTATCTGGCGGACGCCACCATGAAGGCGGGACTGTACGAGAAGGCCACGAACCTGTATCGGAAGGTCTATAACCTCGGACTGTCGCATGACTCGCAAACGGAATCGTCTCTGGGGGCCGGACGCTGCTATTATGAGACCGGGCAATATAACGACGCCGCCACATGGCTGAGCCGATACGTCGCGCTGGCTCAGAACCAGAACCGTCGCGAGTTCCCCGCGGCTTGTCTGCTCCTGGGCAAGACCTACCTGGCACTCGAGAGGCCGCAACAGGCGCAGGCCGCTCTGAACCTGGCGCTTCGGGGCGATCTGTCCCGTCAACAGCACGTCGAGACCATCACCACTCTGGTCAAGACCTACATGCAACAGGAACTCTACGTCGAGGCCCTGAATATCCTCGAAGGCGCCAATGCATGGCAGTTGTCGCAACAGGAAGCAGTCGAACTGCTGCTGATCCGCGCGAGGGTCCTCCGGTCGATCGGCCTTCAGAGTAAGGCGATCGCGATTCTCGCGGAGAAGAGTCAGTTTCTACCCAATTCCACTCTCAAAGGCAAAGTGGCGCTGGAGCTGGCCAACTGCTATGTCGACGGCGGCAACCTCGAGCAAGCCCACAAGACGCTCAGTGAGATGCTGACGCTCGTCGAGGCCGGAGCGCTGGCCCAAGAGATCGGCTGTGAACTGGCGAGCATCTGTCTTCGCGTGGGCCAGCCGGAACAAGCGATTTCCGTGTGCTCGCAACTTCTGGAACACACGGAGGACTCGGCGGAGCGAAGACAGATCCAGGCCATGCTGGCTGCGGCGTATCGCGAGAAGGGCCAATACGAACAGGCCGTCTCGGTCTTGCTCGAAGACCGAAGGACTTCTTCGCGCCCCGGCGACGTGCAGCCTGAGGGTAACAGACCGTGAAAGTGGCCCACCAGGTGTATCAGGACAAAAGACCGATGACCATGCAAATCGACGGACTCATGGTGAAGACGACCCGGTCTGCGAGCCGCGCCCGCTGCGATCGCCCCGGCGTCGACGACGCTGGCACCCGCATCCTGCGACCGAAGGCACAAGCGGCTACTCCACTCTCCATCGGGCTCGCGATCTTCTGCATGGCTCTGGGATCGGCGTCGCCGGAGACCACCTGGGGACAGTTCACTCCAGTTCCCTCGCCGAATCGTCGCAACGCGAAGGCACAGGCCAACGACGCCGCCCAGAGGCCGTCGCCCCCCCCCAGCACGGAGAGGCAATCGACACCGCCAAGCACCGAGAGCCCCGAGTATTCGTCGCCCGATGCGGACCACGCCGTGACCGGCCTGCGCAGCCGGACAACGCCAACACCAGCACCGACGGAAGAAGACACCGACGCGGATCTGCCCTGGAGCACGGGCCTGACGCGTCGTCTCTGGGAAAATCGCATCCTGGCCCCCAATCCGAACGAAGACGCGGAGACCCGTGCGGCGATGGACGATCTGATCCAGAGGATTCGATCGGTGCGATTCGACGACGCTATGCCTCCAGCGGCTTCCGCTTCCGCGCAACCAGCGCCCATGGCCCAACCGAGCTCGGCTGTCAGGTCTCTGCAGGCGTCGCCGTCGGACGTAGACAAACCGGGCCCCGCGACGAGCGTCCCGGCCGAACCCGCCGCCGGCCTGACGGAGGCAATGCAGAAAAGGCTGGATCACGTGTTGCACGACCCCAATCAGGTCGGCGATCCGCTGGAGATGGCCGAACTGCTGTTCCTGAGCGGCCGCCCGACCGAAGCCACGGTCTTCTATGAAAAGGCCCTGGCGCGCACCCTGCCCAACGACTCCTCCATGGAGAACGACCGGGCGTGGATCCTGTTCCAACTGGGCAACTGCCTGCGTCATTCCGACATGGCACGGGCCAAAGAAATGTACATAAAACTCGTGTCCGAGTATCCGGCTTCCCCGTGGACCGAATTGGCCAAGGCCCATGGCCGGCTGATCACCTGGTATCAGACCGCCAAGCCACAGCAGTTCATGCCGGAACCGTCGCCGAAATGACGGAGCACTTCGGCCCTCTAAAGGGAGACTTCGAGAGTGAGCAACACAGAAATCGACAAAGACAATAGACCGCAGGCGTCATACGAAAGCGTCAGTGTGCTGATCGTTGAGAATGAGCGGGATACTGCCCGGCTCATGCTCGCGACGCTGGCGCGCAAAGGCGTCAGCGCGCAGTTGGCCGACAATGTCAAGGCCGCCCTGACGGCTCTGGACAAACGCCGATATGACCTGGTCTTCCTGAGCACGGCCCTGAGCCATGCCCCGCATCAAGCGGACGGCTTCGATCTGTTGGAGACCATCCGGGCGGCCGCGCCCGAGATGCCCATCGTCATGGTCGCCGGCCCCCCGGACACGGGTGTCCCGGCGTGTGCCGATGCCAGCGAGCCAGCCGACGAAAACCACCTCCTGCGCCTCGGGACCGAGACGGCCGTCAAGGCCATTCAAGCCGGCTGTCGTGACTTCCTGGTCAAACCCCTCCGCCGGCAGACCATCGAGAATCTCCTCGAAACCCTGGTGCCCAACCACTGCGTGGCGACGACGACCTCTGCGCACGAAGGGGACCGCTGCCTCTACCAGATCGTCGGCAGAAGCCCCAAGCTCGTACAGACCGTGACGCTGGCCGAGAGGATCGCGCCGACGTCCGTTCCTGTCCTGATCAACGGAGAAAGCGGAACGGGCAAGGAACTGGTCTCCCTGCTGATCCATCACAAGAGCCGCCGGTCAATGGGCCCCTTCGTCCACGTCAACTGCGCCGCCCTCAGCGATACGCTGCTCGAAAGCGAACTCTTCGGCCACGAAAAGGGGGCCTTCACCGGCGCCTACACCCAGCGAAAGGGACGCTTCGAGAGGGCGCACGGCGGAACATTGCTGCTCGATGAAATCACTGAGACACCGCCCCAGTTCCAGGCCAAACTACTCCGTATCCTCGAGCAGCAGGAATTCGAAAGGGTCGGCGGCAGTGAGAACGTCCGGATCAACGTCCGGATCATCAGCACGTCCAATCGCGATCTCCTGCACGAGGTGCAGATGGGCCGCTTCCGCCAGGATCTCTACTACCGGCTCAGCGCCGCGCGAGTCGTGGTCCCGCCCCTGCGGGAGCGCCGCGAGGACCTGACCGATCTGGTATGGCACTTCGTCAATCTATACGCCCGGGAGACCCAGCGTCGCATTGCGCGTCTGGACCCGGCGATGATGAACATCTTCACGGAGTATCCCTGGCCCGGCAACATCCGCCAGCTTCGCAACGTGGTGCTCACCAGCCTGATCCTCGGGGCCGGGCCTACCCTGTCGCTGGCCGATGTCTCCTGGCTGTTCGACGAGCTTCAGCCGCTGACGCAGCAAGGTCCGACGCATCGCGATACCACCGCGGCGATCGAAGTGCCCTCTGTGCCCGCCGAGCCGTCCCGTGTCGGCGGCATTCCGCTGGCCGACCTCGAACGTCAGGCGATCCTCGAGACCCTGCGTCAGACCAGCGGCAACCAGACCAAGGCCGCCAAGGTGCTCGGGATCAGCGATCGCACACTGCGCGAGAAGGTCCGCCGCTACCGCAAACGAGAATGCCTCCAGCCGGTCCCGTGAATGGATCGTGAGGCTTGACGAAAGCAACGAAGGACCCGAATCCTATGGCCGAACCGCAAAAGACACCGAAAGACGAGCAGACGCCCGAACAGGAGACTCCGCCCAAGAAGGGCAAAGCCTCGAAGCTGCTGACCTGCCTGGTTCCGTTGCTGGCGGTCGTCCTGTGTGCGGCCGGCGGTTTCCTGATCGGACGGCTTTTCGGAACGCGCGGCCAGGCGCAGAACGTCTCAGCCGCCGAGCAACCCGACCCAACCGCTGCGCTGCCGCCGATCAAGGCGTCGGACGCCGGGTCAAGCTGGTACTACGACCTCGAACCCGTCGTGGCCAATCTCAACGAGCCGGGCGTCACACGATACGTTCGCGTCACACTGACGCTCGAAATCGACAGCCAACTGGCAGAGAAGGACGGCATCGGCTTTCTGGAACAGCGCAAACCTCTTCTGAAGAACTGGCTGACGCTGTTCATCTCCAATCTGACCCTTGAAGACATTCGCGGAGAGAGGAACCTGCGTCAGGTGCAGAGCCAGATCGCCGAGACGTTCAACCAGGGGCTGTTCCCGAACGCCCAGCCGTGCGTCAAACGGATCCTGTTCAAGGAGTTGTCGATCCAATGACCGATCCGTCCGGCGCCAATCTGAATCGCGCACGCGTCCATCGACTGCTGGCGGCGGTCGGCTCGGCCCCCGCCCCGGTCGATACGACGTCGCCGGCGCAGCTTTACGACTGGCGCGACCCGCATTATTTCAACGACGACCATCGCAATCGTCTGGCCGCCCTTATGAGCCAGGTCGCGGCCGTGCTCGCCGCGCGTTGCGCCCACTTCTTCAACAGCGAGTTCAACGTCGTGCCGACCTCTGTCACACAGCACTTCGCGGGCGATCTGGGCCGACAGACCAATCTGGGGCAGGGCTTCTCGCTGGCCGTCGGTCCCGACGAGGAGCCGGCGTGTGGATTCGTGGCCGTCGGGGCCGCCGTGGCAATGGACTGGGTCACGCAACTGCTGGGCGACTCGGAATCCGACGGCGACGCGGATCGCAGTCTCTCATCGCTCGAGGAGTCGCTGCTGTCGAACCTCATTGGGGCGATGGCCGATGGGTTTGTCGCTGCGCTGCGGCCTCATCAGAATCTCAAACCGGCCGACCGTGTGAGCCGGGGCCCCGCCGCTGTTACATTCGAGCCGACCGACCCGGTCTGCAAGATCGTGTTCCAGATCGGCAAGGCCCAGGCGGAGTCCTCCTCCGAGATCGTCTTCATCCTGAGCGCCCCGGTGCTGGCCCCGGCCGTCGGCAAGACGATCGCGACGAAGGCAACGGTACCCCAGGACGAACTGGCGCGCCTGCTGATGGAGCACGTGCATCAGATGCCCGTGTCGATCACTGCACGGTTGGGCTCGATGCGTCTGTCGTTCGAGGAGGTCCTCGACCTGGCGTCGGGAGACGTCCTGCTGATCGACAAACCTCTCGACGAACCGGTCGATCTGACCATTCACGGCCAAGTCGTCTTCCGTGGCCGTCCGGCCCAGTCGGCCGGGCAGTACGCCGTGTTCATCACCGAAAGCGCCACCGAGGCCGGGCCGCAAAGCGCCCGCTGAGTGCAGGAAAGGAAATCCGGCTATGCCCGAAACCGCCGAAGCACCAACCCAGAACGAATCCCAGCAGCTACCCGCCGACGACAGGACGAGAGCCCAGTCCGTGGAGTTCCCCCAGGCTCCGGAGGGCGAGGCGGCCGCATCCACCGGCCAGCTCGATATCCTTCTCGATATGGACGTGCCCGTCACGGTCGCGCTGGGCACCACCGAGGTACCCGTTCGACGATTGCTGCAACTGGGACCGGGCGCTGTGCTCAAGCTCGAAAAACCCATCGAAGCCCCCGTCGATCTATACCTCAAGGACTCAAAGTTTGCCGAGGCCGAGGTGGTGGTCGTGGACAATCGCTTCGCCGTGCGCATCAAGACGATCACCGGCGCCGGTGGGTCGGAAGATTAGCGGGGCCACAGACACAGGAATCAAAAGGAGCTGAACCGTCTCTATGGCATCCGACCGTCCCAAAACGTCGCCGCATTCCGTCGGCAAGCCCGAGGCCCTCCGGGACCTGGCCGGCAGTCCTCTGGGCACACACAGCAACATCATCATGGCCGTCGGCCTGGTCGCCGTGCTCGCGACCCTGATCATTCCGCTGCCCACCACGGTGCTCGACATGCTCCTGGCGTGCAGCATCTCGCTGGCCATTGCCGTACTCATCGTAACGCTCTCGTCGAAAGAGCCGCTCGAATTGTCCACCTTCCCCTCCCTGCTGCTGTTCGTCACGCTGTTTCGACTCTCGTTGAACGTCGCCTCGACCCGTCTGATTCTGCTCCATGGCGACGCCGGCAAGATCATCCACACCTTCGGCGGCTTCGTCGCCGGCGGCAGCTTCGTCGTCGGCCTGGTCATCTTCCTGATCCTCGTCATCATTCAGTTCATCGTGATCACCAAGGGCGCCGAGCGCATCAGCGAAGTGTCGGCGCGATTCACCCTCGATGCCATGCCCGGCAAACAGATGGCCATCGACGCCGATCTCAACGCCGGCGCCATCACCGAGAGCCAGGCCAATGAACGCCGCGCCAAGATCGTCAAAGAGAGTGAGTTCTACGGCGCCATGGACGGGGCCAGCAAGTTTATCCGTGGCGACGCCAAGGCCGGCCTGATCATCACCGGCGTCAACATCGTCGGCGGCATCGCGATGGGCTACTCGCACGGCATGAACATCACTGACGCCATCAAGACCTACTCGATTCTCTCGATCGGCGACGGCCTGGTCAGCCAGATTCCCTCACTGATCATCTCGGTCAGCTCGGGCTTCCTCGTCACCAAGATCAGCTCAACCCAAAGCGTGGGCCAGGACATCTCCAGGCAGTTTCTCAAGGCCGGTCAGCCCCTCCTTGCGGCCGCCTGTATCATCGGGGCCATGGCTTTCGTCCCCGGCATGCCCAAGCTTCAGTTCCTGGTCCTGGGCGCCGCCGTCGGACTGATCGGACGAATGGCCACCCGGAACGAGAAGAAACCGCTGTCGGCTCCGGAGTCCCCCGTCAAGAAGACCGACAAGGAGCCGGTCGAAGATCTTCTGGACATCGATCGCATCTCCGTCCACGTCGGCGTGCGTCTGATCACCCTGGTGGACCCGCGTAAGAGCAACACGATCTTCGAGCGAATCGGGGCCCTGCGTCGGCAGTTCGCCCAGCACCTGGGAATCGTCATTCCCCTGGTCCGCCTGCGGGATGATCTGAATCTCGAACCGAACGCCTACGAGATTCGCCTCTCGGAGATTCCCGTGGCCAAAGGCCACCTCGAACCGGAGATGTTCCTGGCGATGGACCCGGGGGTCATCCGCGAGAAGGTCGACGGCATCCCGACAACGGAGCCGGTATATGGACTGCCCGCCACGTGGATCTCCGCCAGCAAGAAGGAGGCCGCCGAGCTAAGCGGCTACACCGTCATCGACCCGGAGAGCGTCTTCATCACTCACCTGTCCGAAACAGTCAAACGCCATGCCGACGAACTGCTGACCCGCGAGGACGTCCAACTGCTCGTCGACCGCCTCCGCAAGAACCAGCCGTCGCTGGTCGGAGAAGTCGTCGGCACCGGCGGCGACGTCTCGATCGCCTTGCTCCAGCGGGTCCTCAAGAACCTGCTCAAGAGCGGCATTCCGGTCCGCGAACTGACGGCGATACTCGAATCTCTCGCGGAAAACGCATCGAAGACGAAAAACGCCAACACGCTGACCGAGGTCGTCCGCAAATCCCTGAGCCGAACGATCACCGAACTGTACAAGAACGAGGCCGACAAGATCATCGCCATCACGTTCGATCCGGCCTTCGAGCACCAGTTGACCGCCGGCCTCAGCCAGGACGGCGGCGAGCTGACGCTGAATCTCCCGGCCGAACTCGCCATAGAGCTGAACCGAACCACCGCTCAGACATGGCGATCGGCGATGGATCAGGGCAGCGAGAAGCTCGTGCTGCTCTGTGACGCACGGTTGCGGGCGCCGCTGGCCCGCATGCTCGCGCGAACACTGCCGATGTTGCCCGTTGTGGCCTACGACGAGATCGTCCTGGGCACCGAAGTCGAATCGATCGAGACGATCGCGCCCCAGGAGAAGGCGGCCCCGGCCTACGCACAGACCTGAGAGGAGAACCCCTGACCTATGGTGCTACAAACACGACCCATTGCGTTCACGACGGCCGTCATTGCGTTCTTCGTTCTGAGCATTGTCGGAAGCGTCGTGGGCCTGCCGCCCTGCACCTGCAGCAAGCGGGCCGTGCTGGGAGCGCTCGCCGCCTACATGGCCGCCTCCGTCGCCGTACGCGCAGTCAATGCGATCCTGACCCAAGCGATGATCGCCAGCCAGACAAGCAAGGACCATGCCGGTGCCCACAAGAACTGAAGAACGTCCCGAGACAACCGACACGACAGCGGTCGAGCAGACCTCGGAGAGGAGCGACCCGCTCAAGGCCGTCGCGCTGCGCGCCTATTCGGGCCACCGACATCGTCCGATCGGCGATGATGAGATCGTCGCTCTTCTGCCGATGGTCCGCCGGATCGCGCACCGCGCCGCCAGCTATCTGCATCCGCCCTTGTCGTTCGACGACCTCGTCTCGGCCGGAACGGTCGGACTGCTCAAGGCCGCCCGCGATTTCGACGCCTCTCACCAAGCCGAGTTCGCAACGTACGCCTATATCCGGATCAAGGGGGCTGTGCTCGACGAGCTGCGCCGGGCCTCGCCGCTGCCATCCAACGTCAACCGGCAGGTCCGCCTGGCGCTGCGCGTCAGTCAGCAGATGACTCAGAGGACCGGAAACCCGCCGACCGACGAGCAGCTCGCCCAGGAACTGGGCATCTCCGTTGACGAAGTAGGAACGCTCTTCGAGAACGCCCGGGCTCAGCATTTCGTCTCTATCGACGGCCTTGCCGAGGAGCGGCCGGCCCTCGGGGAGATTCTGGCCTGCGCCGATGCGGCGGGACCCGACGCCCGCCTCGAAAAGACCGAGATGCTCACGAAGCTGACCGCAGCCATGCAGGAACTCGACTCACGTCGGCTTCAGATCGTCGTGCTCTACTACCACAAACACCTGACGATGAAGCAGATCGCCGACCTGCTCGAAATCACCGAGTCCCGCGTCAGTCAGTTGCACGCCAGTGCCCTGGCTATTCTTTCCGGGAAATTGGGAGAATACAGCGATGACGGACAGTGACTATAACGCCATCCGGCCCGTCGAGGGCCTGCAAACAATCCAGGGCCTGACCTCGATTCAGAGACGCCAAGAACAACAGCAGCGTCAAGAGGCCCGGTCGGAGAAACACGACACGCCCGAGTCCGAGCCGGAAGAAGACCAGGATCCAGCCGCGAAGCAGGCCGACCGTGACGACCCTCATTCCATTGACTACTGCGCTTGACGCAGAGCGAACCAGATGGGATAACCAACAAGGAAAAGATAGGAAGATGCCCAGGATGACAGGACGTGTGCTCAAGGCCGGTCAGGTGCAATGGCAGGGCGCTTTTCAGCTCGAATTGCACCCGAAGGCAGGCGCCGGCTCCGAAACCCCATCGGAAGCGGCGGTCCCGGCGAAGATTCGCATCGTCGAGAACCAGTCGCAGTTTGCCCTCTTCGAGGTGACCTGCGCCTGTGGCAAGACCCTGTTCGTTCGTTGTGAGTATTCAGAACCGCAAGAATCACCGATGTCGGCCCAAGCGGCGCTGTCATGAGACGTCGGCGGCTCAGGAGACCTGCGATGTGCAAGATCAAACGAATCGTTTCGCTCACGGCTGTGTCATGTCTAGCCGCTGTGCTGTGCGGCTGCAACGCGCCGGCCCGACAGCAACAGCAGCACCCGATGGCCGGGGCCAACACCGCCGGCGGCGCGAATGCATCAACCGCCAAACGGTTTCAAGACACGCCTCTGGAAGGCCGCACCGCCGTCGAGTCGGCGATCGAATTGTCGGAGAAGTACGCCCGCCTCTCAGACCAGACTGTCGCACTGCGCGAGGAGAATCAGCGATTGACGTCTGACAATGAGGCCCTGCTGCAGCAAATCGCCACGCTTGAGGCGAAACTCAAGAAGACGCAGAAGGAACTCGGAGAGGCCAACGAGCTTCTCATCGAGATGCTCGGCGAGTTGAACAATTGGAAAGCCAACATCCTCGGCTTCCGAGGCGAGATGCGGGACGCGGCAAAGGCTCAGCTGGAGGCCCTGCTCAAGGTCCTGGAGATTCTCGGCGGTGAGGCGGACGCCGCCAGCATCGAACAGCGGCATGCGACGACGCTGGACGCCGTTACGGAGAACGGACAGGGCTCGACGGAACCGGATACATCGGCCAGGAGGGAACCGAATGTGCCGTAGCCAAGTCAGACTCAGCTTCCTGACCATTCGATGCGTCGGCCGGCGCATGTCTTCGCGCCATACGAAGCAACTCCTGCTGTCCGTGGCCGCGCTGCTCATGGGCATCCTGCCATGCGGCTGCCAATCTCCTCAGGACAACGGCGGGATGGTCAACTCCTTCTACCTCAACCCATACAAGAACCTCGGCAACCTCGGGCGTGTCGCGTTGGTCGAGTTGCAGGATGATTCCGGCCACCCCAGGATGTCGGGCGAATTGACCGAAGCCCTGTTCGTCGCCCTCCAGAAGAAACAACTCTTCGGTCTGGCCATCGTTCGCCATGACAATCCGGAGTGGAGGAGCATCCAGGAAAACCTCGACTCTCTCCAGGCCCTGCGTCAGCTCCTGGTCATCCGCGACACCCTCAAGTGCAACGCGATCCTTGTGGGGACTATCACCGAGTATACCCCGTATCCGCACATGTCGGTGGGCCTTCGCCTCAAACTGCTCGACCTGACCGACGGACAACTGGTTTGGGGCCTCGAACAGATATGGGACAGCTCCGACCGCAGTATCCAGAAGCGAATCCGACGCTATTTCAAAGAGGACCTGCGGTCGGGCTCGGCGCCTTTGCAGGAGGAGTTGGTGGTGGTCAGCCCATTGAAGTTCGGCAAATTCGTCGCCTATGAGGTGGCCGAAACGCTCATTCGCGAACCGTGACGGCGCCCGGCGGCGGGCGTCCCGCTATCGCTGAGGGCGGCTGGATTATCGGCCGAGATTTTTTGTGGCAAAGGCCCTAAAGATTCTGTCGGCCCGTACGAAAACGAAGGTAGAAACGCAGCTACCCAAAGAAGGATGTGGCACATGATACAGAACATCAATACCAATAGCGTCGGACACCTGATCGGACAGTCGTCCTTTCCCACCTCCGATCCCGTGCCCACCCGCAAGACAGACGACGCGGACGCCGCACTGCACATCAGCTTCGACGACCTGATCAGCAAGGCAAAGGACCCCGGCTTGGCCGAGGCCACTGCCGTCGAGGAGGCCCGGCAATTGCTGCTCTCAGGCCAACTGACAAGCCCGCAGAACATCCAGTCCGCCGCCCAGAACATGCTAAAGTTCGGGATATAAAGACTTTACAGATATGCCGGATCGAGTCGTGGGGCCCAGCCAAGGACGGCGTAGTGGCCCCCGTTTTTTTGCGCCCCCGCCCATGTCGCCAAACCCGTCGTCCCGCACCTTTGCTTGTCGCTCTGCGTGTGGGTAGAACGTGGACCACCGAGTCATAAGGTTTTTTCAAGAAGTGATTTACGTCTTCAGACGTAGCAATCCAGAAGGCTACCGACCGGCAGGCGACCCGGCACAGGTCGTGGCATCGATGTAGCCAGAGGACAGGAGCCCTCGTACGATCGGACATGGACGTCGACGCGAACGGGCTCGGCCGCCTCGCCTCGGCCGGACGGCAATTGCCGGGCAAACGGCCTGGCAACCATCGCCACGTCGAGAATGTCCAAAGTTTTCTGTCCGATGCAAACGTTCATTACTTCTGTCCCCCAGTAGCCCTTATCTTACCAGAATTATGGGGACCGATCAAGCACCTCCGCCAGCCGGAAGGCCTTACGGTTTTTCTGAATTTGCTCTGTGACCAATCCGGTCCTGGCAGCCTCCATATTACAGGACAGATCTATGGACGTCGTCGCGAAAATATCCGAATCGGCCTCAGAATAAACGGCCGCGCCGGACGACTATATAGGGACAGGAAACCCTAAGCAACTGTTGAAAAAGAGGTTATCGGATGTACATCATCGCCCAGTGCCCCCGTTGCGGCTACCGCTGGTGGCTGGACGCCGCCGCCGCCGACCGACGGATGCGGTGTCGCAAGTGCTTCCGATTGCTCAAGGTCCCCGATCTGACGGAGGTCCCCGAAGCAACCGCCGTACTCAGCCGGGCCAAAGGCGAACTCTACGTCGACGACACCGGAAACACCTACGGCTGAGCCCAGAGCCCACGCCGCCGGCCACTGATGACCGGCGCGTCGCGATTATCCTTCGTCGTCGGAATCGGGCGGCGGGGTCTTCTTGAGCGGCGCGGTCCAGAGGTAGACGGTGTGATTGATGTAGCTGCCGTCCTCGGTCATCTCGACGACGTCGTCTGGCTCGACGCCTTTCATGTCGAAATCGTGCGAAACAATCCGCGAGCCGGGCTTGAGCTTCTCCAACTGGGGGATGAGCTTCACGTTCAGGCTGGGCAGCAGATACAGTGTCACGACGTCGGCGCCGCTCAGATCGAGCGTAAAGATGTCCTTCTGCTCGATGGTGACGAGGTGGCCGACACCGTGCGCCTCGACGTTTGCAAGCGACTCGGCCACGCGCTGCGGGTCGATGTCGTAGCCGAAGGCCCTACACCCGAAGCGTTCGGCGGCAGTGACGACGATCCGCCCGTCGCCGCAACCAAGGTCGTAGACGATGTCGCCGGGCTTGACCTGGGCCATCTCCAGCATCTTGTCCACTACGATCTGCGGGGTCGGCACATAGACGACGTCGGGCTTGCGCGAGGCGACCATCAGGGGCGGGCGCGTATCGGCCCGAGTCAATGCGATTCCGTCCAGCGGCGGCTCGATCTTGCCTGGGTCCAGCCCGAACGCCTCCAGAATGGTCGGCGCGATATCCTGGCGACGGCCGTCGCGATAGACCACCTTATTGTCGGTGACCAGGAAGGCCGGGGCGACGAAACTTTGGTCGGCCTCGTTCGGACCGTGGCCGGCGGTGACGTACACCTGGGTCTTGCCGGTCAATCCGAGCGACTTGATCTTGTCCATGATCCGTCCGGTCCACCGATCGTTAGAGATCAGGGCGTCCTTGTACTGCCTGGAGGTTCGGCCGTACGTACGCGCGGCGCTGTCGGCTTGCGCGAAACGCACGAGAAGGAAGAAGGGCCCGTCCTTGTACTTGTCGAGCAGTTCGACGGCCCGGGCTCCGACCCGCTCGTCGCGCAGCAGACCCTCTTCCGCAATTTCGAGGACCGCCGGGCGCAATCCTGCCGGCGTCTGCTGCCGGCCGATCACCGCGGCGGTAACGAATTTATCCGGGCCGAAGTGATTTTCCAGCCGCTCGAAGAGGCTTACGCCCTTGCCGCCGGCCCCGGAGGCCCCGTCGCCCGAACCAACTGCTTTGGGCAGATAGCCCGTGAGGATCTCCTTCCAGGCCCCATCGGTGTTGACGATACCCTCACCGTGGATCCGCACAAGAACGCCCCGATCGATGAGCTGCTGCAGACCGGGCAGTTCCTCGCGTGTCAGCGACTGATCGACGTGCTCGCGTTCGGCTCCGTCCCATCCGACCAGAACGATGTTCTGCGGGCCGGCGGCCACACCGATGACCGGCGACAGAACCATCAAAAGACCGACACACAGCGATAGACGGACGATTCTACCTCGCATCGTTTGCTCCTCTCAACAGGGTCTTTGGACTTCGAATCGCGATTCGTCCGGGGACGTCTGCCGTCCGGAATCTACAACGGACCCTGCCACGCTAACGAACGCGGCCTCAGAACGTCAATAGGGAAAAATCCCGCCGATCCGACCTCGAACGGGCCTGTTGGGCGTCACCGTGGCGTCTGGCCGGTGCCCTGGAAGCGATGGGCCCTCTCGTAATAGTGCAGCACCGCCGAATCATTGAAGGCGGCCAGGCCGGAGGCGTTCCGCAGCCGCACGCCGTCCAGCGTCCGCGACCGCGACAGGGCCACGTAAACGTGGCCCGGAACAAAATTGACGTGCGAGCCATCGATATTGACGACATCGAGCGTCATGCCCTGGGCCTTGTGCACCGTCAGGGCGTAAGCCGGCACGATCGGATACTGGACTACGGCGAACTTGACCTGTTCTTTATCCTTGCGGGAATCCCACACCAGTTCCTGGAACTCGATGGCGTTGAGCCGCCGCGTGCCAAGTCCGTTTCGGTCGAATGCCACGTCGATCCAATAGGGCATCTCGGTGTCGGGCGCATACTCGGTGCAAATGTCGGTCACGGTGCCCAGGTCGCCGTTGACGAGGTCCTCGTGGTTCTGGATGCACAGGACCCGCATTTTCTTCTTGATCTGAAGCGTGGCCTTGGCTCGCGTGTGGCCCTGGAGCCACTGGGCCGCCTCCTCGCGGTCCCCCTTGGTTACCTGGCAAATGCTATGGACAGGCGGAGCATCGATCTGGTCGATCCGCCTCTGGTTGTGTGCGTCCGCCTGACGATTGGTACCGAAGAGGACAGGGTAGTCGGGATCGAATTCGCGATGGTTGTTCTTGAGAATATCCACATCAACCCGGCCGAGTCGGAGGCCCTTGAGGAACTCGACGAAGTGGGGCTCGGCCTGTCGCAAGACGGTTTGCAGGTCGATCAACTCGAAATCGGCGAATGCCGTGCTGTAGAATGCAAAGTCAGGCAGACCCTCCTCGTTGCGCGGCACGGGCGGAAGCTGGAAGAAGTCGCCCACCACCAGCAGCCCCGTCTCGGGCTCGACGCGCTGGAGGAACCGGTCGAAGGTGACGCGATCGACCATGCTGATTTCGTCGACGATGATGACGCGCGCGCGTTCGAGCTTGCGCCGCCCCGATTCGATGCGCCGATTCGAGTCGGGCATTTCCACTCTCGGCAGGAATGCGGCGGCGTGCAGGGTGGACGGCCCCTGGCAGTATCGCGAGTTGTGGATGCCGGTCTCGTCGCGCAACTGACAGGCGGCGATGCCCGTCGAGGCGGCCAGCACGACATGCTTGCCGCGTTGCACGAGTTGGTTGGCGATTCGCCGGACGAGAGTCGTCTTTCCCGTACCCGCGCCGCCCGACAAAAAGATCCGCCCGCCCGCCAGCAGACCCTCGACCACGTCCGCCAGCAGGACGGGGTTTCGCGCATCGTGATACGGATATGGATGAACCAGGACGCTCGACTTCGCCTCGTCTGTGTCGGACTTCTTCGCGGATCTGCCCAAAGCGCGTGCTCCTCGCAAGGGTGTGCGGACTACCGGCCGATCAGTTGTCGGATGTAGTCCTGGTACAGGGTCAGGATGTCACGGTCCGAGGCCTCGGTCGTGACGACGAATCGCGCGCGGGCCTTGACGGTCTGGCCCGCCTGGATATCTCGACCGAACAGCGACGGGTAGAGCGAGTAGTGCGTCTCGCCTTCGTACGGCGTGGCGATCGCGAAGCAGTCGGTCACAGGGCTCATCACAACAACTCCCAGGCTCTTGTCGGTGCTTCGCCGCAGACACAAAGGCGCGGCCATCTGAGGCATGACGACCCAATTCACCGGATAGGGCTCCTTGCGCCAACGTCCGTCGCGGATCATCCCCAGGACACCGTCGTCTCTTGGAGACATCTGCCAGTCGCCCCGCGACTTGACGGCAAGCATGAAGCCGGGCTTGCCCTCGGCGTCCGGATCGGCGGCAACGTAGACGTAAGGAGAGGGCAAGGCTTCATGGAAATACGAGGCGAGGAAGACCTCGAAATCGTCCAGATCTTCACAGGCCTTCACCGTCGTCTCCAGATCGAGGGTCGCCGGCCCGGCCCAGCGATAGACGGCGATCAGTTCGAAAGGCCGATCGGGCGCGGCGGGCCGGGAGACTTCGACCGCGCCGTCGGGCAACAGCTTCGACGCGCTCGGCCAGTCCCACGCCATCGCACCGTATCGTTTGTTCGTTGCCAGGACCCGATAGTAGCTGAAGATGCCCGCGCCCTGGTCCAGACGGATCCCCGATGGAACGTGCACGACGGATGCCAGGCCCTGAGCCTTCCCGCTCGGCTGGAGTACGCCACGAAGGACGCCCGTGTCGAATCGGTATTCGCCGTTCTCGCCGCTCTGGAATCTGAGCCCGGCTTCTTCGCCGGCCGAGGACACCGAGAGGACAAGCAGTAGAATGGGAAATGCCACAAGAGTTTTCACATACCGAATCAACATGCCATGTCCTCCTTCCGTTCAATCGAAGCAAAATCGGCCTTCGTCCATGAGGGTCCGGCCGTCCACGTAGATGCTCGGAGCGATGATGACGCCATCGACGTGCGCGACACTGTCCCAGGTGGCGCCCGTCTTGGTGGGGTAAGGACTGCCGAAGGCAATGTGCACGCCAGGGAACTTCTCATCCTGGAGAAGGTTATAGATCAGCTTGGTCAGGCCGATATTGGTGCCGATAGCAAACTCGCCCACACGATCGCTGTTCTCATCGGTCTCGAACACGTACGCCGCCAGTTCCCGGCGGAGTTGCGCGTTGTCGCAGTCCAGGCTCTCGCGGAGTGCTCGGCCCTCACGGACATCCACGATCACAGGCGTATCCGCCAGCGACGCATACCGCTCGGTGAAGTAATCGCCCAGGCAGCCGTCGATCACGATGTGGCCGTCCACCTTCGCCGGCGCCGTGAACACCTCGCCGTCAGGCAGATTCTTCCAGCGACCAGGTTGAATGTCACCATCACTGATGAGCCACTTCAGGTCGGGACTGAATCGGGCGGTGAAATCGCATCCTTGGGCGGTCACAACCCGAATCGCTTCGGCGTCTCTGACGCTCTCATAGACCCATTTGCTGACCCTCTGGATCTCGGCGTAGTCGCTGCACATGCCGTCGGTCATGATCTGCGGCGTGATGCCGATCATGTGCGCGTGACGCAGCTTCGGATTCGCGTCGATCGCCTGGAGCATAGGCCTTCGGAAGGTTTGCAGTTCGCCTTCGGCGCCTTGGGCGGCATAGATACTGACGTCCGCAGCCTGGAGGGCTTCACCTATAGCGACGGGGAAGGCAACGGGCCGAGCCCCGAGGTCTTCCATCAAGAAGAACTGAACGTCGCCGGCAATCTTCTCGGCCGCAACGCGCAGCGCCTCCCCAATCTCGTTCGTCTGGTGGTCGGTGATGACGACCACGCGTTCGCCCGGCTTGATCCGAAGACAGTTGTCAACGACCTGCCTGACACCTTGTTGGATGGTTCCCATGGTCCAGTTCTCCTCATTTCGGATCGTGTGGCAGGCAGATGCAAGAATCAAAAAGCAAAGATCAAAATGGCGGAATCGCCGCAACGCGGTGATGACTTCCTCAGTTTTGCATTGTGCCGTTTGATCTTTGCATTTCCGCAGCGTGCTTCCTATCGGCCCGTCAGGCGCCGGATCAATGTCACTTCCTGTACGTCATACGGCGTGCCGTCGGGGCGAAGGATATCGTGGAACCAGACATCGGGCTCGGCCTTGTACGATTTCGTCCAGGAGTCCCACGGGTAGATGGTCTGCGTCTTGCCCTCGACAAAGCCCCAGTTGTAGGCGCCGATCCGCTGCTGTTTGAGGTACGGCAGGATATCGGCGAACGTGCTGCCGGCGGGGCGGGCCATGTATTCGGTGCAGAGGATCGGCCGGCCGTAGCGTCTCAGCGATTCGACGCGACGTTTCATTTCGTCCAGATTCCCGTAGCAGTGGAACGTGATGATGTCCGACTGTTCCAGCATGAACCGATTGATCTCGGAGATCTTCGCGTCATCGGACCAGTCGCCCGCCCACACGCCGGCGGTGATCGGCTGGGTGGGACCGGCTTGGCGGGCCCAGGCAAACGCCTTCTCCAGGAGCATCAGCGACAGCGCGGCCTTGTTTTCGGGCTCGAACTGCACGTAGGCCGGATCGTTCCGGTTGTCGGGCTCGTTGAAAATATCCCACGCATGGACGCGACGGTCTTTTCGAAAGTGGCCGACGACGCCTTTGATGTAGTCCTCCAGCTCGTCGTGCCGGGCCGGGTCGCGGAGGATCTCGACGCCGGGACTCTGGAGCCAGCCGGAGTTGTGGATGTGCGCGATCGGCTCGGGCTGCGGCCCGAGCTGGGGATACGGGTCCCAGCAGCCGTCGAGCAGAACGAACATCACACCGATCCCGTGTCGGTCGGCGATGTCGAGAAACCGCTCCATGCGATGGAGCAGACCGCGGGCATGCTGCTCCCAGAGCAGATGGTGAAGATAGACACGAACGCTGTTGAAGCCGAGCTTCGAGGCCCAGGCCAGCTCTCTGTCGATGGTGGCCGGGTCGAACGTCTCACGCTGCCACATTTCGAGCTGGTTGACGGCGGTGCTGGGCGAGAAGTTGCAGCCCACCAGCCAGGGCATCTCGGCGTACCAAGCGTTGGCCTCCTGCGGCGACCACTGCTCGACCGCCTTCGACCCAAGCGAGGCACACCCACTCGCCAACAACAGAAGCGACAGCGGAATCCATCCCACGCGATACGTCATGGTCTTCAGTCCTTCGGCACCGAACAGGCGACGCGGAAGCCGATGAAGTCGATCTGGGGCAGCCACCATTTGCTCTTGGGAATCTGCGGATCGTTCATGCGCCACCAGGGCTCCTCGAACGCCCGAGCCGCACAACGCAGTTCCGCAACCGGGCTCTCGTAGAACCCCCCGCGTGCGACGTGCACCGTGCCCTCTTCGGGACCCTTCGGGTTCTTCGTCGCGGCGTTGGCATAGCCGTTGGGCTGGTAGAAGTCGTGGACCCACTCGCGTACGTTGCCCGACATATCGTAGAGGCCCCAGCTGTTGGGCTTCTTCGTGGCGACCGCACTGGGCCCGAAGTCGGCGTTGTCCTCGTACCAGGCATAGTCGCCCAACTTCTCGGGGTCGTCGCCGAAACCGAATACGGAGTCCGTCCCGGCCCGGGCGGCGTATTCCCACTCGGCTTCGGTGGGCAGACGGTACATCTTGCCGGTCTTCTGCGAAAGCCACTGGCAGAAGACGGTCGCGTTATGCCAACTCATGCCCATCGCCGGATGCTTGACGCTGTAACCCATCGTCATGTCGCCGTAGACCGGCGTCGGCCCGGTGATCGTGTCGACGCCGCCGGTGGGAGCTTCGGCGTTCTTCTGGGCCTCCTGGACCTCGACGAACTCCTTTTTGGCCGTGCCGGTTTCCTGGTAATAGGCCATGAACAACTCGAGTGTCGTCTCGGTGGTACACAGATAGAACGCATCGAGGCTGACCTTGCGATGCGGCCCCTCGTCATCATTGCGACCGGCTTCGCTCGCCGGGCTGCCCATCGTGAAGCTGCCGCCGGGGATCAGGACCATGTCGAGCGAGAGCTTGGCGCCGGTCTTGCTCGTAATCGTCTCGGTATACTTCTTCGGGAGTTTGTCTTCGGCCGCCATGGCGCTGCCAAAGAGCATCGCCACGATACAGATCGCCAGTTCGCCGCTGCGCATTTGCCTCTTACTGATGTTCACCTTCGTCTCCTTAAGAGCGTTTCGAAAAAAGATCGTTGCCTCAGACGGGCCTCAGCGGTGCCCGACACCTATATCATTTGTGTAAAGCCCGGCTTGGGCACCGGATAGCTGCCGTCGGGCCCTACCCGGCTCGGTGGGTCCATGTCGTCGCGACAGTCTTCCGGCCGAGGCGGGTAGTAGAAATCCGATTGATTGATCTGGCCCCACGTCACCTCCTTGCCCGTGTAGCAGGAGATCTGCCCCATGACCGTGGTCATCGTGCTGGGGACCATGTAGTCGCCGTTGTTGATGGGATTGCCCGAGCGGATGGCGGCGAAGAGCACATCGTGCTCCCTCTGATAGGGGTTGCAACGGGCCGTCGACCGCCAGTTCGTCTCGCCCCAGATGCGGTAGTTCGTGATGTCGGCCTTGCCTTTGCTGCCGAGCACGACGCTGGACGAGTCGTTGTGGCAGCCGGTCGTGGTGCGGCAGAAGGCATAGATGCGCACGCCGCTGGCGAACTCGTAGATCACCGAATGGTGGTCGAACACGTCGCCGTAGATCGGGTCGGTCATCGAGGACCGCCCGCCCAGGCCGTGGCACTTGATGGGGTTCTCCTCGTGCAGGACCCAGCGGGAGCGATCCAGATTGTGCACGAGCGACTGTGGCACATCGTCGCCGGAGAGCCAGCGGAAATGATACTGCGTGCTGCACTGCCACTGGAGTTCCGTCAGGCCCGGCTTGCGGTCGATGATGCCATACGGACCGCGAAGGAAGTTCTCCTCGATGGAGATCACCTCGCCGATCGCGCCGTCGTGAATCCGCTGGACCGTCTCGGCGTAGCGGGTGTCATAACGGCTGTGCAAACCCGAGACGAAGCAGAGGCCCTTCTCCTTGGCCAGCTTCGCCGCCGCGGCCATGAGTCTGACGCCGGCCGGGTCAATCCCGTGGGGCTTCTCGACAAACACGTGCTTGCCCGCCTTGACCGCCGTCATGGCCTGAAGCGGATGGAACTTGGCGGCATTAGCGATAAGCACGACGTCGGACGATTCGATCACGTGCTTGTAGCCGTTGAAGCCGACGAAACAGTGGTCGTCGTCGACGAGAACCTGATCGCCCCTCTGTTCCTTCAGGATGCGACGCTTGTCCTTGACGCGGTCCATGAAGATGTCGCACATGGCGACGAGGCGCGCCCCGGGATCGGCCGTCAGCGCCTCGGCCGCCGCACCGGCACAACGGCCGCCACAGCCCACCATCCCCACCCGGAGGATGTCGCTGCCGCCGGCAAAGACCCGTGCCCCAAGCGTCCCGGCGACCGCTGCTGAAGTCACGACGGTCGAGGCCTTGAGGAAATCACGCCGCGTGGTGCCCAAACTCCTGTCGGATTCATTCGAGCGTGCCATCATGTCTCCTTCGTTCGATCTGCCTGTCATGGACCCGGGTTTCTGCATCGAATCAAGGTTTCCTGTAGATTGCGCCTGAGCCGGTTATGATACTCCCTGAGTCGCCCAAATTCAAGTCGCAGCCATAGGCCGTGCCTCCCGGCACGACACGGTAAAGGGGGTCCTCCCGTCAGATTTCCGACCACTGGCCGGGGATCGGGACGGGATAACGGCCTTCGGCGTCGGCCTGCACCGGCGCGGGGCTGTCGAGGGTGAAGTTAACATCCTGACAGAACCTGAAATTCGACGCCATCATCTGGTCCCAGGTGACGATCTGGCCCGTATGGATGGCGGCCCGTCCCATAATGGAGGCGAGATTGGTGTAGGCAGCCCGCTTGACCTCATTGTGCGGCTTGTCCCGGCGGATCGCGTCGAGCAACGCATCCCATTCGGCCTGGTACGGGCTGACCTTCTCGTTTTCCGGTCGCCAGGCGATGTTGTCGCGGGCGATCCGCTGGTCCTTGTAGATCTGCACCGTCGGAGCGTGCACATTGCCGGAGAACTGGGCGGCACAGCGGGTTCCGTGCGCGAAGGTGGCGAACTCGTTGCGGCAGTTTTGCTGGTTGCGGCTGTTGACGAACGCCTTGATCCCATCGGGGAAAGTGTACTCAATGGCGTAGCTGTGCACGTTCTGGCTGCAATCGTCGCTTCGCGGCTCGCACCCACCCAGCCCCTCGGCCGAGACCGGCCAGGCATCCTTGATCCAGCAGCACTCGTCCACTTGGTGAATCATCATCTCGATGAACCACGCCGACGAGGTCCACAGGAAGAAGTACGGACGTCGAAGCTGCCAGAGCAGTTCGTTTTCGCCTCCCTTGAACGGGCCCAGCCGGGCGCCCGGGTCCATCCGGTAGGCGCGGATCAACGTGATCTCGCCCATCGCACCGTCGCGAATCTTCTCGATCAGAGCCTGCCGCGCCGAGGAATGACGGCACATCAGCCCGCAACCGATCTTGAGGTTCTTCTTCGCGGCCTCGGTCCCCAGGCGAAGAATCTCGTGTGTGCCGCCGGGGTCGGGAGCGAAGGACTTCTCGATAAACGCGTTGACCCCCTTATCGACGGCATAGGCCAAGTGCGTCGGACGGAAAGCCGCATGCGTCGCCTGGATCATTACGTCGCCGGGCCGCAGGCAATCGATCGCCTTACGGTAGGCGTCGAAGCCAACGAAACGCCTGTCCTCGGGCACATCGACCCGCTCGCCGAACTGCTCACGCAGGGCCTTGTGCGACCGCGTCAAGCGGTCTTCGAACACATCGGCCATTGCGACGAGCTTCGTCGGGCCGGTCTGCGAACTGAGAGCATTGGCCACCGCCCCGCTGCCGCGTCCGCCGCAGCCGACCAGAGCCAGCCGGATCGTGTTGTCCTCGCCCGCATAGGCCCGCGACAGAGCAACGCCGCCCAACACCGAGCCCGCGACGACCCGCGAGCTCTCGGCCAGAAACTGCCGACGGGAGGACCGCTGGCCTTCTGTCTGCGACGACGTCAAACCGTGCGATTGCATCGGGCTGTTCATGGTGCCTCCCTTTCACTGGAGGTCTGTGGCGTGCAAGAAGAACGCCGCCGACCTCGGACGATTCGAGGCCGGCGGCAAATCGGTAATGAAGCTGGGGAACTACGCAAACTCCTGATACTCGCGGTCTTTCAGAATGCCCGGTTGCGGCACCGGATACTTCCCTTCCGAGTCCGCCTTGAGCGGCGCCGGCGAGTCCATCGTGAACTTGTCCACGTTCGGAGCAAACTCGTGCGGGCAGTTGAGCATCTGATCGTATGTGATGACGTTGCCTGTGTGGGCGGCCATACGTCCCATCGACGTCACCATGCTGGCGATCGCGCCGCGCTCGGTCTCGTTGTAGGGCTTGTCGTTTCGAATGGCGTCAATCAGATCGTCCCATTCGAGCTGATAGGGGCTCGGCTCAGGCTGCGGGAAGTTCCAGATCAGGTTCTCGCGAGCCATCTTCTGATCGCGGTACGTTCGTACACGGCCGGGCGTATGACTTGAAGTCGAGACGACCCCCGAGCCCTTGGTGCCATGCACGAAGCTGTTGAACGCGTTCTCGCAGCCGTCCATGTGACGGCCGCCGTAGAAGAACTTCGTCCCGTCGGCAAAGGTGTATTCGACCGAGTAGTTGTCGAGGTTCTGATCGACGGAGTTCCCGCGGTAGTGACGAGCGCCGATGGCGCGGGCCTCGACCGGCCAGGCGCCCTTCATCCACGAACACTCGTCGATCTGGTGAATGTAATAGTCGCTGTAAAGCCCCCCGCTGGACCAGAGGAAGCTGTGGAACCGGCGAATCTGGTAGAGCAGATCGCTGAGATTGCTCGTATTGGGGCCGAGGGTGGCCGCCCGCCCGCCCATGCGGTAGGCCCGGATCGTGTGGATGTCGCCGATCTCGCCGGCGTCGATTCGCTTCTTCAATTCCTGGCGGCCCCGACAGTGACGAACCATCAGGCCCACGCCGACCTTGAGGTTCTTCTTGTCGGCCTCTTTGGCCAGCGCGAGCATCCGCTTGGTGGTCGGACCGTCAACAGTGACGGGTTTTTCCATGAAGAGGTGGACGCCCTTCTGTATGGCGTAGGTCAGATGCACCCAGCGGAAGGCCGGCGGGGTCGCCGAGATCGCCACGTCACCCGGACGCAGGCAATCCATCGCCTTCTTGTAGGCGTCGAAACCGACGAACTTGCGGTCGTCGGGCACATCCATCTGAGCGGCGTGGCCGCCCTGCAGGCCCTTGAAGCTACGGTCCACGCGGTCGGCGAACACGTCGGCCAGGGCGACGAGCTTGGTCCGCCCGTTCGGGACCGAGAGGGCATTCTGGGCGGCACCGGTGCCGCGACCACCGCAACCGATCAGGGCCACGTGGATCGTATCGCTTCCGGCCGCGTACAGGCTCGAACCGAGCCCGCCGACCAGTGTCGAGGCCGCGGCGATTCGACCGGTGTTCTTCAGAAATTCACGGCGCGATGTCTGTTCGTTTGCGGTTTGACTCATAGTGGATCTTCTCCTACTTCACTGGTGCGTTACGGCTTGTACTGCGGTCGTCTCGTGGAAATGCCGACATAATGCGGCGGACCACCCCATTAACCTCCTCCAGTGCCCTGATCGAGCGCGTTGGCGGGTGGCAGCCTCAAGCGAAGCTTGGGGATGGCTTCTTCGTGCGAACCATCCCCAAGGCTCCATTTCATTGCGCCTTGAGGCTGCCACCCGATTGAGACCATCCTTGCCTATGCGTATTCGCGGTCGGTGACGATACCCGGCTGTGGGACAGGATACCGCCCCTGTGCATCGGACTTCACTGGGGCCGGCGAATCCCACGTCAGCTTGTCCAGACCCGGCGCCATCTCGTGCGGGCAGTTAAGCATCTGATCGTAGGTGATCTCCACGCCGGTGTGGGCGGCCATACGACCCATCGACGTGACCATGCTGCCGATCGCGCCACGCTCGGCCTCGTTGTAAGGCTTGTCCTTGCGGATCGCGTCGATCAGATCGTCCCACTCGTTCTGATACGGATTCTGCTGCGCCCTTGGAATCCTCGATTGCCAGATCAGCTTGTCGTCGTCGGGCGACTGGCTCCGGTACGTGCTCGACGGCAGCCCGCAGTCGCCGCTCTTGGAGGCGATCGCCGAGCCCTTCGTGCCGTGCAGGTAGCTCGAGTAGATCTGCGTCGCGCCGTCCATGCAGCGACCGTCGAAGTCCATCTTGGTGCCGTCGGCAAAGGTGTACTCGACCGCGTAGGTGTCGAAATTCTGGTCCACGTATCGGACGCCCTCGGGACTCTCCTTGTAATGGCGACCGCCGAGGGCCTGGACCTTGACCGGCCAGGAGCCCTTCATCCAGCACAGATGGTCGATCACGTGGATGTAGAAGTCACTGTAGTTGCCACCGCTGGCCCAGATGAAGCTGTGGAACCGTCGCACCTGATAGAGCAGGTCGCTGATGTTATCCGGCTTGGGCGGCGAGGCGAAGAAGCCCACCGGCCCGTGCATGCGGTAGCCGCGCATCAGGATGATGTCACCGATCTCGCCGTCGTGGACGCGATTGGCCAGTTCCTGCAGCGCCCGGCTGTGACGCGACATCAGACCGACGCCAACCTTAAGGTTCTTGGCGTCGGCCTTCTTCGACAGCTCGATCATCCGTTTGGTGGTCGGGCCGTCCACCGTGACGGGCTTCTCCATGAAGACGTGGAGACCCTTCTGGACGGCGTAGTCGAAGTGCACCCAGCGGAAGGCCGGCGGCGTCCCGAAGATTGCCACGTCGCCCGGACGCAGGCAGTCCATCGCCTTCTTGTAGGCATCGAAGCCGACGAACTTGCGGTCGTCCGGCACGTCCACCTGGTTGGCATGGCTGGCTTTGAGGTTCTTGTAGCTGCTGGTCAGCCGATCCTCGAAGGCGTCGGCCATGGCCACGAGCTTGATGGGGCCCTGATTGCGGACGTTCATGGCGTCGACGGCCGCACCCGAGCCGCGTCCACCGCAACCGACCAGGGCCAGACGGATCGTGTTGTCGCTCCCGGCGTACAGGCTCGAACTGATGCCCGTCGCCAGGGCCGAGGCCGCAGCGATCCGGCCCGTGTTCTTCAGAAATTCGCGACGCGATGTGGTGTTGCTCGTGGCTTCGCTCATGGCGGGTCTTCTCCTACTTCTTTTGTGCTTGCCATATTCCAACCATCCCGACGCCTGTCGGGATGCCCCTTTCCCGCCGGCCCAAAACCGCCGACGGCTCCATTGTCGTCCCATTATCACCCCCGCCACCCCAGAGTACAAGGCTCTTTTTCTCGCCCCTGCAACGGGCGACGCCGGCGTCGACCACCGCATCACACGTTGTACTTGGGGTTGGCCGGGCGGCGCCTTGGGCTTACAATGGTGGACGCACGACACACTGTCAGAAAGGAAGACATATGAAAGCATTGGGTTTGAATCGATCGCACTTGGTGGCGTTGCTGGCCTGTGGGGCGGTCCTGATCGTGGCGCAGGCTGCATGGGCGGATGAGGTCTATCGCAATTCCGTGGCGGTTTCGCCGACGGACACACCCCAGCAGATCGTCGAGAAGGCCGGCCGGGTGGTCCCCTCGCGGCCGCAGCTCGAATGGCAGCGGTGCGAGTACATCTGCTTCGTCCACTTCGGCGTCAACACGTTCACCGCCCGCGAGTGGGGCACGGGCACTGAAGACCCGAAGATTTTCAATCCGACGAAGCTGGATACGGACCAGTGGTGCCGGATGATGAAAGCAGCCGGCATGACGCAGGTCATCCTCACCGTCAAACACCACGACGGCTTCTGCCTCTGGCAGACGCGCTATACCGACCACTCCGTCGCGTCGAGTCCCTGGCGCGACGGTAAGGGCGACGTGCTACGAGACATGGTGACCTCGTGCGAAAAATATGGGCTGAAGGTGGGCGTGTATTTGTCGCCTGCCGATCTGTATCAGATCGAGAGTGCCGACGGCCTCTACGGCAACCTGAGCCAGTACAGCGAGCGAACGATCCCGCGCCCGGTCGAAGGCCGGCCTTTCAAGGACAAGCGGACGTTCACCTTCCGCGCCGACGACTACAACGAGTACTTCATGAACCAGCTCTTCGAGCTGCTGACCGAGTACGGGCCGATCCACGAGGTCTGGTTCGACGGCGCCCACCCCAAGCGCAAAGGCGGCCAGACCTACACGCACCCGCAATGGTACAAGCTGATTCGCACGCTGGCGCCCGAGGCCGTGATCTTCGGCAAGGGTCCCGACGTCCGTTGGTGCGGCAACGAAGGCGGCGGCACGCGTCAGGCCGAATGGAGCGTGGTCCCGCTGCCGGTTTCGCCGGACGAGTTCGACTGGCCCGACATGACCGACACCGACCTGGGCAGCGCCGCCCGGCTCGCCCGGATGGCGGGCAAAGGCGGCTGGCTGCACTGGTACCCGGCCGAGACCAACACATCGATCCGTCACGGCTGGTTCTGGCGTGACGAACAGCAATTCGTCAAGGGCACCGAAGAGATTCTGGACATCTGGTATCGGTCGGTGGGTGGCAATACGGTGTTTCTGCTGAACATCCCGCCCAACCGCGATGGGCTCTTTCCCGAGCGAGACAGCAAGGTGCTCGAAGAAGTCGGCCAGATCCTCCGTCAGACGTTCGCCGCCGATCTGGCCAAGGGCGCGACGGCCGCCGCCTCGGCGACGCGCGGCGTCGGTTTCGAGGCGTCGAAAGCCGTCGACGGCGATTTCGATACGTGCTGGATGCCGCCGGAAGGGACGACCCAGGCGGAGTTGGTTGTGACGCTGGCGGGCGAGAAGACCTTCAACCGCGTCATGTTCCAGGAGCAGATTCAGGACTTCGGCCAGCGCATTGCGAGGTTTGCGGTCGATGCGATGGTGGATGGGCGCTGGCAACAGATCGCCGACGGACAGACGGTCGGATACAAGCGGATCAGCCGCACGCAGACGGTGACCAGCGACAAGGTTCGCATCCGGGTGCTGGACAGCCGCATCTGCCCGACGATCAGCAACGTCGGCGTCTATTTCGAGCCGGTCCGCCTGAGCGATCCAAAGTTCAGCCGCGACAGCCAGGGCAACGTCACAATCTACTGCGACCCGGCCGGCCCGATCATCCGTTATACAACCGACGGGGGCACGCCGACCAATGACTCGCCGATCTACGCCAGCCCGATCCCTCTGCCGCTTGGTGGCACGATCAAGGCCGTTGCCATCGACCCGGCTGGCGAAACGACCGGACGCGTTGTGACCGCGACGTTCGACATCGCCCGGGCCGGCTGGAAGGTCGTTCGCGCATCGAGCGAGCAGCCGCCCAACGAAACGGCTGCCAACGCCATCGACGGCGACCGCAGCACGATCTGGCACACCCAGTGGTCGGGCGACTCGCCGGGCCATCCGCACGAGATCGTGATCGACCTGGGCAAGACATACATGCTGACGGGCTTCACCTATCTGCCCCGCCAGGACGGCCAGAGCAACGGGACCGTCGTGGACTATGAATTCTACGTCTCGCGCGATGGCACGCAGTGGCGGCGTCCGGCTGCCAGAGGCTCGTTCGGCAACATCAAGAACAATCCCGTCGAGCAGACCGTGCGATTCGAGCGCCCGGCCCAGGGACAGTTCGTCCGCTTCGTCGGCCTCTCCGCCGTCGACGGCCACCCGTGGACGTCCGTCGCCGAACTCGGCGTGATCACCGCCGAGGCCCCGTAGGGGCGAATCATGATTCGCCCTTTCTCAGAGAACCCAGGCGCGACCAGACATCACGGCTTCGGCCTGAGCGTGGCGCAACCAAAGAGGCCACCGGCGGTGCTGCCCGGATGGGCAGAGAAGCGGACCACCACGGATTCCTTGCCTTCGATCAGCGAGGCGTCGATGGCGTATTCGACATCGAACAACTCGCCCGGCTTGTTCTGGGCGAGTTTCTGCGTGGCGATCTTCGTGCCGTCGACGAGGATATCGAAGACGCGCCCGCCGTCGCTGCCCCAATACGTGCAGTGCAGCGTCACCGGCCGATCGGGCAGGACTCTCAGTCGATACTCGAACCAGCCGCCTTCCGCGTCGCGCCAGCGGCGACCGTCGTGCGTTCCGGTCCGCGTGTTCTCGCCCTTCATCTGGTGCGCCTGCTCCGATTGGCCGACGCCGATTCTGACGGCGTCGATCTTCCGCACATCCAATGCGGCCTGGCGCGCCGCCTCACGAGCCTTGGCCTCTTCGCGGGCCTTGCGTTCGGCCTGAATCCGCTGCCAGCCGGCCTCATCCGTCAGCCGCCAGTAGATCGCATAGTGCTGGTCGAACAGTCGATGGTACGGCACCAGCGTCACGTCGTTCGGCCGGCCCACACCGTTCGTGCGGAATGTCAGAGGCCGACCCTCAACCGGGCGCATCCATGTCTGCGGGTCGCGCTGCGCTGTGACCAGTACGGGCGCCTCGACGATACGATCTTCGGGGAACTGAAACCAGTTGTTCATCGTGTAGATCAAGTCTTGCGGGGCTTCGCCCATCGCGCCGGCCAGAACCAGCGGGCCATACATCACCGCCGCCAGATTCGGATCGTCGGGCATCGGGCAGAGCCACAGGCCCATCGGCATCGTCATTTCCACTTCCGTCTTGCTTCGCCAGGTGCGTCGGATCGACAGAAACGAGCCGGGCTGCGCGGTGACCGCCTGAGGCTGCCCGTCGATCTTGAGCGTCACACCCTGCATGGCCCACTGGGGCACGCGCAAACGCAGATCAAACTCGACCGGCTGCGATGCTTCGATGGTCACTTTCGTCGCGGAGATTTCGGGAAAGCTCGTCTGCTGCCGGACCGTGACGCCTTTGCCCTTCCAGTTCAACTCACTGGCGATGAACAGGTTCACCCAGAGGGTTTCGTCATTGTGGAAGTAGATCGTGTCGCCGTACTTGGCGTGGTTCTCCAGCCCCGAGCCCGTACAGCACCAGAACGAGTCTCGCGGCGTATTGAAATACTTCCAGCACCCGGAAGCCAGCGTCACGAAGTACATCATCATGCCGGTATCCGGGTCCTGCGTGGCCAGGATCGAATTGATCAGGCTCCGCTCGTAGTAATCCATGTACGCCGCATCCGGCTCCCAGGCGAACAGGTGTCGCGTCAGTTTGAGCATGTTGTACGTGCAGCAGGTCTCCTGCGTGTGCGC